>Ga0326728_10000116_pt1 | contig 321305 bp, 241 predicted proteins | sample MB3enrmetagenome_FD_207602 | JGI IMG/M metagenome (GOLD analysis project Ga0326728, IMG submission 207602) | Lab enriched peat soil microbial communities from McLean, Ithaca, NY, United States - MB31MN | ecosystem: Environmental > Terrestrial > Soil > Wetlands > Peat | place: USA: New York...
GTCGAGTTCTTCCAACTGGAATCGGGCTGAATCTTCGTGAAGGGTCGGTCTGCCAGCGGCTGTACCCACCAAGCCCCACTCCGGGCGTACAAAACGATCTGCTGAGCTGGACGAGCACCGATCACACACCCCTCGATCGTGACAACTTTGTACGGATTGCCTTCGCTAGCTCGAGGCATTCTGGCAAATTCGATCGATGGCCTGGAATGGGTCCGGTGTGCTTGACACCCACATATCAACAGGAAGGCGGTCACGCAAAGCAAGCGCGGCACCGATTCTCGGATGCGACGTCGGGTTGTCGAAAGCACAGGCACGCCCAGCCTCCCCCTCTCCAGGCCGCAGCACTCCCCGCATTTCCCAACGCAATTGGGGACGTAATGTCGCGTTCGGAAAAACTCGTTTACCGTAGCGCCGCCCTTTAGTTCGTATGTGCCGGTCTCAGGCCCGGCGCTGCATCAGATTGATCCGTTCCGAATACGTAAACGCACTTTCCGAACGCAATACAAGGACAATGTGTCCGCTAATGAGAATATATTATTAAAAGACTTTCAGCACAACTGCCGGATTTGGACTGAAAAGTCTTAGGGCTGTATCGGACGCGCGCCGACTGGACTAAGCTGCCGAGTAGCAGGAACTTCGCCCGGCGCGCGTTCGATATACAGCGACTTGAACGGAGCCGCCCGTGTTTGCGGCGGACGCGGCCAAATTATGGGTTTTGAATGGGGTTGAGCGGACCCGTCGTTGGATGGGAAGAAAGGTGGAATGGCTGTCTGCGGGCAAGAAGGCGTGTGCGACTCTCCAACCCGTGACTCCTTGGAGATAGTGTGAAGGGATCGGGCGAGGAGGGATGGATTGAGCGCACGTGACCAGGCACACGAGAGCGGACGCGGTGTGATCGAATCGGAATGACGTATTTCATGAGAGCCTCGGGGGAGTGGGCGGTGGAGAACGCAGGCGCATTTCCGCCGGGCTCAGTCGCTCCAGAATGATCATGGGGCCGCCGCACTGGGGGCAGGACCACGCGGAAGTGGAGGGCTGGTGGGGCGATCCGCCTTCTTCCTCCCCGGGTTGTGGTTCTGGTACGGGTGGTAAATCGGCTGGTTGCCCCAGGAACTGGAAGCAAAGGGGCAAGAGAGCGGCGCGCCGTCGGTGGGCCAGAAAGCCGAAGTGGCGGATGCGCACGAAGCCCGGGGGAAGCACGTGGAGCAGGAAGCGGCGCAAGAACTCCTCGACCGCCAAGGTCATCAGGCGCTGCTGGTTGGCGTGCGCGGAGTCTCTCCAGCGGAAGGTGACTTGGTTCCCCGCGAGGGAGACCAGGCGGCCCGGCAGCGGCGACCTGGGGTCCTGAACGGTAGGAGGAAGGGGATTGGGCTACCGCCCTGCGTGAAAACTGTGCAACTCGTCTAGCTTGCGCACCAGTAGCTTGTACAGGCGAGGGTGGTCCTTCCCGAATTTGCGCAGCTTCGCACGCAGGTCGGAGGGTGACCGCGCTCTCTCGGTAACGAGGCTTGCCAGGCCAGCAAGCTCATTGTCCACTCCCATCCAACGCAGGCTCCGCACCTTCGTTGCTTGCGCATGAGACAGCACGTAGGCCGTCAGGAAAATGAGGCCCTTGGACTTCAGCAGGGTCTTCTCGAAGGGCTTGGTATATGCCCCGGCAAGGCGGGCTACCCAGGACAGGAATTCCTTCAGCAGCGCGAGGGCGTCGTCGGCGTCTTCCGGCTCCGTCATCATCCCGGTTGGCAGACGGAACTCCTTAGTGTCGGCGACCAGCAGAAGCTCCCGTTGATGGCGATGGATTAGGCGGCGTGCCGCCTCCGCCTTGTTCCTTACAGCCTCCAAGTCCTCGCGGGTTGCCAGCGGTCGCCCTTCCGTCCGCTCGGCGACTAGAGTGAACTCGCCGTCCTCTCCGGGGACTGACCTCCGCCGCCGCCCCTCACGGATGGCCGTGGCGTCGGGGCTTAGCTCCCCCAGGCAGAAATACAGGACCTCCGGGCGGCACCCCGCCTCTACGAGCCTTTTGACATGCCCCTCCACTTCGTAATAGTCGTTGCCCCGGCCGACCGTGTCGCGGATGAACTGCGGCAGCCCGGTGGGCGCAATGGATTCCTCGACCCACTTGCCGCCCTGCTCCCCTCGCGCGACCCACTCGTCGTCTAGCCCCAGCCGGTCCGCAAGCAGGGCCTCCTCGACCTTTTTGCGGGACACCCTGGTCATCAGCGTCTTTGGCGTATGGGACCGCATGGCTGCCCAGATTGTACTGCGTTTTCCCCCATCCGCAACCTCCAATCAAGTCGCCCCGAAGAATCCGTTTGCCCGCCCCGAAAGCCATGTTTTCCAAGGGTTATTAGGTATCAGAGGCCGGCGGATGCCGGCCAATCAACTTCAGGACTTTGAGAAGAAACTTCTCAAAGTCCAGAGGTAGGGGCAACCTGCCCCAAGGAGAAAACATATGGCTGATGCATTGGCTGCGGGGACAGCCCTGGAGAAAGTCCCCGAGACGGAGGTCCTGGTCGGAGAGATTGACAGCACGATGTCCGACCTGATGCTTGCCGCCCGGCAAGCCGAAAACCTCAAACCGTTGACCGAGGAGGAGGCGAATGGGATGACGGTGGCGCAACTTGGCGACCGTGCAGCCCTCATCTTCTCCCACTACAAATGCACGCTGATGTCCGAGCGTGACTTCATCCTGAAGTTTCGTGTTGAACTCAACGTGCTCCGCCGCAAGACCACGCAGCAGGGTCGCAGGCTTCCGATTCCCGGCTGCCCGACTTGGGGCGAGGTAAAGAAGACATATTTCAAGCTGTCGGGCAGGCAGATTGATGCCCTGCTCGCCGACCCCAAGCCCGACAAGAAGGAACCGGAGCCGGAACCCGCGGAGGACAGGGAAATCACGGTCAGCGACGACCAGCCCGAGACCCCAACGCCCGGCGAGGAGCCGGAAATCCTTGAGCCTGACCAGCCGCTCCCCGTGACCGACGTCGAGGTCGCACGGATACACGAGGCTGCCGCCGCCGACACGCTCCCGGACATTGAGGACGAGGTCGCCGCATCGGCGGAGCGGGAGCCTTCCGGTTGGGGCAAAGTCGTGAGCCGCAACCTGGCTCAAGGGCTTGTGACCCCCGAGGTCGTAGCCCGCTTCCTCAACGATACGTATGCGGAGAAGCCCGGCAGGCACGAGGCGGTGCGGCAGATGCTGGGGCTGCTGGACAAGTGCATCCTGTGGGACATCAGGTGCGAGGCGGAAGCCGAATGCTCAAGCCGCCAGGGGGGGAGCGAAACAACAGGCGCACACCCATCCCCTAGCGAGGCTGCGGAGGAGGTGCTCAGGCGTGGAGGGTTCTGGTCTGCGAAGGCGCTCTTCGACGAGGCGGACATTCACCTCTCCCATTTCGAGTACATCCAGAACGGGATGAGCACCACCTTCTGCAACTTCAAGAAGAACGTCCTCGGCAATATGCGCCGAGGGGACAGACTGAAGACCCGAATGCTCGGCAGGGTCTACTGGTATTGCCATCCCGACAACGAGGCTGCCCTCAAGGCTGCGAAGAAGCCCCACAGCCCAGAGTTCCACCGCGCCGAAGGCGAGATTCTGAAGGGGGCGGCTCCGCAGCCGCCCCTCGTCGAGCCGAGGGCTGCACGGCGTGGACAGGACGCCGAGGATGCCAATCACCTCTTAAGTAGTGTGTCCGGGAAAGGAGATTCCGCCGCTCCCAACGCCCCTCCCGCCGCTCCTGCTGCCGCACCCACCGAAGACGAACCCCAGCCAGAAAGCGCAACGGCCAAGAAGCCAGGGGGGGCATACCTCCCTCCCATCTGGATGGAGGACGGTCGCCACGGGCACGTCGTCGGGGGGCTTTCCAGAGGGGCGATGAACTTCCAAGTCAGGCTGACCACTAGGGAGACGGTCAAGGTCCCCAAGGACGGTTACGTGGATATGGGCGGATGCGAGAACAGGGCGGAGGTCCTCGGACAGGACTTTATGGAACGCAGGTTTATGCCCGACGCCTGGCTCAATGATGCCAACGGGGCTTACGACATCGCCATGGAGCGAGTCCCGCCCGAGGCCCTTGAGTTCCTGCGGGTGCTCGGCGACAAGCCTGCGGCGTAGCCAAAGGTGTTCTTGAATTGCCCGCCGAGAACACCGTTGACGTGGAGTTGGAAGACGCCCCAGACCGGGTCTGCCCTACCCGACGAGGGGGCGCAGGAGCCGGAGGCCAAGCCGGAGGATGGCAGGACAGAAGGAGATGATGATAGGTGGCCCGTACCAAGTTATTTACGCCGACCCGCCTTGGAAGTATGACTTCATACCTCGCAAGAAGGAGAGGGTGGAGAACCATTACCCCACAATGAGCTTGGAGGACATTTGCAACCTGAAGTTCAACATCGCCAAGGATGCTGTCCTTTATCTGTGGACGACCGCCCCCAAGCTTCTTGAAGGCTTGCAGGTGATGGAGGCGTGGGGATTCAAGTACAAGACTCATATGGTGTGGGACAAGGGCAGTCCGGCGTATGGCTTCTGGTTCCGTGCGCAGTACGAGGTACTGATGGTCGGGACACGGGCACGCTTCTCGCCTCCGGGGAAGCACAACCGCATCCCGTCAGTCCTGGAAGCGAAAAGGACTCGCCATTCGGAGAAGCCAAAGGAAATCCGGGACCTCATAAAGTCCTGGTTTCCCGGATGCACGCAGGCTGGAGGTATTCGCCCGTGATGTCGCCGAGGGATGGGACTGCTGGGGGAACGGCGTCCCGGAACGCCTGTGGATGGAGGAGGTCCGCAACTTCGGGATTTTGGTCTTGGGTCAGGAAGCGGTGCGGAAGTTCTTCGCCGGATGCAATTGGGAGGCAGCCGCAGCGTAGGCAGGGGCGGCATAGAGGAGACTATGTTGAATGATTTTTCGGAGGACGGACGGAAGCAGCTATTGTCGATGCTCGCCGAGGCGTGCCCGGACGGATGCCACTGGGCGATGACGCCGGGGCAGGAATACAACGGGCAGGTGTGCCGACTCCATCGGCTGTGGGACGAGGTATGCAACGGACTGGGCTTGTCGGTCCATTATCCCGACCCAGCCTACGCCGCACTTGGCGAGTTCAAGGGGGAGGACTTCGAGCACTCGTATGAGCGGCTGTTCCCTTCCCAGGAAGGCGGCGCGAAATGAGGTATCCCATCATATACGCCGACCCGCCCTGGCCGTATGACAACGACCAGTCCGGCCAGTCCGCCCGTGGCGGGACGGCCTACCCCCGGATGGCCCTCGACGGGCTCAAGGCGCTGCCCGTCGGCCGATTGGCCGCCGACGACTGCACCCTGTTCCTGTGGGCAACCCATCCCAAGATGCGGGAGGCGCTAAAGGTCATCGAGGCGTGGGGCTTCAGGTATGTCACCTGCGCCTTTATGTGGGTCAAGACGAACCGCTCGGGCGAGGGGTTCTACTCCGGGCTGGGCTACTGGACGAACGGGAACACCGAGCCCTGCCTCCTCGCCGTCAAGGGGCATCCCAACTGGATGCGTGCGACCAGGGACGTGAAGCAGCTTGTCGTGACCCCCGTCGGGCGTCATTCGGCCAAGCCCGACGAGGTCCGGGACAGGATAGTGCGGCTGATGGGAGACCGCCCACGGGTGGAACTGTTCGCCCGCCGGACGGGCGAGGGGTGGGACTCTTGGGGATACGACGTCGAGCCGCCCATCATATGGCTGGACGCAGCGTTCCGTGGGTTCCCCGGCAGCACCGAGGTTCCGTTCGGGGTATTCGGAGAAGTTGAGGCAGCCGCAGCGTATGCCGGGGCGGCCGCTTGACCGGCAAAACAGGGGAGAAAGAGGTGACCGCATGTGGAAGCCGGAATCGGTGCTTTGGGCGCAGGCAGCAGCAGGGGAATCGCAAAATCTCCAGGAATTTCTCTAAGCCCGATGTATTACTGAGACAGGGGTCAACGGATTCTGCTGCCCAGCAGGGCGGAGACGGAATGCAACGAGTGGGGGATGTCCGCCCACGTCATATGGAGATTGAGAGCCGCCTGACGAGCCGGTGCGATTCCGGCGAAACGCCCGCCAAGGGCGTAGCGGCAGAGGACGAAAGGAGGAGGAGGCCAATTTGGAACCACTGATGACATCGGCGGAAGCCGCAAGCATACTGAGGGTTAACCCCAAGGTTCTTGAGCGTTGGGCTAAGGCGGGCGAGATTCCCGCATTGAAGGTCGGGAAATTCTGGCGATACCGGGCATCGGACCTTGAATCGTGGGTCGGTTCACAGGTACACTCCGAATGCCAGCCGTGCCGCATAGAACCTTCTTTCTAATTGGAGGAACCATGCAGGCACGACGATACCAATACGGAGATTTGACTCTTAGAAAGCGGAAGAAAGGGCCGAAGGTTTGGCAATTCCGCTACTTCGAGGACGGAAGGCGAAAGTCAGTGTTAGTTGGCACTGTTGAAAAACTCCCAACTAAGGCTGATGCGGAAAGGGCTGTTCAGTACCTCCGCATCAAAATCAACACGGACAATCCGCAACAGCACTTTCACGCTGTCACGGTGGAAACCCTGATAGAACGCTTCATGACGGAGTATGTGCCTCGGCACTGTCGTAAGCACACGGCGCAAGTTTACCGTAGTCTGTTCAAGACCCACGTACTGCCACATTGGGGGAAGGCGTTCCTGGAGAATGTCAAACCGATGGCCATTGAAGAGTGGCTGGCGTCCTATCCCCACTCCCGCCAGATAAAGGCGCACGTCAAGGGTTTGATGCACATCCTTTTCAATGCAGCGATGCGGTGGGAGATGTTGGAGAAGAATCCGGTTGACCTGGTTCGTCAGTCATGCAAGCGGCTTAAGACCCCGGGGCGGCTAACACCAGAAGAGATTCAAGCCTTGGCAGTCCAATTGGTGGAGCCTTATAAAACAATGGTGACCACGGTTGGGTGTCTTGGTTTGCGCTCCTGTGAGTTGTTTGGCTTGCAGTGGGCAGACCTTGACTTCCTAGATTTTACGGTCAAGATTCAACGGAGCGTAGTACAGGGAGAAGTTAACGCAACAAAAACGGAAGCTTCAGAAAGTGTATTACCTCTTCACCCGGCCTTGGCCGAATTACTCAAGGCGCATCGGCAACGGTCGGTTTACATCCAAGCAACGGACTTTGTGTTTGCGGGTAACTCGGGCAAGCCCATGTGGGGAAGTGAAATTGTGAAGCACTATCTCAAACCGGCTGCGGCAAAGGCAGGCATTCAAGGCAAGGTCGGATGGCACACCCTGCGCCATAGCTATTCCACACTTTTGAGAGCCTTGGGAACAGACATCAAGGTGCAGCAATCCCTGCGCAGGCACGCCAACATCGCAACCACGATGAACGTCTATACAGAGGCCGTTTCGGAGCAAAAGCGGGAAGCAGCAAACAAAGTGGCAGCTCAATTGCTGCCGCTGGTACGAAGTGGTACGCAGGTGATTCAGTGAGGGCGTGTAAACTGATGATAGATTTTGGGATAGAGGATACTCTCTCCCAGCACCCTTTGAAAATCTAACAAAAGGGAGCTATCCTGTCAAGCCGGGGTCGAAAAGGTGATTCCGCCAAGGGCGGAAAGGCCTCCGCGCGTCGCGATGCCTGACATCGATAAGCTTTACGAAAAAGCCGAGAAGTATCTCCAGCGGCAGAAATTCGAAGCTGCCCTCGAGGCGTACCAGGAGATTCTCCGCTATGAGCCCGATGACGAGGAAGTCCTCGTCAACTTGGGCGACCTCAGCCTGAAACTAAACCGCACTGCCGACGCCCTGCGCTATCAGTCGCAGGTGGTAGACTTCCACATCCGGCGGAATGACTTGAACAAGGCCGTCGCCACCTGCAAGAAAATATTGAAGCACTCACCCCAAGATGTGTCGACACTGGTGAAACTGGCGGGACTGCTCGAAGAAACCCAGAAGGGCAGCGAGGCCCTCGAAGCCTACCGTGAAGCGCTGGGACACTACCGCAAGCTTGGCGCCAGTGCCCCGGCGCTCGACTGCTTAATCCACATCGTCAAGCTCGATCCCAACAACCTGCAGGAACATCAGGATCTGGGTGAACTGGCCAGCCGGTCGCACCAACCCCTGATTGCTACACCCGCCTTCCTGCGGGCGGCGCAACTCGCCCACCAAGCAGGCGATGAAGATCGTTGGGAGAAGATGGTGGAGCAGGCGCACGAAACTGACCCCACAGATGAGGCTGCCTGCATCGCCGCCACGAAACTTTATTTGAAGCGGGGGCACGCGGCCGAAGCGGTAACACTAATCGAACCCATCCGGCAAAGGAAGCCTGAGGATTTGGAAGTGCTGGAGCTGGCCTGCCGTGGTCACTTGGGAGTGCAAGATTATGTCCAGGCGCAACCGCTCTGCTGGAAACTCCACCAGGCCAGACCGGAGCGGGTGGACTTGGTCCTGGAACTTTTGGAGGGACTGGTGAAGAAGGGCGCGGCCCTGCAAGTGCTGGGAATGGTCAGCGACCTCAAAGATCGCCTCCTGCAGCAGGGCAAACGGAAGGAGGTCCTGGGAATCATCGAGAAAGTTTACGAGTGTGACGAGTCGAGCCTGGAAGTTCTGGAGATCCTCACCGGTCTTTACAGCGAAATGAACAAAGAGGACGGGCTGCGCCGGTCGCTTTCACGCTTATTCAACCTTTATCTGGCGAGCGAGAATTACGAAAAGGCAGCGGACACGCTGGAACGGATCCTGGACGTCGAACCTTACGGTGAAGGCCACAACGATCGACTGCTGAACCTGGAAGGACACATCGACTCCATCTGGTACAAGAACATTCTGGCCCGCCTGCAACCGCCTTCCACGGTGCGGGCGTCGCCGGCGCAGAGTGCTGCCAGCACTGCTGCCGCGGACCAACAGACGGAATGCCTGGAGGACCTCCTCGTGGAAGGAGAGATGTACCATCAATACCAGCTCACCGCGAAACTCCGGGAAACGCTGGAGAAGATTGACCGTCTTTTCCCGGGCGAGGAGGAGAAGAACGAAGGCCTCCGCGAGCTTTATGAAGTCGCTGGATACACCCCAAAGTTCAAGGCGTCCGCCCCCGCACCGGGCGTTGCGGCGCTTGAACCTTCCGCGCCCGCCGCCGGGTCACAATCCCTCGACGACCTGCGGAAAGCCTCGGAAATCACTGCCAGCATTTATCGCGAGCCGACGCCGGGGGGAGTATTGCAAGTCGCGGTCAATGAGATTGGCCGGGCTTTGAACGCCAGCCGTTGCTGGGGCGCACTGGGAACGCCCGACCGGCCTCCCGTGCTCACGGCCGAATGCTGTTCGCCCCAGGTTTCGCCCTCTGACCCGGCCGCGGCGCTGGAACTCTTCGCCTACCTCATGATCCAGGCGGCTACCAGCCCGAACGGCTGGGTGGTGGACAATGCTGCGCAGTCTCCCTCGCTCTCGGGCTTACCGGCCGAGGTTCAAAAATTGGGGATTCGCTCACTGCTGGCCCTGCCGCTCCTCGACAAGGATGAAGCCACCGGCTTGCTGCTTCTGGAGCAATGTGAGACGCTGCGGGTCTGGTCGCAAGCCGAACGCCTGCTGCTCCGGGCGATTGCAACCCAAATCGTAATCGCCGTGAACAATACCAAGCTGCGGCGGCTCGTGCACTCGCTGGCCGGCCCCGACCCCTCAACGGGTTTGCTGCCGCGCAGTTCCTATCTAGATTGCCTTCTCTCCGAGGCTCAGCGCTCCAAGGATCAGACCCAACCGCTATCGGTATGCCTGATTGAGCCGGAGAATCCGCGCACCCTGATGAAACTGCTGGGTGATGCAGGCGTACAACGCTTCGTGCAGCAGGTCAGTAAGGTCATGATCCCTACGCTGCGCCAGAACGACATTTCCATTCGCTACAGTCCGCTTTCGATCGCCGTGCTGTTTCCGGATACGGCCTTGCCGCAGGCGGGGCTCGCGGTGGAGAAAGTGCGGCGCGCGATTGAACAAGTCCGGGTGGATGGGGGGAATGCCGCCGATTTCTGCGCAGCGGTGTGCGACGTTCCGCTGGGGCCTGACTTCGAAGCCGTGGACGGCGTCACTGAGGTGATCAACCGGCTGGAAACTTCGCTGGACCGCGCCCGCAAGCAAGGCGGGAAACGTGTCCTGATTTCCAGATTCAAACAATGATATCCTTGGGAAGTTTCAAATCCCGCGCAGGGCTATTCCCGGGTCTGGTGCCAACCAGTCTGAGCCATAGCATTATCGGAACGCCATCTTAGGGGCTGACCTTAAGCAAGTCATGCCGGTCACCGTTCCGCCCCGGGGGAGATTCGCAGCATGGTCTATGAAACGCTGCTGTATGCGAAGCGCAACGCCATCGGTTACGTCACCATCCATCGGCCGGAAAAGCTGAATGCCCTGAACCGCACGGTGGTGGAGGAGTTATTCGACTGTTTCCAGCACCTCCAAAGGGATGAAGAAGTGCGGGTCGTGATTCTCACGGGTACCGGCGACAAGGCATTCGTGGCGGGAGCAGACATCAACGAACTGGCCGTGCAGACCCCGGTGGAGGGGAAAGCAACGTCGCAGGCCGGCCAGAAGGTGCTCGACTTGATCGAGAATCTCGGTAAGCCCGTGATCGCGGCGATCAACGGCTATGCGCTGGGTGGCGGTTGCGAACTGGCCATGGCGTGCACCCTGCGTGTCGCCGCAGAAAACGCCCGCCTGGGACAACCTGAGGTCAAATTGGGCCTCATCCCCGGTTACGCCGGAACACAGCGACTGCCCCGCCTGGTGGGGAAATGCCAGGCCCTGGAGATGATTCTGACCGGTGAGCCTGTCACAGCCGAGGAAGCGCACCGCATCGGGCTCGTAAACCAGGTTGTGCCTGCCCCGGAATTGCCGGCGACAGCAGAGAAACTGGCGCAAAAGATCATCGCTAACGCCCCACTGGCGATCAAATTTGCAATGGAAGCGGTAAACCACGGGATGGAGATGTCCTCGGCCGAAGGTCAGTTCCTCGAGGCGACGTTGTTTGGCCTCTGTTGTACGACGACGGACATGAAAGAAGGCACCCGCGCCTTCCTGGAGAAACGGCCCGCGAAATTCATCGGGAAGTAATGGTCCGATGCAAGTCGCGCGCCCCGCGGCACGGACCAGGCTAGGTCGTACCGGCCGCCCTCATTGGCATGGCATCACGAAGAAAATCCCGCGAATACGCGATGCAAATGCTCTACCAGTGGGAACTGGGGGGCAACACACCTGAGCAGGTAGGTGCCACCTTCTTCCAGGAGCGGAGAGCCGATAGCGAGGTGGAGAGCTTCGCGCGTGACCTCTTTCAGAACGTTGTCAACCACGTCGACCGTCTCGATCAATTGGTTCGCGAGCACGCTGAGAACTGGCGCCTCGAGCGCATAGCAGCCGTTGACCGCAATATCCTGCGCGTCGCCCTTTGCGAACTGCTTTACCACCCGGAGACGCCGCCGAATGCGGCGATCAACGAGGCGCTCGAAATTGCCCGCCGCTTTTCCGGGCAGGATTCGGTGAAATTCGTCAATGGCGTTCTGGACGCCATCCGTAAGTCCCTCCCGGCTCGCAAATGAGGATTCCATAAGGCCCTAATCAATCCACGAAGATGTCATCTTAAGGATCTCGCCACACTGCAATATCGGAATTCCTTGATCTCTTCGCAAACATTTTTCGTCGTAGGTGTAAGGCCACTCCTTGGGGTGGCCTCAGCCGAAGCCTCCGCTCGGAGCGGCTGGCCCTACAAGACCCGGCGCGGAAATTCAGGCTGGCAATTTCTGAGCCGAAGCGATCCGTTTTTCGATGGATGGATGACTGTGAAAGACGAACTCAATCCATGCGTGGGGCCGCCGCTCGGCGAGGTTAAGTTCGGCCAGTTTTTCCATGCAGGAGATAAAGGCGCTCCGGGAAGGAATCGCTCCCAGTGCATAGGCATCCGCTTGGCGCTCCAGGGCGCGTGAATATGCATTTACGCCCGGCAGCAGGAGCAGGGAAAGGGCTGTAGTGACCAACACCAGGAGCGGCAAGTTCGCGAAGTCTGCTGCTCCCTGATATCCAAAATGGGGGCCCAGCCACCCCAGGGTGCGGTATATCAGATAAAACCCCAGAAACGTTGCTCCACTTTGCACCGCAATGCCCTGGAACATGTGGTGGTGCACGTGATGACCGAACTCGTGCGCCAACGCCGCCTCCACTTCCTCATCCTGGAATTGCTCCAGCAGGGTATCGGAAAGGATGATCCTGCGCGTATTACCAAGTCCCATCAGGGCGGCATTGGCCTTCTTACTCTTTTCGCTCAGCTTCCATTCGAACACACCCTTCACGCGGGTTCCCGCGCGCCGGGATAGCTCCAGCAGGCGCTCCGTCAAGCCGGGGTTCTCGAGCGGTTTAAACTTATAGAAGATCGGAAATATTAGTACCGGCGCGAGATGGGCCAGCAATATGAAGAAGCCGGTGAATGCCACCGCACACACAATCCACCAATGCTCGGGCCAATGGCGTATGGCCGCGTAGAGAAATTCGACTCCCAGCACCGCCAGCGTGCTTCCCAACGCAAGCCCCTTCAGGTGGTCTTTGACCCAGCCCGTGAATGTCAGATTCGAAAGACCGAAACGGTGTTCCAACCAGAAGCCTCCCAGGAAATCGAGAGGGAGTCCCGCCAGTTCGTTGATGATTCCAAAAATGCCCAGGTAGATCAGCAAGGCAATCCACGGGCGCGCGCTGCATTGCAGCGCGAACGCGCGCAGAGTGATCGTCCACCCGGTAAGGAGCAGCGTGAGCAGCAGGGAAAGATGGACAAGGAAGCCCGCGACACTCAGGATGCGGCCCGTGCGGTGGTAGCGCTTGACGCGCGCGGAGTCTTCCATGATCTCCCTCCAGAAGGCGCAGCCTGCGGTGACCTCACGCGAAGGTGGAACCGCTCCGCCCCTACGCCCGGGCAAATGCCGCCATCTCCGCGAGCAGCGCTTTCACTTGCTGGGGCGAAGGCGCCTCCGCATAGAGGCGCAGGATGTTCTCCGTGCCCGAAGCTCGCACCAGGAGCCAGGCGGAATCTCCAAAGCGCATTTTGGCGCCATCCAGGTCTTCCACGGCGGTCACCTTGAGTCCCGCGACCTTCCGGAATCTCCCCCGCACCACTTGGCTCACTAGGCGCTGGGCAGCGGAGAGTTCCACTTCCAGGTCAGTGCGAGCATAGAAATGAGGGCCGAATTCCCGGTTCAAGTCGGCGACGAGTTCGCCGAGCGTCTTCCCCTTTTCCGCCATCACTTCCGCCAGCAGGAGCGAGTTCAAGAGTCCGTCGCGCTCCGGCAGATGTCCCCTGGTTGCGATGCCCCCGCTCTCCTCGCCGCCAATCAAAACGTCATGAGTAAGCATCAGCTCACAGATGTACTTGAATCCGATGGGCGTGACCTGCAGCGGCAGGTGGTGCTTGCGCGCGATTTTATCGATCATCTGGGTAGTGGAGAATGTCTTCACGACCTCACCGCGCAGCCCCAGGTCTTCCACCAGATGCTTAAGGAGTATGGAAAAGATCTTTTGCGAATCGATAAACTCCCCACTGCGATCGATGGCGCCGATCCGGTCCGCGTCGCCATCCGTGGCAAAGCCCGCATCGTACTCACCTTCCGTCACGGCACGTCGCAAATCCGCCACGTGAGGCTCTATGGGCTCTGGATTCAGGCCGGGGAACAATGGGTTTTGCTCGGAGTGAATTTCCCGGCAGGGAATCCCATATTCCGCGAACAAACGCAAGATGCAGCCGCGCCCCGCTCCATACATCGGGTCAATCACGAATCTCTGCCCGCCGGACCGGATGCGGTCCAGACGAACCAGGCTCTTCAGCCGCTCGAGATAGGGGGTTACCAGGTCAACGGTCTCGACCGCGGCGGCTTGGGACTTGCGGGGGCGCGTACGAGCGCGGTCCAACCGGCGCAGATGGGCCTCGATGCGATGGATGATGGCCGGATCTGCTGAGCCGCCGTAAGGCGCTTTAAACTTCAGACCATTCCAGCGGTAGGGATTGTGGCTGGCCGTGATCATGACCGCGCCGGCCGCTCGCCGCGTCACCACGGCGTAACTCACAGCGGGCGTCGGCGTGGGGGCCTCCGCCAGGTCGACTCTTATCCCCGTCGCAGCCAGGACCTGGGCGGCTGCGCTGGCAAATTCCGCGGAGAGAAAACGTGTGTCATAGCCGACCACCAGCTCGCGCGCCGGTTCACTTTCCGCGCGGACGTAGTGGGCGATCGCCCCCGCGACGCGGCATACATTGGCGAAGGTGTAGTCATCTGCGATCACCGCGCGCCAGCCATCTGTGCCGAACTTGATCTTATCCATATTGGAGGTTCGCCTCTCGGAATATCGTGGGTAAGTAAACTACAGGAGTTCGTGCAGGCCCGCCTTCTCCAGCGCCTGTACTGTTTTGCCCACATCCTGCGAACGGGCGCGCGTCGAGACCAACAGGGCATCGTCGGCCTCCACAATGACCAGATCCTGAACTCCGACCGTCACGACAAAGCACCGCTGGGCCACGATCATGTTTCCACGTGAATCCAGGCACAAGCTGCGGCCCGGCCGGACGTTCATCTCGCCATCCTTTTTGGAAAGGTTATAGACCACCGCCCAACTGCCCACGTCATTCCAGCCGATGTCCGCGGCGACGGCGTAGATATCCGAAATCGTCTCCATCAGAGCATAGTCGATTGAAATCTTTTCGAGGCGCGGGAAGAGCTGGCGAAAACTTCGCGCCGACCGAACTCCCCCCGCCTCGGAGATCCACGCCAGTTGTTTTGACATATGCGGCTGCACACGATCGAGGTTCCGGAGCAGCGTGGAAGCCCGCCAGATGAACATGCCGCCGTTCCAAAGATAACGGCCGGAGGCAACATAGCGGCGCGCCGCAGCCAGCCGTGGCTTCTCGGTGAATTTTACGACTTCGAAAATCTCCTGCCCGCCCAGGCGCGCGATGCAGGCGCCCAGGCGGACATAACCGAAACCCGTGTCGGGGCGGGTCGGCCGCAAGCCAATCACCACGGAGCGACCTGGCGTGGACGCCATCTCGCAAGCGGCGCGGAGTACGCGACGGTACTCGGCGAGTTTGCGGATGACCTGATCCGCCGGCAGCACGACCATCAGTCCTTCCGGATCGCGCCGCAGGATTTCGTGCGCCGCCACTCCCAGCGTGGGCGCAGTGTTGCGCGAGGCGGGCTCTGCCACGATCTGCGCGCGTGGGATCTGCGGCAGGCGGCGGCAAACCTCCCGCCAGATGAGTTCATTCGTAAAGACGTAGATGCGCTCGGGGGGAATAAGGGAATGCAGCCGAGCGACCGTTTGTTCAAGGAGCGTCCCGCGACCAAAGAGTTCCAGTAATTGCTTGGGATGCCGGCGGCGGCTGAGTGGCCAGAAGCGCGTTCCGCTGCCGCCTGCCATTACAACCGCGTACGCGTGAGCGAAGACCGAAGTTCGCGCCATGTGAGTTTCAGTCGAAAACGATCTGGCGGATGATTGTGGCCGGAGTTCCTCGCCGCTGCAAGGGCTCGCGAAAGTCCTTCTCGAGGTCCGGCACGTAAAACCTCAAGACCCGGGTGTCCAATCCGGGTACCATGCGGTAGAGGCCTGTCCCGGGTGGAATCAGCCAGGTATCGCCGGTGCGATACGCCAGCCAGCCCTCCGCGTTTTCGATGCGCCCCTCACCTTCGACGACCGACAGCACTTCGACGCGATCGGGCGCAGCACAAAAGGAAGCCGTGCGGCGGATGCGCAATTCTTCGAGCGCGAAAAACCGACTGGCAAGAACGTAACGGCGCAGGCCGTACTTCTCCCTGAATTCGAGGCGGGGCAGGTCGCGAAGCGGCGGCAACTCGGGACGAATCACGTCCATTCCCTTTTCGAGATGCAGGGGCCGCGGCTTGCCGTCCAGCCCCATACGGCCGAAATCGTCGAGCCGATACGTGAGGTCAGAGTTCTCCTCCACCTCAAAGAGCACCAGCCCCGGGCCCAAGGCATGCACCATTCCCGGCGGCAGAAAGACGGCTTCGCCGGGCTCCGGCCGGAAGCGTTGCAGAAGGTCGCGGGAGGTTCCGGCCGCGAACGCCTGCCGCAATTGCTCTCGCTTGACGCCCGGTTTCAAACCCAGCAGAATAGCAGCCTCCCCGTCCGAACGCAGAAAATACCACATCTCGCACTTGCCGACGTTACCCGGATCGTGCGTGGCCGCGTAACCGTCATCCGGATGAACCTGCACCGAAAGCCAGTCGCTGGTGAAAATGAATTTCGCCAGAATGGGAAAACGCCGGCCGGGCCAGGAGACGCCGAGCAGGTCAGGACCGTATTTCTCCGAAGCCTCGGCCAGGGTCATTCCTGCCGCGGGGCCATTCAGGAAGCGCGACCCATCGTCGGTGATCCATACCTCACCGATCAGTAGATTTGAGTTTCCCTCGCGCAGAGGATCCTCGGGCGAAGGCGCCGCGAAGAGCGGAGCCAAATCCGGCTGCCCCCAGATTTTTGATTTGAAGACATTGGAGAGTTGGAGTGGACCGGTGAACGTGGGCATGGCGCAGTCAGAACCTGGCGAAGAATGCCTTCATCCGTTTCAGACCCTCCTCGATGTGCGCCAGGGAAGTCGCGTAGGATATGCGAATGTGCTCCTGAGTTCCGAAAGCCTGGCCGGGTACCACCACGACCTGCGCCTCCTCCAGCAGCCTTTCGGCGAGTAGCGTGGTATCACCCAACCCGTCACGGCGGAGATAGGCCGAAACGTTGGGGTAAGCAAAGAATGCACCCTGCGGAAGGGTGCACTGGATGCCAGGGATGGCCTGCAGGCCGGCAACCATGCGGTCGCGGCGGCGGCGATACTCTGCCAGCATGGCGCGCACGCAATCCTGCGGGGCCTGGAAAGCCTCTACAGCGGCTTTCTGTGCCAGGGAGGGCGGATTTGAAGTCGAGTGGCTCTGTAGCTTCACCATGTGGGCGAGGAGCTTCGCATTGCCCAGCGCGAATCCCACTCGCCAGCCGGTCATGGCGTAGGTCTTCGACAGTGAGTCCACCACCAGGAGGTGCTCGCGGTCCCGCGAACTCCCCAATGAGAACGGCTGGCCATCATATACAAAATGGCAATAGCATTCATCGGATAGCAAAAGCAGGTTATACCGGGCGGCCAGCGCCAGGAGCCTTTCCATCTCTTCGCGAAGGATCACCGCTCCCGTGGGATTGTTGGGTGAATTCAGCACCATCACCCGGGTTCGCGGCGTGATCAGCTTCTCAACGGCATCAGCGCGCACGGCAAAATTTTCGTCCTCGCGCGTTCGGAGCAGCACGGACTTGCCCCCGGTGTAATGGGCGATGTCGAGGAAGGAGACCCAGTAGGGGGCAGCGAGGATGACCTCATCGCCCTCGTTGAGGGTGGCCACCATGGCTTCAAAAATGGCCTGCTTGCCGCCGACGGTCACCAGGCACTCGTCCGCCGCGTAGTTCGAGCCGAAATCCTCGGCGTGCCGCGCGACGATGGCTTCTTTCAATTCGCGGATTCCGCCCGTGGGCGTGTACTTGGTGAAATTCGCTTCCAGGGCGCGGATGGCCGCCTGCTTGATGTGCTCGGGCGTGGGAAAGTCGGGTTCCCCCGCGCCGAAATCAACCAGCTCGGCTCCCGCCGCGCGCAAGTTTTCCGCTTTCTGCAAGACCGCGGCGGTGGAAGAAACGGAGATCCGCGAAATGCGCTCCGAAAACTGCATCCTGACTCCCGACTTAAGATTTGTTTTGATGAACTTTCTGATGGAGCCGCTCTTCGACTAGTTTGGGGACCAAGTCCCGGACCGAGCCGCCATGCTGGAAGATCTCCCGCACCAGACGCGAGCTGACATAGGTGTTGGCCAGGGCCGGCATCAGGAAGACGGTCTCCACCTCGGGCTCCAGCTTCCGATTCATCAGCGCCATCTGCAACTCGTACTCATAATCCGTGAAAGCCCGGATGCCCCGCAGAATCACCTGGGCCTGCTTCTGCCGCGCGTAATCCACCAGCAGTCCGTGGAAGGTGTCGACCGAAACGCTGGGAATGGAGTACGTCGCCTCCTGGAGCATTTCCACCCGCTCGGCAACCGTGAAAAGTGGAGCCTTATCCAGGTTCGTTAGAACCGCCACGATCAGCCGGTTGAAAAGAAGGCTACCCCGCTGGATCAGGTCGAGGTGACCATTGGTGATGGGATCGAAAGATCCGGGATAGATAGCCAGTATCTCAGCCATGAAGTTTCGAAAGGACAGCGCCCGGCCCGTACCCGCTCTTCCTAGTTATTCTAGCGTCGATGCGCGAAAGTTGTAAACGGGATTCTGGGTATTATCCGAGTGTTCTTGGTCGAACCGCTAAAATCCGATGTGCAGCGCGATGGCCAGCGCTAATCCACCGGCAAAGCTGCTGCCGGCGAAATTCACGATGCCATTGGTAACGCGGCCGCGGCGCTCCAGCGTGGCGCCCAGCAAGCTATCGAGCAGGTTCCCGGCTACTGCGCCCAAAAGCGCCAGGGCTGCGCCCCCCCGCCCACACAGGCCCATGCCGTACCCGAGTGCCACGATGAGAGCAGAGGCAAGGAAGCCCGCCAGGCTGCCCCCCACGGATACGCCGCCATCCTGCCCCGCGGGGACCGGCCGCAAGGTGGTAATCAAATAGGCGCGAGGGGAAATCCATTGGCCAATCTCGCTCGAAACCGTGTCGCCTGCGGCTTCCGCGAATGCCGCGATCAAAGCGATCAGGAACGCGCCTTCGTGATGCGTGGTGATGATCAGTATGGAAAAGAAGGCCCCGGCCAGTGAGTTCGCCAGGGCCTCGCGCCAACTCCTGGCTCCACCCCGCTTTTCTGCCACGCCGCGTGCCGCCTTGCGTGCGTATCCGAGCCGCGTCGCGACAGAGCCCAGTAGGAAAAAAGTGAACATCAGGAGAAAGCTCTTGTAGCCATAGCCGAGATAAACCGCCACGCCCAGCAGGAAGCCAGTGATGGCGCCCGAAGGGGTGACCAGCTTCAGGCCCCACGCCAACCCTGCCAGCGCCACGCTGATCGCCACGGCCAGCACGCTGCGGCGCCCGAGGTACGGCAGGTTGCTGTCCAGTGCGCTGCGCTCGATGAAGCAGACGCAGAACATGAAGGCGCCGGCTACCAGGGGAACGGTAGCGTTGTCATCCAGGCGAATCGGGGCGGACTCAACCAGCGCGCCCACCAGCGCGGTGGTGGCGCAAACCCCTAGCGCGAAGTCCGGCGCCATGGTGGGCGCCGTCCAGCGTGTCAGGACGTACGCGCCCGCCCCACCGGCCAGGAGGAATGCCAGGAAACCCGACCAAGTCTTTTCCCGATTCCAGGGAAGCGTGGGGCCGCGCCACGCGCTGCCCGCAACGCCCGCAAAGCCATCGCCCAGCGCCAGGATGGCCCACGTAGCGCCGACCACGTACATCGCGTGGCGATAGAGGAGAATCAGCACCAGCACCGAAATGGGATAGATTAAGATGCCGGTCCAGCCACCAGCTGGGGCAGCGGCCGCGGTACTTTTGCGCAGGTCCACACCTAGACGAGGCAGAACGACCAAGTTGAAAAGCAGCGCCAGGAGCGCGCAGCCCGCCGCCTGCGTCCAGGTGAGATACGGCAGCAGGAACGCGAAGCTCAGCATCGCCATGTGCACGATCTTGCGCGTCGAGAACAGCGGCGCGTGGGGCAGCGTTTCGGAAGCGGTATGTTCTGGCATGTTGATCAACACGAAACTATTGCAGCGCACTGCGGCGCGGCAGCCCAAGCCCGCCCTCCGCCTCAGAGTGGATTGCCGGGTGGCGTTCTCTCCTGGAGCGTTTTACGCAGACCCTCCTCGAGAGGGGTAACCCTGTAGCCGAGTTCACGGATCGCCTTGGCGCTCGAATAAACCCAGTCGCGTTTGAAGATTTCCACGACGCCGGGCGTGAGCTGCGGAGGGTGACCGAACACCCGGGCCCGCGCCAGTTCGAAGCCGCCCAGGATTTTACCCGCCACGAATGGGATATGGCGGACCGGCCTCCATACTTGCGCGGATTCAGCCAGCACTTGAAAGAAATCGTTGAGCGAGCGATTATCCCCTCCCAGCAGGTATTCTTCCCCGGGCTTTCCCTTTTCCAGTGCCACCAAGTGCGCGCTTGTCACGTCGGCGTTGAACGCAAAACTCCAGCGCTGGAGGCCAGAACCCAGCACGCCGGGAAAGTTCCCGGCGAGGTACTGGTCGATTATCCCACCCACGAGATTGCCCTCGGTCTTCGGCCCGGGGCCGTAAATGACGCCGGGAAGCAGCACGATGACCGGGCACTGGCTGTGACCCTCACGGCGTAACCAGGCGAGTGCCTCTGCCTTGGTCTCCTCATATTCGTTCGCGAACGGGCCGGGGTGACGCAGGCGTTCATCAGCATGCACATCTGCCGATGGTCCCAGGGCCATGAACGAGGAAGTATAAACTACCCGTCGAACGCCCGCTTGCGCAGCCGCTTGCAGTAGATTCTGCAAGCCCCCGACATTAACGCGCCAGTAATCGCGGCGGTCACCGACCCAAGCCTTGACCAGGGCGGCAGTGTGAATCACCCCCTGCACGCCCTCGACAGCAGCGCGCAGGGCCTCGCTGTCGCACAAATCACCCCGGATCACCTCGCACGGACAGTGCCCGGGGTCAAACGGCAAGCGGCTGGCCTCACGCACTAGAACACGGAAAGGTTCGCGGCGCCGGATGAGTTCACGCGCGATTTGAGAGCCGAGATAACCGGTAGCGCCCGTCAGCAAGAGCATTGCTTTACTGCATTATTCTATCATCAGGTCATTCAAAATAAACCATGACTTGGAATATAACTCTGCTTGAATAGCAAACAACAGCCTTGGCAAATGTGAATGTCCCTCAACGTACCAGGCGAAGCATGTAGGCCCCGGCGAGGCCTAGGTGGCCAACCATCATCATCCAGTACATATGATGCCAGGCTGGGTGGTTCTCGCTCTCGGTAACCAGCCGGTGCGGGTCCTTATTAATCAGATAGACCACGTACCAGCCCCAGACCAGCATGACGCCGCTCAGCGCCAGAATAGCCACCCGATCACCGCTCAGGATGTGGAGGCCGAGCCCCAGGGGCCACAGCAGCCAGGGCACGAGGAACGCGGGGCTGATGGCGCGTGCGCTCCAGGTGGCGCCGTACTCGACGGGCAAGGTGATGCACCCCGCTGCCCGGTCGCCCTCGATATCCGAAAAATCCTTGGTGGTGGTGGCGCCCAGGAGGAAAACAAAATAGACGAAACCGATATACCAGGGCTCAATCGAATGGAGCACCGTGGCTACCGCCGCCCATCCGGCTACCTTCAACAGCCAGCCGCGCACGAGCGCAATGATCAGGTTCGAGCCCAGGGGATGTCGCTTCAGCCGCACAGGAGGCGCGGAATAAGCCACCGTAGCGAGCGCGGCAATTACATAGATTGCAAAGGTTTCGCGATTCACTGCAGCAACCATCCCGAGCGCGAGCGCATAATTGACGGCTGTAAAAACCCAAGCTTGGCGCAAAGTGATTTGTCCGGAAGGCAGCGGCCGATGGGGCTTGTTGATGCGGTCGTTGGTGAGGTCGCAGATCTGGTTCAACCCGTTCGAGGCGGCGTTCAGCACCCCCGCGGCGAGTACCGCCAACAGGACGTGAGCGGGATCAAATTTCGCTTGCGTCGCCCCGTATCCGAGGAGGGATCCGGAAAAGATCCCGATCATGGGGGGAACCAACGTGAAGGGACGCGCGAACGTCCAACAGGTGCGCAGAAAATTCATCCGGCGCTATTTTCAATCTTCCCCGGATTGCTGACAAGGGGAAAAGAACCAACTCGGCCGAGCGGCGGAGTGATCAGCCAGTTTGCGCTTGGATTCGGATGTGCGAATTCCAGGTGGCGGGGGGAATTCCCAAATTGCCCCCAGGCGATCTTTGCCCTCCGATTCTGCTTGCGCGCCCGCGATTCTTCATCGTAAGGTAAGGACATCATGAAGATCAAGCCGCGGTAGGTTTCCAATCCGGATTATTCTGCATTCGCCAGGCCCTGTCTGGGCCGAATCCTGAAGACCAGCTCTTGCGTTCAGCCGTAATGGACAGCCTCATCACAACCCGCGAGTCGTCATCGTTTTGGGCTTCGGTACGCGAAGCCCTGCAGGGTTCGCACCAGGACTACACCGCGGGCAGCCTTACGCGCGCCATTTTTCTTCTCGCCCTGCCCATGGTTCTGGAAATGTCCATGGAGTCTTTGTTCGCTGTCGTGGACGTTTTCTGGGTGGCGCGCCTGGGCGCGGACTCAGTGGCCACCGTGGGGCTGGTCGAGTCGGTGTTGTCACTGGTGTACGCGGTGGGCATGGGCCTGGGCCTGTCTGCCACCGCGACGGTAGCGCGGCGGGTCGGTGAAAAAGATCGCGAGGGGGCCGCGGTGGCGGGCGTACAGGCGATCGCACTGGGTTTGCTCTCCGGCCTCGGCATGGGCCTTCCCTGCCTCTGCCTGGCTCCACGCCTGTTGCGCCTGATGGGCGCATCGCCCGGCGTCCTCGCGGTTGGCACGAGTTTTGCCCGCATCACCATGGGCGGATGCATCGTGGTGTTGCTGCTGTTTATGAACAACTCGGTGTTTCGCGGCGCGGGTGACGCCGCCATTTCCATGCGAGTCCTGTGGCTTTCGAATTCCATCAACCTGGCCCTCGATCCCTGCCTGATCTTCGGCCTGGGGCCGTTCCCGCGTCTGGGGGTAACGGGCGCGGCCGTGTCAACGAACATCGGGCGCGGGGTGGGAGTGGCCTATCAGTTCTATCGCCTGCACAAGGGCAGCGAGCACATCCGGATTTACACTCGCCAGATTCGTGTCAACCTGGAAGTTATGCTGCGGCTGCTCCGGATCTCGGTGACCGGTATCACCCAAATGGTGATTCCGCATGCCGCCTGGATCAGCCTGGTGAGGATGGTAAGCGTGTTCGGGAGCGCTGCCCTTGCCGGCTATACCATCGGCATCCGGATTGTTATCTTTTTCCTCCTTCCCGCGTGGGGATTAAGCGGCGCTGCCGCTACGCTGGTGGGGCAGAATCTCGGCGCCCAGCAGCCCGAGCGGGCGGAGAAATCGGTCTGGAAAACCGGCTTCTATAACATGCTGTTGATGGGTGGTGAAGGTGTGCTCTTGGTCATCTTCGCGGGGCCGATCGTTCGCTTGTTCACTTCCGACCCCTCTATCGTTCCTCTGGCCACCGCCTGCCTGCGGATCATCAGTTTGGGCAACATCGGCTACGCCTACGAAATGGTCATACTCCAAGCCTTCAATGGAGCAGGAGACACCCTTACGCCCACGATTTTGAACTTCTTTGGGTTCCTGATACTTGAGATCCCGTTGGCCTACGCACTGGCTATCCCGTTGGGGATGCACTCCAATGGGGTTTACTGGGCCATTGCGGTGGCAGAGTCCGCCATCGCCGCGGCGAGCGTGCTCCTCTTCCGGCGCGGCCGGTGGAAGGAACAGAAGGTTTAGGAGGCGTGCAGGAAGACCCGGACTGCCAGCGGGCCGCTTTCCTGCAATCAGATTTTGACAAATTCCTTCTTGCGATACATCCAATACAATATTAACCAGACTATAGCAAAAGCCGCAGAGGCCTCCACCAGGCTGTCCCACCGGCCCAGGCGGGGCAACAGGTTTCCCACAAACACGTTCCCGATCTGGGTGAAATCGAACACCTGGGTAGCAAAGTAAACGGCGATCGAATTCATGCCGATCACAATGAACCCGAAAGCCCACTTCCTGTAACCTCGCACATCAATAATCCAGTAGAACAGGGCCAACAAGAGAAAGCTCACCCCCCCACCAATCAGTACATAGGAGCTTGTCCACAGCAGCTTGATCACCGGGAACCAGAGGCTCCAGAGGAGTCCCACTACCAAGCTCACCGCGCCTGCTCCCAGCAAGCGGTAAACCTTGCTCTGCGCCGTGCGATCGGCCATCAGGATCTGGCCCGCCAGCACGCCCAGCAGCACTGAGGCGCCGAAGCCCAGGTAGCTCAAAAACCAGGTGTTCTCCCCATAGTGGAACCGGCCGAGAACCAGTTTATCCACATAGGTTGCCACATTGCCTTGGGGAGTCAGCACGCCCGCGCCGACCCGGGGTACCGGGATCAGCATGATCATCGCCCAGTACACGAGAAGGGAAGCTCCGATCGTAGCGGGGTGCCACTTCTCCTTTACCTTCAATACTACGATAGTCGCCAGCAGATAGCCCGCGGCCAGTCCGTGTAGAACACTGTAACAGGGGCGGAATTTTGACAAGTCAAACAACAGGAGATTTCCCTGCGTGATTGTTCCCAGGCCAAACATGATAAAAGCCCGCCGAACCGCATGCAGCAGCAGCCTGCGATCCGTTGCACCCTGGGCCCTTCGCTTGGCGATTGAAAGCGGTATGGCCGCTCCCATGACGAACATGAATAACGGCCAGATGAGGTCAAAGAAATGCAACCCCCGCCAGGGCACATGGTCGAACTGCTCCAGAAACTTGTCGAACCACGATCGCTGGAGGACCTTCCCCAGGCCCAGCAAAATCGCCGTGCCGCCCGTAATCCAAAGCATGTCGAACCCTCGCAGGGCATCGAGCGAAACCAGTCTCTCGGCGCGAGGCGGCGCATGGCCAGCCGCGTCGCTCGCGGGCCCGGGTTCTTCTGCATCGACTCCTGTGGCTTTCATGGATTCCTCCTGTCGACCTCGGCCAGGACTTGCGGCGTAGCGCCCATCTTTCGACTCTGCGCGGGAGTTGACCCCTCAGAGCAAGGTGAAAAACTCTCTGGTCGGCAAATGCGCAGAACAAATACTGAACCTTCGCTGCATCCATCGTGGCAAGGCTGCAGATTTTATACTCAGGATACAGAAGCCACAAGCGCGAACCTACCGCCTCTTGGCCCTCAGCAGGTGGGCCACTTCGCCGGGGCTGACCTCTCGCCACCTTCCCACTTCCAGACCTGCGAGTGACAGTGGGCCGATGTGCGTGCGGACCAGTTTCAAGACTCTGAACCCCACCGCCTCGATCATTCGCCGCACCTCACGATTCTTGCCTTCCGTCAGCACGACTTCCAGCCATGTGTACTTCCCGCGATCTTCCCGGCGCCGTACTGTGAGCGGTTGCGCGAAATCGCCACGCTGCATTTCCACGCCGGCGTTGAGCTGCGCGATCACTTCTTCGTTGAGCAGGGCATTGGCCTTCACCAAGTAAGTCTTGGGGACTTCCGACTCCGGGTTGGTGACGAAGTCGGCGAATTCCGTGTCGTTGGTGAGCAGTAGCAAGCCGGAGGTGTCCTTATCCAACCGGCCCACGGGCGCTAGCCATTGGTTCTCTTCTCCGAGGTATTTGTAGATCGTCTCGCGGCCGGCGGGATCACCATGGCTGGTGATCACGCCTTTGGGCTTGTAGAAAAGCAGATAGCGTTTGCGCGCGGGCTTCAAGCGCTGGCCATCGAGATGAAACGTGTCGCGGCCCGGACTCACCCAGACGTCGGGGTCACGCACGATGCGCCCATTCACTTTCATCCGGCCCGCCAGAATTACCTCGCGCGCCGCAGTGCGCGACGCGAGGCCAAACCGCGAGAGCACCCGGTCGAGGGTCATGCTTGGTTTGGTCCGCATGGTGAACAACAAGGCGAAAGTCAACGGTCAAAAGCCAAACCTTGTAAGCAAGAAGACGTTGCCTGCCCTCTCGATCTTTGACTTTCAACTTTCGACTTTCAACCGATTTCCACTTCCCGCCCCGGGTGCACATCACTGCCCCGAGGATAGAAAGGAGACTTCATCGAGCTGAATAAACTCTTGAACGAGCGGCTCCGGGGATTGGTTCATTTCCTGGGTCGGTCCAAAGAACCCGACTCTTCCCTCCACCAAGAACACCACGCGGTCTGCGAGCTTGCGCGCCAGCCTCATGTCGTGGGTGACCACAACGGAAGTGAGCCCGGTCTGCCGCTTAAGCTTGAGAATCAGATCGCTGATGGTCTGCGCCATGAGGGGATCGACCATGGTGGTGGGTTCGTCGTAGAGAATGCACTCCGGCTCTGCGGCCAAGGCGCGCGCAATCGCCACTGCGCGTTTCATGCCCGTGCTCAGGTCCGAAGGCGCCAAATCGCGCACCCCCTGCAGATCCACGCGCCCCAGCAATTCATCAACACGCGTCTGGATGGCGCTCTCATCCATGGCAAGCCCGCGCTCGGCGCGCTCACGCATGGGGTAGGCAACGTTTTCACCGACCGTTAGCGAATCGAAAAGCGCGCCCGATTGGAAAACCATGGTCACGCGCCGGCGAATGTCCACCAGTTCTTCCTCGCTCAGCGCAGAGACTTCGCGCCCTCCCACGAACACCTGCCCCGTGTCCGGTTTCAGGAAACCCAGAATGTGCTTGAGGGTCACGCTCTTGCCCACCCCGCTCCGCCCCAGAACTGCCACCATCTCGCCGCGCCGCACCTCGAAGCTCACGTCTTCGAGTACCGGCTGTTCGTCGAAAGCCTTATACACCTGGCGGAACTCGATGTAAGGACTCTCGATCGGTCCGGGTTTCGGCTCGTCAGGCATGGGAGCAATTATGAATTATGAATTCGGAATTATGAAGCGGGAAAGGAAGGTGGCCACCTGCCTTCCATGCATTGGGTCAACACGCCCACAATTCAGAATTCTTTGTTTCCCCGAGTCGGCTCCTCGGGTTATGGGGAGGAGCTTCTGTATTTCAGATTTCATGATGGGAGTCAGTATCGCCACAGAAAGTAAACCGTCATCCCGGCGCCGACCGCGATGACCGCCGCGCGGACCCAACGCGGATCGAGCTTCTGCGCGAAGTGTGCGCCGCCGTAGCCGCCGGCAATGGCGCCCACGATCATCACGATGGCCTGCGGCCATTCCACCTGCTTCGCTGCGATGAACGTCACCACGGCTGCGCCGTTGATGGCCGAGCCCAGCAGCGCTTTCAGGCCATTCATAGCGTGGATATCTTCGATATGGATCATCTCCAACATCGCCAACATCAGGATACCCATGCCACCGCCAAAGAAACCCCCATAAAGGGCAATAAAGAACTGCGCCAGGGTGAGGCCGACGACGGTGGGCCAGGAAGGAGGTCCTGTCGGTTTGACCACTTGGCCAAGTTTCTTGGCCAGCCGCCTGCCAAACGCGAAGAGCAAGGTGGCAATTCCGAACAGGTACGGCACCAGGCTCATGAACGTAGCTTGCGGCGTGTGCAAAAGCAGCACAGCGCCCAGCACGCCGCCGATGATGCTGATGGTAATCAGCGGAGCCATGACGCGGGGGGACTTCGGCAGGTGTTTTCGATAGGAGCCTACACTCGCCACGGACCCCGGCCAGACCGCGACAGTGTTGGTGGCATTGGCGGGAATGGGAGGAACTCCCGTAAAGATGAGCGCGGGGAAGGAAATGAAACTGCCGCCCCCGGCTACGGAATTCATGATTCCGGCCAGCACTGCCGCGATAAAGAGCAGGATCTCATGCGGGAGGGTCATAATTCGAAGCTCGGGACTAAGGACTCGGGATTCAAGATGCGTGGCTCGGGCCCAGTCCGATTTACCACCGATGAACCTACGGGCCCACCCGCTGCTCAAATCGGGCTTGCCCGAATCCAGGGTCCCGGGTCCCGAGCTCCGAGCCTAGGGCTCCGGCGGAGGCGCCTCCTGGGTACGTTTCAGGTTCATCAGCAGGAACTTGCCATCGCTCGAAAACATCGGATGATAGACATACAGCTTCTCGGGCAGCGGTAACGCGAATAGGTTTTCACCCACCGAGCCAGGGTTCGGCTCAACCGCCTCGAACACGTGGTCGTCAAGGAATTCCGGCCACGTGTCCTGGATCAACTGGCGGAACGCGTCCAGCGTGGGGGAAGCAGAGTTGAGGAATCTCGCCGGAGCGATCAGCGCGTAAGCTGAGCCGTAATCGTGCAGGTGAAGTGCGGAGATAAAACGATAGAGCGTGTAATCCCGGCCCGGAGAGTATTCGGTCTTCGCGGGAACGTAGCCCTTGCCGTCCCAGTGGTAAGTCGCGCGGGTGGTGAAACCCCGCTGGCCACGCGGGTCAAACTTCAGAAGGCCCGGATCAGCATGGCCCGTGACCACCATCTCGGCGGGAGCGTCTTCGCGGTCCCGGAAATCCAGTCGACCGTGGACAAGGGGCTCGTAGCGACTTTCGTCCGCCTGCCCATCCCACAGCAACAATGCCGCGTGACCCTTAACCTGGAACACCGAGGGATATGCGACCACAGGATCATCCGCAAGGGTTACGACCGCAATTCCTCGCCCGGCCGGTTTCCCCAAATTGATGACGTGCACGGCTGCGTCCTCGACACCGCTGGCCAGGCGCGAAGCTTTCCAACCCGTGCCGTCCCAGCAAAGCAGGTAAACACCCCAGAGGGGATGTGAGTCGGGAGCCGGCGTTGACTCTGCGGTCACCTCCACGTCCGCCATCGCCCACTTCAAAATCATTTCCGGGACACCGTCTCCGTCCATATCGCCAAGCGCCGTCAGCGTGCCAGGCGGCATTCCCACCGCTGCACCCTCCTGCTGTTCGCCGATGTGCAGGACTTTGCTCAGGGCGCCGATATCCGGCGTCCTGACGCTTTGGATCAAAGCCGCAACCCCGGACAGAACTGTGTCAGGCTGCGTTTGGGTGGGCGCTATCCTGCTTGGCGCGAGTTCGTCTTCTTGATCCTGCGCGGGAGCGGCGATGGCGAACATGAGAAGGATGACTGCCAAGGTAACGCGCCAGAATCCAGGCGTGCGTGGAACCGATCTAAGGTGAAGCGCGAAGGGCAGGAGTTCCATGAGGACCCACTATTATAGGGCAAGCCCACTTTCCTGACAAACGGCATTCTCGAGAAACAAGACAACGTTAAATCGAATAAAGGGGCATTAACCTGCGAATTCAATAATTTGCAATTCATGTGACCGAATCACTCGAATAAACGATGACAAATTGTCATTTTATCTCGATAATCGCTAATTACTTGATTACAGGCCACATTTAATACTTGACAATCGGGGGCTCAGATAGTAGATTAGCACTCTCGACAGGCGAGTGCTAAAACGTACTTAGATTAGGTTGAAAGACGGCATCAAACATAGCAAATTCAAAGCTTAATTGCACTGGCCCGAGGGGCTTCCGGGCGAAGGCGAAAGCGCCGGAGTTTCGGTGGTCCGATCCTCGGGTAAAAACTGAGGAGGAAAGGAGAATCAAACATGATGGTACGACCTCTTCATGATCGACTCTTAGTGAAGCGGGTGGAAGAGAAAGAATCCATCAAAGGCGGGATTATTATCCCCGACTCGGCCAAAGAAAAGCCGCAGGAGGGTGAAGTGATTGCCGCCGGGCACGGGAAGAAGACTGAAGAAGGGAAGGTCATCCCCCTGGACGTGAAGGCGGGCGACCGGATTCTTTTTGGCAAGTACTCCGGCACAGAGATCAAGCTCGACGATCAGGAATACCTCATTCTGCGCGAGGATGAAGTGCTGGGCGTGCTCGAAAGCGGGAAGGCTGCGGCGGGTAAGAAGTAAGCCTCTCCGCCTGACTGCGGCGGTCAGGCTCGCCCAAAGGCGCGAGTCGCGCTGCGATAACGAACTCAAACTTATAAACTCCGCCACCTGCTCCGGAAGCAGGGGGGAGGAAAGGAATTGGAGGGAGGGAAGATGGCTAACGCAAAGCAGATCGTACACGGCGAAGAGAGCCGCCAAGCGATTCTTCGGGGAGTGAACAAGCTGGCGGACGTCGTGAAAGTGACGTTGGGTCCCAAGGGCCGCAACGTAGTTCTGGACAAGAAATTCGGTGCTCCCACGATCACCAAGGACGGGGTGACAGTGGCGAAGGAAATTGAACTGAAGGATCCCCTGGAGAACATGGGCGCCCAGATGGTGCGCGAAGTGGCCTCCAAAACCTCCGACGTGGCCGGTGACGGCACCACCACGGCGACGGTCCTGGCGCAGTCGATTTACCGCGAGGGCTGCAAGACCGTGGCGGCGGGCGCCAATCCCATGGCCATCAAGCGGGGTATTGAGATGGCCGTGCGGGCCGTCTGCGGTTACGACGAAACCCAGAAAGACGGTTCGAAGAAGCATGTGAAGGGCGAACTGGAAAAGCTCTCCAAGCCCGTCGAAGGCGCCATGATCGCGCAAGTCGGCGCGGTTTCCGCCAACAACGACTTGACCATTGGCACGATCATCGCCGAAGCCATGAAGAAGGTCGGCAAGGACGGCGTGATCACGGTGGAAGAAGCCAAGACCATGGAGACTGCGCTGGAAGTGGTGGAGGGCATGCAGTTTGACCGCGGCTACCTTTCGCCCTACTTCGTCACCGATCCCGAGCGTATGGAATGCATTCTGGAAAGCGCCCTGATTCTGATCCACGAGAAGAAGATCAGCTCGATGAAGGACCTGCTCCCGCTGCTCGAGCAGATCGCCAAGGCGGGCAAGCCCCTCTTGATCATCGCCGAGGAAGTCGAGGGCGAAGCCCTGGCCACGCTGGTCGTGAACAAGCTGCGCGGGACGCTGCAGTGCTGCGCCGTGAAGGCGCCGGGCTTCGGCGATCGTCGCAAGGCCATGCTGGAGGACATCGCCATCCTCACCGGCGGCAAAGCGATTACGGAAGACCTGGGCATCAAGCTGGAGAACGTGAAGCTGGATGACCTCGGCAAAGCCAAGAAGATCACCGTGGACAAGGACAACACTACCATCGTGGAAGGCGGCGGCAAGTCCGCGGAGATCGAAGGGCGCGTGAAGCAGATTCGTACCCAGATCGACGAGACCACCTCCGACTACGATCGCGAAAAGCTGCAAGAGCGGCTGGCGAAATTGGTCGGCGGCGTCGCCCAGATCAAGGTGGGTGCGGCAACCGAGACCGAGATGAAGGAAAAGAAAGCTCGCGTCGAGGACGCCATGCATGCTACCAAGGCGGCGGTCGAGGAAGGCATCGTTCCCGGCGGCGGCGTAGCGCTGGTGCGCAGCATTCCTCCCCTCGACAAGCTGAAGGCCGAGGGCGATGAGCAGATCGGTATCGACATCGTCAAGCGGGCGCTCGAAGAGCCCCTCCGGCTGATTGCTGACAACGCCGGACACGAGGGGGCCGTGGTCGTCGAGAAGGTACGGAATAACACCAACCCGAACTACGGCTTCGACGCACAAGCCGAAACCTTCGGCGACCTGGTTGCCGCGGGCGTCATCGACCCCACTAAGGTCACGCGCACCGCGCTCCAGAACGCCTCCTCCATCGCCTCGCTCATGCTCACTACCGAGGCGTTGGTCTGCGAAATCCCGGAAAAGGAAGATAAGGGCGGCCACGGCGGCCCTCCGGGAGGCGGCATGGGCGGCGGAATGTACTGAGGACAGTTGACAGCAGGAGTCAGGAATCAGAATGTTGAATTTTGAATCTTGAATCCGCAATTTGTTATTCGCGAATCAAGGGCGGGGAGACGGCTTCCCCGCCCTTTTTGTTTTCTTTCAGCAGCAACGGACAAAACCCGTAACCGCAAGGCCAGTCAGGATTGCGTCCCGCTCGTCACGGTTCTGCCGCCTTGCTGGCTTGTCACTCGTCACTTGCCACTCGTCACTGCTCTGAATGTTGAATTTTGAATCTTGAATCCGCAATTTGTTATTCGCGAATCAACGGCGGGGAGACGGCTTCCCCGCCCTTTTTATTCGAAAGTAACATGAGTCCATAGCCCCCGCCCCGTTGGAGAAAGGGACGTGTCTAAGGTACCGGGAGATTCGGCGAAGGTAGGAAGACCACAGAGGCACTGAGGCACAGAGGATAATAGGGCACAACCAGCTTTTGCCTCAATGTCTCAGTGCCTCAGTGGTGAGGGAAAAAACATGGTTGAAAATGATCCGCTGACGGAAGAGATAATGGGCGCGGCGATCGAGGTGCACCGGGTGCTCGGGCCAGGTCTCCTGGAATCCGCATACGAAGAATGCTTATGCCACGAGCTGCGGTTGGGCGGAATCGCTTTCGCGCGGCAACAAGCTTTGCCAGTAGTTTATAAGGGTGCTCACCTCGACTGCGGATATCGACTGGACGTGGTGGTGGAAGGGCGAGTGATTGTTGAACTGAAAACTGCGGACCGTCTCTTGCCCATCCACGACGCGCAATGACTCACCTATCTGCGCCTCGCAGGGATCCATACCGGACTCATTCTGAATTTCAACGTTCCGGTACTGCGTCAAGGGATCAAGCGCCTGGTGCTATAGAAGAGGGGAGGAACGAACCACTCAGGCACTGAGGCACAAAGGTTGGTTCTGCTGCGGAGAATGCCGCAGCCGCCAGCAGAGAGCCACGGTCACTGGACTCGGGACCGTGGGCTTTTCCTTCGATGACGAACTGGAACACGGGAATCGGTCAGGGCTTCGGGAGTCGGGATACGGGGGTCGGGGCTGAGGGCTAGGTGCCGGGTGTCGGGGGCCGGACTCGGGATTCGGGTTTCGGGGTTAGGGATCCGGGGCCGGCGATTTGGCGTTCACTGTTAGCTGTCGGCTGTGAGCTGTTAGCAAGTCCCCGCCTCTTGCGCTGGAACAGGGGAAAGGTAGTATCAAGCTTATGACGGATAAGCAGGCGGTGCTTGACGCTCTTCAGAGACTCCCGGAGGACGTCTCGCTGGAGGAAATCAGCGAGGAGTTGCGTATCATGGCGTCTATCCGGCGCGGACGGGCAGACATTGCCGCAGGCCGCACCAAGACTCAAGAGGAAGCAGAACATTTGCTTGAGTCTTGGGCCACAGCATGGACTCCAACGTAGTTTGGTCAGACGCGGCGATGGCGGACCTCCAAGAGGTTTGATCCTAGGTCGCCCAGGATGACCCGCAGGCCGCCTTACGGCTCGGGCGGGGCATACTCGACCACGTTCGCGTTCTGGCTTCCTTCCCATTTATTGGCCCCACCTATCCTCGCGGCGTGCGAGGAACCTTGCGCGAGATCGTCTTTCGCTCCCACCGCATCTTCTACGACGTCAGCGAGGAGTCCCTCAGCGTCGGGATTCTTCACATCTGGCACGGAAGGCGTGACGAACCGGCATTTCGTATACCCTGACCGTGCGATACACGCGGGCACGTAGCCACGCTCACCCCATTCGCAACCGTGGGCTTCTCCTTCGATGACGAACTGGAACACGGGAGTCGGTTAGGGGCTCGGGACTCGGGATAGGGGGCTCGGGATACGGGGCTTGGGACTGGGAGTTGGGCGCTGAGGGCGGGCGATGGACTTCGAGATAGTCTGGTCAGCGGGTAGCGCTGCGCGTGTGCTGTTCACACTCTGCGGCTCGTACACGTGAATGATTCCTTTATTAATATTAGCACGATCCTTTAGATGCGGCGCGGGTGGCGCCGGCATTGCCCTTGATGTCGGCGACCATTAAGAAACGTGGACAGGCCAGGGTTAGGACGCGTGGTGAGGGACGTTGCGTGTTATCGGAGCGCAGACATAAAAGCCAATGTACGCGCCACCCGCGATTCGGCGGTGTCTCAGGGGTGGACCCGCGCTTTGGAGGACTTCACGCGCGCAGGGGCTGTCGCACGCCCTCCTGAACTTCGGCTTCGGAGGGTTCGCGGGGGGCGCTGCCCACGGGTTCGCTGGGCGGATGCAGCCTCGTAGAGAGTCTCGGGTGCGATATCAGCCCCGTTGGGCCACGCCACCGTGCCGCCATCGAGGAAGAATTCCCGGAAATATGCCGGGTCTTTCACTGCTTCGAAGACCGGGCCCTCTAACCAGGGACGGAAGTCAACCGTCCCTTCGACAAGGTCGTTGAAGGTGAGGCGGATACGAAACCCGCCACGAAAATCAGCCCGGATCACGGACGGCAGAAATGTCATGAGGACTACTCCAGGGGCGCAATGCGATCCAAAGCCCGCCCGCTTTCATTTTCTCCCAGTTCGCCTCGAGTTCGCGGCGGTGGGAAACCGCCCAGCGCCGGATCAAGTCACGCGCCGTCGCGGACCGGATCTGACCCGCGATTATATCAGCGTCGCAGTTGCACTTGGCATGTTGGCCTTGATGCTCCACATGGAAATGCGGCGGCTCGTGCTCCTGATAGAACATCCGAACAACGATTCCGAAGAACGTCGAGATGATCGGCATTTTTTAAACCCGTCGCGGTAGGGATACCCGTTGCCCGACACATCCACGCAGATCCCCACTTGCGCTCGGCGGCGCATTCGGGGAACGAAGTTCCGTTTTGCCTTCGCGGCCATTTCCCGGTGTCAGGTGACCGCACTCGGGGCTTTGGATTTGGCGTTCACTGTTAGCTGTCGGCTGTGAGCTGTCAGCTACCAGTTCCCTCCAGCGGCACCAGCAAATGAAAAGGGCGATTCCTGCGCCAGCGATACAACTGAAAATTCCCATCCAGGGTAAGAATGTCTCCCGTACTCAGCTCCTCGGCGAGGTGAATCAGGCAGGCATCAGCAAAGTCCGCGGGCAGATCGCGGTACTTGCGCATAATGCTTCGCACCGGCGCGGCGGAGCGGGAGAGCTGAAACGGAATCTGAAAGACTCCGCGCTCAACGTTCTGAAGCACTGTCTCGGGCGCTCCGGGAAGCCCCCGCAGCAGGTAGGAACTCTCCGCAATCACCGCCTCGCAGGTCACTAGCGGCTGTTCCAAGCCCTCCATAATTGTCACACATTGCGCATGGCGTCTCTCGCTTCGGTCCAGAAGCGCCACGATCACGCCGGTGTCAATGAGCACGGGCTTCACCGGCCGAAGCCTCGCAGGTGCTTCTTGTTCGAACCGAGATCGGGAAGGCCCGAGGCAAATCGCCCCACGCCGATGACTCGCTGGGGCGAGGGGCCGACATAACATGCGGCGAGCAAATGCACGCCCTCGCGCACCACGCGGGAAGGGCTCCAGCCCAGACGGCGCACCAGCCGTTCTAAGGCAATTTGTGACCGCCGGTCCAACCGCGCTTGCACATTCGCCTTCATATTCCGCATTGTACCACAAATTGTCTAAAGTATTACACAATCAACACCTCCTCCCGCCGCCGGCGTTTTCACTAGCCGGAACGAGAAGGGGGCACGTTGTGGGGGTGGGAGTGAGGAGGTCAAGGCCGTGAAGATGGAGGAAGCAAGAGTTACGACTAACCCCGAACGGCCCCGCCGGCAGCGCCGCCGGCACGTGGCGCAGCGCAGATTGCCAGGACGCGCGAGCTCTGCCAAGAAGAGACCGAATCTGAACAGGCTGCGGGGCGTTTGTTGCGGACTCTCCGATTCAAAGGCCTCAAGTTTCGGCGACAGCACCCCGCTCTTTACAGTTCTGAATCTGCGGGGGGAAGTCTTTGTTCCCCCCTTGCGATGTATCTACATATCGTATATACTTCTTCCATGGCCATTACTAAAGCTTTCCGGAGCGGAAACAGCCAAGCTGTGAGGATTCCCAAGAAGTTTAGGTTCCGCTCGCCGCAGGTGGAGATCACGAAGCGTGGGAACGAGATTGTGCTGCGCGAGCGGCCAGCCAATCTCGCTGCCGCCTTCGAGCTTCTTACCAGCCTGTCGCCCGACTTCTTCAGGGGTGGCCGCCGCCAACCCAAAATGGATAAGCGCCCGGGACTTTGATGCGCTACCTCCTCGACACCAACATCTGCATCTACATGGCAAAGCAAAAACCCCACGGCGTCCTGGCGCGCCTCCAGCAGTTAAGACCTGGGGACGTGGGCATGTCCGTCATCACCTATCTGGAGTTGGTTTATGGCGCTTGGAAGAGCCAGCACCGCGAAGCAAACCTCCAGCGCATCCAGGGGTTGGAAAGCCTGATCCCGGTGTTGCCTCTGGAGGCGAATGCCAGCCGCCATTATGGCCAGATGCGCGCAGAACTCGAAAGGAAAGGGTCACCGATAGGCGCCTATGACTTGCTAATTGCCGCACAAGCTCTGACCCTTGGGCTGACGTTGGTTACGAATAACGCTCGGGAGTTTCGCCGAGTTCCGGAATTGACCGTGGAGGATTGGGCGGAGGAATAGCGGGAGCAGAAGGCAGGCGCCTGAGGGGGTCCCGGCGCACACCGGCCGCGCAAAGGCGAGGAGATAGCTTCCCCGCCCTTTTTTCTCCTGGGAAACCTGCCGTCGCTGGAGAGCGTGGACGGCTGGCAAGCCCCGAAGGGGCGCCCTATCACAGCCCAGGCCAGCGGCCTGGGCTTCGTTAGATAGCCCCTTCGGGGCTCAACAGCGGGCAAACGCATGCGGTCAATGGTTAGCCCGCACCGGCACTGCGGTTCGGCGGCGTCCGCGCCTGCGTACTTAGGCAAGCTGGACCACTTCCATTCTTCGGGCCGCTTCACCAGACGTCGTTCACCGGATTCAGCTTGCCCCTCCACGGGAGCAATTTCACCTTCACAAAAATGTAGCGGTCATGAAGGGACGGACACCGCAACCTGGAGATGCGATCAATCTACGCGCGACGCCGCGCGGAGGCCAGAGTGAACGGAACGGGAAATTGCAGGCACGAAAAACCGCGGACTCAACAAGACAGGTCCGCGCTAAACTTCGCTTACCCGAGCACGTCAGACCGGTAAGGGATTCCGCTCCGCAAACAACCGTTGGTGCCAGTATGGGTAGCAAGGGGTCACTTCGCTGGCCGCGTCCAGAAAAGAGATTTGCTTGGGCGTCAGCGTCCACCCTACAGCACCCAGGTTCTGCCGCAATTGTTCTTCATTGCGAGCGCCGAGGATCACGCTGGAAACCGTGGGGCGCTGCAAGAGCCAATTCAGAGCGATCTGCGCAACACTCTTCCCCGTCTCGCCCGAGATTGCGTCAATGGCCTCCACAACCTTATAGACATGCTCGGCGGGAATCGGCGGGCCTTGGTCAGCCGTCTTGTGGAGGCGGCTTTGCGCGGGCAGGGGCTGGCCTCTTCGCACTTTGCCAGTCAAACGGCCCCAACCGAGCGGGCTCCAGATGAGCGCGCCGACCTTCTGATCGAGCCCCAGGGGCATCAATTCCCATTCGTATTCCCGGCTCAGCAAAGAGTAGTACACCTGATGGGCGGCGTAGCGGGCCCAGCCATATTTTTCCGAGGCAGCGATCGACTTCATAAGATGCCAACCGGAGAAATTGGAGCAGGCGATATAGCGGACCTTCCCGCTCTTCACGAGCATGTCGAGGGTTTCGAGTGTTTCCTCGACCGGAGTCAGCGCATCGAAACCGTGCATGTGATAGATATCAATATAGTCCGTGCCCAGGCGGCGCAGACTTGCTTCGCAGGCGCGCAGGATGTGATAGCGGGAGGAGCCGACGTCGTTCGGCCCGTCACCGAAGCGGAAAGTCGTCTTGGTGGAAATGAGTACGTCGCCCCTTTTGCCCTCGAGTGCTTTACCCAGAATCTCTTCCGACAGACCGTTCGAATAAATGTCCGCGGTGTCGAAGAGATTTACGCCTGCTTCGAGACAAACCGCGATCAGGCGTTTGGCTTCGTTAACATCCGTTTGCCCCCAGGCGCGGAAGAATTCGTTGCCGCCACCGAACGTCACAGTCCCAAAACAAAGCGCGGGAACTTTCAGTCCGGAATGCCCCAGTTGCCGGTAATCCATGTTTGCTGCCCCTCCTTTTTGAGTGTCCTGTCAATCGCCCCCTGCGGCTCCGCCCCTTCACTAATTGGGCTTCAGATCGGAGGGCGGTCCGTAATCAGGATACGGCAGAAGCCGGTCACGATCGTAGGGCGGATCTTCGGCGTCAGGGATGGGATCGTCGGGGAACTCCTCATGCCAATGGGCGCGCCACGCCTCGTCGGCATAGTATTTGAGATAGAGTTGCGTATCTTCTTCACTGCCGCTGCCCAGCATTTGGATATGATAAGCAGAGTCGGGGTCGGGCGGCAGGTCTTTCGTTTCCTCGCGAAGGGCGTCACTCCAAAGTTTCGTATAGAGTTCGCGGTCGCTGAGATGGTCGGTGTCTTCGATAAAGACGCGTAGCTCTGCCAGCTTGTTAATCACTTCCCAAAGCTTGGCCGTCAACTCCTGGTCATCGAGAGTGTCTGGTGCAGGAAGAGACACGCCGGCTTTTTCCAATTGCTGAAAGTCTGTCGTCCAGGGAGCTTCTTCATAGGCGACGACGTGTTTCCAAAATCCCTCGGCGACATCGGGTGGGCAATCCTCAGCCTCACCAGCCACCATTTCTTCGCCCGTGAGTTCCTTGGCCCGGCGTTTTAGCTCCTCGATCCTCTTCTCCCGATTGCTATCGGAGTCATCATTCGACATGGCGGGCTCCCTGGCGTCAGGACCTCCTTGGCCGTGCTTGGGAAGAGGTCAAGCGCAGACCTATGCTACATGCGACAGCCCGGGTTTTCCAGTCCGTCAACTTGCCGATAGTGCTCTAATTTTGTGTGTGGGATTGAGGCGAGATCGGGGGTCGCCCCTTTGGGGGTCGTCAGCGGGCAAACGCACGCGGTCAATAGTTAGGCCGCACCGCCTCTACTGTTCGGCGTCCACGCCCGCGAACTCAGGAAAGCTGGACCGCTTCCATTCTTCGGGCCGCTTCACCAGACCTCGTTTCACCGGATTCAGCTTGTCCCTCCACGGGAGCAATTTCACGGTCACAAAAATGTAGCGGCTATAAAGGAATGGACGCCGCAACCTGGACATGCGATCAATCTGCGCGCGATGCCGTGCGGAGGCCATAGTGAACGGAATGCGGAACTGCAGGCACGAAAAGCCGCGGAATCAGCAAAACAGCCCGCGCTACGCCTGCTTCTATGGCCACGCCACGCCGCCATTCTCGTCGTAGAACACCTCAGAGATATTCGGTCCATCGAGGTAGAGAATCGCGAAGCCGTTGAGCACACGCTGGGGAATGTCCGGGTCCTTCGCAAATCGATGCTCATACCATTGGACGTTCGGATTACCATCGAGTTGCGAGGCCTGCCCCCACGGCAGGGCGCCGTGACCACAGCAACGGCACAGGACGTTCCCCGGCGCCTTCGGCTCATAAACCACTCCGGCGTGTATATGGCCCCAGTACCAATAACCCGGACTGGTACCCTCAGCGAAGGCACTCATCACATGCTTCCACAGGTTCGTGGCGCTCGACCCATCCTCGCTGAGACCATTGTGGTGGGTCAGCACGATTATCTTCTTGCCTTTTGCTCCCTGCTGTTGCAGAAATTGCGCCTGAGTCCCGCCATCCGGGCCTAGAGAACCGTCCATATAAAGCCCACTCTCAGGCGAGAAATAGGCTGAGTCTAACCCGACGATCACCCAATTCGCATTCTCCAGGGCGAAATAACTGCACCCTTGCTGCATAGCGAATGGCGGGTTGGAGATGGCTGCGAAGTATGGCTTCGCGCCGGAGTACATCTCGTGATTGGAGTTCAACGCCAGTGAGCCGATGGAAGCTTTGGGCCAGAGGTTCACGAGGAGGCGCTGCTCCTGATCACTGGTTCCGGCGTAGTAGACGTCGCCCAAGTGGATAGTAATGTGGGGCTGAAGGATTTCCATGTGATTGCGAACGTCGGTGCTGGGCGCTGGGTTGGCAGCCGTTCTCCAATCCCCGGTGCCCCAGTCCCCCGCCAGCCCAATCTGCACGGCGTTCGGCATTTGAATAACCTGGGGAGCTGCGCTAAAGGGGTGTTTGCCGCCAAATGCAGGAAGCAGGCTTTCAAGGTAGACCGCGAAGGCTTCAGTCCAGCCGGGATCGAGTTCCTCATACTTGCCCGTGCCCCAGATCACTCCGTCGCGGTCGACATCGATTACGGCGCCTGCGTCAAGGCTCGTCAGGACACCGTCCGAGTCGTCAGTCAGGGCGCTGTGGGCCAACAGGAGCTGATGCGGCTCGGCTGAGGTCGACGGAGCCTTTCTGGTCTGGGCAACAGTAACGGCTTGTTGGTTGGCGCGCAAAATACTTGGGCCGATTTGACGTTGCTGATCGGGCGTAAGTTGTTTCCAGGCGGCCTTTATCCGGCTGGAGATGACAGGGTCGATGCTGATTTTCATGGGAGCCTCCTGGGACGGTTTGCGGCAGTGATATCAGTCGCATGATATCCCCATATATTCGTACGCGCTAGTAAGCGCGTGCGGCGTGTCCCATCCCGATTGATGACGCGCGATTGCCATTAGGGTATCGCGCATGACAAAAGCCCACGGCCAGAAAAACGCTGAGCGTGGCTGGCCGCTGCCCTAAGTTTTGCTTCTGGCGGGGGTTGCAGCGGGTGACGGAATCCTGCGCGGGGGGGGTCTTGGCAAGGCACGGAAGAAGGGCACAGCATGGGCCATGCCCTTCCAGCACCTAACGGTTGTAATGGTCACGTGCGGCGCCATCGTAAAGCCCGGACCGCATGCAGCACACCTTGAAACCTGCGGCCCGAGCCGCATGGGCAAAGGTCATTTCTACCGAGCTTCTCAGACAGCTCTTTGCCTCCATGCACGACGCGGAAACCCGCGCTTAACGTTAGCCTCGGATGGGAACCCCTGGCGGCGTTTGCTGCTGGGTTCGTAGAAAAAAGTTGTTGTTCACAGCAGTCTCTCCTTCCAGATGGATTTGCCCATCACATCACGGAGGGTGAGCCGCTTCTTTGATCCTAGCCTAAGAAAGGCGGTGCAGCCTTGGAAAAATGACCGCGGCTGGCCGTTACCCGCTGGGATCCCATTTCCCCCGCCTGGTCCGGTGACGGCTACTGCACCTTTTGGGGCGAATTGTAGCCAAATTCTCCGTTCAGAACCAACTGAGTCCGATGGACGGGGTTGATAGCAAAAACGTTCGTCGGCTTCGTCGCCCATTTCCAAGTTGGTGCGCTATTGCCCCCGGAAGGACAGACGATACGGTAAAGTGTGATGCTGCTCGCTTCACCCGATGGCCCAAAGGTGACCCCGGCTCCCACGATCGTCGGGAGGGTAACGCTGGCGTTCCCGGCACTGCTATATTGGTGGCCGGAGATGACCAGCAGACCAGGGACCCAGGCTCCGCCACACCAGCAGACGTTATTATCCTCGCCTATTGGGAACGCGGTTGCATCCGCAGCATAGCTGAACGTAGTCCAACCGATGCGGCCTGGGATCTTGACCACGTTGGAGGGCTGTGACAGGTTCTTGGCTCCCACGAACTTAATTGTGCAACAATCGACCTCGAAGTACGTTTGAACCCAGGTGTAACCCGTAGGCACCCAACCCGCAGAGCGGACCCGGAAGGGACCAATAAAGGCGCCGCCCGACCAAATTGCCCAATTGTACGCTTCGTTGAAGAACCAAGTGGTTTTCAAACCGCTCGGATCTGTGGAGAAGGTGGGCATGTCTCGGACGTACGCGTAGAGGTTCATCCCGTCCTCATACTCCACCGGATCGCGCTGGAGGAACCTGCCCTTCCCGGTGTCGAGGTCCCTGGCCCGGTAGTCATAGAGGCCAGCCTCCTCATCAAGCTGGCGCCCCGTGAACATCCAGGGACTACCGATGGCACTGTGGGGCGTGCCCCAGGCATTCGGGGAAACAGGGTTGAAAGAGCCGTCGAGAACGGTTACGGCGCCGTAGGCATCGTAGCGGTAGCGCTCGACTGGCGTGCCGGCGCTGTTGGTCACCGCCTCGACCGACCAGAGCGCGTTCTGGTGGTAATAGTAAGTCGTCCCCAAGCGATCCATCGTCAGCACTTCGTCCACATAGTTGCCATAGACGTAGGTTGCCTGCGTAGCCCCGGCACAGTTCTGCTCCTCGATGACGCGCATATCGTCGTAGAAGTAACAGGTGGTCGAGGGGCTCGGGGGGGTGGCCGCATTGGCGGCCTTCTGTACGCGGCGGGAGAGTGCATCATACTGATACTGCCCGACGACGCGGGAGTCGGACTGCCGCGTTACCGACGTGAGCCGGTTCTCCTCGTCGTAGGTGTAAGTGTAGAGGCTGTCCGCGGTGAGATTGCCGTCGTTGTCATAACTGAGAGACGCCCCGTTGATGGCGGTGATCTCATTGACGGCGTTGTGAGTACGAGTCTCGGTCGTCGTGGTTGTCGACACCGTCACCTTTTTCAACCAGTTGTCCACCGGATCGAGGCTGTACTGGGTCTCCGTCGAGGGCACTGGCACGGTCGACCCGACCAGCGTCCCCACCTTGTAATCGATCAGGCGATAAGTCTTGTCGTACTGGTAGGCCTCAGAGTGGTTGGTATCCTGAAGCTTCTGCTCGAATTGCTTGTTCCCCTCGTTGTCGTAAGCATAGGTGAAGCCGGCAATGGAACCGTGCTGCAGGGTAGTGACCCAATCGTCGTTGTTGTAAGTGTAGGCAGCACTGGTGCCGTTGCGGTAGTTGCGCGTCAAGACGCGGTTGGCCGCGTCATAGCTGTACGTCACGATCGACGGCGTCGAGGCGTCGTCGATTCTGGACAAGCGGCCACGCACGTCCAAGCTCTCGGTGATGGCGCTCCCGCCCGGATAGGTGACCGTGCGGGTAGTGGGCGTCGGGATATGGTAGCCGTAGCTCACCGTCTCGCCGCCCTGCCCGCTCGTGAGCACGCGGTTGGCGCCGTCGTAGGTATAGGTGTCGAGCCATCCGCCCCGCGTGGCCGAGAGCAGCCGGCCCGAGAGATCGTAGGTCATGGTGTCGGTCGAGCTCGGATAGACGCGCGACGTCAGGAAATAAAGGTCACTATAGTCATAGCGCGTGATGACGCCGTTCTGGTCGGTGCGGGAGGTCAGGTTACCGACGAAGTCGTAGGTGAAAGTCCGCGAGTGTCCATCGGCATAGGCCCCAGTGATCAGCCGATTGACGGCATCATACGCATAGTCCGTCGCGTGGCCGTTGGCGTCAGTAACCTTGGTCCGATTTCCGACAGGGTCGTATTGGTAATTGGTCGTCTCGGCAAGCGCATCCGTCATGCTGGTGCGTCGGTTGATCGCATCATAGGTGTAGCTCGTCACATTGCCGTTGCGATCGGTGGTCGTCACCAGGTTGCCGGCTGGGTCGTAGGAGTAAGCAGTGTTCTCGCCGAGCGGGTCGGTGACCTGGATGATGCGATAAACGGCATCGTAGGCGTTGGTGGTGGTGTTGCCGTTACCGTCGGTGCGGGTAAGCTCGTGACCCATCGCGTCGTAGGTGTAGGTTGCGATCGTGCCGCCGCCGTCCGTCACCTGGATGCGCCGGTCGTCCGAATCATACGTATAGGTGGTGACGTTGCTGGTGGGCGCGGTCATCGTGCTGATGTTGCCCACAGGGTCGTAGCTCCAGGTCGTTACATCGCCTGCCGCGTTGGTCTCCTTGGTCTTGCGGTTGTCCGCGTCGTAAACGTCGGTCGTCGTATTTCCATCGGGCTCGGTCACCGTCAGCACGTTGCTCATGGCGTCATAAGTCGTGTAAGTGGCGGCGTCGTTGGGATCGGGAGGCTCGTCGTTGGAGGAGTTGAACTGCTTGCGGACCTGCTGGATCCGGCGATCAAGGCCGTCATACTTGTAGAAGGTGATCCCGACGTGCGAGCCGGCATGGCCATCACCGTCGATAACTTCGCTGGGGAGGCTGGAGCCCTTGGTGGGGCCCGTGCACACGCCCAGGCAGGGGCCGGTGTTGGGACCGGTCAGGTCATAGACCGTGGTGGTGACGCTACCCACCGCGTCGGTTTTGGTCGTCCGGCGGTTGAGCGGGTCATAGGTATACGTAGTGGTGTGACCATCCGCGTCCGTCTGCGAAATGACGTTGCCCGCCGCGTCATAGGTAGTCGTGCTGGTGTCGCCCAGCGCATCCACGGTCTTGATCACGCGGTTTTGGACATCATAGACAAACGTCGTCGTGTGGGCGTCCTGGTCAGTGCTCGACACTACGTTGTTGTTACCGTCGTAAGCGGAGGTGGCACTGTGGGAGAGCGCGTCGGTGACCTTGATGAGGCGGCTGCGTAAGTCGTACTGGTATTGGGTGATATGACCGTCGCGGTCGGTCACCTGAGTGCGGTCCCCCTCCCCGTCGTACACGTTGGTGGTTGCGTTCCCGAGGGGGTCGGTCAGCGTGACTAAGCGGTTGAGGCCATCGTAGGCGTAGCGAGTGGTATGGCTGTTCGCGTCAGTGCGTCGGGTCAGGTTGCCGTCGGCGTCGTAAACAGTGGTCGTGACGTTCCCCAACGGATCGGCGGTCGTGGCCAGGTTGCCCTTGGCGTCGTAAGTGTAGGTGGTGGTGTAGCCGTCCTTGTTGGTGTCGGTCAGGACGTTGCCATGCGAGTCGTAAGTCCAGATCTCGGAGTTACCGAGCGGGTCGGTAGCCTGGATGCGATTGCCGTGGGCGTCGTAAGTGTAGGTGGTGGTCCGCCCGTTGGGGTCGGTCATGCTGGTCATCTGGTTGAACACGGGCTCGTAGGTGTAGGCAGTCACAAAGCCGAGCGCATCCGTCCGCTGTGTAAGATTGCCCTCGGAGTCGTACTTGTAGGTGGTAGTGTTGCCGTCGGCGTCCGTCATGCTGGCGACCTCTAACGTGCCAGGGTCATAGGTGTAGCTTGTCGTCGCGCCGTCCGGCGCCACCGCGCTGGTCACATAGCCGTGTGTGTCGTAGCTATACTTCCAGACGTCGCCCCTGCCGTCGGTCTTGCTGGTAGTCGAAGGGACGTAAACACGGAGTTGATATTCGGCCAGATTGGTGTTGTCGGTGGCCCAGTTACTGGGGTTCGCCAAGCTAAAGAGGTTGTGGCCCATCCCATCGGTGCTGGCCGTGGGCTCCATTTGGGTGTAGCTGTAAGTGTAAACCCGGCCATCCCTATCGATCTTTTCGGTCATTTGGGAGAGCGTGTTGTAACTATACCCAGTCACCTTCCCATTCGCATCGGTAATCTCGGCCACTCTCCGGCCCGACGAATCATAAGTAAGGTTGGTGGTCCGCCCCAGGGGATCGGTAATCTCCACGAGATGCTTCTGGCTGTTGTAACTAAGCGTAAGGCTGCGGCCGTAAGTGTCGGTGATTTGAGTCAGATTGCCGTTCGAATCATAAGACACGGTCGTCACGTTGTTATTCCGGTCCGTGATGTTTTGTAAGCGATAGACCGGTCCGAAAACCAAATAAGGAGTGTTCGGAACTTCGGCAAAAAGGAAGGTCGTGCCGTCCTTCTTCCTGATCGTGTAGGTGCCGTTCATGTTATTGGTCAGCGTCTCGAAATAGCCGGGCGGGGAAAGGAAGACCCCTCCCGGTTGATATTGGAATTTGGTTACCCGGCCCACACCATCCATGCGGAACATGTTGTCAAGCTGGTTGAAGAGAAAAATGTTGTATGAATGCGTCCAGCCGTAGCCCAATCCGGTGTCAAGCTGCGCTCTTGAGCCGTCGGCGTTGTAAGAGTTGTAGGTCAGGGAGAAGCTGATCGTTGGACCGAATGCGCTCCTCAGGCTGGAGGCTTCGAGGGCCGAAGGGACCGACAAGTTCCCTTCCGAATTGCTGATGGAAGTGCCGGCGAAGGTCGCCGAGCAAGTTGGAGCTGGGCACCCGCATTGGCACGCTGGGCATTGCTGGCAGGGAGGCGGATCGGCGCCGATATATTTCGCCCGTGTAAGATTCGGAAAGAGCAGCAGGGAAAATGCAACACCCGCGCCCAAGAGAGCTTGGAAGCCACGCGTTTTCCTTGTCATTTTGGTATCCTCCGGCTAGTGCCCATGTCCCTCATAGGGGTCGTTCCGGGATTTGTAGCTGCGGTCTACGACCGCCGTCATTGATGTGATCGTTTGGGGCGAACCGTGTTCGCCCTGGGCGCAGGAAAAACGGGAAACCTCGGGCAACCATCGAGATCTTCATGCGATCCTCCGTACTCCGTGTCTCTGCGCCTCGGTGCTTCCGTGTTTAATCCTTTGCCCCTGCTTCTTTTAGGCGCGCTTGCCCAAGGCCGCACGCCGTTCGGCCATACAAGCGTAAGCCGCGATGCCTAGCAGAGTGATGAACAGGATCGACGCTGGAGGTTCCGGGGTAGCATTGTATGCCGAAGTTTCGGCATCAGTCTCGACGTAGACAGAGTAGGGGGTATTGAAATTCAAGGACACGGTGTTGGTAAGATCAGACTGACTACACCCGGTGGTCCCATAACAAAACGGCGCGGTTTGGGACGCATCGGGGCCTACCGAAATGGGAGAGTCGAAAAACAGATACGGAGTTCCGTTCACATCTAAAAGAAAGGTCGCCTCGGCGGTTGCCAGCACGCCAGACCCGGTGTTTTCGGCCTGCAGCAGACCGATAAGGTCCGTGGAGAACGTGACATTCACAGGACCTGTCCCTGTCGTACCCGTGACCTCAAAAGAGTTGAAGAGGGCGCCGGTGCCGGTCGTGATTGCCTGACCAAGCATGTACGCGGGGATGCCGGCCGCGCCGGAGGCGGATCCGCTTAAGGGCGACACATTGGCGGTCCCGGAAGCGTTGGCATAGGTTACCGATGCACCGATCGTCGAAGCGGCTCCGGTGTTAGAGGTAAACTCGCTGTCAAGCTCCCCCAAGCTGTTCTGCGCGTCGGCGGAAGCTTGTGAGCTCCATGGCGCTGACAACTGAACGGCCCCACTCGAGGCCGTAATCTGAAGGTCGGAGAAGGAAATAGTGCTAGTGGCAAACGAACCGGCGTAGAGGGCATCGGGAATGCCCAATAAGAGGCCGGCACACACCAGCAAAGTGAAGGCGATGGAGAGCCTCTCCCGTCGTCGGCTCCGATTCCCTTGCGGAAACATGTCATTCCGGGTCTGAATGTTTCTTGACATTGAGCGTGCTCCTTTCGTTGGGCAGGACTTCGGAAGGGTTCGGGCTAGAAACGCCGGCAACCACCAGTGCTGCGGCTGGCTCGATTGCGTATCATGGCGATTGTCACTTTGGGGAAGCGGTCGAAGCAAGGATAGCCGCCCGCTGGGCCGGCGAATCAGTAGGCTAGCTAGAGAAGCTAGAGCAGGCTGCGAACTTCCGTTGCGCGAAGACGTAGCTGGCCGAAACTTAGCGAGTGCCACGACGGTCCCCTCGTCGCAAATTATTTAAATGAAATCAGCCCTGATAAGACGATTATACGCGTAGGCGGACATTATGTCAAGAAAGAACAAGCAGCCAAGTTAAGATACCAGCGCGGACCCGTCTCTCAGTTTCGCGGCTTGGCTCCGCTCACTTTTTTCGGCCCGTCGCGCGTACATTCATGTATGCGTCCCACGAACAGGGTAACCTCCGGCACCACGTCATATCCCCGACCTTCCCAGTCCGCCCAGTTGCCCTCGGTGAGCCTCGCTTCGATAGCCTGTTTCGGTATTTTCGCCTCTCCGATATAATCTAATATTTGAGCCCTCCTGAGTCTTGGGAACAAGATCAAGGGGTTTGCGTTTTGAGGTTCCGGATGTTCGCACGCTTCCGTCCAATCTGGCCATACCTTGCCCGGTACAAGCGGCACTTTGTGACGGGATTCGTGTGCCTGCTCATCTCTCAAACGGTCGGCGTACTGGTCCCCCTGATCATTAAGGCCGGCATTGACGACCTGATGCGCGGCGCGGCGCTGCGGCGCTTGCTGCTGGTGGTCAGCCTGCTCGTGGCGGTATCGATCGTCAAAGCCGTCTTCCAGTTCTGGATGCGCTGGATTCTGATCGGCATCTCTCGCGATGCGGAATACGATCTGCGCAACGACCTGTTTCGTCACCTGCTGCGCCTGTCGCCACGCTATTACACCGAGCACCGCACCGGCGATCTGATGTCGAAGCTCACCAACGACCTAAATGCCGTGCGCAACATGATCGGTCCGGGCATCATGTATTCGGCGAACACCGTGGTGGTGGGCATCGCCACGATCAGCTTGATGCTGCATCTCGATTGGCGGCTGACGCTCATGGTGCTGGCGCCGATGCCGTTCGTTTCGGTGATGGTCAAATTCTTCGGAACGCAAATTCACGAGCGCTTCGAAAAGATCCAGGCGCTCTATTCGGAGCTCACCGAACGGGTACGCGAGAATATCTCCGGCGTGCGGGTGGTCCGCGCCTTCTGCCAGGAGGACGCAGAGATGGCCACCTTCGACGTCATGAACCGGGACTTCGTCGCGAAGAACCGGGGCCTGATCTGGATTACCAGCATCCTATGGCCCGTCATCGCCTTGACGTTCGCGCTGGCGCTTATGCTGGTGCTGGTGGTGGGCGGGCGCCACGTGCTCCAAGGCCGCATCACGGTCGGCACTTTTACCGCCTTCAACGTCTATCTGACGTACCTGATCTGGCCCATCATCGCGCTGGGATGGGTGACCAACCTCGTGCAGCGGGGCCTCGCTTCACAGGGGCGGTTGATGACCATCTTCGAAGCACAGCCGGATATTGACGATCGCGATGTGCCGGCCCATCCCCTCACGGCGCTGCGGGGCGAGATCGAGTTCCGCAACCTGAGCTTCAGTTACAATGGTCAGCCGATTCTCAAGAATATCAATTTGCACATTCCCGCCGGCAAGACCGTGGCCGTGGTGGGCGCGACGGGTTCCGGAAAATCGACCCTGGTCGGCTTGATTCCCCGCCTGTACGATGCCTCGCCGGGAGCGCTGCTGATCGACGGCGTCCCCATCCGCGAGATTCCTCTCCACACCCTGCGCGAGCACATCGGTTTTGTGCCGCAGGAGACGTTTCTGTTCAGCGAGACGGTTCGCGAGAACATCAAGCTGGGCGCCCCGGACGCGACCGAGGCAGGGGTGGAGCGCGCGGCGGAGATTTCAAATATCCTTCCGGAAATTCGCGGATTCCCGAAGCAGTTTGACACCATGGTGGGCGAGCGCGGGCTGACGCTTTCCGGCGGACAGAAGCAGCGGATTGCCATTTCGCGCGCCGTCATCCGCGCTCCTCGTATTCTTATCCTGGACGACGCTCTCTCCAGCGTAGACACCTACACGGAGGAGACCATTCTGCGCCAGCTCACGGGCGTCATGGCGGGACGCACGACCATCTTGATTTCGCACCGCGTCTCAACCATTCAGAACGCCGACGAGATTGTGGTGCTGCACGACGGGGAAATTGCGGAGCGCGGCACACACGAGCAGTTGTTGGGGTTGAACGGCTATTACACGGAACTCTATAACAAGCAGTTGATCGAGGAGGAGCTGGAGAAGGAAGCGTAATGTTGCAAGTTGCCGAAGCCTTTTTTGTGAACAGTATTGTGGCAAAGATGCAACCTTCGACGGGTTTCCATGGCTGAAAACTTTCACGAAGAAGAAATCCTCGGCCAAGCGTATGACTCGCGGCTGATGCGGCGATTGCTCACGTACCTCCGCCCCTACTGGCGCATGACTTTGTTTGCGCTCGTCGCCATTCTGCTCTACGGAGTTTTGCAGGCTGTGCCGGGATATTTGTTGAAGGTGGAAGTAGACCGTTACCTTGATCCCACGCCCGGCCAGCACCTCCCGCCCATCCTGGCGAATTTCCTAAGCCGCGATCCGGTGGTGGGCATCTCGCAAATCGCCTTCGCGCTCTTTCTGCCGACCGTGGCGCTCAGCTTTATCCTGGAATTCTCGCAGTCCTTCTCCATGCAACTGGTGGGCCAGAAGGTGATGTACGACCTGCGCCAGCAAATCTTCTCCCACCTGCAGCGGCTCCAGATGAGCTTTTTCGATCGTAACCCGGTGGGCCGCATGGTGACCCGCGTGACCACCGACGTAGACGTGCTGAACGACCTCTTCGCCTCCGGCGTGGTGGCCATCTTCGGCGACTTCTTCACGCTGCTCAGCATCATGGTGGTAATGCTGAAGCTGAACTGGAAACTCGCTTTGCTGACGTTCTCAGTGCTGCCCGTGATCATCATCATCACCGGGATGTTCCGGCGCGCCGTGCGGGAATCATACCGGCGTATTCGCCTGGCGATCGCACGCATCAACGCCTATTTACAAGAGCACATAACCGGCATGACGGTGCTACAGCTCTTCGACCGCGAGAAGCGCAGCTACGAAGAATTTGAAGAAATCAACCGGGCCCACATGGAGGCCTACAAGGATTCCATCCTGGCTTACGGCCTTTTCTATCCCGCTGTGGAACTGGCCGGAGTGCTTGCCGTCGGGATCATCCTTTATCGGGGCGGAGGGCTGGCGCTCAGCGGCGCCGTCAGTGTGGGCACCACCATTGCATTTATCCAGTATTCGCAGCGCTTTTTCCGGCCGATTCAGGACCTGAGCGACAAGTACAACCTGCTGCAAGCGGCGATGGCGAGTTCGGAGCGCATCTTCAAGCTGCTGGATACGCCGGTGACCATCGAGGATCCTGCCCAGCCCCGGCCGCTCCCGCACCCGCGCGGGCAGGTGGAATTCCAGCGGGTGGGCTTCGCCTACCAGGATGAGCACAAGGTTCTGGAAAACGTCAGTTTCACCATCGAGCCAGGTGAGACGGTCGCCGTGGTGGGCCACACGGGGGCCGGCAAGACCACGCTCACCAGCCTTCTGCTGCGTTTCTACGACGTGCAGGAGGGCCGCATCACCTTCGACGGCGTTGACATCCGCGACCTGCGCCTGCGCGATCTGCGCAAGAATTTCAGCATTGTGCTGCAAGACCCCTTCCTGTTTTCGGGAACCATCATGAGCAACATTCGGCTGGGCAGCGAGTGGATCACGGACGCGCAGGTGCGCGAGGCGGCCCGGCAGGTGGAGCTGCTGGGATTTATTGAGAGGCAGCCGAGGGGATTTGATGAGCCCGTAAGAGAGCGCGGCGCTACGCTCTCCGTGGGCCAGAAGCAACTGCTTTCCTTTGCGCGAGCCCTCGCCCATAATCCCCGGATTCTGATTCTGGACGAGGCCACCTCGAGCGTGGACCCCGAGACGGAACACCTGCTGCGCGAAGGGTTGCGGCGCCTGATCGAGAACCGCACCTCGCTGGTTATTGCGCACCGGCTCTCGACCATTCAGAACGCCAGCAAGATCATCGTCATGCACAAGGGGCACGTGCGCGAGGTGGGCACGCACCAGGAATTGCTCCAGAAGCGGGGGATTTACTTCAAGCTATACGAGCTTCAGTACAAGGACCAGGAACTGCCCAAGGAGCCAGTCCCCTACTTGACCCCAGAACCCCCTCACCCCCTCGGGGGAGAGGAGGGGGTTAATTAAGCACTCGCCCCTTGGGGGAAGAGGGTAGACCGCAACTGGCTCTTTCTCCAGCCGGGGCGGGAAGGGGCGTTTTGCGGTTGGTGGCGAGGGGGTCGCCCACGAAGGAATTGGGAATCAATATCCTGAAATCCAACACCATCATGATCGTGGCGGGAGAGCGCTCCGGCGATATCTATGGCGCTGGTCTGGCGCGGGCGCTCCAGAGCCGCGTTCCTGGGCTCGAGGTTTTTGGCTGTGGCGGTGACGCGATGCGCCAGGCCGGAGCCGACACCGTCGTGGACGCGCATCAGATTTCCCTGGCCGGCATCACCGAAGTCATCTCCGGAATTCCGCGCGTCTATCGCGCCTTTCATCGGTTGTTGGACGAAGCAGATCAGCGTAAACCGCAACTGGCCATCCTGATTGATTTTCCGGATTTCAACCTGCGCCTGGCGCGCCAGCTTAAGAAGCGGAACATCCCGGTGGTCTATTTTGTGAGCCCGCAAGTCTGGGCGTGGCGCAAGCGGCGCGTCCAGACCCTGAAAGCCCGGATCACCAAGATGCTCGTCATTTTCGATTTTGAGGAAGAGATCTATCGAAAGGCCGGCGTGCCGGTGGAGTTCGTCGGGCATCCGCTGGTGGACGTCGTGCGGCCCCACCTCACGCGCGAGCAGTTCTTTCTAGAAGTGGGCCTGGACCCGTCCGTGCCGACGGTTGCGCTGTTGCCGGGCAGCCGCAAGCAGGAGGTGAGCGCCCACCTGCCCGTCATGCTGGACGCCGCCACGCGCCTGGCGCTCCATCACAAGCTGCAATTCGTCGTGGCCGTAGCGCCGAGTATCGACCCAAGCTGGATCGAAACGATCCTGTCGGAGTGCTACGTGGGCCGCGCCACCATCCGTCCTGCCGTGCACGCCACTTACGACGTGCTGCAGCACTCCGACGTGGCGGTGGTGGCCAGCGGGACGGCGACTCTGGAAGCAGCCCTGTGTGAGCGCCCCATGGTGGTCGTGTACCGTGTCTCGCCGTTGAGCTGGCTGGTGGGGAAGTTCCTGGTGGACGTGCCCTTCTACAGCATAGTGAATATCCTGGCGAAGAAAGAAATTGTCCCTGAGCTGATGCAAGACGATTTCAATGCCGGGAATGTCGCGGCACGGGTAGAATACTTGCTGGAACATCCGGAAGCCCGTGCGGAAATGATCCGGGAGTTTCGGGCCTTGCGGCCGCGGCTGGGGCCGGGAGGGGCCATGGAGCGAGCCGCCGACGCCGTGAGGGGCCTCCTGCCGACTTCCGGGGCAACCCGGGAAGCGGGCTGAGGCATCAACTGCCCGCCCGATTTGCTCCTCGCGAGATGCAACGTCTGCGATTGCCGAATAATCCAATCAAATTGTGCACCTCCTCGTGGCCGTGAGGGCGAAACCAATGGGGCAGCCGTAACGTCGGAACTATTTGGAGATATCAGGCGCCGTTCGCGCACCGGGCTTGCCCAACTTACGCGCGACCCGGCGGGGGTAACCTACGGCTCCGCCGCGGTTAGTCGGCGAATCTGGACAGCCCTGGTCGGCCACCAGCGGCAGGGATGCAAGTTGCAAACCACGCTCCGTGAGAAGAACCCAGATGTGGCAGCATCGCCAGGCGGGCGCGGCAACGCCCGCACGGAGAACACCACCAGTCGATGCCGCCAGGGGAGCCGAGCATGACTCGATTCAAATCGGTGAGGGCGTCAACGCTTTGGGGGGCTGTCTGCTATCGTCGCCCGGCACTGCTCCGGGCAGGGCTCCTGGGCTTGGTTCTCGCCCTGGCTGCGATGCCGGGCCTGGCGCAAGGAACTGCCCCACGCTTCGAAGTCACCAACTACATCATCGATGCCGAGCTATTTCCTTCCACCCATGTCCTGAGCGCGAAGGTGCGGGTGGACCTGCTCCCCGAGGCTGATCTCGGCACGCTCGGGTTTGAACTCCATAGCAACCTCCGCGTGGACAAGGTTCTGGATACCAAGGGCCAGGAGGTCACTTTCAAACAGGATGGTCAGGCCCTAACCCTTTCTCTGCTGAACCCCTTACCGGCAGGCCAGTTGGCTTCAATCAATGTGAATTATGCCGGGCCGCTCGCGTCCGCCGATGGCAGCCCGGTGGAGGGCTTGAAGCTGGCTTACGTGGGTACAGAGGGATCTTACCTCCTGTACCCGGGCCGGTGGTTCCCGGTCAACACCTATGGCGTGAACCGTTTCGCCGCCACGTTGAACATTACCGTGCCGTCGGATGAGACGGTGATCGCTTCCGGCAAAGCCTCCTCTCCCGTGCGCCAAGCGGGGAAGGTGACATACACCTACCTTTTCGACCAAGCCTCCTTTCCGGGGACAGTGATTACGGGCCGCTATCTGGTCCAACCCGCCACCGCGGTGGGAGCGGATATCACGCTGTACATGAAGCCCGGCCACGAGAATCTTGCCCCTAGTTACGGAGACACGGCGGCCAAGATTCTGGCGTATTACAGTGATGAGTTCGGGCCGTTGCCCAGCGCTCACCTGGCGATTGTTGAAATCGACGACGGCACGGTGGGGGGCTACACCGCACCCGGCATCGTGGCACTTGCCTCGCGCGCTTTCACGAGCCCGGTTAATTACCGGCTCCTGGCGCACGAGATTGCACACTTGTGGTGGCGCTGCCTGGTGAGTCCTGCTTCTCCTAACGATGCCTTTCTCGACGCAGGTCTGGCCAATTACGCGGCTGCCCTTTACGTGCAGCAGACCGCGGGGGATGCAGCCTTTGAAGATCTGATGCGTGAGACAGAGGTGGGCGCGCTGACGCACGAAGACGTGGCGCCCATCGCGCAGGCCGGACAATTGCACGAGTTCACGCCCGAGTACGAGTCCATCGTCTTCGAGAAAGGTTCCATGGTGTTTCACATGCTCCGCTGGGTCATGGGGGACGAAGCCTTTCGCAAGACCTTGCGGACCATGGCGCAACAGTACGCATGGAAGTCCATCTCGACGGACCAGTTCCAGCGCCTGGCGGAGGGTATCTCCAAGCAGGAGCTGACGTACTTCTTCGCGCAATGGGTCAGTTCAACCGGGGTGCCGCAGTTTAAGCGGACCTGGGTAGTCTACAAGCTCCAAAAGGGCTACCAGGTCGTAGGCAAGGTTCAGCAGGACCTGGACATCTTCAGGATGCCCGTCGAGGTTCGGGTCATGTGCCAGGGTTCCAAACCCGTCAACGAGCGCGTGGACATGGTTGGAACCACGGCCGACTTTACTATCAATACGCGCACCAAGCCCCTGCGGGTGCTGGTCGACCCCGCCAGCCGCCTGCTGAAGTACGACGAGAAGACGAAGTATCAGGTCGAACTGGCGCGAGCCGACCAACTTGTCCAGCAGCAGGCGTACCTGGAAGCCATGAAGCAGTATCAGGCCGTGTTGGACCTTAATAAGAACAGCTCCTTGGCCCACTACCGCCTGGGTGAGGTGCATTTCAAGTTGCGCAACTACAACGCGGCGATGGAGGAATTCCGTCGCGCCCTGGATGGCGATTTGGATCCCAAATGGATCGAGGTCTGGGCCCACCTGGAACTGGGCAAGATCTTCGACGTCTCCGGCCAGCGCGATCGCGCCCTCAACGAGTATCAGCGCGCGCTGCAGACCAACGACAATACTCAAGGAGCGCTCGACGAGGCCAACCGGCATATCCAGAAAGCTTACACAGCCGCGCAACAGCAGCCAAGCTGAGACGGCGTGCGCGGGCCTCAGATGGCCCCGTCGCCCGCGTACTTCAACCCCGTGAGCTGAGGTCTGGAAATACCGCGGTGCTGGATCAGCACCTTGAAGACGTTTCCCATCCCGGTGGGAGAAATCAGCCGCTTCAGCTTCAGCCGGGCCTGGAGCTGCTCGATTTCCCCCTGCCCCGGGTCATAGACATCCGCGAATTCATTGGCCTCGCCGAGCGCCAGCAGGAATCTCTCCTGCGTTGTGAACCCCGTCACCTCCAGCCCGGCGGCTCTTCCCGCGTCGACCAGCGCACTGAAATTCACGTGTGCAGTCAAATCGTTTTCTCCCGGCGTCGAGAAGAAATCTTCCGAGGCGGTGTGGCCCCGGTAAGCCAGCATCGTTCCGCGGGGGCGATCCGGTGTATAAAGGCGGTTTGCGGTGTCCCCGTAATCGATGCTGATCACAAAACCTCGCGTCAGCTTGGCGGCGAGGGCGCGCATCCACTCCAGAGCCTGCCGGTTCACCTCGATGCGCTGGCCTTCCTCCAGCCGGTTTGCGTACCGCGCCACGTAGGCAGCAATGGCCCCATCACTTATGGGGCCGGGTTTTTCGCTCAGCTCGTCGCCGTCTGCGGCGACGTAGATTTCTCGAAGGTGTCCACCTGTGCGGGTGACCACGCTGGCCGGGAACGCATCCACGAGTTCGTTTGAGAAGAAGCACCCCACGGTGGGCGCAAGTTCTTCGATGTGTGCAAGCAATCGAACCTCGCGCTCGAGTCCCAAATCAGCCAGGCGCCCTTGAAGGCGCTGGCGCTCGAGGGGACCCGGCTCCAGCGCTGCGTAGTCCAGGGCAGCGGCAAAGTCGGGCAGCACCCCCTTTGTCCAAGTGAGAAAGTCACTCGCGAAAACTCCGCGTCCCGCACCCATCTCGACCCAGGTGAACGGCCGCGGACGTCCCATGCCTTCCCACATCTCGGCGGCCTGGCGGGCCAACAGGCGCGCAAATACGGGGTGCACATCGGGGCTGGTGAAGTAATCGCCTGCGACCCCGGTGCGTTCGCGCCCCTGGGTGTAGTAGCCGAATTCAGGGTGATAGAGACACAACGCCATGTAACGCTCAAAGGTGATCGCGCCGGTGCGCCGCAAGGATTCCAGAAGCTGCTTTTTCAGAGGTGTGTCGGTCAAGCGGAAGGGGTCCTCGCCGCCGGGCGGCTGGTCAATTTCTGGTAGGCTTCCTCAAACACCTTCAGCGCCGCCTCGTCGAACAGCACGAAATAAATCTTCTCGAGGCTCGTGCGCACCTTGATGTGGTCGAGCGCGACCCGCAGCATGATCGGCGCGCACTCTTCCAGCGGAAAGCTCCCCACACCCGTCCCCAAGGCGGGAAAAGCGATGCTGCGGAGCCCTTTCTCCTCTGCCCGCATCAGGCTGGCGTGCGTGACCAGCCGGATTGATTCTGCGGTGGTCATTTCTCCCGGACGCAGGCTCGCCGCATGGATCACGTAATGGGCTTTCAGATTTCCGCCCACGGTGACTGCCGCCGCGCCCAGGCGAATCGGCGCCAGGCGCTCACAATCCTCCTGAATGCGCTCTCCGCCCTTGCGTCGAATGGCGCCTGCCACCCCCGTCTCCATCGTGAGGTCCGTATTCGCGGGGTTGACAATCGCATCAACTGCCACCTGGGTGATGTCGCCCTTCATGAATAATATCTTGGTCGGCATGGTCCCACTCTCCTCGGGCTTCGGACGGAAGGCTAAGCATAGCCCGCGGCAGTTCGTTTGGCTAGGGACAAGTGCGAGGCGAGTCGAAGAGGATGAAACCTCGCCCCAGATTTTCTTTGGGTAGGAAGCTGATGGAGTGACTCCCATGGTTGATCCATCGGCTCAAATTGTGGCTTGACACAGAGACCAGCAGGGCCGCGCGGCGCTACCATGTGGTGGGCATTAAGATAGAGAAGGGCAGCGAACCGCTGGTGATTGTGGGTGTAACGAACAGACTCAAGGGGGGCGAGCGCGTCACCCTGAACCTTTCAGCGAACGACCCCTGGACGGGCGCGGCGCCTTGACCCCAGGCTCCGTAATCGCCGCAGGCCACCCTCACCTGCCGTGACCCGCGGGGGCCGTAGCGGCCTTCGCGTGGGGAAAGCCCGCCTCGCGCTCGTACGTCCTGACCGTATAGTAGATCGCCTTGTCGAAGAAGTTTCCGACCAGGCGTTGCAGTTCCCGCTCCTGATGCAACTCTACGGCGGAATCCATCAGACCCACAGAGCGAACGTAATCGTGCAAATGGTTCTTGGTGGATATCAGCGCAAAGACCACTTCGTTGAGGGGAACGCCTTCCGCAAAGCGCCGCTTCGCCAGGTCGCTGTAACTGGCTTCAATCGGTTCCTCACTCTTGTGGCTGAGCCACTGGCCTAGATTCCGATAAACGGAATAGGTCCGATAGTGCAGCTCTTCGTATGTCAAATTATGATAATGGGGAGTTCGTGAATTAGCCTTAAGGGTCTTGATAAGTCCCCGGGTTAGCTCTTCCGCGTGATCCTCGATCATCTGAACCAGGCGAACAGACAGCATAGCGCACCTCACAGTGACCCATCCCGTCTGGAGAAACGTAATGCTCTCGGGCGTGACCGCGGCCATCCTTACGGCCTTCACCCTGAGGCTTGGATGGACCGCATGGGTTCGAGAGTAGCCCTCAGTGCGGGGATAGTCAAGTGCAGGCGTCACCAGGGCGCGAAAATCATTTTGATGCGGCCATGTGCAGTCGACTGAGGGGTCGTCGCGGCGATTTCACATCGCTACACGGCGGGTGAGGCGCGGCGCACCGTTCCCCTGCGAGGCCGCAGAGATTCCTGCGAGTCCGGCTACATGTTCTCCGGAACCACATATGGCTCGCGATAGGTTCCCCGCAGCAGGCGGCTGGCCTCTTCGTCGCCTACCACCTGCTCGGTGGCGGGGTCGAATTTCAGCATGCGGCCCAAACGGTAGGAGGCGTTCGCCAAGTGAACGAGCGTGGCCGAGATATGGCCTTCTTCAATCGGCGACTGGAGATTCTCCTTTTTCCGGCTCCTGACGCAGTCGATGAAATTGGTCCAGCAGTTGCCGCTCCCATGGGTAGCGGTAGGGCCCAACTCCTGTTCTTCACCCAGACGGGTGCGGTAGGTCTGCAAGGGTCCCGCGTCCGTCGTGGCCAGATAACCCTTCGATCCGTAAAAGATATCTCCGACCGTCCCCGGTGTGAACAAACGCTCCGGGCGCCCAGGCCGAGGGGGACCGAGGAAGCCGGGGATTTCCAGGCCGAACCCGGCCGTCCGGATTTCGGCCTCATGATGTGTGATCCAGTGGCGGACTTCAAACTCCAGGAGTTTGCGCTTGCCGTCGGGCAGGTCGAACTCCCATACGCAGTTGAGCGTGTTCGGGGTTTCCTGGTCATCGTCGAACAGGAAGTGGCCGCCCAGGGCGGAGACCCGATGGGGGAAGGTTACACCGAGGCCCCAACGCGCCACATCGAGTTCATGAATCCCCTGGTTGCCCAAGTCGCCGTTACCAAAGTCCCACAGCCAGTGCCAGTTGTAGTGGAAGCGATTTCGCGTGAAGGGTTTCAGCGGCGCCGGACCGGTCCAGAGGTCGTAGTTCACGCCCGCCGGAGCGGCTTCGACCGGAGCGTGGCCGATGGTATTGCGCCAGTTGTAACAAAGACCCCGCGCCATGTAGACGTCGCCAATCACGCCTTCCCGCAGTTTCTCGACAGCCTCCCGGATACAAGCGCTGGAACGCATGTTGACGCCATGCTGCACCAGGCGGTTGTATTGACGGGCGGCGCGTACGAGTTGGTGGCTGTCCCACCAATTGTGGGAACAGGGTTTCTCGACGTAGACGTCTTTGCCGGCCTGGCACGCCCAGATGCCGATCAGCGAGTGCCAGTGGTTGGGCGTGGCAATCGACACGCAATCGATCGACTTGTCCTCCAGCAGCTTGCGAACGTCCGTGTAAGTCTGGGGTCGCGGCAGACCCATGAGAGCGATGTCAGCCAGACGGCCGCTCAGGATGTTCTCATCGGGGTCGCAGAAGGCGGCAACTTCCACATTGGAGATCTGCGCGTACTCTTCGACGTGATAGAAACCCTGACCGCGCAAGCCACAAATGGCCACGCGCACGCGATCGTTGGCGCCGAAAACCTTCTGAGGTTCCGTAAGGAAAGTGACCCCGCTAAGACCTGTCAAGGCGGCAGCGGTGGTATCTTTCGAGAGCGAGAATGGGTGGGGCTTCTGGGCATCACTAGACATGAATTCCTCCTTGAGGAGCGGAGGTATTCTCTACGCTTTTGGCCGCGATTACAAGAATCTCGAAGCACCTGCGGAGCACTCTGTGGCTGACGGGCCGGTTCCTTCTCAAACACCGCTCTCTCCGGCCGCGCCGGTGGTAACATGCTGGCGGAGGACGCCATGGCTCCGCGCCGCAGCAAGCTGCCACAAAAGCTCGGGCCCCCTCTACTGTTCGTTCTCCTTGTTCCCGGCAGTCTTCCTCACCCACCGGTTAACGGGACTGGACGTGCCCAAGCGCTTTCCCACCCGGACTCGGCAGAATCGCGGCAGACTCGCGCCGCGCGGGAGAGGATGATCCAAGACCAGATCATGGCGCGTGGAATTCGGGACCCACGGGTGTTGGAAGCTCTGAGGAAAATCCCGCGCCACCTGTTCGTACCACCGGAAATGCAGCCCTATGCATACGAGGACACCCCTCTGCCCATCGGCCTGGGCCAAACCATCTCGCAGCCGTACATCGTAGCCTTCATGACGGAGGCCCTGGAGTTGAAGCCGCAGGATCGGGTCCTCGAAATTGGCACCGGTTCAGGCTATCAGGCAGCGGTACTGTCGCTCCTGGCGCGTGAGGTCTACTCGATGGAGATCGTCGAGCGGCTGGGCCAAGAGGCCAGAGCGCGGCTCGAGCAATTGGGCTATCGAAACGTGCACGTCCGGATTGGCAATGGCTACCGCGGCTGGCCGGAAGCGGCGCCCTTTGACGCCATCATCGTGACCGCAGCGCCGCCGGACGTACCCCCGGCGCTGGTCGAGCAACTCCGGGTGGGAGGCCACATGCTAGTTCCTGTGGGCCGCTACGCGCAGGATTTGCTCCGCCTTCGCCGCACGGTGAAAGGAATCGAGCGCGAGAACCTGCTACCCGTGCGCTTCGTTCCCATGGTGCCCGAAGGTGCAAGAGAGCCCAAGTAGGTAGCGTACAGGACTCCATCTTGGAGGTCTGCGGCCTTTCTCAAAGAAGGACCGACACACGGGCGCTCCCAGGTGCAGTGTTTCGAAAGGGATCCCATTTCAAATGACACCGACGACCCAGCGGAAGATTTCCCTTGACAAACGGAACGAAGCCTACTACATATTGCGGTGTAGGCGCGCCTGACCACAAAAGGTGGCCTCTGGCGCAGGCCACGCGACTTCTGCAAAAGGAGGGGCGAAAAGATATGGCAGTGAAAAAGGCAAAGAAAAAGAAGAGATAAGGACTGAACCCGTTTTAGGTTTCCTCCTTTCCCCAGGCCCGCTCACCCATGCGGGCCTTTTTTGTGGTGCGCAGCAAGTTCCAACTCCTATGCGAAGCTGACCTTTACATCCTCGCGATCAGTTTCGGCAACCTGGAAAAGTGGGTGGGGTTGGAGTTTCATGAAGCCGGCCACAAAATTGGCGGGAATCTGGGCAATACGGATGTTGAAAACGTTAACGTCTTCGTTATAACGGTTGCGCTGCGCGGCGAGCTTTTCCTCGAGTTCGGTGATGCGGCCCTGCAGTTGCATGAAATTTGTGTTAGCCTTCAGATCCGGATACTTCTCCGCCACCGCAAACAGGGATTTGAGCGCGCCGCTGACCATGTTGTCGGCCTGGGTCTTTTCGGCGGGCGTGGTGGCGCGCAGGTAGGCGGTGCGGGCCTCCGTCACCGCCTGCAGCGTCTTCTGCTCGTACTGCATGTAGCCCTTGCAGGTGTCGATCAGTTTGGGTAGTTCGTCATGGCGTTGCTTGAGCAGGACGTCGATGTTCGAGAAGGAACGGTCGATGTCATTCTTGAGAGTGACCAGGGTGTTGTAAACGCCTACGAAGTACGCCACGATTCCGCCCAAGATGAGCAGCAAAACCACTATGATTATGATGCTGACGCTTGTGGCTATCATATCCGGCTCCTTTTTGGGTGATGGGTCAGTTTGGTTTGTTCACAGCTGAGTCCCAGAAGTGTGGAGACTCGAAAACAAAGGCCCTCTTTCTGCGCCTCGGCGCCTCTGTGGTGAAGGCAACCATTTTTTCGCAGCTTCTTGGCCCTGGGCCACACGATATCGCCCCTTTCAGTGCTCGGATCTGTGGGCTTAGGTCATTTTCACTTCCACATCCTGGCGGTCTTCTTCCGTAACCTTGAACAGATCCCGGCGTTGCAAGTGCATCTGGTGCGCGATGAATACATCGGGGAGCTGCTGAATACGAATGTTGTATGTATTCACGTCATCGTTGAAAAATTCGCGCCGGTCGGCGATCTTTTCCTCCAATTCGGATATGCGTTTCTGCAACTGCATGAAGTTGTTATTGGCTTTCAGCTCGGGATAGTTCTCGGCCACCGCAAACAGACTCTTGAGCGCGCCGGAGATCAGGTTATCCGCCTGAGCCTTCTCGGCCACGGAGCTGGCTTTCATGAACGCCGTGCGGGCTTCGGTGACAAGTTGGAAGGTCTTCTGCTCATACTGCATGTAGCCCCTGCAGGTTTCAATCAATTTGGGTAGTTCGTCGTGCCGCTGCTTAAGCAGGACGTCGATATTTGCCCAGGCCTTATCGATATCGTTCTTCAAGCGCACCAGGCTGTTGTAAATCGTGGTGAGATAGACGATTATCCCCACCACGGCCAGGATGACCACCAATGCCACGATAATTGTCAGACCCATGGTTTTGTGTCTCCTTAAGCGTCAGAGCCATCCCCATTTGGCCAGCAGGACTCCCAGGCAAGCTACCGAAAGAGCCGCGCCGCCGAAAATATGCAGGGCGGCGCGATTGCGCAACGTCCTTTTAATTCCCTTCTCGCTTTGCCAGGAGATCAGGAAGGTCGGCTCGTTCGTCCCCTTCCGGATCAGGTTGCGGTCGTGTTCGTCCTGGGGCGCGGGATTCTCTGCGCAGGTTCCGGTGATGTCATACCAATGATCGGGAAGAATCAGATATTCACTCAACCGGTAACGGTCCCCAGAACTTCCTCCCAGGTTCAGGGCCCCCGAAAGGCTGGGCAAGAGACTTCCGGCATCGAGGGAGAAGCCGGCCCGCCGCCTCGCCACGGCCGAGCACGCGTAGGCCAGGAGGTCGGCGTCAGAGGCCATCGGCCCGGTGGCCAGCGCCGGATCGCCCTTGCCCCACAGCGTTCGGCTCAGGGACACACCCACGCCACGCCCCGTTTCAGCTCTCCCGCTTTGAAGCAGGTCGTATTCGGCGCCCTGCGCGTCCACCAGCACTCTTCCCGACCCGTCCTCGAGATGGAACTTCACCCCGTCCGCATCGGTCGCAGCGTGCGACCAATGGCCGCCATTCTTGTCGCGGACCCAACGCTCGATGTCAACCTTGTAGAAGCAGCAGGGAGTTTTCGTCACGGGGCTCGAAACCGTCTGCTCGGTCTTGGCCTTCCCGTGGATTTCCACCAAGCCCATGGCAATGCTGCGAATCGGCGTTTCGGGGGTGTCCAGCAGCACGCGGTATTCACGATAAACGCGAAAGCCTTTAACGAACATGACGAGACCCGCGCCAAAACCTATCACGAGAGCTGCTTCCGCATGGCCGCTGTTATGTGACATACGCTGATCCCGAGATTCGCGTCATGCTACTCGACGCGCCCGAAAAAGGCAAGCGGTGCACCCGCAACGTTGCGCCCGTAAGCGAAATCTTCACTCACCCGATCTCCCGATTGCCAGCTCCCCACGTGATACACTTCCCCATATCGGCTATCGGTCGTTTCAGGTCAGAAGATGAAGCAAGTTGCTGATTGCAAGAATCGCAAATCGCGAATCATTCAATCGCCCGATCGCAAAAGCAGTGACAAGTGATAGCTGACGAGTAGCCGGGAAAGGTAGAAGGGAAAGACGGACAGGGCGGTGTCCGACAATCTTCCATCACCAGATCACCGGATCCCCCGATCCTCCAATGGCCTGTCCCCCACGTGACACACTCCCCCTAATCGACATCGGCAGAGCGGGGCCTAAGGCTGAGGGAAAAACGCCACGGGCGGGGCTTGCTGACAGCCGGGACAAGCCAGCCACCCGTCTGGTAGACTCTACCTTTCACCCACGGAGGATATCAGGTGCTGAAAAGAACGCTTGCCTATTGGCTGGTCGCGATCATCCTGCTCGCCGGGAGCGCGCCCGCCAGTCCGCTCTCGAACCCCGGCTTTCCCAACCGGCCGAAGCTGGTGGTGGTGTTGGTCATCGACCAGTTCCGCTATGACTATTTGCTGCGCTTTCGGCCGCTTTTCGGCAGGGGAGGGTTCAATCTGCTGCTCGACGGCGGCGCGGTTTTCACGGATTGCCGCTACGATTGCGCGACCACCACTACGGGGCCGGCGCACGCCGCTCTGCTGACGGGAGCTTATCCCAACCTGCACGGGATCATCGAGAACGAATGGTACGACCCCCTTCAGCACCGGCAGGTCTATTGTGTCGAGGACCTCAGCACCCGGACTGTGGCCAGCCGCCTAGGGTCAAGTGCCACGCCGGGGTTCTCGCCGCGCAACCTGGTTGGCTCAACCCTGGGGGACGAACTGCGCGCTGCTACCGACTTCCGCTCCAAGGTCATCTCCATTTCGCTCAAGGACCGTGCCGCCGTCCTGATGGGCGGGCATTCGCCCACAGCGGCCTACTGGTACGACCCGGGGGCGGGCCGGTTCGTCACGAGCACCTACTACGAGCCGGCTTTGCCGGCTTGGGTGGAGCAGTTCAACCAATCCTCCCCCGCCCAGCCCTTCTGCGGAGAGAAGTGGCAGGCCCTGCCGGAGACTCCAGGGGCCGGTGGAAGGGTCTTCTCCTATTTCGAGCCCTCCGCAGGTGAGCCTTGCCCGGACCCGAAGTTTCTGGGTTGGCTCCATGACACACCCTATATGAACCAGATCGAGCTGGCGTTCGCGAGCCAGGCGGTCCGCAACGAGCGCTTGGGCCAGGGGACGGAAACCGATCTCCTCGCTGTCTCTCTGAGCGAGAATGACCAGATTGGACACGAATTCGGGCCTTACAGCCCACAAGTTGCGGACGTGACCCTGCGGACCGACCGCTACCTGGCCAGCTTCTTCGCGGACCTGGACAAGCTCGTGGGGCTCGAAAACGTCTGGATCGCCTTCTCCGCTGACCATGGAGTGGCGCCCAATCCGGCCTTCATACGGGAACACCAGCTTGGCCTTGGAAACGCCCAGGCGGCGGCCATCCGGAGCGCAGTGGAGAAGGCGCTCGTGGCAGAATTCGGATCCGGCCCGTGGGTGGAGGATGGGAGTGAGCGCTACCTCTACCTGAATCGTGAGACGCTCAAGAAGCGGAAGGTGCCGGAATCGAAGGCCGAGGAAGTGGCCGCCCAAGCGGCGACTTCTCAGCCGGAGGTGGCCGCCGCATTCACTCGAAGCCAATTTCTAAATGGTAATCTGCCCAACTCCCCTCTGGCCCGGATGGCCGCGAATAGCTTTTACCCGAAGCGGAGCGGCGACGTCTTTCTGGTGCTGATGCCTTACGCAGTTCCGGTGGCCGGCATGACGGGCACCTCGCATGGGACGCCCTGGAGCTATGATACCCAAGTTCCGCTCGTTCTTTGGGGGAACGTCTTCAAGCCGGGGTTCTACGCGACGGCATGCCAGCCCATCGATATGGCGGCAACCCTCGCCGCGGCACTGGGGCTTACCCAGCCTTCCGGCGCGCAGGGAAAACCGCTGGTCCAGGCTCTGCAGTAGTAAAGTTAGCCGACCAGAACGCACACAGCCTGAATTATCCTTAATAAGCTGCCACAAATGTTGGCTACCGAGGCCGCAGAATTCTTCGACTACGTGGTCTATGAACACGACCGAACAGTCGGTAGGTTCGACTGGTAAGACTACTAACATCTAATTATCCTCTTGACAAACTCCACCGAATTCTGTAGGATTGTAGCCCATTACCCCCCCCATACGACTCGATGCGCGTTTCGGCCAGTTTTATTGCTGGCGGGAGGGGAAAACGTAGGTAGGAGGTTGAATGAGGAAACTGGTTCTGGGCTGTGCGGTGGTGGGCCTGATGGCTCTTTCACCGAAGTCCGAAGCGAGACTACCGGCTTCCCCTGTGCCGTTACCACCGATCTTTCAAACGTTGCCAAAGGGTGAAGTCGGCTTGGCGAGCTGGTACGGAGCGGAACGCCAGGGCAAACCCACTGCGAGCGGCGAACCATTTGATGAGAATAGACTTACTGCCGCTCACCGGACCCTGCCCCTGGGCACTACAGTCCGTGTCACGAACCTCACGAATCTCAAATCCACGATGGTAAGGATCAACGACCGAGGCCCCGGAATAGAGGGCCGAATGATCGATCTCTCCTGGGCAGCCGCCAAGCGGCTGGGCTACGTAGGCGAGGGCCTAACGATGGTGGCGGTTGAGGTTATACCTTTTGCCCCGGTAGCGCGACCGGCCATCACCGGGTCGCGTTCTGCTAAGCTTAACTGAACTCAATCGCGATAGAATCGTCGGCTCGCCGGGTCCGGCGGGCGGCGGAAGATTAGGAGCGTCAACCTGTTGCAGGCTGCTGAGGCCCACTGCTGGAGGCAGGAAGGTTATGTGTCTTCATGGGCTGTAGCGGCTGACGACGCCTGCCCCGCGCCCTGCCGGGAGCGCCGGTTCGTTGAGGACCAAAGGCTGGCGGTCGCTTCCTGCATCAGCGCAGGTTGTGACCGCCGCCACAGATCGGTACAGACTCCCTAGGCGGTCTCGATAGTCAGAACCCCAGAGAGTCTCCCCACATCTAGAACAGAATCAGCAACCTACCCACTTCTTGTCCTTAAGAAAATCGCGGCTATACCGCCTTTCATGATGACCTGCTGACGCCCGCACCGTCCAATCCCGATAGGCGCAGCCTCCCGGAGGGCGGGAGGGGGCCCACGTTTTGCTTGTCGTGGGGGCTGAGAGGCCTGGGTCGCATGCATCCTGGCTAAGACCGCCAGGGCGCGTTCGCCGCCCGCCGAGGAAACAGTCTCAGGCCCGGCAGGGCCGATAGAATGTGGCCCACGGCGGCAGCCGTGGGAAAAACCTTGGCGCGCTGTAGCGGCGATCTCTGATCGCCGAAGTTATTGACTCTAAATAACGGCGGTCAGAGACCGCCGCTACAAATCAAAGTTCTCACACAGACTCTACAGCCCCGGCAGGGGCGACAGAATGGGTTTTCTGCCGCGCCTACGGCGCTTGCCGCCTATCGTTTTCACCCCACCCAGGGTTATCACCCTGGGCCACATTATGCCGCCCCTGGCGGGGCTGAGGGGCGGGTAGCGGAAACGTCACTTGCTCAAGGCCTGCGGTTCGGTTCGCTGCGGCACACGGTGCGCCACCCCCGCCACGACCGAAACCTAAGCAGAAAGCATCTCCCCTGTCGCCGGTTTTTCAGTGCCTAGGACGTCTTGTCCAGTGGACCGGACAAGCTGGGCAGAGGAAAAACTGGTCTAACGTCTAGTCTCTCCCCGGATTCCCCCGAGTGCCGGGACTGTTGACTAGGATGGGGGGGCAGCGTATTGTGGCGAGTGGCCATGGAGCATATCGACCAAGGAGAGGAGTCCCGCAGGCTCCAAGAATTCTATGCGCGGATGAGCGAAAGTGAACTTCGGGCCGTAGCTGATGAAGGTTACGATCTGGCCGAGTTGGCCCGATACGCATTACAGGGTGAGATTTCCAGAAGAGGCCTCAGTATTGAACTCAGAAACGCCCCTGTGGACGATTTCGACCCGACAGGGTTGGATTTGTGCAAGATTCTGGGAGTGACATCCTCGTCTGAAGCGAGTCTGGCAGTAGGTCTGCTCAATTCCGCCGGGATTCCGGCCTATCTGGGCCCGGACCATATCGAGAGCGTGGGTGCGTTCAAGGGAGAATTTGAGGATGGCGTGGAGATACATGTTCGGAAAGAGGATTTGATGCGAGCGCATGAGGTGATTGACCCGTACTTTCCGGTCAGGCCGGAGGACCGCTACGAGCACATCTGCGTGTGCCCGAAGTGTCATGCTCCCGACATCACTTTTCAGAACCTGGATGCGGCGTGGGTTGATGGGTTACGCGCTGATTCAAAATTCAACTGGACCTGCGACGCCTGCGGCCATCATTGGAAGGATGATGGGTTCGAGAGAGAACCCTGACCGCCCGTAATCTGCCTGACCGTTCCCTGGTGGACGGTACTCTCTACATGCACCATCCGCAAGGTTCCCTCTCGGACGCCTGTCGAGCGTAATCGAATCATGTTTGGAATCTGTTGAGGATTCTCGCCAGACCAAGAGCTGACAGCCCTGCCGACAGTTGCTCTTTGCCACGTCCTACCCGCTGGCAATGTCTGCTGCTCCCGCGCTCACCTCATTGCTGGGTGATTTATATGGGTTCATGAAGAAGCGTGTTACAGCAAATCGCCGTCCCTCCAGACCCTCTCCATATTCTTGCCACGTCATGCCGTCCACTCCGGGCGGGCTGGCGCAGACCTTTGAATTGGGAGGTCTGCGATCTCCCGAAGGGACTTGCAGGATCAGGCGGCGCATGGCAACGGGCCCATGCGGAGGATGGAAGCATCCTGCCAAAAATAGAACCTGCAACTTGACCACGGCCAATCTCGTGGGGCACTGCTGGTGGTGATGAATTGCAGTTCTCCCGGGCTGTAAGTACGCTTGTATAACGGCATCCTGCCGGAGAATATACTCTCGGGAATTCCTTGCCGCAAGCCGGTCCCTTGGGGGATCGCAGACCCCAAACAGCCGGGGTCTGCGCCAGCCCGCGTCTGCAGAGTGTGTGTGAAAACCGACCTTGGCGCGCTGTAGCGGCGATCTCTGATCGCCGAAGTTATTGACTCTAAATAACGGCGGTCAGAGACCGCCGCTACAAATCAAAGTTCTCACACAGACTCTGCAGCCCCGGCAGGGGCGACAGAATGGGTTTTCTGCCGCGCCTACGGCGCTTGTCTCCTATCGTCTTCACTCCACCCAGGGTTATCACCCTGGGCCACATTATGCCGCCCCTGCCGGGGCTGAGGGGCGGGTAGCGGAAACGTCACTTGCTCAAGGTCTGCGGTTCGGTTCGCTGCGTCGCATACATCCCGACAGGAAGCGTCGGGACGTACGCGCCACCCGCGAAATCAGACAACCCAACTGCAAACACTCCCACGGTAGTCTTTGTCGGTGATCCACTTGCCGTGTCTTTTCACGAGAAAATAGTACCGGCCCCCAGTCCATGTTGCGAGGTAGACGAGAGCTCGCTGGTGATCGGGACTGAACCCAACTGCAGACAAGAACTGAACTATTTCGATGCCTTCTAAGAGCGGATCTTCGGGAGAGGGCCAGGGGGTACCGGGCGGGGGTGGAACCGGAGGGTGCGTTTTGCCGATCTCCTTCACCTCCCGACTCGTGAGCAACCGATACGACGGAAGATCGAACTTCTCTTCAAGCACTAATGGGCGGGCGTTTCGCCGCTTGAAATCATCAATGAGAGATTGGTAAGTCTTACGCTGTTCCGGGATAGGCTCAGGCCAGAGAGGCTCTCCGTCACCAGGTCGGGAAATGCTGGTCTCGCATCGAATCCCCAGAATTGGGGAGCGCACGCGTACTGCATCCTGTCTCAGCAGCATCGAATAGATCTCGTAAGAGTCACGCTCCTCTTGCTCGGAAAGCTTGAGCGCGGCGTCAAAGTGCGGCGCCTCATGCGCCGCGCCCTGGCCTCGGCATAACCCCACTGCGAGCCCGAGCGAGGCGAAGATTAATGCCGCAAGCCGGGCTTGCTTGCCTTTTCGCATTTGATGTTCACCTCCACGGCTCGGACCCCCAACGTTGGCTTTTAGCAGAGGAAACCGCCAACTTTGATCGTCAGGAGGATCCACCAGCGAATTTCTCCTCGCACAACCGTGACGACTTTCACTCTGAGGATTCCAGCGCCCTTTCCGCCAAAACTAGCGGGTAGCCACGGTCAGTGCTTTTCTGACCGTGGGCTTTTCTTCAGGCGCGGTACCCTTCCGGCAGGCGTACGTAGTCGATCTGAAGGGGGCAGCCTGCCACCGTCGCCTTGTCCAGCGCGAAATTGTTGTAGCTGGACCATCGCCAATCCTGCGGCCTTTTCACCCACCCCTTGCGCACCGGATTCAGGTGCATATATTGCCGGCGATCGTTGAACTCTTTTTCATGACGTACCAAACGATCCCCAAACGGATGCTGCCAGAAGGGTCCCTGGCTGCGCCGGAGAGCATGAAATCTCAACGTCGTGACCTGCTTCACGTCATGCAGCACTTGCCACATCAACAGCGGATACCCTGTCCAGATCAGAGCATGCCAGTGGTCTGGCATCAACACATAGCCACACAGTAGAAAACCCAGCCGTCGGCGGGAAGTCTCCAGGACCTTGAAGATCACCGGGTAATCGAAATCCGAGAAACGCTTAATCCGGGGCCGGAGATTGACGGTCACGAAAACAATGCGGTCCGAAAGCCGCAGGCGGTGAACGTTCGACACGGGCGCAGCTTAGCACGTCTCGTGGGTTCCATCCCAGATCCGCCGCGGTTATCATCGTGGTGGGGAGCGCCACCTTAGGAAAAGCCCACGGTCAGAAAACCACTGACCGTGGCTACCCCTTATTCAAGGGGCCTTCCAGGTCTTGCCCTTGCTGTCCTCAAGGAATATCGACCCGTCCCAACCCAAGCCTGAGGCAGCCTTCGAGTACCCGATAGCAGCTTGCTCCCGGTGACCGTGTTGTCCGGTAGCGTAGAACTCAAGCGCCCATGCGTCGTGTGCCACCTCTTCAGGTCCAGGTGTGTGGCTTGTCACGAAACCGAGCCCCACTCGACCCCGTCCCTTTTCGTCATAGAGGCTGAGGGAAGGTCTCTCGTGATAACCAACAAGAAGAGTCGCTCGAGGTGTAGCGTCGATGCCACTTATGCGTAGGCCACCGTTGAGGCCAGACAACAGGCCGAAAGCCGCCAACTCGCTCTGGGTCCCTCCGGTGAAGGCGATTATTAGCTGATCGTCCTGGTCAGTCCCCCAGAAGGCAATGGATTTACCGGACGCATCCACGAGTTCGAATCTCGTCGCCCGAATGGTTTGGTGGTCCGCTGCCTCAACCACGTGAGACTTCATGGATAGCATCCCACCACCAAATCCTGAAGCCACAGATAGGACGACGATCGCAAAGTCCTTCTTGGAAATCATCGTTGTCTCTCCATTTTGAGATCTCACAGACGGAACTCGGCATCGCGTCAGCAAGGCAACTGCTAGTGGCAGTCGCGGGCAATCCAATCACTGATGCCCTCTGTCGAAATGTTGTTCGTCGTCGTACACCCATACGGGCCAAAGGCACCAAATATCTTAGAATCACTCCAGCCGCTAAACGGGTGGAGTGCCTCGTGCACCAAATCGATAGCCTGATGGGCGGGCTGGTGCAGACCTCGTTTGGGGGAGGTCTGCGATTTCCCCGGGCTGTAAGGGCACTTGTATAACGGCATACTGCCGGAGAATATACTCTCGGGAATTCCTTGCCGCAAGATGCTCGCTTCGGGAGATCGCAGACCCCCAAAAACGAGGTCTGCGCCAGCCATCATTGGGATGGGGATTCAAGAGGACCGAGGTCTTTTGTCGTTTTGACTGCCTCTTCGAGGCGCTTCAGGTCGAGGCCGGAACTGACCAGTCTCCGGACAATGGGCGCTTCGCCCAGTTGCGCGAGAGCCAGTAAGAGATCCTCAGGAATGACGAACGGTTTGGTTCCCGACTGCACATCCTTTCGCGACAAGGCTAATTCTTGCGCCCGAGTGAAAATTGCTTCCAAATCGGACGAGTAAGAAAAGTTTTGCCCCGCCGGACCCAACCCTTCCTGGATGACTCGTGTCTCCAAATTTCCCGCCCGATGCAATAAGACCGCCTCACGCACGCCGGGTTCCCCAAGCGCAAAATCCTCGAACGCGCTCGACTCTCTCCAATACTTCCCTAGCCTCTCAGGACTGGTAATGAACAGGCCGCCTACGAGGTCGCTGAGAAGAAGGGAAGACGACCACCGAAGGGCGCTTATCAGCGTCGAGTAACCTAGGACACGTACGCACGCAGGCGAAAACATGACGTCAATCATGCGGGAAATCTTTTTAGCTCTCCAGTTCGCGCTGCCCCACCCAAACCCCTAGGCAAATCCCAAGACGCAATCAGGGACTAGAAGGGAGGGAGTGCATGCAACAATCCGCGGGCTGGCGCAGACCTCGTTTTGGGAGTTCTGCGATTTGCCCAGAAATGAAACCTCCGACTTGACCATGGCCAATCTCGTGGGGCACTGCTGGTGGTGATGAATTGCAGTTGTCCGGGGCTGTAAGTACGCTTGCAAAACGGCATCCTGCCGGAGAATATACTCTCGGGAATTCCTTGCCGCAAGCCGGTCCCTTGGGGAGATCGCAGACCCCAAAAACCCGGGGTCCGCGCCAGCCCGCCGCCCACTGTGAACGCATCACTTCGGGCGTTTCGGAACACGCCAGTGAAAATGAAGACTAGTATTGGGATCAGGAGTAAACTTGCCCCTACGAGAGGTCCGTGATGAAGTCCCACTGGATACCTTGTAGGAAACCTTCAAGGTTGTTGCTTGTGCTGAGCTCCGCGTTCTTGCTGTTCACGCCGCGGCAAGTTTGGACGCAGGACGCAAACTCAGGCTATGTGGTTACGCTCCGCCTTGAGAAATCCAAGTACCTACTGGGAGAGACAGTGCGCTTCTGGGTCGGCGTGCGTTCGACGAACGGCCGTCCCATCCGTGAGGAGGTCATCAATAGGCCGTGCACCTTTATTATCACCAAACCTGATGGCTCCGCGGACATGAAGGAAGCGGTGTTCGGGATTTGGCCTGAAAAACGCCCTTCCCACGCCGGAAACCTGCCAAACGCCAGGATTGTCGATGGGAAGCCGACTTCTCACGCCGAATCCCCAACAGCGCTGCAACGATCTATGGAGCTATAGCTTGCAATGTGACTAGCGAGTAGATCATTCTGCGACCGCCCGATAGGCGCTACTTCGCCACCAAATACGCCCCCAAACGCCCTTCCGCCCCGCCGAGCGCCCGCGCCAGGTTCAATTTCGCAAGATTATGCGCAAAGAGCGCCGTAATGTAATCCAGATCCGCCGAAGCCAGCGCCTGGCGCGCCTGGCTCACCTCCACCGAATCCGACACCCCTCTTTCGAACTTCTCCCGCGTCAGCCGCAGGTTCTCCCGCGCCACCTGCTGATTGTTCTTTGACAACTCCACCTGGCTCGCCGCGGCTTCCAGATCCAGATAGGCGTTCCGAACATCGCTCTCGATCCGCCCGCGCGTGTCGGCCAGTTCGGCGCGACGCTGACGGAGCGCCGCCTCCGCCTGTGCGATGTCGCCGCCCACGCGCCCCCCTTGCCAGATGGGGATGTTCAGAGTACCGGTAACCGTGTAGGTATCTCGACCCTGATTAAAATGCGTTCCGATTTCGCCGAAATCCGCCGATACCGAAAGCGACGGCAAGCGCTCGGCGCGCGCTGCCGCGCGACTTCTCTCCGCCGCTTTCAACTGCGCTTCCGCGGCCTGCAAATCCGCACGCCCGCCGAGCGCCTGTTGTACCGCCTCATCTGCCGAGAGCGCGGGCGCCGGAGAATAATCGAAATCGTCCGAAGTATCATATTTGTCATTCGGCGGAAGACCGGTGAGCCGCGCCAGATTGATTTTCTGCCGCGAAAGATCGTTTTCCATCGTCGCGAGACGCTGCCGCTCGGTCTGCGCGCGCACCAGATCCTGATTCACGTCCAACTGTGCCGCCAGGCCCGTGGCGCGCCGCTCGGCAGTCTGTTTATAAACCGCCTCCGCGGTCTCGAGTTGCGCGCGTTCCGAAGCCACGCGCGCCTTCGCTGCAATCACCTGCAGATACGAAGCACCCACCGCCAGCACGACCGTGTCGCGGGCGTCCTGCATCGAGGCCTCGTTCGCCCGCACGGTATCCCTGGCGGAGCGATAGTTGTTCAGCAAAGTCAGGTCCACGAAATTCTGCGTCAGAGTCGCACGCAGATCGTAGTAGCTGATCGGCCCCACGACGGTGGGCAGCACGGGGCCGCGCCCGCCAAACGCACCGCCGAACGAATTGGAGATCGCACTCTGAATGCCGGTCGTGGCCAGATCCGTCGTCAGGTAATGCCCGCTGAACGCGCCGCTCAGATTCGGCAACAGATTGCTGCGCGAAACTTTCGATTGTCCACGCGCCTGTAGCACCGCCGCCGCCTGCCCCGTCGCCCCGAGGTTGAACTCCAGCCCGCGCTGGATCGCGTCATTGAACGAAAGTTTGCCGCTGAACGGCATTGCCGGGACACTCGGCGAGCTCCCCGCGTACGTCCCGCTTACTTGGACTGTGGTGTTGATCGTATTGACGCTCGTGGTGGCGCCCGGAATGGGCGTTTGGGTTGTCGCCACCGACCCCGAATTGGCGCTCCGCCCGGAAAGCGGAAGCTGCGTCGCAACAGATGTCGACGCAGGCGCCCGCGCCCCCAACTGCGCCAGTGCCATCTCCGGCGCAAGAATCGTAATCAGGAACATAAGGCGTACTCCGCCCCAGGTGCTCTTCCTTCGCATTTCAGATCCTCCTGTGACCAAAAGGTTTGCCGGGCGTGCACTCACATGAATGCCGCATCTCCATTACCCGAGTTGTTTCCGGAACCGCATGACACTGAGCGTCAGCAGCACCGCCGTGAAAGCAGCCAGCGCGAACATGTGTGGCCAGACGGCGGTGAAGCTGCTGCCTTTCAACAACACCGACCGAGTGATAATGCCGAAGTGCCGGATCGGATTGAGTACCGTCAGCGATTGCATCCAGTGCGGCATCGCCTCGACCGGCGTCAGCGCGCCCGAGAGCGAAGCCAGCGGCGGGTTGACGAAGAAGGCCATCAATTGCGCCTGCTGCGCCGACTTTGTGAACGTGGCGATGAACGTACCGATGCCGATGCCCGACAGCACGCACAGCATCGAGCCGACCAGTACCAGCACGAAGCTGCCGCGGAACGGCACGCCGAAGACCACTTTGATCAGCGCGGTCGCGAACAGAATCGTGATGCACAGCAGCAGAAAGACCGGCGTGATCTTCGCCACGATGATCTCCCCCGTGCCCGCTGGCGTCATCAGAAGCTGCTCGACCGTGCCGGCTTCGCGCTCTTTTACCAACGCGGCCGACGCGATGATCGAGCCGTTTAGCACCAGCAGCACGCCCAACGCTCCGGTCACGATGAACCACGACGTCACGAGCCCCGGGTTGAACAGAAACGCCGGATGCATCAGGACATTCCCCTTCCGGCTCACCTCATTGGCCGCTATGGGCCGATACTGAGCGTGCACGCCACCCTGTTGCGAGTAAAGCTGGCTCCAGCTCTGGAGTACGCGTGCCGCATACCCCTGCGCGATGGCGGCCGTGTTGGCGTTCATCGCGTTCAGCAGTATCTGAACATCGGGCTGCCGGCCGCGCTCCATGTCGCGCGCAAAGTGGTAGGGGATCACGAGGCCCGCCTCCAGGTCGCCGCGCGCCAGCGCCTCTCCGAGTTGATCCTCCGAAAAGTACGTGCTGGCCAGGCGAAACGCGCCGCTGTCAGTCATGCCGGCGATCAGATCGCGGCTCTGAGGCGAGTGATCGAGATCGAGCACGCCCATCTTCAGGTGATCGACCGTGGCGTTCAGCGCGAAGCCAAACAGCAGCAGTTGGATCGTGGGCGGCACGACCAGCGACGCCAGCAAGCGCTTATCCCGCCGGATCTGCCCGAATTCCTTTTTAATCAGTGCGACAAGTCGACTCATATGCTCAGTTGCATCCTCCGTAGCTTTTTCCAGCCCAGCGCGTAAAAGACCCCGCCAATCAGCGCGACCATGACGACGTTGAACCACATAGCCGGCCATCCGCCGCCCCGCAACAGGGCATCGCGGACGATCTCGATGTAATACCGGCTCCATACCAGCCCCGAGATCCAGCGCAGGCTCGCCGGAATGTTCTGCACCGGAAAGATCAGGCCGGAGAGCAGAAAGGTCAGCAGAAAGCCGCCCACCGCGATCACCTGAATCGCCGCCGCCTGGCTCGGAATGGCCGCTCCGACCCACGAACCGAAGGCAGCTACGCAGAACGCGTAGAGAATCGTGGCCACGATGAACACCGAAGGGTCGCCTGCGAAATGAAGCCCGAAGTAGGTAAACAGCAGAATGAGGGACAGGAACGATTCTGCCATCGCGATCAAACCGAAGGCCAAGATCTTGCCCAGCAGAAACTCGTGCGCCGAGATGCTCGAAACATAGACCTGCAGAATCGTCTTCTGCTCGCCTTCTTTGGACATGGCGAGCGCGGCGAGCAGTGCCGGGAACATCGAAAGTCCCATGACGAAAGATCCGGGTGCGTAAAACTTCTTCGAGTCGCGCCCCGGGTTGAACCACAGCCGGACATCGGCCCTTACGGGCGCTGGGGCGGGCCGGTAATTTGACACCACCTGGCTCGCATAGCCCTGCACGAGCTTCGCCGTGTTGGCGTCTGTCGCGTCCACTAGAAGCTGCACCTCGGTGTTCATCCCGCGCGCCATGTCGCGGCCGAAATGTTCGGGAATCACCAGCGCCGCTCGGGCTGTATTCGTCAGAAAGGCATCCGCCGGCTGCCGCCCTGACGGCCATGAGACAATGTGAAACGTCAGCGAAGCGCGAAACGCGTCGATGAAATCATGGGAGGCCGGGGTATCGTCGAGATCCTGTACCACGACCGGCAGGCCGGAGACCGTCAGCGAGACGGCACTGCCGAGCAGCATCAGCAGACACAGCGGCAATACCAGCGCCAGAACCAGGGCCAGCCGATCGCGCCCGATCTGCGTCAGTTCTTTTCGCATTTGAGCGAACACGCGTCGCATGTCACGCCTCCTCCGCTACCTTGCCCAGCTTCCGGGCTTTTTCAACGACCACGATGAATACGTCCTCGAGCGAGTACGGTTGTTCGTAGGCATCGTCCACCCGGATGCCGGCCGCCGCCAGCTTCGCGATAGTGTCGCGCTTGCCCGTTTCCGCGTCTTCGTCGACGATCACGTGCAGCCGATCGCCAAACAGCGAAACGCGCCAGCGGTCCTCTTTCCGGCGCAGAAGATCCGCCGCCTTCTGCGGCTCATCCACCAGGAACTCGAGCAGATGCCCGCCCTGCGCCTGCTTCACCCCCCGAGGCGTACCTTCGGCCACCAGCTCGCCCGCCACCATCAAGCCCAGCCGATTGCACTGCTCAGCCTCTTCGAGGTAATGCGTGGTCACGAGAATCGCCGTGCCGCGATCGGCCAGGCTGTTGATCATGCGCCAGAAGGCCCGCCGCGCCAGTGGATCCACGCCCGAGGTCGGCTCATCCAGGAACAGCACGCTCGGTTCATGCAGAATCGAAGCGCCAAAGGCGACGCGCTGTTTCCACCCGCCGGGCAGGCTCCCCGTAATCAGGTGCTGCTTCCCCTCCAGGTTCGAAAATTCCAGCACCCAGCGTTTCTTGTCTTCGATCTCCTCCTCCGGCACACCATATACGCCGGCGAAGAAATTCAGGTTCTCGTCGACCGAAAGATCGTCATACAGGGAAAACTTCTGGGACATGTAGCCGATCGAGCGCCGCACCTCGCGCGACCGCAGGCTGCCGTGCTCGCCCGCTAATTCCATGGAGCCGGTGGTCGGCGCCAGCAGGCCGCACAGCATGCGGATCGTGGTCGTCTTGCCCGCGCCATTCGCACCCAGCAGGCCGTAAATCTCGCCGTAGCGCACCTCGACATTTACGTCCTTCACCGCCGTGAACGCTCCGAAGCGCTTGGTGAGGTCTTTTGACCCGATCGCGATCTGCCCTTTCAGGTTCCGGTGATCGCGCCGGCCCGGATACGCCGGCGCATTTTCGCGATCGCCAAAACTCCGCAGCGTCGCCACGAAAGTGTTCTCGAGGGCCGGCTGATCGATGCGAAAAACCTCCGCGTCCAGATTCGCCGCACTCAGCGCCGCTTCGACCCGCTCCTTGCCACGCTCGGCGTCCGGCGCGATCACGTCCAGTCGGTCGCCGAACCGCTGCACATCGACGATCTCCGGGTGCTGCTGCGATTCCTCCTGCAGAATCTGCTCTGCCTTGCTCAGATCGCTGGTGTGGATCTCCAGCCGCTTGGTGCCCGCCTTCCCGCGCAGTTCCGAGGGCGTGCCGATATCCCGGATCTCGCCCAGATGCATCAGCGCCACGCGATGGCAGCGCTCGGCTTCGTCGAGATAGGGCGTGGCCACGAGAATGGTCAGCCCGTCCATCGCCAGGTGCGCCAGCGTGTCCCAGAATTCGCGCCGCGAAACCGGATCCACCCCGGTCGTCGGTTCATCCAGCAGCAGCACCTTCGGTTGCGCCACCAGCGCGCACGCCAGCGCCAGCTTCTGCTTCATCCCGCCGGAGAGCCGATCGGCCCGCCGCTCGGTAAAGCGGTCCATGTCGAACATCGAGAGATAACGAGGCCCACGCTCTTCGATCTCCCGCGGCGGCACGTGGCGCAGATCGCCGATATAGCGGATGTTCTCTTCCACCGTCAGATCCGGATACAGGCTGAACGACTGCGTCAGATAACCGGTCTCGGAACGCGCATCGCGCGCCAGCACGCCGAACACCTGGGCCTTGCCGCCGGTGGCTTCCATGACGCCTGCCAGAATCTGGAATGTCGACGTCTTCCCCGCGCCGTCCGGCCCGATCAGCCCGAAGATTTCGCCATCCCGCACCTCGAAGCCGATGCCGCGAACGGCCTCCACCGGCCCGTACCGTTTTGTCAGACCCTCAACTGCAATGGCGCTCATCGGGCGTCCACCTCAATCGCTCCATCGGCCGGCATGCCCGGTTTGGCATAGCCGACGCCGGTGTTCAGTTGCAGCTTTACCCCGACGACCTGCTTCACGCGGTCGTCGCGGAAGTACGTGTTCTCAGGCGTAAACATCGCTTGCGGATCGATGCGCGAAACCACTGCCTCAAGCGGCTTGTTCCGGTCGGAATCCAGAAACACGCGCGCCCGCTGGCCCACCCGCACGCGCCCGATCTCTCCTTCGGGAATGAATCCGCGCAGATAAACCTTGGTGAGATCGATCAGCGTTACGATCGCCGTCCCTGCCTGAATGACTTCGCCCGGTTCGGCGGTTCGGGTCGCGATGGTGCCGTCAAACGGGGCCACAACGGTGAGATCGTGAATGTTCTCCTGCGCTTCTTTGAGCTGCGAGCGGGCGCGGTTCGCATCGGCGCGCGAACTGGCGATCGTCGCCTGCTGCTGCGCGATCTGCTTCCGAATCTGGGCCTGCTGCGCGAAGCGAATTGCCGGATTCGCCAGGTTCGCCTTCGCCACATTGAGGGCCGCCTGCGCCGATTCCACCTGCCGCCGCGCCGCCGCCACCAGCGCTTGCTGTGTTTCCGCCGTGGTCTGTGCCGACTTGCCTTGGCGCTCCGATACTGCGCCGTCTGTCGCAAGCTTCGTGTATGCGTCGCGGTCGAATAGCGCGAGCTTGAGCGACGCTTCCTGTTGGGCGAGCTGCGCCTCTGCGTGCGAAAGCTCCGCCTCCGCTTGGCTTACGCGCCCTTCGGCGTCGGTTGTAGCCTGGTTGGTCTGCAGCTCTGTCTGTTTGAGCTGATCACTCAGCACGGCGATCTGCTGCTGCGCGGACGACAACTGCGCTTCGGTCGCCATTGCCTGGTCGCGAGCCTGTTGCTCCCGCGCATGCACCTGCGGGTCATCGAGTATCGCGACCACCTCGCCCGCTTTGACCGAATCGCCTTCTCGGAACCGGATCTCCAGAATCCTTCCAGTGACTTTGGGCGCGACGGCCGAGTCGTCGCCTTCAATGCGGCCCGACAAGGCCACGACTTTCGGCGTGGCGGGGTGCGCGAAGTAGAATCGATAGACCAGATATCCGCCGACGGCGATGGGCACGTGCAGCACCACAAGCCAAATCAGCCAACGCATCCATTTGCGCCGAGGCGCTGCCGGAGGTGCGTCCGGAGCCTTCTTCTGAATCTCGGATGGTGAAGCGGGTACCAGGGTCTGTTGCTCAATCATCGGTGTTTTCTCCTGGGCGTTTCTGCTTTTCCGCCCGCGCGTGGCCGCGTGCCTTCATGCAGCCATTTTGTCGATCTCTCACAAAGGCAACTGCCATGCCAAACAAGGGCGCCCGCTAAGTTCTTGAAACTCAAGGGCGATTGGGGGTGTCAGTCCGCGAAGAGGTGTTGAACGTCAACAGTGTCAATTGCTCGTTGACAGTTTGGAACAGATGTTTTGGCCTGCGGTTGGATGGTAAACTGCTGTTTGCCGGCAAAACCTGAGGTGGCGTTCGCCATGGATAACGGCCTCAATCTCCGGGACGCGCAAGCCGCTCAAGGCTTACAACAGCAAAATGATCGGCTACAGTTGCTCCTGAAGCTGACGAAGAGCATCACCGCGAACCTGGAACTGAAGGAGGTGTTGCGGACGATCGCCGCGAACGTTCGTCAGGTGATGCACTGCGATGCGGCGAACGTTTCGCTGCCCGGCCCGGAACCGGGAAGCTTCCGACTTTATGCGCTGGATTTTCCAGGCAGTAAGGGATTTGTCAAGGAAGAACAGATCATCACATCCGGCGAAGGCAGTCCGGCGAAGCGGGCATTTGAGACGTTGAAACCGGTGATCTCGACCCCTACGGCCAGTCCCCACGATAGCTTCGGCCACAGAATAGCTGCGGCTGAAGGCTTCAAGACCGTTTGCTTTATACCGCTCGTGAATCGGGGACGGGCGCTCGGAAACCTGTCGCTCGCACGCGCGACAGAGGACGCGTTCACACAAGAAGATGTCGATTTCCTCAGCCAAGCGGCGGGTCAGATCGCTATCGCCATCGACAACGCGCTGGCGTACGAAGAGATTTTGAAACTCAAAGACAAGATTGCCCAGGAAAAGGTCTACCTGGAAGAAGAAATTCGCAGCGAGATGAACTTCGAGCAGATCGTCGGGAAAAGCCCGGAGCTGAAGCACGTTCTGCAACTGGTCGAGACCGTAGCACCTAACGATTCCACGGTGTTACTTTTGGGCGAAACCGGAACAGGAAAGGAATTGATTGCGCGCGCCATCCACGACCGCAGCCGGCGCAAGAAGCAAACCTTTGTGAAGCTGAATTGCGCCGCCATACCGACAGGCCTGCTCGAAAGCGAGCTGTTTGGACACGAAAAGGGCGCGTTCACGGGTGCGATCAGCCAGAAGACTGGGCGGATGGAATTGGCGGACCAAGGTACCCTCTTCTTGGATGAAGTAGGAGACATCCCCACCGAAATCCAGCCGAAGCTGCTGCGTGCGCTGCAGGAGCGGGAATTTGAACGGCTGGGCAGTACTCATACCCGCAAAGTGAACATCCGCCTTATCGCGGCAACGAACCGCGATCTGGAGAAGATGGTCGCCAACCGCGAATTTCGCAGCGATCTGTTCTACCGGTTGAATGTGTTTCCGATTCGTATTCCGCCGCTACGGGACCGCCGTGAAGATATTCCCCTGCTGGTGAGTTACTTCGTCCAGAAGTTTGCCAAACAAATGCAGAAGAGAATCGACGCCATCCCTGTTGCCGTAATGAAGGGACTAACGGCTTGGGAATGGCCGGGCAACATCCGCGAACTGGAGAACTTCACTGAGCGCGCGGTGATCCTTACGCGCGGCAAGTCGCTGGAGGCGCCGCTTTCAGAGCTGCGCAGGCCGATCGCAGACACGCCAGCTTCAACTGCCGCACCCCCGGCGGGAGACGACATTGCCCGAATCGTCAAAGAAACAATCAGTGCTCTAAACGGCAAGGAAGATCGTGCCGACGAATTTGCCAAGAAGCAGCGCGAAGAAATCGTGCGCGCACTTACTGAAAGCAAGGGGAGGGTTGGTGGGGCAGAGGGAGCTGCGGCACGAATGGGCATCAATCGCACGACCTTACTCGCGCGAATGAAGAAGTTCGGAATAGACCCCCGACAGTATGCCTGAAACCACCTGCCTCTTCGCGCTCAGACTGCGCCGCGCCAACTGATCCTCGGATGAGCGCACCCAGCAACCCACTCCCGAATCCCTCTACTTAACGAGCTGTCAATCGTGTTTTGACATAATTGACTGTCAACACATCCCGCTTCCGATCCCGCATTGAAAACTCATCACTTGCACGCTCGTGCGTTTGGCACGTGCGTTGCCTTACTCTGGGTGCGAGGAAACGGCACTGTTGAGGATTTCCATCATTGAGCGGCGTAACGAGCGGCAGCTCGTCTTAGAAGGCAAGCTCATCGCGCCCTGGACAGCGGAACTCAGAAGCACATGCGAAAAGGCAAGGCAGAACCTGAAGGGCCTTGAACTCGTTGTCGATTTGAAGAACCTGACCGTCATCAGCCAGGAGGGTGAAAACCTGCTAGTTGCGCTGATGAACGAAGGGGTCAAGTTCCGCTGCTGTGGTGTGTTCACGAGACAGCTGTTGCGGCAACTTGCCCGCGGAGCACGCACTCAGGTTTAGGAAGCACCATCGTGACATTCAACAAAGGAGGTACGTGAGCGCTCCCCCTCCCCCGTCCCCTTTCCCGCCCGCGCGGGAGAGGGGTGCCGGAGGCGGGGTAAGGGGCCTTTTCTCAGGGCTTGCGCCCTGGGCCACACGATGTCGCCCCTTTCGGGGCTGGGAGCTGTGCCGTCGCCTCCTGATTCTAATGCCTATACTCCACCGTTCCCTAACCCCCTCGTCAGCCGACGAAGGGAGCCATTTTCGTAACGGCAGGCGGCGGAGCCGCAGGTTGCCGCACAGCCAGTGGCGGGGCCGAGTGCACCAGGCCGCCTGGGGAACGGAGCAAGAGGGACAACACGCTATATATACCAGCTACCAGAAATCAATGATGTGTTAGCAAACCTCATACTTCTAGAACTTACTAACATACGTGTCAAGAGACGTTTAGTCACTCGTGTCGCAACGAAACCCTAGAGAGCAAATGAACCCACGCCGCCAAAAGCTGGGAAAAGACACAATATTCACTGCCGAGACGCAGAGAAAGGGCCTTTGCTTTCATATCGCTGCGCCTCCGCCGTTTCGCCTTTCTCCCCCCTTGGAGGACCGTGGCGAGAAATCCAAACCCTTCCGTCCCTCTCGTAAGATATGCGGGTCAAGCCGCCTTTCCTGATGACCTCCTGACGCCAGTGCCGTCTAATCCCGATAGGCGCAGCTTCCTCGGCTCCGCCCTGCTCATTTCCCCGTCCCTGGACCCAAGCGGGGAAGTGCAGAAAGTAAATGAACCTTTTTGAGGTCGCGCGCGTATGAATGGCTAGAGGGCAGCCCGAGCCTGAGCAGCCCGGAGGTAGCAATGGCGAACAACCATCACAGCAAACGGAAGAAATGGTATCTGGTGGCCATCGGCACCGTGGTCCTGGTGGGCGGAGGCTTCGGCATCGCCGCGGCTTTGCGCCCCAACAATGGCATTGACCCCTCCAAACTCGCCAGCGTCGCGCGCGGCGACCTGACTCGCTCCGTGGTGGCCACGGGGAAGATTGAACCGCTCGCCAAGGTGGAGGTCAAATCCAAGGCCAGTGGCATTGTGGAGAAGATCTTCGCCGATTATGGTGACCATGTGAAGCAAGGCCAAGTGCTGGTGGAGCTGGACAAGGAACAATTGCGGGCCCGGGCGGCCGAAGCTAGCGCCAACCTGCAGGCGGCTCAAGCCGCCGTGGCCTCCGCCGAAGCCACTTACGAGCGCAACAAGGTTGATGCGGAAGGTCCGGACTTGCCCTACCTGAAGTCCACGGTCGAGCGCAACCGGAAACTTGCCGCGGATGGGCTGGTTTCCGCCTCCATCCTGGATGACGGCGAGAAGGCTTATCAGATGGGCTTGAACAAGCAGTTGTCGGCACAGCGCTACCTGGCGGTGAGCCGGGCGGAGATCGCCCGCAACAAGGCGCAAGTGGCGCAGATGCAAGCGGCGCTCGACAGTGCGGAAGAGGATCTGCGCAACTCGACCATCGTCAGCCCGATGGACGGCCTGGTGCTCTCGCGCGACGTGGAAGTGGGTGATGCCGTCAGCTCCATCCTGATTTTGGGTTCCCAGGCTACACTCATCATGACCCTCGGCGACGTCAGCGAGGTTTACGTCAAAGGGAAAGTCGACGAGGCGGACATCAGCAAGGTCTACTTGGCTCAGCCGGCCCGCATCGCCGTGGAATCCCTCAAGGACAAGAAGTTCGAGGGCAAGGTCACCAAGATATCCCCCATGGGCGTGGAGAAAGAGAACGTCACGACCTTTGAGGTGAAGGTCTCGATACAAAACCCCACGGGCGAGCTCAAAGCTAATATGACCGCCAACGCCGAGATTATCCTGGAAGAGAAGCACAACGTTTTGCAGATCCCCGAGGCGGCGGTGGTCTACGACAAGGACCGCCACACCTTCGTCGAATCACCCGACCCGGGCGCCAAAACCGGGCGCCAGAAGCTGGCCGTGAAGCTCGGTATTTCGAATGGGGTCAAAACTGAATTGATCAGCGGGCTGAAGGAAGGGCAGCAGGTGGTACTGCAATAGAAGGACGTCCGTTGTCCGTGGTCCGTGCCATTTGTGATTTGTGATTGAAAGAACCATCAATGGGCGGTGATCGATCAAAAATTGGAGCGATGGACAATTGGAAATCGCCAATCGCCAATCGCAAATCACAAACGGCAAACCACCAATAAGGGACCACGGACAGCAAGCGATTCCACGATGATTTTCACCGACTTACTTCTCGACACCCTGCGCACCTTGTGGGCTCACAAGTTGCGCACCTTCCTGACCATGTTCGGGATCGCCTGGGGCATCATCTCGATCACCCTGATGGTGGCCGCCGGCGAAGGCCTGCGCGTCGGCCAGCAAAGGCAGCAGGAGACATTTGCCAAGGACTTGATGGTCTTCTTCAATGGGCGGACCAGCCTGCAAGCAGGCGGTCTGCGCGCGGGGCGCGAGGTGAGCTGGCAGGCGGGTGATATCGCCCCCGTGCAGGAGGAAGCCACCGCCTGCCGCTACGTGATGCCGGAGCTGGAGCGCGGCAGCCTGAAAGTGCGCAGCCTTTACAACAACGCCTCACCTGAGGTCACCGGCTCTTATCCCCCCTTTGCCGAGGTTCGCTCGGTGAAGGTGGAAACGGGCCGCTTCTACGACTGGGGGGATGAGCAAGCGGGCCGCCGCGTGGCGTTCCTCGGCACCAACGTGAAGAAACAGCTCTTCGCCAGCCGCGCGGCCATCGGCGAGACGGTCTTCCTCAATGACATTCCTTACACCGTCATCGGCGTCATGACGGCCAAAGACCAGAACAGTTGCTACGACGGCTGGGATGTGGACAAGATCTTTGTCCCCTTCAGCGCCATGCTCCACGATTTCCCGAACCAGCCCCCGGCTTTGCCCACGGCCCTCGACCATTTGCTAGTGGTGCCCAAATCCCTCCCCGACCACGAAACCTGCAAGTACCAGGTCAAGCGCGCGCTGGGGCGGCTGCACAGCTTTGATCCGCTCGACAAGGAAGCCTCACCTGTCTGGGACACCGTGGAAGGCGCCAAAGCTTTTGAGAAGCTTATGGACGCCATGAAGTATTTCCTGGGCGCCATCGGCATCACCACCCTGCTGCTGGGCGGCCTCGGGGTGATGAACGTGATGCTGGTGGCCGTGCGCGAACGGACCCGCGAGATCGGCGTGCGCAAGGCCGTGGGCGCCAGCTCCCGCGCCATCCTGCAGCAGTTTGCGGTCGAGACCATGATCATAGTTTTCCTGAGCGGAGGCTTTGGCATGGGGATCGCTTACGGGCTCTGTACACTCGTGAATTTGATCCCCATGCCACCTTTTTTCGCGGGAATGCTGCCGACTTGGCAATCCGGGACGATTTCCTTTGCGGTCTTGGGCACCGTGGCGGTGCTCGCCGCCCTCTACCCCGCCACGCGCGCCGCTCGAGTGGATCCGATCGAGGCGCTGCGGTTTGAGCCGGGAGGGTAAACATGGTTCAAAGGCGTGAAGAGCAAGGCAAAAGGCAAAGTGCAAAAGCAAAAGTCAAAGCCGCCTTGTCTTGTCCTTTTGCCTTTTGATTTGCTTTTGTGGCTCCGCGTGGCGCTAACAGAAAGGAGTATCAACAGCCAAAGCCGTTTGGCTTTTTACTTTTGCCTTTTGCACTTTGCATTTTGACTTGTCCTTTGCGGCCCTGCAGTACTACGAGATGAGAGCATCACTATGTTAACCGAAGTCCTAAAGCAGGCCTGGACGTCCCTGAAGCGCCAGCCCACGCGCAGTTTCCTCACCATGCTCGGCATCGTGTGGGGGATTGCGGCGGTGGCGTTGCTGATCGCCTACGGCAGCAGCCTGCGTTCGGTGGTGGTGGCATCCTTTGACGCCTTCGGCAAAGGCGCCGTGATTTGCTGGCCGCAGCAGACCAGCGAGCAAGCCGGCGGTGAGCGGGCCGGAAAGCACGTGGTCTTCGAGAAGGTCGATGTGGAGGACATCCGGCAGGAAGCCACCCTGGTGAAAACGGTGTGCATGGAAACCGTCCGCTGGCTGCCCATTTCTTACGGCGACCGCATGGCCTCGACCGCCATTCGCGGTGTCTGTCCCGAGTACGGCGAGATGCGCAATGAAGTCCCCAGCCAGGGGCGCTGGCTCAGCCCGGAAGACGAACTCGAGCGCCGCCGCGTGGTTTTTATCGGCTACCGCCTGCGGGAAAAGCTTTTTGCCGGCCGGCCGTCGATCGGCGAGACGGTACGCATCAACGGCATGGGCTTCACGGTCATCGGGACGATGGAAATCAAGATTCAAGACAGCAACTACTTCACCTCCGACGATGAATGCGCCTGGATTCCCTACTCCACGGCGGGCGATATCTGGAATACGCGTTACGCTGCCGTGCTGGTCTATGAACCCCGAGCTCCCCAGTTCGAGAAGGCCTCCATGTTGCAGGTGCGCGCCGCCATCGCCAAGCGCCAACGCTTCTCACCCACCGACGAGCGCGCCATCATCATGTTCGGGCGCGAGCAGTTCCGGCCCATCATTGACGGCATCACCATCGGCTTCGAGGCGCTCTTCACCTTTGTGGGAGCGCTGACACTGGGCATCGGCGGCGTCGGCCTCATGAACATCATGCTGGTGGCTGTCGACGAGCGGATTCGCGAAATCGGCCTGCGGCGCGCCCTCGGCGCCCGCCGCCGCCATATCCAGGCGCAGTTCATGGCGGAGGCGCTGGTACTGGCGCTGCTCGGTGGCGTGCTGGGCATCTTGGTGGCCTACGGCCTCGCCGCGGGCATCGGTACGTTGCCTCTCTACGGCCCACTGTATGAAGACACTTCCGGCAAGGGTGATATCCACCTCGTCATCTCCCTGGGCACGATCGGGGTCTCGACCGCCATCCTCATTGTGGTCGGCATCCTCAGCGGGCTGGTTCCCGCCCTGCGCGCCTCCCACCTCAATCCCGTCGAAGCGCTGCGGTACGAGTGACCGCTTCTGAATCAGGCAGGGCTGAACCGCAAATCGCTCGAACAAGATCGCCCGGCGTGGTGAGAAACCCTCGCCAGACCGCGGTTGAGCTCTGGAACAATGCGTCCGGGTTGCCGGACGGGCATAGAAACGAGTAGTCTAACCAGGAAGGACATGGCCAGAGGCTGGGAAAGCAAATCGGTCGAGTCGCAGATCGAATCCGCACGGTCCGACGGGACGAAACCTGCCAAGCATCCCATCACCTCCGACGCGACTGCAACAGTACGGAAGAGGGAAACCCTGCGGCTCGCGCGCACCCACCTGCTGCAACAAATCCAAGCTAGCCAGAACCCCCGCCACCTCGCGATGCTCGAAAGTGCGCTCGCCGCTCTGGAGAAACAACTCGCCACCCTCAAGGCGCCAGATTAATCCGTGCGCGGCCGCTGCAGCCCTTCGAACGGCGGGGCTGAAGCCTCGCCCTTCCAAAAGGGTGGTAAATCCGGATTAAGGATCCGTCACCCGCTCACTCGTTCTTCACAAACTTGAGCGCAGCGGAATTGATACAGAAACGAAGATGGGTAGGTGGCGGGCCGTCTTCAAACACGTGGCCGAGGTGCGCGTCGCACCGGGCGCAGCGGACTTCCGTGCGCTCCATGCCGTGACTCCGGTCGGTTTCCAAGCGGATATTCGACTCGGCTGCCGGTTCCCAGAAGCTCGGCCAGCCCGTGCCGGAATCGAACTTGGTTTGGGAATTAAAGAGTGCGGCGCCGCAGCAGACGCAATGGAACACTCCCTCCCCGTGCATGTTCCAGTATTGGCCGGTGAAGGCGCACTCGGTCCCCTGGTGGCGGGTCACTTCGTATTGCTCTGGAGTGAGGAGTTCCTTCCACTCGGCATCAGTCTTCACCACTTTTTCTGCAGCCACGATTTCCTCCCGATCATTGTTTATCGAACTTCAGCCGCCGGGTGAATTCCCGCGAGAAGTTGCCAGGCGCACCGCCGGAGGTTTCAAGTTGTCGCCCGGTGCATCTCAGAGAATCTGCTCAAGCCCTGTTTAACAGATGGCTTCAACACGCAGTTGGTTACAGATTTGTTCTCCTGGCGGGTAAGAGCACAGAGCGGCCTTTGGCCGCAACCAATCATGACACGGTTCTTCGAGGGCCGGGGCTTGCCCCGGTCTAGGCCACCCCAAGGGGTGGCCCTACACCCACGAGTTCAGTGGGGCTCCGCACCGTTGTGGGGATAGACCAGGCTTTTGGCGGAATCCCAGGAGACGTAAACCCTCGTTCCGCTGGCTTCGACGTTGGGCCGCGTTTCGCGGGGAGAATTTGTATCCCGCACGACCACCCGCTGGCCATTGGCAATGCGCACCGCCCAACGGCGTCTGCCTCCCTCGTAGATGGAGTCGACGAGTTCGCCCTTCAACACGTTGAGCCGGCTGCCATTCTCCCGGGGAAGTCCACGCGTCAGCCGCACACAGTCGGGCCGCACGGCGAGCGTCGCGCGGGACCGCTCCGGCAGGTCCAGGGAGTTCGAAGCCCACAAGGCGTGGCCGCCGGCGGTCTCGAAGCGCGTCCCCTCCGGCGTGTGCGCGACGCAGTTGACCTCGAAGAAATTCTCGACCCCCATGAACTCCGCCACGAAATGCGTCCGAGGGCGTTCGTAGATCTCTTCACCCGTCCCCACTTGTTCGAGACGTCCGTGGTTGATCACGGCGACGCGGTCCGACATCACTAGTGCTTCCTCCTGGTCGTGCGTCACGAAAATAAAGGTGATCCCCAGGCGCTCGCGCAACCGTTTCAACTCCACTTGCATTTGTTGCCGAAGCTTCTGGTCGAGCGCGCCCAGCGGCTCGTCCAGAAGCAGCACCGCCGGTTCCAGAACCAGGGCCCGCGCCAACGCCACCCGCTGCATCTCGCCGCCGCTCAATTGCTGGGGATACCGGTCTTCCTTGCCGGGTAACTCCACCAGTTCCAGTATGGCTCGCACGTGGCGTTGAATCTCCGCGCGGGGCAGCTTCTTCTGCTCCAGCCCGAAGGCCACGTTACGAAAGACTGTCAAGTGCGGAAAAAGGGCGTAGTGCTGAAAGACCGTGTTGACGTTGCGATGGTAAGGAGGGAGAAGGGAAGCGTCGTGCCCATTGATCAGGACTTGCCCCCCTTGCGGTAGCTCGAAGCCGGCTACCAGGCGCAGCAAAGTTGTCTTGCCACTACCGCTGGGGCCCAGAAGCGTCAGGAACTCGCCTCGCCGCACGGCTAGCGTAAAGTCTTCCAGGGCAGCGTGCTCCCCGTAACGCTTGCTAACGTTTCGAAGCTCTACGATGCATTCCGAGGAAGCGTCCAATTCTTAGACTTGTCCCGACCTCCCACATTGGCTTTGCAGCTGATGCTACCCCGATCCGGCTAGGTTAGCAAGTGGTGATTTCATACCGTGACTGTCTGCCGCCACTCCTCTGCCGCAGTGCAGAAAATCGCGGCTACTTTTTCCTGCTGCCGAAGGAACGAATATAGCCCACCAGCGCCTGGATCTCCTCATCCTTCAGCTTGTCCCCAAAGGAGGGCATAGTTGTGCCCTTCTTGCCGTCCTTGATAACCTCCGCTATCCCCTTGTCCTTGAGGGAGGCTTGCCATTTCAGGTCGGTGAAATCTGGCGTCTTGAGGGCGGCAAACCCCTTGCCGTCGGTGCCGTGGCACATCGAGCAGTTCTGCTTGAAGAGTGCAGCCCCGTTCGCCGCGGGCGCTGCCTGAAGCGCCACAAGAAAGATCAACAGGCCAGCACTAAGCCCGAAGAATCTAAAGGATGGTGATACCAAGAATCGCATATAACCCCTTTGAATTTGAAAGCAGATTGAAGTCCAGCGCTTCGGAAGGCTCTTGCCTGCAAGCCCAGTCACACCCGCCTCGACCGCGCACGATGGCCCACTAAAAATAGCCTCCTCTGCACAGCGTAGCATGTAACGGAGGAGGATGGGGCGAGAAACCAACCGGGATGGCTCACCCAGGAGTTGGAAGGGCGGGGCTTCAGCCCCGTCGTTACAAGGCCTTCCGGATGATTCACGTGGCCCGCGGGGCTCAGGGTTTCACTGGGGCGGGATATACTGGGGTGGGTGCGCTGTGCCTGCGCCGAAAAAAAACTGCTCCATTTGTTGGGCGATGAAATCCTGGGCTTCCTTTGTAGAAGGCACCAGGCGATATTCGTTGATCAGCATTCGTAAGTGGTCAAGCCACGCGTTCCACGCTTGCTGGGAGACGTTCTCGTAAATGCGCTGCCCGAGCTCCCCGATCCAGGGTGGCTCATCCAGGCCCGGAAGTTCCTGCTTGAGTATCACGCATTTCACCATTCGCTGTGCCATAGAATTGTGCCTCCTGGGACTTCTCTCGCGAATTCCGCGCTGCGGAGTGCCCGCTGGCCGCCCAGAGCGTGGAAACCGCGGGCCGCCCCCACGCGCCGTGACATTATACAGGAGATCCCGCGCAGCGCCGTAACCCAGTCAGCTTGGCCAAGCGGTCTCGCGAGGCAGTTCATTTCTTGCGGCGAATTTCGAGTTCCACTTGCTCACCGTCCAGGAGAGGAAGCCGTTCGTGCGGCCTGAGCACTCCACTCTGAAACGTCGCGGAGGTATGCAGAGCCTCGCCTGGAGCGGCGTTTGCCAGTCGGGTCGACGCCGCGCGGGGTACGGGCGCCGAGGGCAGTGCGAGACCCTCTGCCGCGGCATCCAGGGCTTGGTTCGCCAGACGATCGGCTGCGCGGTTGTGCTCACGCGGGACGTGGCGGATCGAGAAGGATTTCAGGCGCGCGATCATCGCCTGGGCCTTGTCGTGCAGCCGTTTCAGGTCGGAGCTGCGAACCTTGTAGCGCCCCGTGATCTGGCGGGCCACCAACTCGGAATCCGTTAGGACACTCAGGTGGAGATGGTGATGGTCCAGAGCGTAGTCCAAAGCTGCCAGCAGGCCCTGGTATTCCGCAAAGTTGTTGGTGGTTTCTCCCAGGAACTTGGCAAAGGCTGTGATACGCTCGCCGGCCGGAGTTTCCATAACCACGCCGTAGGCGGCCGGGCCCGGGTTTCCCCGCGAGCCACCATCCACATGCGCCACGACTTCAGATGAGCTCGTCATGCAGGAAGACTCACGAGTTCCGTCCTGCGAGGGGAATTAACAGGCTGCGGAAAGACCCGCCGGGGCTCCATTCCAAGGTGAGCCGCAGGAGGCGAAGAATCTCGCATAGCGATGAAAATGCGCAGAGTGACATACTTCGCTTCGCTCAGAATGACAGCTAAGGATTCGGGAATGACAGCAGGCAAGCGTTTTTCTGCAGCCGGATTAAGCCGTCGCCGGTTCTCGTGCCCAGGCCCCTGGCGAATCAGTCCGCTCAGACTGCTGCTCCCGCACTCTGGTCATTGCCTTCCACCTGCTCCGGGGGCGGAGGCTCGAGATAATAGACAATCCGGCTGCAGCTTTCACACGTCAGCACTGAATCGCTACTCCGGATTTCATTGTAGACCTGCGGCCGCAGCCGAACGTTGCACGCAGTGCAAAGGCCGTCGCGCACTTCCGCCACCGCTGTGCCGGTTCGATAGCTGCGGATGCGTTCGTACAGGTTGCGGACCGAGTCGCTCAGTATCGCGGTGATTTCCGCGCGCCGCACCTGCAAGCGCTCGCGCTCATCCATATCCGCCTGGCGTTCATCCTGTAATCGTTTGATCTCACTCGCCACGCGCGTTTTTTCACCCTCCAGCCGCGCCGCCGCGTCCTGGACGTTGCGCTGGAGGTCTTCGGCCTCCATCATCTTCTCCAGGATCTGGTCCTCAATCGCGCGGATGTTGGATTCTTCGCCGGCAATCTCCTTCAGCATGGCCTTGTATTGGTCGTTGGTTTTGACCTGGTAAAGCTGATCTTTGTGCTTGGTGATTTTTCCCTGGATGATCTCGATATCGCCTTCCAGGCTCTTGCGCTCTTTCTGATTGGCGGCCAGGCGCTTCTTGCGCTCTTCGTGGGCGTGAATGAAGTCATCGAGTTGGGATTGCAGGGTTTGAATCTGTGCCGGCAGTGATTCGATTAATACCGCCAACTCCGCCACCTTCAGGTCAACCTGCTGGAGTTCGATGACGGATTTGAGGTCAGGATTCACTGCCTCTCCTTGGCCGAGTCTTGTCACCCTGGCGGGAAGGTCCACGCCTACTCTCGACTGCGCTGACCTTTCACCCCTAAACATTTTTGCACATTCCGAAGGAACGCGGCAAGAGAATGAGCGGGGTATCGCGCTTGGCAGCAGGAGCCCCGGTCATCGCAAGCGTGCGCGGCGCTCGATGCCGACACTGACTGCCCAGACTGACGGCACGAAGAATTCCTCAGCCCACTCTCAGTACTTGACGAACGTGACGGCTCCTTCCGAGGCGGAGGAGACCAGCTCTGCATACTTGGAGAATACTCCCCGCTTATAGCGCGGCTCGGGGGCGCGCCAACTGGCGAGGCGCTTCTGGATTTCGGAGTCCGAGATTTCCATGTCGATGCGCCGCTTTTCGATGTCGACCACGACCGTGTCGCCGTTGGCCACGGCCGCGATCGGCCCACCCCGCGCCGCTTCGGGAGCCACATGGCCAGCCATCAAGCCGTGCGTGCCGCCGCTGAAGCGGCCGTCGGTCAGCAAAGCCACCGATTCGCCCAGGCCTTCGCCCACAATGGCGCCGGTTACTCCCAGCATCTCCCGCATGCCCGGCCCGCCGCGCGGTCCCTCATAGCGGATCACCACCACATCGCCGGCCTTGATGCTCTTGGCAGTGACGGCGCGCATGGCGTCCTCTTCGCAATCGAACACCCGCGCCGGCCCGCGATGGTAGGTGCGCTGGACGCCGGCCACCTTGATGACGCAGCCTTCGGGGGCGAGATTCCCTTTCAGGATGACCAGGCCGCCGGTCTTCTTTACAGGATTCGAGACGGGCCTCACCACATGCTGCCCGGGCGTTTCCTTAACGTGCGCGACTTCCTCAGCGATGGTCTTCCCAGTAGGGGTCATCTGCGAGCCATCGATCAAACCGGCCTCCAGCAGTTTCTTGGCAATGAGCGGAATTCCGCCCGCGCGGTGCACATCAACGGCCACGTATTGCCCGCCGGGTTTCAAATCCGCGATGATGGGCGTGCGCGAACTGATGACGTCAAAGTCATCGATGGTCAGTGGGACGTTGGCTTCACGCGCCATGGCCAGCAGATGCAGCACGGCGTTGGTGGAACCACCGCTGGCCGCCACACTGGCGATGGCGTTTTCGAAAGCTTGGCGGGTAAGGATGTCCAGCGGCTTGACTCCCCGCTTCAGCAGGTCCATCACAATCTCGCCGCACTGGTAGGCGACTTCGTCTTTCTGGGGGTCAAGAGCCGGAACGCTGTTTGCTCCCAGGGGAGAAAGGCCGATGAACTCCATCACCGTGGACATGGTGTTGGCCGTGAACTGGCCCCCGCAGGCGCCGGCCCCCGGACACGCCACGTCCTCCAATTGCTTCAATTCCGCGTCGGTCATCAGGCCGGCGGCATTGGCGCCCACGGCCTCGTAGACGTCAACAATCGTCACATCGCGGCCTTGGAAGCGCCCCGCGGCAATGGAGCCCCCGTAAAGGAGGACACTCGGGACGTTCAGCCTTATGAGCGCCATGGCCCCACCGGGAATGGTCTTGTCGCAGCCGACCAGCGCCACCATGGCGTCAAACATGTGACCGCGGCCAACCAATTCGATCGAGTCGGCTACCACTTCGCGGCTGACGAGCGAGGCCTTCATCCCCTCCGTGCCCATGGTCACGCCGTCGGAAATGGCAATGGTGTTGAGCTCCATGGGAGTGCCGCCGGCCGCGCGCACACCTGCCTTTACCTTTTCCGCCAGCCGCCGCAGGTGGTAGTTGCAAGGCATAGTCTCAATCCAGGTGTTGGCAATACCGACGATGGGCTTCGCCAGGTCGGCGTCCGTGAACCCAATGGCCTTGTACATGGCGCGCGCCCCGGCGCGGTCGCGACCGTCCGTAATTGTATGACTCTGATGCTTAAGATTAAATGGCATGATGGCCTCCCAGGTTTGGTTGTTGTTCCTGCTTAAACTACTCATATTCGCAGATTTGCGTGCACGGAGCAAGACGCCTTCATCACACGCATCACGATGCGGGGAGAGCGGCAGCCATCCCGCAACGATCAAGAAGTGTGGGAGGGAATTCGCGCTTTTCTCCGGGCTTGGCGATGTGGGACTAGCTGTCCGAAGCCTCGCGGACGTTGAAGGACCAAGGAGCGTCATTGGGCGGGCAATGCGAGGGGAAGCCCCGAGCTCGGCTCCACGACTGGAAAACGCGACAGCAGGATAAAAGAGGCCAATTCTTTGGTTTCTGATAGCCCATTTTAGCGCTAAGTTATTGATAATACAATGAAAATAATACTTGACACTGTTGCACTCATATATTATGATTTGTTTGAGCTAAGGATTTAGAAAGACCAACAGATGGAGGTAGAAAACATGGCAATCGAACGATGGGAACCTTATCGAGATGCAGTGACGGTTCAGCGTGATTTGAACCGCTTGCTACGAGGCTTCTTCTCTCCTGTATTGGGCGAGGGGGAAGTCTCGACCCGGACTTGGGCGCCGCCCGTGGACATTTATGAAGACGGCGATAATCTGGTACTGAAGGCGGAGTTGCCCGGCCTCAGTCCCGAGGATGTGCAGATTCGCGTCGAGGACAACACCCTGTATCTGAAGGGTGAGCGCAAATTCGAAAAGGAAGTGAAGGAGCAGAACTACCATCGCATCGAGCGTTCTTATGGGACGTTCACGCGGACCTTCTCGCTTCCCAACAGTATCGATGCGGACAAGGTTGCGGCCAGCTTTAAGGACGGCGTTCTGACGCTGACGATGCCCAAGAAGGAAGAAGCCAAACCGAAGACGATCAAGATCAACGTCAGCAAGAGCTGATCGGGTCCCGGCGGTGTGGGGTTGGCACGGCGGCTTAGCCGGTGCCTCTCCCCGCCAGGGGTTTTTTCGACCGCGTCGCGAGCCCTGGGGCTGCACGATAGCTCCAGTCGTCTGCGGCGCGGTTATCGTTTGTGGGGATCGAGGTACCCGATGGCGTTGAACATCCCGGCCCACCCCTCGGGCGGATTGGGTACAATTGTTGAGGAGCAGCCAGCGCAATAAGCTATCAGTGATCAGCCATCAGCGATCAGCTAAAGACAACCGGAAGTGCACGCGGTTTTTCCCGAGCACTGAAAGCTAACAGGGAAAGAGGTATTTTGATATGGCCACACGATTTGACAAATTCACAGTGAAGGCTCAGGAAGCGCTCCAGGCGACGCAGGACATCGCCGCACGTCACGGCAACCAACAAATGGAGCCGGTCCACCTTTTGCTCGCTTTGGTCGAGCAGCCGGAGGGTATTGTTCCGGGGATTCTTCAACGCCTGGGGGTGGCGCCCAGCGCGGTGAGTCAGGAAGCGGAGAAGGCGATTGAGCAACTTCCCAAGGTAGGCGGCACGACAGACCGCTATCTGTCCCCGGGCTTAAAGGAAGTATTCGATCAGTCCTTCCAGGAGACGGCACAGTTCAAAGACGAATTTGTTTCGACCGAACACCTGCTGCTGGCCCTGTCCAAGCAAACCAGCGACCCCGCGGGGCAAATCCTGCGCCGGCTGGGCGTTACGCACGACGCCATCCTGCAGGCGCTGGTGGCCGTGCGCGGCACGCAGCGCGTCACCGACCAGAATCCCGAAGCCAAGTACCAGGCCCTGGAGCGTTACGCGCGCGACCTGACGGAACTCGCCCGGCGTGGCAAACTTGACCCGGTGATCGGCCGTGATGAGGAGGTTCGCCGCGTCATCCAGGTTCTTTCGCGCCGCACCAAGAACAATCCCGTGCTGATTGGCGAGCCGGGCGTGGGCAAGACGGCCATTGTGGAAGGCATCGCGCAGCGCATCGTGGCGGGCGACGTTCCGGAATCCCTCAAATCGAAGCGCATCGTGCAGCTTGACCTGGGCGCTCTGGTAGCGGGCTCGAAATACCGGGGCGAGTTTGAAGATCGTCTGAAAGCCGTGCTCAAGGAAGTTGAAGAAGCCAGCGGCCAGATCATTCTCTTCATCGACGAACTGCACACCCTGGTGGGCGCGGGAGCGGCGGAAGGTTCGATCGACGCTTCCAACATGCTGAAGCCCGCCCTGGCGCGCGGCGAGTTGCGCTGCATCGGCGCCACCACGCTTAGCGAATACAAGAAGTACGTGGAGAAAGATGCGGCGCTGGAGCGCCGTTTCCAGCCGGTCCAGGTGGGCGAGCCGACCGTGGAAGACACCATCGCCATTTTGCGCGGCCTGAAGGAGCGCTACGAGGATTATCATAAGGTCACGATCAAGGATTCGGCCATCGTCGCCGCCGCCGTGCTCTCCCAACGCTACATCGCGGACCGCTTCTTGCCCGACAAGGCCATCGACCTTATCGACGAGGCCGCCTCCAGCCTGCGCATCGAGATCGATTCCATGCCGGCGGAGATCGACCAGATCGAGCGGCGCGTCATCCAGCTTGACATCGAGCGCCGAGCGCTAAGCAAGGAAGACGATCCCGCCTCACGCGAGCGTCTGGAAAAGCTGGAGAAGGAGCTGGCCGAGCTCAAGGAAAAGTCCGACCGGCTCAAGCTGCGCTGGAAGGTAGAAAAGGAAGTCATCACCCGCATCAGCGACCTCAAGAGCCAGATTGAGCAAGCCAAAATCGAGGAGCAGCGCGTCACCCGTGAGGGCGATCTCAACAAAGCCGCGGAGATCCGCTATGGCAAGCTGGTGACCTTAGAAAAACAACTCTCTGCGGCCAACACCAAACTGGAAGAGACGCAGAAGGACGGCCGCATGCTGAAACAGGTGGTGGACGAAGAAGACGTGGCGCGAGTGGTCTCGCGCTGGACGGGCATTCCCGTGACCAAGATGCTGGAAGGCGAAGTGGCGAAGCTCATCAATATGGAAGACCGCCTGCGCCTGCGCGTCGTGGGACAGGATGACGCCCTCCGCCTGGTTGCAAACGCCGTGCGTCGCAGCCGCGCCGGCTTGGCCGACCCCCACCGCCCTATCGGCTCATTCCTGTTCCTCGGCCCTACCGGCGTAGGCAAGACGGAACTGGCGCGCGCGCTGGCGGAGTTTCTCTTCGACAACGAGCGCGCTATGCTGCGCCTCGACATGTCCGAGTACATGGAAAAACACGCCGTAGCGCGGCTGATCGGCGCGCCGCCCGGCTACGTGGGTTACGAAGAAGGTGGCCAGTTGACGGAACTGGTGCGCCGCCGCCCCTACGCCGTGCTGCTCTTCGACGAAATCGAGAAGGCGCATCCCGACGTCTTTAACATCTTCCTGCAAATCCTCGAGGACGGCCGCCTGACCGATGGCAAGGGCCGCACCGTGGACTTCAAGAATACGGTCATCATCATGACCTCGAACATCGGCAGCCACTTCATCCACGAAGCCATGAACGGCGTCGATCACGCCATTGGCATGACCACGAAGCCAGGAGGCAAGGTCGGCGAGACCGGCGCGCTAAGCGAGGGACTCAGGAAGAGAATTCAAGAAGCTCTTCTCCAGCACTTCCGTCCGGAGTTCCTGAACCGGATTGATGAAATCGTGATCTTCAACGCACTCGGCAAGCAGGAAATCGAGAAGATCATCGAGCTTCAGCTTGAGAACCTCCGCCGTCAGCTCGCGGAACGCAAAATCGAGATCACGCTGACGGAGAAAGCTCACGAGCTGCTCTTCCGCGAGGGTTACGATCCGCAGTTCGGCGCGCGGCCGCTCAAGCGCGCCATCCAGCGGCTCGTCCAGGACCCCCTCGCCATGAAGCTGCTCGACGGCGAAGTGGCGCCGGGCGATTCGCTGCGGGTTGACGCCGATATGAAGAAGGGCGTCATGACCTTCGAACCCGCCAAGGTGAAGACGGCGCGGAAGTGATTAGTTAACTCCACCGCAGAGGCGCTAAGACGCAGAGGAAAGGTTGACTGATTTCGAGCCTCTGCGCCTCTGCGGTGAAAAAGATCGTGGGATTTCTTCAAGTTGGGCAGCTTGGCGCCCGCCGTCTTGCGCCGCCAATGCATCTAATGAAATGGAAATTATTCTGACCCCAAGGACGTGACAGCTAATATGTGGAACAACCTCAAGACAACCGTACTTTTAGCGGGCCTGACCGGCCTGCTTTTGGCCATAGGTCAACTCTGGGGTGGGCAGAACGGGCTCGTGTTCACCCTCGTGCTTGCCGCGGTCTTTAACCTGGGCACCTATTTCTTTTCGGATAAGCTTGCGCTCAAGATGTCCGGGGCGCAGCCCATCCCGCGCGAGGACAGCCCGCGCCTTTACCAGATCGTCGAACGTCTCGCCGCCAAGGCCAACATCCCTGTTCCCAAGATCTACATGATTCCCACTGACTCGCCCAACGCCTTTGCCACGGGCCGCAACCCCAACCACGCCTCCGTGGCGGTCACGCGCGGCATTCTCCAAATCTGCGACGATGAGGAAATCGAGGGCGTACTCGCGCACGAGCTCGGCCACGTGAGGAACCGCGACATACTGATCAGCGCCGTGGTGGCCACCATGGCCGGAGCCATCACCATGATCGGGCGCATGATCTGGTACGCGGAACTGTTCGGATTGGGGGGCGGGGGCGGGCGCGGCAGCAACCGGCGGGGCGGGGCGATTTCCGCTCTCGCCATGATGATTTTGGCGCCGCTCGCGGCCATGCTCATTCAGCTCGCCATCTCGCGCTCGCGCGAATACGAGGCTGACTCGACCGGCGCTCACATCACGGGCAACCCTCAAGGTCTGGCCCGCGCTCTCGACAAGATCGACAAGTGGGCGAAGCGCATCCCCCTGCAGGCCTCGCCGAACATGGCGCACCTGTATATCTACCAGCCGCTCACCTCAGGTGAAATGTTCTCCAGCCTGTTCTCTACGCATCCCCCCATCCGGAAGCGTATCGAGCGACTGATCGGCCGGGACTTCGTGTAAAGTCATATCAGTTTGTTAACCGTTCCGCTTTCGATTCGGCCCGCTCACTCCCCAAGGGCAGGGGGGAGAGCTGAACCGAGCACACAATACCTTGTGCCGCCCTTGGCGGTCGTCCTGAGCGAAGCGAAGGATCTCGGTCTGCCTGGGGCCCAGGGCAAACTCCTCGAAGAATCTACCCGCTCAGGATAAAGTCCGCGAAGGATCTGGCTCCGGGCTTTGTGCCGAACCAAGGCGAGATGCTTCGTGCGCTGCGGGCGGACTCAGCATGACATCGCGGCGCTCAGTCTGACAGGCGCCGTTTTTCAGCAGCCTGCTATAATCATCCCCTATGTCGTCTTCGCGCCAGCCAGCAAAAGGCCAACGCGTGCTTGAGATGCTGAACCGGGCCGCGCATCACACCGGCAGTTTCTGGGACCGTCTTTCCGACGGTTTAGAGATTCAGGCGCTCTGGTCGCAGTTTTTCTCCGAGGCGCGCGCCAGCTACGGCCTATACACGCGCGAGATCGATTGGGAAGCGCTCAACAAGGAAAGAGGTGCGCGCCGTTTCTTCCGGGTCGCGAAGCTGCTCTTTTGGGCGATGATCATGAAGCTCTCGCCTGCGCGGCGCGTCTTCTTGCTCCTGGCGCTGTTTTTTGCGCTGTTAGCCGTCACCGACTACCGGGCTGGCGTCAGCATCAGCCCGGGGCACGTCGAGGTGAGCGCGCCCAACAACCTGCTGGCAGTTTTGCTGGCGGTGGGCGCTCTGGTGTTTTTGCTCGCGCTCGAGCTCGCGGATCGTGTCACCATGAAGCGCGACCTCGAAATCGCGCGCGAAATCCAGCACTGGCTGGTGCCGCAAACGCCGCCGCGCGTCCCTGGCGTGGACATCGCATTTTCCTCGCGTCCCGCCAATACCGTGGGGGGTGATTACTACGACGCCTTCTTGCTTGACGGCGCCGCCCCGGCAAATCCTGCCGAGCGCCTGCTGCTGGTCGTCGCCGACGTAGCCGGCAAGAGCGTCCCCGCCGCCCTCCTTATGGCTACTTTCCAGGCCAGTCTGCGGACGGTGGCCAACGGCGCCACATCACTTGCCGACATCGTCGCGCGCATGAACGAGTACGCCTGCGCCCACAGCCTGGGCGGCCGCCGCTTCACCACCGCCTTCTTCGCGGATTTCAATCCCGCCACACGCGCCCTCACATACATCCGTGCCGGGCACAACGTGCCCATCCTGCGCCGCGCCTCGGGCGAGCTTGAGCGCCTGGAAGAAGGCGGCTTGCCGCTCGGCATCAATCCCGGAACGAGCTTTCCCTCGGCTTCGACGACACTCGCGCCCGGCGACCTGCTGGTTATCTATACCGACGGCGTGATTGAGGCCGTGAACGAACGCGACCAGGAATTCGGCGAAGCCCGCCTGCTCGAACTCTTTCGCGCCACGCCCCCGGAGAGCGCCGCCGCCACCCTCGGGCGTTTCACATCCGCCGTCGAGGCCTTCGCCGGCACAGCCCGGCAGCACGACGACATTACCTGGCTCGTCTTCCGCATGGAGTGATGACCTCCCCACGCCGGCGTTTCTATTCTCGCCGTAACCCGCCTGTAACCCGCCTTGTCGCAATGCATCGAATAAGCTAGGATGAAAGGTGTTCTCCGAACCCTCCGCGCGCCAACGGAACCTCAAAGTCGCAGCGGCGGGCCGACAGGGTGACGTGAGAAATCGTGCCGCCTCCCGTGTTTGGAAAGGAGAACACTGCCGGCTCCAAACACGAGCCGGCGTTTTTGTCTGGGGCAAAGGAAAGTCAGCAATGGAACGGCCGGCGCTGGGGCTGCCAGCTCGCGGCCGGGCTTGGCGGAACTATGCTGCGCGATAAACTTGGGCGCGAAATTCACGACTTGCGCATCTCGGTGACGGACCGCTGCAACTTTAGTTGCGTTTACTGCAAGTCCGCCGATCCGAAAAACTACTTTCCGCACCGCGACCTCCTGACCTGGGAGGAGTTCCTACGGCTCAGCCGCGTGCTGGTGGGTCTGGGGATTCGCAAGATCCGCGTAACCGGCGGCGAGCCGCTGCTGCGGGCGGGTGTCGTGGATTTCATCGCGCGCCTGCGCCAGATCGACGGCTTGGAAGACGTCGCAGTGACCACCAACGGTTATCTGCTGCCGGAGATGGCGCGGGAATTGGCGGCCGCCGGCGCGCCGCGCGTCACCGTCAGTCTGGATTCGACGCATCCGGAAAAGTTTGCGCGGATCACGCGCACGCCGCGCTCCTATGAAAAAGTGATGGCCGGCATTGATGCCGCTCTGGATGCGGGTTTGCGACCCGTGAAGGTTAACATCGTTCTGGTGCGCGGATTCAACGACGATGAGATTGTAGAATTCGCGCGCCTGGCGCGCCGCCGCGACATTGTGGTGCGTTTCATCGAGTTCATGCCGCTCGATGCCGACCATGCTTGGAAGCGTGAGTTAGTGGTGCCTGCAAAGGAAATTGTGGATGCCATCCAACCGGTGTTTCCGCTCGAGGAAATCCCCCGTCACTCGCCGAGTGAAACGGCGCTGCGCTATCGTTTCGCCGACGGCCAGGGCGAGCTCGGCATCATCGCGCCGGTCTCTATTCCTTTTTGTGGGCAGTGCAGCCGCATCCGGGTGACCGCGGACGGCAAGCTGCGCACCTGCCTCTTCTCGCTGCGCGAGCATGACGTCCGGCATCTGGTTCGCAATGGCTCGTCCGACCACGACATCGCGATGTTCATGGAAAAAGTGGTGCACCAGAAGGAGCCCGGCCACCGTATCAATGAGCCGGATTTCATCCAGCCTTCGCGCACCATGGTTTACATTGGAGGATGATAGTTCGGGACTCGGGGTTAGGGCTTGGAGCCTCGGTGGCGAAACGTGTCATCCTCCCAACCCCGAGTCCCGAATTCCGGTCCTTGGGCTAGAATATAAGCAGGGCAATTATGGGCACAGCGACTCTAAACCTGCTTCCGGTGAGCTACGTGGATCTCTCGGCGGCGGAGATCGATGCGCGCATCACGCGCGCCAAGGAGCAACTCGGCGTGCGGCTGGTGATCCTGGGGCACCATTACCAGCGCGATGAGGTGGTGAAGTTCGCCGACTTTCGCGGCGACTCGCTGCGTCTTTCGCAGCTCGCCGCCAGCCGCACGGAGGCGGAATACATCGTTTTCTGCGGTGTGCACTTCATGGCGGAGAGCGCTGACATTCTGAGCGGCGAACATCAGATCGTCATGCTTCCTGACCTGCACGCCGGCTGCTCGATGGCCGACATGGCGGACCTCGAGCAGGTGGAGGTCTGCTGGGAGGACCTCCAGGCGGTGAATACCGGGAGGATTGTGCCGGTCACTTACATCAACTCCACCGCCTCCATCAAGGCTTTCGTGGGGAGGAATGGCGGCGCGGTTTGCACTTCCTCGAACGCCCGCAAGATCATGGAGTGGGCGCTGGAGCGCGGTGAGAAGGCGCTGTTCTTGCCCGACGAGCACCTCGGCCGCAACACGGGCTACGGGCTGGAAATTCCCCTCGAGGAGATGGCGGTTTGGAATCCGCTCGAAGAGAACGGCGGGCTTAGCGACGACCAGATTCGCGAGGCGCGCATTTACTTATGGAAGGGTCACTGCTCCGTGCACCAGCGTTTCCGGCCGGAGCACGTGCAGCGCGTCCGCCAAACGTATCCGGACATCCGTGTGATTGCGCACCCCGAGTGCGCGTGGGAGGTCTGCCAGTTGGCGGACGAGGTGGGCTCAACGGAGTATATTCTGAAGCGCGTCGTGGAGGCCCCTCCGGCGAGCGCCTGGGCCGTAGCCACGGAGATCCACATGATTCGACGCTTGGCCCGGGAACATCCGGACCGGCGCGTGGTCCCGCTTGACGACTGTGTTTGTATGTGCAGTACCATGTATCGTATCTCGCCCCAGCACCTCTGCTGGACGCTGGAGAGCCTGCTGTCCGGAGAGGTGGTCAACCGGGTCAGCGTGGACCCGGAAACCAAACGCTGGGCGCTTGAGGGTTTGAATCGCATGCTGGAAATCAAGTAACGCCAGGCGCCCCTGACCAGGTGGGCGGCCGGACCGGTGGGCCGCACGGCTGGGATGGCTTCCGCGTGCGCCTTGCACCCTGTATCCCATGACCGAGAAGTATTTCGATCGTCTCGCAGCGGAAAGACTTCTGCCCAGAATCACGCCCTGGCTCGAGGAAGCGCGCGGCGAGAAGCAGAAGATCGAGGCCTTCAAGGGCGAGCTGACGGCGGCCGCGTCGCGCATCATGGTGCTGGGCGGTACCTTCCCTCCCTTTGGCGAGCTCCTCCGGAAGCGCTCCGAGCATGACAAGGCCGCGGCCCGGCTGCTGGAAATCGTCAACCGGATCCAGGACACCGGGTGCGTGGTGAAGGACCTCGACGAGGGGCTGGTGGATTTTCCCAGCCTCCTCGAAGGGGAAGAGGTTTACCTCTGTTGGAAACTTGGCGAGGAACGCGTCGCCTTCTGGCACGGCATCGACGAAGGATTCTCCGGGCGTAAGCCGCTGGATGAGCCCGACTCCGGCCCCACGCCACCCCAAGGCCCCCGGCTGCAATAGAGACGGCTGGCCGTGCCCGGGTGGAGCGGCAGGGGCGTGAAAGACGCATAGTGCCACCTCCCCCCAGGCGCTGCCCCCCGAGACGGATATGAGAACCTCCATGAACCCTGAAAAACCCGGCAACGAACTGGCGCAGGCAGCCAGCGCCTATCTGCGCTCGGCCGCGCATCAACCCGTCGAATGGCGCGAGTGGAGCGAGGCAGCCTTCGCGCAGGCGCGCCAACAGGATAAGCCCATCCTGCTGGATATCGGCGCGGTCTGGTGCCACTGGTGCCACGTAATGGACCACGAAAGTTACGAGAACGCCGAGGTAGCGCGCCTCATCAACGAGGCGTTCATCCCCGTGAAAGTCGATCGGGACGAGCGCCCGGATATCGACACACGGTACCAGGCTGCGGTTAGTGCGCTAACGGGCCAGGGAGGTTGGCCGCTGACGGCGTTTCTCACTCCCGACGGCAAGCTCTTCTATGGCGGCACCTATTTCCCGCCCGAAGACCACTCCGGCCGCCCGGGCATGACGCGCCTGTTGAACACGGTGGCGCACAACTACCAGACCCACCGCGAGCAGATTCATGAGAGCGCAGTAAAGATTGCGGAAGCCTTGGGCAACCTGGAACGCCTTGAACCAGGCGCGGACGAGGCCGACGAAGAGGTCGTGCAGGCTATTTTGGAGAGCATCGGCGGCATGTTCGATGCGCAATACGGAGGATTCGGGACGGCGCCCAAGTTCCCACACCCCAGTGCGCTCGACCTGCTGCTCGATGTGTATCTCGAGACCCGCCAGGAGAGGTTGCTCGGGATCGTCACGACCACGCTCGAGCACATGGGACGGGGCGGTGTTTACGACCAGATCGGCGGTGGCTTCCACCGCTACTCGGTGGACGAGCGCTGGGTTGTCCCGCACTTCGAGAAGATGTCTTACGATAACGCTGGCCTGCTGGGCAATTATTTGCGCGCCTACCAGGTCACTGGCTACGAATTCTTCCGGGAGATTGCCCTGGGGATTCTCTCCTTTGTGGAGGGCGTGCTTTCCCATCCCGAGACGGGCTTTTATGCTAGCCAGGACGCCGACTCGAGCCTCGGCGACGACGGCGACTACTTCACCTGGACGCGGGAGGAATTGCGCGCCGTGCTCGACGAGCGCGAGGCCCAGGTGGTGGCCCTCTACTACCATGTTGACCCCAGAGGCGAGATGCACCACAACCCCGCGAAAAATGTGCTGTTTGTCGACCAGCCCATCGAGGCCATCGCCGCCCGAATGAATTTGAAGACCCAGGAGGTGGAGCAAATTCTGGGGCGCAGTAAAGAGAAATTGCTGGACGCGCGCTCCCGGCGCCCCACGCCATTTGTGGACAAGACGATCTACACCGGCTGGAACGCCATGATGATTTCAGCCCTGCTCGAAGCGCACCGCGTTCTGGACGAGGAGGGCGCGCGCGAACGCGCCCTGGCCACCCTCGACATGCTGGTGGCCAAAGCCTATAACCCCGCGAAAGGCATGTTCCACAGCTTGACAGACGGCACGCCGCGCATTGAAGGCTTGTTGGAGGATCAGGTTCTGGTCATTGCCGCGCTGCTTGACGCTTTTGAAATCACGGGAACGGGCTTTTACTTTCGTCGCGCCCTCGAGCTAATGGAAATCACCCTGCGCCGTTTCTGGGACGTGAAAGACGGAGGGTTTTTCGACACCGCCCGGGATCTGGCCGACCGGCAGGGCAGTCTCACGATACCGCGTAAGCCGTTTCAGGATTCGCCCACGCCGGCGGGCAATGCGGTCGCCGCCCTAGTGCTCGATCGCCTGGACGTGCTGGCCGACCGCGAAGATTTCGGCGAGAAGGCGGACGCCACGCTCGCGCTCTTCGCCCCCAAAGCAGCACAGTATGGCTTGTTCGCGGCCACCTACGGCTTGGCGCTAGCCCAACACCTCCGCGCGCCGGTCGACATCGTCGTGATAGGCCGCGACGACGACGAGCGCACCGCGGAGCTGCTCCGCGCCGCCTACCAGGCGCCGCGCGCCGGGAAGCATGTTTTTGCCTTCGAGCCCCGTGTCGTGCAGGACCGTGAACTGCCGCCCGGACTTGCAGCCACACTGCCGGAATTGCCTTTTGAGGGGGCGCCTGTCGCGTTGGTCTGTGAAGGCTCCACATGCCATCCTCCTGTCCAGACGCCCACTGCCCTGCGGGAGCTGCTCACTCCAAGTCCCGCGTGATCCGGCGTCCGTGCGGGCTGGCCATTGACTGCGTGCGACGACCTTGCCCTTCGGGGCGCCCCTCCTGAACCAGGAGGGGACTCCTTCCGGGCCAGGAAAGGGGTCCCCGCCCAGGCATAGGAGGGTTGGCGCCGCAGGCGAGGGGGTGGTCTCAACTCTTGATCGTTGCTCGGCCAAAATGCGTGATTCTGAGTTACACCACTACGCTCCGAGACCACAGCTTGCGGAAGCTGCGGCGCGGTTGTACACTGAATTCTCAGGGTCACTACATCAGAAAGTGAGGTTCTTTTATGGTGTCTCCAATTCGCGCCGATTGGGTGTCGAAGCGCACCGGTCCCATCGTGACGCAGATGCATTATGCTCGCCAGGGCGTCGTAACGGAAGAGATGGAATTCGTGGCGAAGCGCGAAAGCCTGTCTGCCGAGACCGTGCGGGACGAAGTGGCGCGCGGCCACATGATTATCCCTGCCAACATCCGCCACGTGGAACTTGAGCCCATGGCGATTGGCGTCGCCGCGAAATGCAAGATCAACTCCAATATCGGCAACTCCGCCAGCGCTTCGAACATCAGCCAGGAACTCGAAAAGCTGCACACCTCGGTGCACTACGGTGCGGACACGGTGATGGATCTTTCGACCGGTGGCAACATTCATGACATCCGCGAAGCGATTCTGCGCGCCAGCCCCGTCCCCATCGGTACAGTGCCCATTTATGAAGGCCTGGCACGCGTGGCAAGAGTGCGCGACCTGACCGCTCAAATCATGCTGGAAGTGATTGAAGAGCAGGCGGCCCAAGGCGTCGATTACATGACCATCCACGCCGGCGTGCTGCGCCAGCACATTCCGCTCACGCGCAAGCGCATCACTGGAATCGTCAGCCGGGGTGGCGCCATCCTGGCGCAGTGGTGCGTGGAGAACCAGCAGGAGAATTTCCTCTACACGCATTTCGAGGAAATCTGCAAAATCTTCCAGAAATACGACGTATCCTTTTCGCTCGGCGACGGCTTGCGCCCTGGCTGCCTGGCTGACGCGAGCGACGAGGCGCAGTTCGCGGAGCTGAAGACGCTGGGCGAGCTCACCCAAAAGGCCTGGGAGCACGACGTGCAGGTGATGATCGAAGGCCCCGGCCACATTCCCCTGGACCAAATCAAGCTGCAAGTGGACAAGGAGGTCGAGCTTTGCCATGCCGCGCCCTTCTACACGCTCGGCCCGCTGGTTACAGACATCGCTCCCGGCTACGACCACATCACCTCAGCCATCGGCGCGGCCATGATTGGCTGGTACGGCGCGGCCATGCTTTGCTATGTCACTCCCAAGGAACATCTGGGCCTTCCTAATAAGGATGATGTGCGCCAAGGTATTATTGCTTATAAGATTGCCGCTCACGCCGCGGATGTGGCCCGGCACCGCCCCGGCGCGCGCGACCGCGACGACGCGCTCAGCTACGCACGATTCCTCTTCGACTGGAACCGGCAGTTCCAGCTTTCGCTCGATCCGGAAACGGCGCGTTCCATGCACGACGAAACCTTGCACGACGAGTATTACAAGGAAGCTGCGTTCTGCTCCATGTGCGGTCCCAAGTTCTGCTCCATGAATACCACCCAGGTCATGGAAAAACACCTGGGCCTCAATCAGAATGAGCGCGAACAGAAATTCGTCGAGCTGCTGAGCAAAGTGGAGAGGTAGAGGCAGTGGCCCCGAATCCCATCTTCAGTCCCAGAGTGTCAATCGCTCCGAGTATCGGGCTGTTGCCCGACCAGAATGGCAGAAACCGTTCCTGACGACCATCTCCGCGAGGAATTCAACCGCTGGGCCGAAGCGGGCCGCGGCGAGGGAATGGAGGAGCATCACCTTCGTATCGTCGAGCCCACCCTCGCGCTGATGGATTTAAAGCCCGCCGACCGCGTCCTCGACGTGGGTTGCGGGACCGGTTGGCTGGCCCGGCGGCTCGCCGCGAGCGTGCCGCACGGACAGGTGGTGGGCATCGATGTGTCCGACGAGATGATCCGACGCGCCCAGCTCGCGAGTGCCGGCATCCCCAACGTCAAGTTCCTGCAGGGGACCGCGGAGCAGATTCCGGCGCGGGACGATTCATTCACCAAGGTTCTGTCTGTCGAATCCGCGTACTACTGGCACGATCCGGCGCGCGGCCTCAACGAAATATTTCGCGCGCTTCACCCCGGCGGCTCGGCATGGATCCTTATCAACTACTACCGCGACAATCCTTACTGTCACCAATGGGGGCCCTTGCTTGGGATTCCCACGCATCTGCTCTCGGCCGTGGAGTGGGAGGAGCGCTTCGTCGCAGCCGGCCTCCGCACCGTGAGCCATCGCCGGATTCCTGACCCCTCGCCCCGTCCCGTGGTTTACACCGGCGGCTGGTTCCGCGACGCCGATGAGATGCGGCGCTTTAAAGCTGAAGGCGCACTGCTCGTTACGGGCGTCAAACCCGCTCCGCTGTAACCCTCCGCCTTCTCCGGTTTTCCCGTCGCGCCACGCCTGCTAGAATCTTCTGCGGCAAGACTTCGATTATCCGCTTGTCATCCTCGGTGGTCCCGGCTAGCCTTAGGGCGTGTCTCGTCCGGGATCCGAGGTGGCGCTTGCTGGCGCGGTGGAACCGTTGGCTTCAGAATCACTCTCGATGGGCCGGGGCGCTTCTCTGCGTGCTCACCTTCGTGGTCTTCGCAGGCACGTTGGCGTGTCAGTTCGTCTTTGACGATATACCCCAGATTCTGCAAAATCCCTTCATCACCAACCTCAGTTTCTGGCGCCGGATATTTCTCGGCTCTGTCTGGTCGTTTCGCGGCGCGGGCGAGCATGACAACTTCTACCGGCCGCTGCAGTTCCTGACGTACTGGCTCTTGTACCGCGCCGGAGGACCCAACCCCGCACTGTTCCATCTCTTTCAACTACTCTTGTGCGCCGTTACCGTGGGATTGGTCTACCGGCTGGGGCGGAAACTTCTGCACAACGACCTTGCGGCGCTGGCCGGCGCATTGCTTTGGGGTCTGCACCCCCAGCACGTGGAGCCGGTGACCTGGGTTTCCGCCCTGCCCGACGCAGGCGCGGCCGCCTTCAGCATCTTAGGTTTCCTGCTCTTTCTGCGTGCCGAGCGGGCCGCGACTGGCATCGCGTCTTACGCGCTCGCCGCTCTGGCGTATTTGCCCGCCCTATTCTTTAAGGAGTCGGCGCTGAGTTATCCCCTGCTGGTTCTGGTTTACTGGTTTTTCCTGCCGGGCAGCTCAACGTGGAAGCAGAAGGCGACCCACTGGCTGCCCTTTGCGGCGGCGGGGGCGGCTTACCTGGCGATTCGCATCACAATGCTGGGTGGTTTCTCCGCAGGGCCGGGAGTATGGAAGATATCGCGGCAGACGCTCATGGCGGCGCTGGGGGTTCTGGGGCAGCATGCCAAACTGTTTTTCTGGCCGGTGCATTTGAGCGCTTTCCGCGTTTTGGAGCTCGGCCCTAGCCTGCGTTCCATCTGGCCCTGGCTCATGCTCCTGGGGTTCGCCGCCGCCTTACTCGCGCGGCGTCAAGAGCCCATCTTGGGCTTCCTGATTTGCTGGTGGGGTGTGACACTCCTGCCGTGCCTGGATGTTCGCCTGGTCAGCTTTCCCGTCGCCGACCGCTTCTCCTATTTGCCGTCGGTGGGGCTCTCGCTGGCCCTGGCCTACCTGTGCCTGGTGAAGCTGCCGCAACTTTTCCCGTTGGCGCAACTCGCTCCCACGCTGGCCGGCCTGCTGGCGCTTGCCGCGACCACCTGCGCCGTCGAGGATGTGCGCTTGGTGCCCACCTGGGGCAGCAATGAGGCTCTGTGGAGTTACTCGCTGCGCGCCTCTCCGAATGCAGCGATCGTGCACCTTTTCCAGGCGACCCTCCTCCGCACACGCGACGCCAACGCAGTCGGAGCCGAGCAGGAGTATCGAACCGCCCTCCGTCTGAACCAAGCGAGCGTGCGCCCGCTCGCGGGGCTAACCTACGAGTGTTACCTGGGTTTGGGGCAGGTCGCGCAGATGCGGGGCCGCTCGCCGGAGGCTGTTAACTACTATGAAAATGCGGTGCGCGTGGCGCCCGGGCACAGTCCGGCATATAAATTGCTGGGCGCGCTTTACTTTCCCCATGGCGACTACCGGAAGGCGGCCGAGTACTTCACGACGGCGGTCCGGCTGAATCCGCAGGATGTGGAGGTGCGTTTCTTCCTCGGCACCTGCGCATTGAAGCTGGGCGAGCCGCGCCAGGCAGTAGCGCAATTTCGCGCCGCGCGCCAGGTCGATCCGACTTATATTCAAGCTTACGAGGCGGAGGCGCGCGCGCTGGAAGTAGCCGGTGACACAGCGGAGGCGGCGCGCGTCCGGGCTCTCGAGGCGAAGCGTTAAGGAGTACCGGGCGCGGGCTCGGCTTTACGTATTCCATCCGTGAGGCTTGACCCTTGTTGATCCGTTTGAACGGATTGCTCAAGAACCATCGCGCGGTGGCCAACTGGCTGCTGGTTCTTGTCATCGTCGCAGTTTTCCGCGGCATGCTCGCCAATGGGTTTGCTTACGACGATGGCCGGCAAGTTCTGGATAATCCCTTCGTGCGTAATGCGCGCCTCTGGCGGCGCATTTTCACGGGGTCCGTCTGGTCCTTTCAGGGTGCGGAGGCCGGGGCGAACTTCTACCGGCCCCTCCACATCTTTTCCCATTGGTTGGTGTGGCGGGTGGCAGGGCCCAATCCGGGAGCGTTTCACTTTTATCAACTGGTTTTTTACGTGGTCACGGCGCTGCTGGTTTACCGGCTGGGTTGCGAGCTGTTCGAGAATCACTTAGCGGCCTTTGTGGGTGTGCTGCTGTGGGTGCTCCATCCCTTGCACGTTGAGCCGGTATGTTGGATTGCCGCAGTTCCCGACGTGGGCTGCACCCTGTTTTATGTGCTGGCGTTCCTGTTCTTTCTTCGAGCCGAGAGGGCGCCACGCGGGCGCTGGGGTTGGCACACGGTGGCGGCAGTGGCATTTTCCCTGGCGCTCCTCTTCAAGGAAACCGCGATCAGCTTCCCGCTGCTTCTATGTGCGTACTGGTCGGTGCTGGGGAAGCAGGAGAGTTGGTGGCAACGAGGTCTTCGCTGGTTGCCCTACGGGTTGGTGACGGGCGTCTATCTCGAAATCCGCGTCATGATCCTGGGACATATCACGCATGCCCCGCACCTGTGGCGGGTTCCGCCGCGCATCGCGGAAGCGGCCGTGGGGTTGCTGGGGCAGCACGCCAAGCTCTTTTTCTGGCCCACCCAACTGAGCCCCTTTCGCACCTTTGAGCTGGCGCCTGGTCTGCTCTCGCCCTGGCCGTGGACCACGCTGTTCGTGCTCGGGCTGGCCCTCACCTTGCGGCGGCGCGATCCCATCCTACGCTTCCTGATTCTCTGGTGGGGGGTCACGCTGCTTCCTTGCCTCGACGTGCGGCAACTCAGTATCCCGCTCCTGGCGGAGCGCTTTTCCTTCCTGCCCTCCGTGGGGGCGTGCCTGGCGGTGGCCCGGTTCCTCGTGGGAATCTTGCCGGAGTGGATCCCAGACCGGCGTCCAGTGCGCGTTCTCATTCCTGCCCTCGGCCTGGTTCTCATCCTGTTTGCCTGGGAGGATCTCAACGCTGTCCCGCGCTGGCGAAACAACGATGCCTTGTGGAATTATTCTTACCGTGTCTCATCGCAGTCGGCGCTGGTGCACGTCCATCGGGCGCTCGACCTGCAGTACCGTAACGCCGACTTAGCCGGCGCCGCGCAGGAATACGAGGCAGCATTGCAGCTCAACCGCGAGAGTTTTGTCCGCTGGCCGTCGGTGACCTACGACTGCTTGGTGGGGCTTGGTCAGATTGCCTATGCTAGGGGGCACGCGGACAAAGCTGTTGTCTATTTCCAGAAGGCCGTCGACCTCACACCCCACTGCAGCGTGGCCTATGACGCATTGGGTTCGGTCTATTTTCCGCGCGGCGAGTATTCGCGGGCCGCGGAATATTTCCAGCAAGCGGTGGGCGTGAACTCGCAGGACGTGATTGCGCGGTTCTTTCTTGGAACTTGTTGGCTGAAGCTTGGTAAGCCGGCGCAGGCGGCGGGCGAGTTCCGCGCGGCACGTGAAGTCGATCCGGATTATTTTCAAGCTTACGAGGCCGAAGCTCGCGCGCTGGAAGCGGGCGGCGATCAAGTTGGCGCGGCGAGGGTCAGGCGTTTGATTCCTAGGCCCTAGGCCGATAATCGAGAAAGCTGAGGTCAAACGTTGCTGGCACGGTGGAATGAACAAATCTCCAGACACTCGCGCCTCGCGGGTGGCGTGCTGTTCCTGGTCACGGTCGTGGTCTTTCAAAAGACTTTGGCGGGGTTGTTTGTCTTTGACGATACTGCGCTGATCCTGACCAATCCTTACATCACCAACCCGAGCTACTGGCAGCGGCTTTTTCTCGGTTCGATCTGGTCCTTTCGCGGCGCGGCGGAGCAGAGTCATTTCTATCGCCCCCTCCAGTTCTGGGTGTACTGGCTTCTGTATCGGGTGGCTGGTCCGCGCCCGGCGTTTTTTCACCTGTTTCATCTCTTGCTTTGCGCCAGCACAGTGTGGCTGGTCTTTCGCCTGGGACAGAAATTACTTCACCACGATTTGGCCGCCTTCGCCGGTGCGCTGCTTTGGGCGTTGCATCCCTTACACGTGGAAACTGTGGCTTGGATTTCCGCACTTTCAGACGCAGGCTCGGCCTGCCTCGTGATTGTAAGTTTCTTGCTCTTTCTGCGTGCCGAGAGCAAGGAGGCCCACCCTATGGCGCGTCATATCTGGGCAGCGTTGGTGTTTTTCCCGGCGCTTTTTTTCAAGGAGGTGGCCCTTGGTTTCCCGCTCCTAGTCATCGCGTACTGGGTTTTCCTCGGGAAACAGGAGTCGTGGTCCCGCCGTGCGGTTAAGGGTTCGCCTTATGCACTCGCCATTGCCGCTTACGTTGCCGTGCGGATCACAGCCCTGGGGCGCTTCTTCGCAGCCCCGCAACCCTGGAAGATCTCTCCGCGCCTGCTCGGCGCGGCGGTGGGAGTTCTGGGTCAGCACGCCAAGCTCCTCCTTTGGCCGGTCAGTTTGAGCCTGGCCCGCACTTTTGATCTGTCCGCCAGCCTGCGTTCACCTTGGCCGTGGTTGACGTTGGCAGCGTTGCTCGCCGCGTTCGTGCTGCGGAAACGTGAACCCTTGTTGACGTTTCTTCTCGCGTGGTGGGTCATAACGCTTGTGCCCTGCCTGGACGTTCGGCAACTGGCGGGCGTTCCGGTGGAGGATCGCTTTTCTTATCTTCCTTCCCTCGGGCCGTGCCTGGCAGCCGCGTTCGCCGCGCTCGTGCTGCTGCCCGAGCGTCTGGCGCGCCTCAATCCCGCTCGTATCCTGGTTCCTGTCTTGCTCACCGTGCTGGCGCTGTGGACCGTGCAGGACGTGCGCAGCGTCCCCCACTGGAGTGACGACGCCGCCCTTTGGAGCCACGCGGCGGCCGCCTCTCCGGACTCGGCCCTGGCGCATTTGTTTCAAGGGATACTGTTGGAGCATCAAAAAGGCGATCTCGACGGCGCAGCCCGGGAATACGAAACTGCGCTGCGCCTGAATCAGTCGAGCTTCCGGCCCACGGCGGGGATGATTTATGAGTGCGACCTCGGTTTGGGTCGCATCGCCCTGAGCAGGGGGCGAACCGAAGTCGCAGTCGCTTACTTCGAAAAAGCCGTCCACGTGGCCCCTGTCCTGAGCCCGGCCTACCGGCTCCTCGGCGTTGTCTATTTCCCCCAGGGTAATTACGCCCGGGCGGCGGAATACTTCGCTCGCGTCGTGAAGATCAATCCGCAAGATGTCGAGGCACGGTTTTTTCTTGGCACTTGTTGGTTGAAACTTGGCAAGCCGGCGCAGGCTGCGGAACAATTCCATGCTGCCCGCGAAGTGGCCCCCGATTATCTCCAGGCTTACGACGCGGAAGCGCGCGCGCTCGAAGCCGCCGGGGATACGGCCGGCGCCGCAAGCGTGCGTGGCCTGAAACCACCCAAATAGCGCTCCTCTGGAAAACGTGTCCATGTGAGGACTGGCGGCCATAGACCCCCGCCGCAGCGGGAATTCTTCACAACTCTCCACTTGCAGGGAGCTTACCCTTGATCTGAGAAGGCTACGTTCGTGGCTGCGCAGCAAGAGCCGAAAGGTCAACGTGGCCGTTACGAATTGATTTTCCTTTGAACTTGTTGGCGGAACGTAGCGTAATATCTGTGTTGTACCCCGCCGCCGGGGCGGGTGTGGGCTTGCAGAAAGAGTGAGCGGCGTGAATAGTGTAGCTGAGGCTTTGGTGTTGGGATTCGGATCAGGTCCAGTATGCCTCGCTTCTTGTGGACCAGTGCTGCTGCCCTGGCTGGGGGCCGAGCCGCGCGAACTGCGCGCGACCGGCCGCTTGCTGGCCCTCTTCTTGGGGGGGCGGCTGGCAGGCTACCTGGGGTTTGCGGTGGTGGCTTGGGCGGCCGGCGTTGCTATCCCCGTCGAACCGCGCACTCGCACCTTGGTGTTTGGATTGGCCAACTTCGGCCTGGCCGCCCTATTGGGGATCTCGGCATTCCTTCCTCGGCGCCGTTGCCCCCCGCCGCAGGACGAACCTGCGCCGCGCCTCTATCAGATCAGCTCTCGAGACCGCTTCCGGCCGCCTACCGCGCTCACGCTCGGTTTCCTCACAGGTCTTAATCTCTGCCCGCCTTTCGTTACCGCCGGCGTGCGCGCCGCCGCGACCCGGAGCCTGCCCGGTGCACTTCTGTTCTTCGCGGTGTTCTTTGTAGGCACCGCCGTCTGGTTTTTGCCTTCGCTCGCCATAAGCCCGCTGCGCCGGTTCAACGTGGTTCCCACAGTGGCCCGCATGACCATGGGCGCTCTGGCAATCTACTACGCCTATTTGGGAGTCGTGTGCGCGGCCTCCTGGCGGCTAGCTCCCAGCCGGACCGCGGATTTTTTCATTTTCATCACAGGAATGGTGTGTCATGCCTGATCAACCCCGCTCGATCGCGCTCGCAGCACCGCGCGGAATCGGGCGCTCGCTGCTTCTGACTGTGCCCATGGCCCTGTTCACGCTGCTCCTCTTCACTCCCGTGCTGCGCCAACCGGGCCGGCCCGCCAAGCTGGCGGCGCTGATCGCCTGGGGCTTCATGCTCGCTTTGTTCTTCCTGATGATGCGCACTCGTGAGACCTATCGCTGGCGCCGAATTTTCTTCATCGCCTTAGGGTTCCTTTTTCCGGTTGGTTTTATCTGGGACCTCGTCGCGCTGCGCTCGTCGATGAGTATCCCGATCGAAAGGATGCTCTCTGGGGACACGCCCTTCTGCTTCATGGTAATCCCCATGACGCTGATCCCCGCCGCGCTGACCAAGACCATCATCTTTCCGGGCTCGATCCTCCCCACCGCGTCAAACCCCCACAGTATCGCCATGATGGTGGCGCTATGGCTGCTCGCCACGGTGATTCTCGGCAAGGCCTGGTGCAGCTATGGGTGCTTCTTCGGCGGGCTGGATGAGGGCTTCTCCTCGATTGCCAAGAAGGCGCGCCTTCGCAAAATCAACCCCAAGTGGCGGTTGGTACCCTGGGCGATTCTGGTGGCCATTGTGCTACTCTCTGCGGCCACGTTTGAGCCCATCTACTGCATGTGGCTCTGCCCCTTCAAGGCGGTCACCGAGTTCCCCGAGGTGCGTTCCGTCCAGACGGCGGTTCAGTTCGGCATCTTCATCGCGCTCTTTCTGGGCTTGGTGGTGGTGCTGCCGTATCTGACCAAACGGCGGACGCAGTGCGCTTTCTTCTGCCCCTTCGGGGCCTTTCAATCGATCTTCAGCCGGACCAGCATCTTCGATATCCGGATCGACAAGGAAAAGTGCGGCGCCGGCTGCGTCTTGTGTCAGAACAACTGCCCAACGCTGGCCATCGACAAGGAATCGATTCAAAGTGGCAAGACGCTTTCCACCTGCTTGCGGTGCGGCGCATGCGTCGACGTTTGCCGCAAGAATGCCGCCGTATGGCACATCAAGGGCACGCCGGTCGGCGTCTCGCCGGAGCGCGCACGGCTGCTCTACCTTTACGCCGCGTGGGTCTTTGCCAGCATGTTCGGCGGAAGCATCATCGCCAATTCGCTCCAGAAGCTGATTGGCTTGCTCGTGTAAGGGGCCACCCGGGAGGAATGCCATGAAGCGTCTGCCCGCAGTTCTCGGATATATCGCCGCGGTGCTGACCATCGCGGTAGCGGTGGTGGGGCCGCTCTTCTGGTTCGGTGTCTTCGGCCACGCCGCCGCGGCAACCTCGCTGCGCATTGCCCCAATGTACTCGGGCGGCGAACCCGCTCGCACCCTCGCCCGCGACGGTTACCAGATCGTTGTCTACAAGCCCGTTCCCAAACCCGCCCCGCTTTCGCAAGCCGCAGCGTTTGTGCAAATCGTGTGGACACCGGCCTCGAAGCTTCCCGCCGCCATCTCCGAGCCTCTTGACCTGGATGGCGACGGCCGGCCCGATTGTGTGGTTTCCTTCCAGATCCCCCGCGATCCGCAGGCGAAACTGCACGTCACGGTGGAGCCTTTGACCGCCCTCGTCCTGCCCATGCACCAGGTGAGCAGGGATTCGTTCTCCTCCCTCATCGCGCGGGTGAACGACACCGTCGTCGTCCGCGTGCCCCTGCGCTAAGAGCCTGTCCAGGCAATACACGCCCGCTATTCTCACGGTGACCGGCGATGAGGACATCGCCGCTACAAAGACGAATCGTCGCGTCTCGGTTTTGTTGCCAACCGGCGCGAGCGTCGGGGTATAATTACCTTGGCGCCGCGGGGGAACCCTCGCGACGGCCAGGCATCGCCGCCGAAACAAGAGGCAGAGGCATGGGATTCATCGAGAACCGCTATGAAAAGAATTTCATCATCACGTCCGTGGACTATGTTTTCAACTGGGCGCGCCTGTCCTCTATCTGGCCGTTGACTTTCGGGCTGGCGTGTTGCGCGATTGAGATGATCGCCGCCACAACCTCGCGCTTCGACATGGCGCGGTTTGGCGCTGAGGTCTTTCGTCCCAGTCCCCGCCAAGCCGACTTGATGATCGTGTCCGGAACGGTGACGCTGAAAATGGCGCCCGCGGTGAAGCGCATATGGGAGCAGATGCCGGATCCGAAGTGGTGCATCTCCATGGGGGCGTGCTCCAGCGTCGGGGGGCCCTTCAATACCTATGCGGTGCTGCAGGGCGTGGACAAGATTGTGCCCGTGGACGTCTATGTGGTGGGCTGCCCGCCACGCCCTGAGAACCTCTTTTATGCTTTCCTCAAGTTGCAGGAGAAGATCGATAACATGACGGTGGGGAAGCGGCCCACCGAAGTCCGATTGGACGAGAGCATGGTCGAAGACTTCAAGAAATCCATCCGCATCGGCAAAGCCGGGACACCCGAACTGGTCCAGATCGGCTGAGCCGATTTCTTCCTGCGAAAACTGGAAAAATCATCGTAGGGGCAGCACTTGCGGGCATGCAAGTGCGATTCCGACAGAGCCCGCCGGCGGCCGCGTCCCGCGCGGGAAACGAAACCAGTGTCGCCAACGGGAGTGGCTTCACTGGCTCACTTTCAAAACCCAAGCGGGCTGGCGCAGCAACTCTTCCGGGAGATCGGGAAGCTCGATCGATATCCCGTCCTTTACCGCCTTGAACTTCAGGGGCGCCGTGGACCCGAGCAGGGTCGCCGACTTGACGCCAGGCACATCCTTGAGGCGAAAGTTCCGTCCCGGCCAGCGCGGCAGAATCGCGAACAGGTCGCTGCCCTTCGTGGTGAAGAACGCTTCGATGCCCGCCTTGCCTGGCTCGGGCTTCGCCGCCAGCTTTGTCACGTCGTAGGCCGTCTCGAACTCCTTGTTGTAATCGATCTTGGGAACTTCGCCGGCGCTCCATTGCCGCGTGGCCTTCCATGGTTTCGTGCCATAGATCGCTTCGCCGTTAACCTTCAGCCAGTCGCCGATTTGCAGCAGACGCTCCTCCATCACGACGGGAATGGTGCCGTCGGCGGCGGGTCCGATGTCGAGCAGGAAATTGCCGCCGCGGCTGACCAGATCCACCAGCATGATCACGAGCTCGCGGCCGGTGTGGTAGTCCTCCAGGCGCTCCGCGCGGTTGTAACCATAGCTGAAGCCCATGCCGCGGCTCTCCTCCCAGGGATGATCCATGCCACTCATGCCGGGCGTGTATTCTGTAGTCCAATAGCCGCCGTGTTTGTGGCGGCAGTCCGCCCCCCAACGATCGTTGATGACCACCTCGTCCTTCACGGGGAACTCGTTGAATAGCCAGGCGAGCAGTTCGGGGCTGTGCCACTCGGCAGAGGGCAGATCCCACTCGCCGTCGCCGAAGATGATGGAAGGCTGGTAGCGTGTGACGAGGTCTTTGAACTGCGGGAACATGTGCTCACGGATGTAGCGCGGCTTGTCAGATAGCCACAGCGGGTTGTACCACTCGTAAAGCGAATAGTAGTAACCCATGCGCAGACCTTTCCGCCGGACCGCATGAGTCAGGTCGCCCAAGACATCGCGCTGGGGACCAATTTCCACCGCATTCCAAGGCCGCCCCCAAGTGGCAGAGGCCTCCTGGCTCGGCCACAAGGCGAATCCCTCGTGGTGTTTCGAGGTCAGCACAACATACTTCGCGCCCGATCGTGCGAAGACGTCGGCCCAGTAATCCGGGTCGAACAACTCGGCCCGAAACTGCGGCGCGAAGTTCTGATAGGGGAAGTCCGGGCCATACATCTTCTGGTGATAGGCCCAGGTGCCTGTCTGGATGGGATTCGCGTGGGCATCATCCCTGCCGCTGGTCATCGCGTTCCAGTACCACTCAGCGTAGGCCAGCTTTCCTGGGATCACCGGAGCATAGGCCGGCACCGAGTAGACGCCCCAGTGAACGATGATTCCGAACTTGGCGTCCGTGAACCAGGCCGGTGTGGGCCGTTTGTCAAGGGAGTCCCAAGTAGGTTGATACGTCTGAGCTCGCAGGCCGCTGACGAAAAGGAGGAGTAGGAGAAGTGACGATTTCATAAGTGGTTTCGGTCCTTTCTGGTGTCCTACTTCGCGGGTTGAAAATACTGCTTATAATCTCCACTAAGCAAATACAAGGGCTCAACATCTTCCTCGATGTCCGCAAATCGCCCGACCTTTTCATAGAAATGATTATCCACATAATCGTCGTTCACCCGGCTGACTTCCCCAACGAAGACGGTGCCCTTTCCTTTTCTGCCCCAGAATTTGTGGTATAGCCGCTGGGGGAGGCAGATAGATTCGCCGGGGGTTAAGTGAATGGCCCCCCCGGCCTTCAGCCGGGTCTTCACGCTATCCACACTGACGATTACATCGCTGGCTGTGTCCAGTTCTTCGTCAGGCATTGAATTCCAGAGTTGAATCACTAACTCTCCACCACCCCGGTTGATGATGTCTTCCATTTTTTGATAATGAAAGTGGGTGGGTGTGATTTGGTCTTCCAGCACAATCATGGCTTTTTCAGCGTAGGTCTTGCCGAAGGATTTGGACAACTCCTCGAAGCTGCCGTTGCGGATAGTGAAAAGCAATAGACCAATTTTTCTGAAATCGCCTGAGCCGAAGTCGGTTATGTCCCAACCCAGTTGTTGGGTCACGATCTCACGGCACTCATCCCCCTTGGATTTCCAATCCTGAGGTGACCATTTGGCGAAGGGGGGCAAAAAGAACTTCATCTCCTTCTCCAGGAAAGTAAGCCCGCCCCGCATGATTTGGTTGATTTCTGAGCGGCGCATTCTTCCTTCTCAAAAAGATCCCTTCCGTTGCCGGAGATGACTGCGCTCATCTTGCCGATGACGGTGCTCGGAAAGTGCACGCGCGCCCGCATCGTGCACTCCGCCGCCGGATTCTCATCGAAGACGGCGGCTTCGCGCCTATCTTCGGTCGGGCCTACGCCCCGAAGTCCACCCGGAAAGGGAACTTTTCCTGCATCTGGGCGACTTCCCTCCAGGGCCTGATCCCTCCCGTGGTGGTCAAATCACTGAGGTTCATGGCGCCGGCGCAAGTGGCGAACCGCAACGCCGCGTCGAGGGACCAACCATTATGGAGGCCGTAAAGCATGCCGGCGCAAAACGAGTCGCCGGCCCCGGTGCTTCCCACGATGTATTCCTCGGGGAGTTGCAAGGAGGGCTGAACAACCTCCGTTCCATCCGCGGCCCGCAAGTAAGCTCCTTCTGGAAAATGGATAACCACCAGGTCGTTGACGCCATAGGCAAACAGCGCCTGGGCAATCTTGGGCAAATGGTGCACGAGTATGGTGTTTCCACTTCGCAGGGGAATACCCGAGAGCTTCTCGGCTTCGAAATCGTTGATGATGCAATAATTCGTGTACCGCAACGCCTGCGGCACGATCTGGTTAAAGCGGTTGCTGTCTTCCGATACCAAGTCAATAGAAGTGCGGATGTTCCGTTTCTGCAACTCGCACAACAACCGGGCGGCAACGGTTTTGTACCTGGCGTCCGGTTGGTCCATGGCATCCAACAAGAGCAGGTACCCCAGGTGGAACATGCTCACCGGCAAGCGCTCCAGGTCGACATGCTCAGGGGAAAACAAACAATTTGCCCCGCGATAGTGGAAGAAGGTTCTGCGTCCCGTGGACTTGACGTTGAAAACGTCGGTGTAGGAGGTCTTGTCCTCGGTGGTTCTGCGAAGTTGGTCGATGTTGATACGGGGGAATTGGCGGCATTGCGCGATGATGTAGTCCCCGTTGGAGTCATCGCCAATAACGCCCAGCGCGTACAGTTCAAGGCCGGCGTCGAACTTGGCCAGATTGAGCGTCACATTGTGGGCGCATCCCCCGCCGCCCACGGATTCCGAAAGAATGTTTGCCAAGGCGTTCTCGGGTGGGTAGAAATCCACCACCTTCACCAAGTCAATAATCCAATTCCCCGCGCAGGCAATACCTTTCTTTTGGTCTGCGCCCATGGCATTGCCTCTCGAAGTGACCTCGATAGAATGCCGGCTTCTGCTCTCCGCGCGCGCCGGGGATCTCGAAGCGCGGGCTTTGTAACCTGGCAAACTTCCTACCCCGCAGCGTCTGTACGAACCGGGGTTTGGGTGGTAATGTTCGGTTTTGCTCTTGCGTGCGGCCGGAAGCGCACGGACCATTCCTGCCATGCCCCACTTCCCATTACGGGAATCCACCAAATGCCATCCTGCTGCTTGACGAGGAAGACCGTTTTGTGGTTGACCACCGCTTGCTCCGGATCGAATTCCGGCGGGCAATAAGCCACGATGTGATAGGAATCTCCTGGAGCGCCTTGCGTCTGGCCTTTCAGCGTCAGGTCAGTCGCCGACCAGGAGGGATCCTTCAGGGTCACTTGGCTCAGGTGGTTGGAAACCGCCACGATTTGGGGGGCGCCCGTAACGCCAGTGATCACGAGAGTTCGGGATTCCCCGGGCGGAACCGTGACATCCAACTGGCCATCCGACCTGGTCAGCAAGATGTCGTTCCAGAAGTCATACACCAGGTCCGGGTCTCTGGAGGGCACGTAGTGAACCGATAGCAGGTGGTGAGTCAGCGGCTCTTTCCCGCCCCAATTGAAGAGCCCCCTCACTTCCATGCCCGTGCCCATCCCATGGACGGGAAGGTCCCATTCCTGGGCGGGGATGGTGCCGAACAGGTCCGCTGGCCTGCCGCTGGTTCCCGCCACCGGGTGAATGCGTTTCAGAATCTCAAGTCTCTCAGGGCTAAGCGAGGTGAGGTCATCACCAATGGTGATCGCGCCGCTGGACAACCCCGCCAATGTGACCCACGCCCGGTATTCCTCGGTCGTCGCGGTACTGCCTACCAACGCGTCCGGATCATTCACCCACCAGACGCCCTGCTCATAAAATCGCGCCGCAATATTCTCATACCCTGACTCTCCCCATTGGTCCGGACCGATGCGCATGCCATCCACCAAGCCCACGGAGGCGAGTTGAGGCGCTCCGCACCCGAGCAGGTAGATGTTGGGCCCCAGCGTTTCGCGAATGGTCCGCAGCGCCTGCCGGTAAACCTCGGCTCGCGTCAGGTGCGCGTTCTGGTACCGGTCACCAACAGCCAGCCACTGCAAGAAGTCGATCATGACGTACTGGTATCCCCAGTCCCGAATGCGCTCAAAGAGGCTTCGCAGGTGGGCCAGGGCCTCGGGGTTGGAGGTGTCAAGAAAATGCATGGTATTGCCGTAGAAGTCCTCGTTGGTGACCGGTTTCCCATCCGCACCCATCTGCACCCAGTCGGGATGCTTCTTGAAAACCTCCGAAGTCTCCGACACGAACGCCGGCGCCACCCATACCCCTGGCTTCGTTCCCAGGCCCTTCAGAGAAGTGGCAAGCTTGCCCATGCCGTGCGGCACATAGGGAAAGTTCCAATCGCCATACAATTCTTCGCTGCTGTCATCCACCACGCGGAGAGTGTCAATTCCCCACGGCTTCAGGGTCTTGACGATCTCGGCATTCTTCAACATCGCCTGCTCAAGATCGGGAAGGTTCGCCTGGCGGGCGCGTCCGTAACCTGCATACCAACTGCACCACGCCGTGCTCGTATGCTTGAGGGGAGTCAGGCTGTTGACCTTTTGCACCGCAACAGCGTAGCTCTCGAGCCCCTGCGTGACGTCGGGGGCAAACAGAATCAGCAAGGAGTCGGCAGCGCGCACCTCGCCGGGGCCAACCACGACGTTGAACTCCGCGCTGGCCTGCAGGAAAGGATTCTGGCCATCCGGCAGGCCATAGCCGAAGCTGCCGAACGCCCGCTCGGCGGAAAGGAAACCCGCCACCAGCGGCGGATCATCTACTGCCACAACATCGGAACTCATCACGGCGGCGTTGGCCATGACGGGGACCACGTGCGACGTCCCCCAGGAATTAAACCCGTTGCTGAGAACATGCGGCCCCTTCGCATAGTGCGGCTTGGCGCCAAGTCCTTCTACCAGGCTGACGGTTCTCAATACGAACTCCTGCTGGGAGGTGTTCTGCATCTTCCAGTCCAGGCACACGCCGCCAAACTCTTCGTAGGCCTTGATGTCCAATTCCCAGCCGATCACCGCTTGTTTATCCGTGAGAACCATCTTCACTTGTTGGCCTGACCCGAGGGCGTCGCGGAAGGGTCCGGCGGTGGCGGTTCGATCAAAGCGCTGATCGGTGCTGCGGAAGAGCCCGAGGGAAGTATTCACGGCGCTGACGGCGGAATCGAGCTGATGTCCGCCATAAGTCGTGGCCACCGTCCACACGCCGGAACCTGGATCAACTGCCAGCGTCAGAAACTGGTTCTTGACGACACTCGGCGGCGACCCCTGCCCGAACGATAGGGCTGCCATCCCAAGCGCCCATACGACCAGCAAACTCAGACGAATTCGCATCATGAAGTCCCTCCAGCCTGATGCTGCCAACCAGTTCTCAAGCTGCGACTACCATTTTAGCTTCACATTCCGGCAGTGAAACGGCCTTGATTCAGCACGAGTCGGCGAGCTGGCGAAGGTTCGTGACCGTAGCCGCGGGCAGGATTCCCAACTCGTCAGCAGGGGCATTCGAGCGATTGAGCCAGAAAGCCGGAAAACCAAAAGCGCTGGCGCCCGCTGCGTCCCAGAAATTTGAAGAGACGAATCCGATTTCATTCCCCTTCATGGCCAATTCGTCCACAGCGAGTTGGTACACCGCAGGACAGGGCTTGTAGGTTCGTACTTTGTCGACGCTGAGCAGCGTGGCAAAGACCTGCGCGAGCCCGGCATGTTCGACAACCGCCGCGAGCATGCGGGGAGAACCGTTGGAAAGAATTGCCAGCGGTTTGCCCTGGAAAAATCTTAGGGCCGAGGCCACATCGGGATAGGGTTCCAGCCGCAGGTACTCTTGCATGAGCTCGGCTTGCTGCTTCGCGTCGCAGCGCAAGCCCAGGCTGTGGCAGGCATAAACCAGAGCCTCCCGGGTGACCTGCCAAAAATCCACATAACGGTTCATCAGCGCTCGCAACCACGTATATTCGAGCTGACGCGAGCGCCAGAGCCGGCTCAACGCTTCGCCCCGGCCGGGAAAAACCATCTCACCCGCGCTTTGAACCGAGAGGGGATCGAAGAGCGTTCCATAAGCATCGAAGACCCAGGCCTTGATTTCCGTCTTCATGGGACCGGTCGAAAGCATGTCTAAAGCAGTGGACACCAGCGGGCTCGCTCTGGCGCCAAAATATTTCGCGTCGGCGCCCTACAGGGTATCGGAAAAATCTCGTCTGCGGTAGTGGCAGCGATCTCATGTGGCGGAGACCGGGCGGGTGGCCGGGTCGAGATCCCATCTTGGTTGCGGGACGCGACTGCAATTCGGCGTCCGAATCATCACGGGCACCTCTGGCCGCCTTCATAGAACGCTGGCTGAGCGATAGGTTCCTTGCCGCATTTTCCGGTGCGTGTGCTAAAATCGTAGGTACTTCAGGGCATAAACAAATGGCACAGGATGACGGGCGGCTGCTGGTCTCTCTTATCCTCGGCTTCGGCGGGGGCCTCTACATGTTTTTCAAGGGGTTCCGCGAATTTCGCAAATATAGGCTGGTGGCCGACACCCCCGAGATCCGCATCCGCAGCATCCCCATGGGCCTGGTGAAAATCCGTGGCCAGGCGCTCGGTGAGGAGACTCTCCCCAGTCCTCTCACGCGCACGCCCTGCTACCTCTATAAAGTGGTCGTCGAACAATGGCACTCGGAATCCGACGGCGGCGGCGAGTGGAAGCATGCGGCTACCGACACCGGAAGCGTGAAGTTCTACCTCCAGGATTCCTCTGGAAACGTGCTCGTCGATTCGACGGACGCCGAACTGGACCTGCCGCGTTGCGCAAGGCGCGAGGTGGGCAGCCATTCCTCGGGCGCCTCCTTGAACCCCGGCTCACAGGCGCAAGGTGCAGCGGCGGTTACGGCTACGGCCGCTACGGACATGGAGCTACTCCAGTACGTTGCGCAAGCGCAAAGCCGCCACTTGACGCAGATGGTGGGAAAGGGGATTGGGTTTATCAGCCGCGGTGACCCGGCGCAATCACCCGGGCGACAATCCTTCTTGAACTTTCTGGCGGACCCTACCGGCGCCGGGGCAGAAGATTTCCGCAGCCGGATGATGAGGAGCATGGTGGCTCGACAGGACCCGAGTGGCGAGATTTCTCGCCTCGCGTTGGAAGTCTGGAAGTATCCGCAGGGCAGCAGGGAATTTCAGTCGGCTCTCCAGCGGGTCGTTCAGGCCTACGCCCACATGATGGCTTCGGCCAAGCACGCGCCTGACCCTGGGGGCATGGAAGCCCAAGTTCGCGAGCATCCGGAGCAGGTGTTGCAGATGGTCGCCCACGTGGCGGGAGCCGCCGAGCCTCAGGCCGATCCGGAGACCGAGAAGGCGCGTCAGGCCGCACTGGCTTATGGGCGAGAACAGATCGCGGTAATGACCCAGCGGGAAACTCACATGGCCAGCGGCCGCTTCCGTCTGACGGAGTACTGCCTGGTGCCCGGCCAGATGTACGACATCACCGGTACATGCGCCGAAAACCCCCACCCCCAGGATGAGTACGACCGCAACATCATCTTGAAAGGAACCAACGAGCCCACCTTTTTGATTTCCTCGAAGACCGAGAAAGAAATCGAGTCCAGCCTGCGGAAACGCACCGCGTGGATGGTCCTGGGCGGTGCGGCGCTCGCTGTCGCGTGCCTCGCTATCCTCCTGGGAAAACTCGGGCTGCTGTGGAAACACTGAGGGCGGACTTTCAAAAATATCTCTTCCAGCCGGTAGAGCCGCAGAGGAAGGGAAAAGACGCCTACCTCTGCGCTTGCCCCGCTATCTACCGGCTTCATACATGCCCGATGTGTAAGTGCACCTGCTCCAAAAGCGCGCGGATGCCGTTCCACATGATCTGCACCCCGATGCACACGAGCAGAAACGACGTAAGTTGTATGATCACGGTCATCCCCGTCGGGCCTAGCGCCCGCCCGAGGCGATCGGCGAATCCGTAGCAGAGAAAAATGCTGCGCGCGAGCAAAGCCGACCCAATAATTGCGACCGGAATGACCGTGAGGCTATGCCATTCATGGTGCGCGGCATTCGCGCCCAGTGTGATCGCCACGGACAGCGATCCGGGTCCGACGGTCAGGGGCAGGGTCAAGGGATAAAATGCGTTGCGGAATGGGTCTGTGGACTGCATGTTCCCCTTGACTTCCTTCCCGTCGCCGACGTTGCCTTGCTTCAACAGCGCCCAGCCCGTGGCGATGACAACCAGCCCCCCGCCCACTTGGACCACCGGCAGCGAGATTCCAAAGAAAGCGAGAATGTGGGTCCCGATCAGGTACGCCCCAACCAGCAGGAAAAAACTGTCCATCGCGATTCGCCAAGACAGTCTTCTCCGCGTGCTGGGCGAATATTCACTGGTCATGGCCAGGAAGATCGGGCTCCCGCCCAGTGGGTCAACGATTGGAAACAGTGCCGTGAGAAACAGCAATAGGCTTTTTGCCGCATCAACTATCATGTTTCTCCACCCCTACCCTTGCCGTGTCATGCCTGCGCCGTGATGACGACAGAGGTGAGATCAGTCTAAGTCTTATTCAGCTTTGCCCTTGGCTGTCACGAAACGATACCGAGACCTTGCATCTTATCGAGCCTCTCTAGCCAATGCAACCAAGCTCGCTCGTCCGGGCCCAGTTTGTCAGGGCTGTCTTCCTTTCTTGGGAGGTCACGCTTTCCGCCCTGATGCAGAGAAGGGCGAAGCGCAGACCTGCGCGCTACACGTCTCGCGACACGGTCTCGAATTCCGACATGAGGATCCGATCGCAGGATGAGAACCGCGGACCCGAAGAACGCGGCCCCCGGCTACACACTTCGGCCCATAGAGATAGACATATTGTCTTATCACTATTGTGTACTGGGCACAACGTTTATGCTTGACAGTAAACTGGGGGGTAGAGCTCATTAACAGAGTTCACATCCACTGCAGCACGAGAGGCGGATATTATGCCGGGGCTCCAGCATTCTTATTTGAACGGCAGCGGGCGACGACAGGTAGCGTCCCTGCCGCGGTCGTGCAGCTCAACTAGTTCGCTAAACCCGGAGGTTCGCAGCAATGAGGACGCATTCCTGGAAACAGACCGTTTATGCATCTGTCGTGCCTGTTATGCTGGTAAGTGCAGCTGCTCGACTGCAACTACCCTCAGAGCAGTCGTTCCGCCAGCAATTGGCCTCTGCATATGACCGGCTTGCGACGATGAAGGAGTGGAACTCCGCAGAGGACCACAGCCTCAAACTGCAGATCAAGGGGCTAACCAACAGTTACATACTTGGTGCCATCAACCAGGCAACTCCCCCTTCGGCGGGTAGCTTGGAGCATGATCTAAACGAGAGCTTTTCCCAGGCAATTGGGCACATGTCGATGGAAGATCTTCGCAAGTATTGGGGTGACGTTCACTACGCGAGCGTTCTAGTCGCGCCTTGGCGGGAGCAAGATGCTCTAGTCGTCGGCTACATGATACCCCATGGCAACACTAGCCTCGACGTCATCGAGGTGGCAGTCCATGCCTCTGGGGGCTATCAATTTGTGGCGGAGGGTGGCCGCGAAATGGAGAACCACGCGCTGCAGCTTACCCTCATGCCACGAGGTTCATCGCAGGCGATACGGTTCTTGGCTTACGGCCAGAGGCTCAGCGCAAATCAGTCGCCGGTCGGTGTGGTGCTTTACCAGTTCGACGGCAAGGCTTTGGCCGCAACGTGGAGTCGGAGCGATTTGCGGCAGGGTGCTGTCAACACCCAGGGAAACAAAATCATCCTTACATACCAAGATGCAAGCCATTTTGAGAAGGGAACGCCGCCATATTTTCTGCGCGAAGAGTACGAACTGACCTCGCACGGGGTAAAGCTAGCTTCGAAACGGTGGGTAGACAGCAAGTAGCGCGTCCTTGCCGCGAGGGCGGAGTTGGTCTTCAACTCCACGGCTCTACCCCCTCGGGGGTCGCAACGCCGCAGATTTGCACACACCAGGCGGGGCTGGCGCATCTCCGAAACGGGATGCCGAGTCAAGGAAAATCAGCCCCCCTACCCCGCCCGAGCCCGTTAGGGGCGAAAGAAATCACGAACATTAGTTCTTTCGCCCCTGCCGGGGCTGGGGGGAACTTTGCTCGAGCTCGTTACCCACCGCTTGCGCAGTGGGCCAAGGCCTTTCGCCCCGCTACGCGGGCTGGGCCAAGAAGCCGCGGAGCAACCGAACAGGCCCGCGCTTGCGTTGGGCATCTCCTTAAGCAGGCAAACGCATGTCATCCAGGTCCGCGGCCTTTCACCCCGCTTTTTGTTGTGCGCCGCTGGAATGTCTGACAATTAGGCGCTTTTCGCTTGCGCGTTTGCTCCTTAAATAGAACTAGAGCTAATAATTTACTTGACAATAAGAAACTAGGATGCTAGCCTCAAGGAGTAAGTGAGGCGGCCGGACAGGGCTTGGCTGCCGTGGTCAATTTGGAAGGAACGCGCCATCGGAGGTCGGTCTGAGGCGCGTGGCGATTAATTGACCGCCCTAGAAGCACACCGTCTTTATGGCCTCGAACCATGGAAACGCGATCTTCATGCAAAGAACGAAAGATTCCAGCCTGCCCCGACTATGCCTCACCAAAACGTTGATTAATGTCAATTTTGAGGGCGACCACCCCGTAGAGATGTTAAAAATGAAGGTCGATCCGACTATGTATATGAAAACAAAGGCGAGGATGACAATATGTCATGCTATCTCGCAGGCTCTTTACCAAAAAATGCAGGAATTGCACGTTAATTTCGGATAAAAACAGATATTCTTCGATAAAAAAGCAGAAAATCGCGCTTTCGCGACGCTTGACGGTGACAAGCTCAGCGCGGACTTGTTCCCGCTCTTTCGTGCCAGCCGTCCTCGATGCGCCGCCAAGCGAAGCACCCTTCACCCCCCACCCGCAAAACCTGGGGCCCCCTTCCTGCTCCGGCTGGTGAAAGCGCCGGCAGCGGGCCATCCGCTCCCCTCTGAGAGGACAAGGAATTGCGTTGGACCGGGAGAGGGCTATGCGATTGCGGCAGGGGGAGAAGAGCTTGGGGGATTCGAGCGGTTGCCGCCCCTCGGACCGGGCTGTTCAATCACCCGGTGACCCGATGAGCCGATCACAAGATCACCCGATTAACAGCCCCGGCCGTGACGCACTTCCCCATATCGGTTATCGGCTGGTTCAATGCACGGGATGAGGGAAATCGAGTGGCACCGCTTGCAGGCGCAAGCCGCGCCAGGCGCGACAGAGGAAGATATCGAGAAGGCCTGATGAAGGCGGGGCCAAATCCCCGCCTTTCCCTTCCTTGGTGAGAAATCCCGGCCAGGTCTCCACGGGCCGGGAAGTATATCTTGGGTCCGGGTCGTAAGGGCAGGAAGCGACGGAGGAAGAGAAGATTCCAGCCGCCCGGGTCAGCTTGATGATATCAGATGACTAGGCTACACCATCTGACGCTAATCCGGCAACACCCTTTTCAGCGCTTCCAGCTCCGGCTCGCCGGGGCCGAGGGGCAGCTTCACTTTGCCGCGCTGCACCACCGAGCGGCAGATACCCATCATGATTTCGAGGTCCTTATAGGCGCTCTCGCCGTTGCAGGGGTGGATCTTCTTCTCGTCGTCGAGCCAATCCGCCATTTCCTGCACGTAGGGTCCCATGTCGTGCTCGTAGTCCATGCTGCCGGGGCCCGATGTAACGCCATGGCGCGTGACCGCGCGCCAGCCGCCGCCCGTGAGCACCTCGGCAAAGCCTTCCGTGCCCTGCGCGCCGATGCGGCACTTACGCCACCAGTAATCGACCTCGGGCACGTCGGGAGCGCCCTCCCCCGATTCCACGATGCCGCGCACGCCGTTCGAAAACTGGATGAGCCCGGCGACGTAGTCCGGCGAGGGGTGATTATCCGCGAACTTGGATTTGCCGTGCGCCTGCCCCACGACCCACTCAGCCTCGGCGTAGTCGTTGTACCAGCGCATGTAGTCGAGGAGATGCGTCATCATATGCATCATCCAGCCGGTGGCGGTGCCATAGACGGTGTGCACGCGGCCGAGGGCACCGCTCGCGACAATCTCCTTGACCTTCTTGTAGTGTTCGCCGTAACGATGCTGATGGCTGACCACGGTCTTGATGCCGGCCGCGCGCACCAGCTTCATCATCTCAAGCGCTTCGTTGGTGGAAAGTGCCGTCGGCTTCTCAAAGGCGATCAACTTCACGCCTGCCTCGACGCCCGCGCGAATCATGGGCAGGCGCAGATCGGGCAGCGTGCAGAAGCAGAAGATGTCAGGCCGGGTTTTCTTCAGCAGCGCTGCGACATCCGTGCTCGTCTCGCTCACGCTGAACTTCTTGGCCGCGGCTTCCAGGCGCCCCGGCTCAATGTCGCACAATCCGACCAGCTTGAAACGGCTGTTCTTGTGGAAGGCGTCAGCATGATGGCCGCCGCGCTTGCCCATGCCGGCAACGACCACAGTGTAGGGCTTGTTTGAGTTCATGCATCACCTATTCGGGACTCGGGGTTCGGGATTCGGGATTAGGGACTCGGGATGCAGGTCTGGGGTCAGGATGTGGGGATTGGCAGAGTGGCGCATACATCGATGTCAATGTACGCGCCACCCGCGAACCTCCCCGAATCCCGAGCCCCGGGTCCCGAATCCCGTCTTCTTCTAGCGCGCAGCTTTAAACTTCCCCGCTTGCGCCTTGTCCCAGGCAACGGTGTGGTCGATGACGGCCTGCACCTCTTCCCTGGTCAACTCCGGGAACATGGGCAGCGAGAGCACACGCGCGGCTGAGGCTTCGGAATGTTTCAACGAGCCCACGATGCGCGCGCCCTTCCCCCACGGGAAGCCTTCCTGCTGGTGAATGGCGATGGGGTAGTGGGTGAGCGCCGTGATGTCGCGTTGCTTCAAGTACTCCTGCAGGCTGTCGCGGCCCTCCGTCTCGACAACGTAGAGATGATAGATATGCCGGTAACCAGGCAGGGCATAGGGGAGTTTGAGCGAGGTGCCCTTCAGTCCCTCGTCGTATTGCTTGGCAAAAGCGCGGCGCTGGTCGTTCAATTTGTCAAGTTGCTTCAGCTTCACGCTGAGCACGGCGGCATGCAGATCATCCAGGCGGCTGTTGTAACCCATGCTGTGAACGGAGCGCTTGACGGAGCCGTGGTTGCGCAGCTTACGGACGCTCGCGGCGACGTCAGCTCGGTCGGTGACCACTGCGCCGCCGTCACCGAAGCAGCCCAGGTTCTTCTGAATGATGAAACTGGTGCACATGGCGTCAGAAAGCTCACCCAGGGCGAAGTTCGGGCCGCGCGCGCCCAGCGCTTGCGCGTTGTCTTCGATGAGGAAGAGTTTGTGTTTCTTGGCGATCTCCGCCACGGCCCGCATTTCGGCGGGCTGACCGTAGAGGTGCACGGGCACGATGGCCTTGGTCGTGGGCGTGATGGCCGCTTCGATCAGATTCACATCGATGTTGCAGGTCTTGGGCTCGCAGTCAACAAACACCGCCGTCGCACCTGCGATCCAGATGGCCTCGGCAGTGGCGAAAAAGGTGTTAGTGGTGGTGATGACCTCGTCTCCCGGCCCAATTCCCAGCGCCATGAACGCCAACCAAAGCGCGTCCGTGCCGGAGTTCAGGCCCACCGCTTCCTTGGCATGGCAATAGCCGGCCAAGTCCTGCTCAAACTGCTTGAGCTTGGGGCCCATTACGTAGCTGCCGCTCTCCAAGACCTCATGGATGGCGGCGTCAATCTCGCTTTTCAAGTTGTGATATTGTCGAACATGGCCATAAAAGCCAACCTTCACAGGCGCCATAACAAAAGTCCTCCCTAGACTTCATAAATTGCGATAGCAAGCCAGACTAATCGCAAAGGACGATTCCCGCAAGCGGATTTCTTGTCTGGAACCGGAAGGGGACATCGCGTCCGCCCTGGGGAAGTGCGGTGGCGACGTAATATCCGCAGAGAAGCTCTGACGATCTTGCTGGGGGGCAGACTGAGGCCACCGTCATAACCGCCACGACACGCGCCGCACTGCGTCCCCAGCCTGCGTTGCGCTGCCGGGTGGTTTGCTTTAGAATCCTCTGCGCCAACCCTCCCATGGGTGGAAAGTCGAGGCCCTGCGATCATGCGAAAAATACCCATCGTCATCTTATTGCTTGCCGCTCTGAGTGGCACAGCGGCAGCCCAGCACGCCACGACATCGGCCCAGCGCGCCCAGCGGCCCGCGAAGCCGGAGGACACCGGGCCCGTCACCGTGATGCGCTCGGCCGATCTGCAAATCCCCATCGCCAGTGACGCGGTCAGCATCTTCGGGTACCTCTCCGATCAGCAGAAGCTGGTCTTGTGGTTTCCCGATCAGGCCATCCTGGAGCCGCATTTCGGAGGCAGATACCACTTCCGTTGGAATCACCAGGAGGGCGTGTGGACAGGAGTGGTGACCGAATTCGTGGCCGGCAGCACGCTGGGCTTCACTTGGAAACCACCCCAGGAAGAAACCGAAACCCAAGTGCGGTTCAAGCTTTCCCCGCAGGGCGGGCAGACGCAGGTGGAACTGACCCACAGTGGTTTTGTCTCCGCCGAGGCCTTTGACAAGGCCGTGAAAGCCTGGGTCTTCTACTTGCAGAACCTGAAATCGGTCATTGAAGACGAAGTCGACCTGCGTCAGACTGCGGCCAAGACGCCCACGCGCCCCGCCGTTCACCGCCGGCAAAAATAGGAAGGTGCTGCGCGTGGACTTGCCGCTCCGAGAGAGCACGATACGCTACCAGAATTCAAAACGCTCGCTGGCGCGTCCCGCAGTTCGTAAGCGGGGCTCACGGAGGTAGATACCCCACATATGCAGGGCGCAGGCGGCCGCGCTCTAGGGCTCGCCCGGCCGCCTGTAAACCACCCCCTCTTTCATGACAAAGTTTATGTTTTCAACGTGTCCAATATCGCTTAAAGGATTACCTTGTACGGCGACGAGGTCGGCCAATTTGCCGGGTTCGACGCTGCCAATTTGGTCAGCGAGACCCAGCAGGTCAGCGCCGGAAACCGTGGCCGAGCGCAGGGCCTGCGCAGGGGTCATGCCGTACTTCACCATGAGAGGGAACTCCTTCGCCGGGTTGATGGTCCACTCGAAGCCGCCCACGTCCGTGCCGAAGGCGATTTTCGCTCCCGCCTGGAGCGCTCGGCGAAACGTCTGGGCGTGAATCTCGATGCCGCCTTTCCATCCCGGAAAACCCTCGGCCTGGTGGAGTTCCTCGGCGTAGATGAAGATGTACAACGTGGGAACGTACCAGATGCCGCGCTCGACCATCGTCTTCAGGTCGGCGTCGGCGATGTAGGCGCCGTGTTCGACCGAGTCCACGCCCGCTTCCACGGCGTTATGGACTCCCTCCAGCCCCATGGCGTGAGCCGCAACTTTGTGGTGCTCGCGATGCGTCTCATCAACGATGGCGTGCAGTTCTTCCGGCGTAAAAGTGAGAATGCTGTGCACCACGCCCTCGGCCGTCGAAATGCGCTGGTCGGCGTAGACCTTGATCCAATCGGCGCCGTTCCCGATCTGCTCGCGCACCGCCTTGCGGCACTCGTCGGGTCCATCCGCGACCTGGACGCCGTGCGGCAACTTCAACGCCGGGTCGTAGCCCAGCAGGGCGTAGGCCCCGGTCACGTCGAGCGCGCGCGTCACCACCCTCATGCGGGGGCCGGGGATAACGCCCTGCTGGATGGCATCCCGTATGGACACGTCCGCATAATAGGCGCCCTCGGTTTCCAGATCACGAATCGTCGTGAACCCGTACTCGAGCGCGCGCCGCGCTGCCTGCGTCCCCAGGATCGTGCGATAGGGAAGCGACCACTTCAGGATCTGCTCGTCATACTGCCCCGGCTTCTGGTCGCCCTGCAAGAGAATGTGCGTGTGCGAATCCACCAAGCCGGGAAGGCAGGTCTCTGAGGCGAGGTCGAGGAAGGCCGCGCCGGCGGGCTTCGCAAAGCTGGGGGAGAAAGAGGTGATCGAACGGAACTTGCCGCCGGCGATTTCAATAACTGCGTTCGGACGGGGCTCCGCGGATTTTTCGTCAATCAGCGTCCCGCAGTGAACGAAGGTAACTTGGTCGCTCTTCACAACCCCAACCGCCTGCGCCCCTGTGATCGTCGGAGGCCGCACCAAAGCGAGGAAGAGGGAAACCTGGAATAGCAGAGACACTTGCACGCCCAGCCTGAGATTCATCGGATCCTCCTGACTTACGGATTCATGGTATGGCGGGTGGGAGTATATCAAAGGCCCCTTGCATTGGGGATGCGGTGAGGCCTCGACTCCGGCGGCTCAGTGTGATGTGCCAGGCGCCCACTCACTTCAGGGGTTCGAAGCCTGATTGGGGTTGCCTTCCAGCCGCTTGAACTTCGCGCAGCCCGGGTCGTGCTCGTCCAGCCACGGCATGTAATGTGACTCTTTCACAAGATCGGCAAATGCGGAAGGTGCGAATTGGCAGAGACTGGTGCAGCCTCTCAGTTTGGTCAGGCAGTCGAAATCGAAGTCGTAAGCGCGGTTTCTTTCCTCAGCGTTTGCCTGGGGAGTGAGGATGGAATGAATTCCCTCCCCCCCACCCACCGTTGTGATGTTAACCCAATCCACGAAGTAAGAGCGCTGCCCCGCCCGGTTTCGCAAGTATTCAGGCATCACCTTGAACTCATCTACCTGGCGCGCCAGGACCAGAGCGTCGTTTCCGCGTACCAGGACGCCATACCCAGTATGCGTAACGATTCCTCGTTCAATCGTAACCGTAATCCCAGCCGACAGATCCAACAGACCGCAACGCGAGAGGATACGAAGTACATGGCACAACGTCTCCCCGCTTATGAACCGGCCCCACACTTTCATGAAGAGCGGATAGTGCTCTAACCCCACTTCAAATGTGCAGTGCGTGGGACTGCAGCCGAAGTGGTCGTAGGGAGAAACAGCTCCACCGTGAGCGACGATAACCGCCCGGGCGTCCTCGAATGTTGACTTGCCCACTTGCAGTTGTCTGACATCGTAGAGTAACCGCTCCGCTCTGCGACGGTAGACGTGTGCGGACACTTCAGCCACCACAACGGGCAACGTGATAACGGCGACAAGGCCGACCAACCCGAACTTGGCTCTCCGTTTCATGGTTGGACCTCGACGCTCTATTCGAGCCGAGAGGACCTCGTTACGGCAGCCAGCGCAAGACCGCCCCTTCGTAAGGTTTCAGGCTGATTCTCCAGCCGGGGCCCTCGCGGCGCAGCGGCTCGAAGCCGTCGGTTGAAATCCTGCTCAGATTCTTGGCCGGCAAAGCCGTGGAGAGCATGACTTTCAGCGGTTGCGCGCTGTGGCTGGCCAGCACGAAATAGCCGCCCTGCGGCGCGTTCAAGGCCGACGCCTCAACCGAAGGTTGGTCCGTCGAAACCTGCGGATACACGCCCGCCCACTCCCGCAAGGCCTGATAGATTCGGTGGGTGTTTTCATTCTTCTCGAAGGCCGACGGGACGGCGGCGATATAACTCTCCAGAGGATAAGCGCACAACAGGGTTTTTCCCGCACCATAGGAGTGCGCCACCAGCGCCGGGCGTCCCTCCTGGTCCACGGCCACCACTGTGCCGCCGCGCACGTCCAGCATGGCAGCCCAGTGCTTGAACGCCCCGGAGGCGGCGGAATAGTGAAAGGTCTCACCCGGTTGCAGGTTTCCCAATGGCGCCACCACCTTCAGCGTCACCTCGCCGGCCGCCGCGTGATCCACCAGGCGTGCTCCGAACAAGCTTTCCATCTCGGGGATGGCGGCGTCGGCGCTGAACGAAGCGTACAGAGCTCCGCCCTGGTGAACGTAGGTGCGCGCCTTCTCCCAGAAGTCAGTGTGCACGTGGACGAGGTCGATATCCGTGCTCGTCAAGGGTGACGGCAGGAAAACCATTGGCCGCGTTTGCCAGTTCGAGTATTCGCGGGGGAAGTCCGCCTTCAGGCCGGCGCGGCGAGCCAGGATGAATGACGACAGCCAGGCGCCCGCCAGCCACTGGTTCGGCTCACCCAAATCGGGAGGCTTCTGACCCGGGACAGCGTCGCCATCTTGCTGCGAGACATAAGGGATGCTGGCGGGGCTGGTCAAACCGAAGTGCGAGAAATCACCATGCGGCTTGGCCCACTCGTCGGGGACGATGATCGCGGCTTGGGCGGTGGCGAGTTCGACGCCGGCCAAGTCCATTTGGCTCGTGATTTTTGCGAAGGACCTGAACTGCACGCCGCGCGGGCGATCTTGCCGGTCCCAGGTCGTCAGGCCGAACTGCGTTTCATGCGGCGAGCGCAGATAAGGAACACGCCGGAACTGCTCCGGCGCAGCATCGGTGAAGCACCACAGCAGAAAGCCATTGGCCCCGGCGCCCAGGCCCGAATACATGCTGACGCCGTCGAAGGCGGCAATGCGCTCCGGTGCGTACTGCGCCGAGGAAGCGCCCATTTCCTGAATCATCACTGGAAGTCCCGCGCCGCCGGAAAGCGCCGTCTGAAACGCCGCGCAGTAAGTGGCGCGCTCGGAGAGCATGGAGTCAGGGAAAAGTTCCGGCGCGTAAATCGCGTAGGGATGAACGCTCAGAAAATCGACCTCATCGCGAATCGTGTCCGGGCGAAAAGGCCCATGTCCGACATCTTCCATGCTGGTTCCCGCCACCAGCAGCCGCTGGGGGTCAAAGCGGTGGAAGGCCCCGGCGATGAGGCGCGTCCAGTTAATCGCCATGGCATCGGTGGTCGCGCCCTCGACGATCCAGAAGGGAGGTTCGTCGGTCAGGTCCCACGCCAGGATGGCGGTCTCGTTCCGGTAGCGCCGTGCGAGCTCGGCCGCGTGGTTGGTTTCGAGGCGCAACATCTCCGGGTCTGCGTGCGGGTGGCGCCCCAGACGCCAGGGAACGTCCCAGTAAGCTTCGCCTACTTCCCCGCCGATGAAGAGCGAGGGGTGCAGGTAAATCCGGTAGCGATGCGCGAGCGCGATGAGGTCATCGAGTTGCTTAAAGGCTTCGGGATTGTAATCTCCGGGGCGCGGCTCAAACCAGGCCCAGAACAAATCCAGGCGCACCGTGTTGAAGCCGAGCTCGCGCATTTTGGCGAAGTCGGCTTCGATGTCCTGAGGATCCCATTGCTGCGGCCATTGCAAGCCCGCCTTGGCCGGGACCCAGTGGGCGCCGACGGGAATGAAGCGGCGCCCGTCACAGGAAAAGTAGTTGCCCTGGAGGACGACCTTGGGCAGGGGCTTGAACTCGGCCTCGCCGGCCCCGCCCTGGGCTTCTCGTGCCCACAGCCCGCGACCGCCGGGTACGAACATCGCGCACACCATCACCAGCCAAAGTGTTTTTCGTGACACGCGTCTGCACTCCTTCCAGCTAGGATCATTCCCCGCCAGCTTTTTCTTCGGACGGCGTTCGAGACAGCCAAGCTTTCTCGCTAGTGCGAGCCCAGCGGTTCCTTCAGCGCACCCAAACAGCGACGCTTGCGCCCGGAGGAAGCCAGAGTGTACACCCCACCGGTGTGTTTGGAAATGCCCCTCCTCCCGTCAGCGCCAACCTCCCCACCCTCACTGTGTTTCTGTTGGCCGCTTCCGCAGGTCTCTGCCTGAGGGAGGATCTTCTTGCTTGACAATCGTTTACCTATAAGTTATAACAGTAGAAGTACCTGAGCTGCGGCTCGAAAGATACGGCTCAGAAGATGGCCTTATCGCCCGCCAAGCGGGCTGCTGCGGGAGGGAGGAAGGCAGAATGCAGTAGGCAGAACGCAGTAGGCAGCAGCGGAAGGTCTAAAGCTGAAAGCGGAGAGCTGACGACTGACCGCTGACGGTGGTCACGGAATGCTCAGCCAACATGAGAATTGTGAACATGTCGAGGTCTGGCGCGATGCTATTTGTAAATGCACTTAACGATATTCGTCATGATCGCGTAGAATCATCAGGCCGCTGAAACGAAGCAAGTTAAAATGGTGGCTTGCTGGGAGGGGATCCGAAAAAGGGGGCCCCAAGATGTACGATCGAAGCCTGAATGTTATTGAAAATAAATGTAGAAAAGATGTCAGTTTGTTAGTCCTTCACGAGGTTATTGAAAAAACATCAGTTATAGCTATTATTCCACGATATTAATGAAAATAAATGACTTATTAGACTTCGCTCCCCGCGCGCAGGGAGTTTTCACTGAAAACAAACGTGTTGCGGTTTCTGCTCCACGATGTTGATGATAAGAAACGTGGTTAGCGATATTCTCCGTTGAGACGGAAGCCGGCGGGGCGGGCAGAGAGCAGAAAGTAGTAGGTGGAAGGTGGCGAGCACTGTCCGCTGCAGCGGCTGCGCGGACAGAACTTGGTGGCGAGCGCGGGCGACAACGACCTGACACGACGTCGGTGTTTAATATCTCGACCCCAGTTGGACTCTCGTTTGCACAGCTTTTTCCCTTATGGGCGATAGTGCGAGGTTCAGCCGGCGCAGATTCATGCAAATGGCCGTGGTCGCCACGGCGGCAGGGCCCATAGTGTCCTGTATTGGCACCAGCAACCCCTGGCGCTGTCTGAGTGAGGACGAAGCTCGCACGCTCGAAGCCCTTGTGGACCGGATCATCCCCGCCGACCAGGATCCCGGGGCGCTCTGGGCCGGAGGGGTCAATTTCATCGACCGGCAACTGACGGGGCATTATCGAAAACTCCAGAAGACCTACCGCCTGGGCCTCACCGGCATCCACGAGACGAGTGTTGCAATGTTTGGCAAGCGCTTCACGGCCCTTTCGCCGGAGCAGAGGGACGACGTGCTGCGCGGGCTCGAGAAAGATCAGGCGCCGGGTGAAACCTGGAAGCAGACCTCCGCGAAGCAGTTCTTTGACTTGGTGGTGAGCCACACCATGCAGGGGTTTTACGGCGACCCGCGGCACGGAGGAAACCGCGAGCGGGCAAGCTGGAAAATGCTGCGCCTGCCCTATCCTCCTATACGTGGGCGATTGCACTACGACCTGACGAAGCCGTCGTAGTACACGGGGCACGGCGTCCCCAACTGACACGCCACCCAAAGTTGGATGGAAGCGAATGGCACTAGCGCGCGTAAACGCGGTGATTGTGGGAGCCGGAGCGGGCGGAGGCATTGTGGCCGCTCAACTTGCCGAAGCGGGCCTGACGGTCGTGCTGCTCGAGCGCGGCAAATCGTACACAGCGTTTGACTGCCGCAAAGACGACCTGCGCAACCAGCGGACCTCGGTTTTGGGCTGCGCCTTCGGTCCGGATGACGAACGCTATCGCCGCGTGGCGGTTGATTCCGACGGGAAGCAGAGCATCGTGGTGCCCAGCGACGGCGCTTACAGCAACAACGCCGCCTGCGTGGGTGGCGGCACGCTCAGCTACGGGGCCATGGCCTGGCGCTATCTGGAAAAGGACTTCCGCCTGCGCTCGACTTACAGCGCCGTGGCCGGCAGCACCCTGGATGACTGGCCCATCAGCTATCAGGACCTGGAGCCTTACTACACTCAAGCCGAATGGGAGCTGGGCGTTTCCGGCGATGATACCAACAACATCTTCAAGGGCCCGCGCAGCCGGCCGCTCCCCATGCCGCCCCTTCCCCCCAGCCGCGAGCACGTGATTCTGAAGGCCGCCGCCGAGCGGCTGAAGCTGCATCCCTTTGATATTCCCATGCTGCGCAATACGGTGCCCTATAATGGCCGGCCCTCCTGCATGCGCTGCCGCTGGTGCGTGGGATTCATTTGCGAGTGCAGCGCCAAGACCGGCACGCACAATACCGTGATCCCGCGCGCGCTCGCGACCGGCAACTGCGGGCTGCGCACGGAGTGCGTGGCGAAGGAAGTCCTGACGAACGGCCAGGGCCGGGTGACGGGCGTTGCCTACTTCGACGAACGCGGCCGGTTGGAGGAGCAGCCCGCTGACCTCGTAGTGGTCGCGGCCTCGGCCACCGAAACGCCGCGCCTGCTGCTGAATTCCACCAGCCGCCTTTTTCCGAACGGCCTCGGCAATCGCTATGACTGGGTGGGACGCAACTTGCAGGGCCACGCCTACGCCGGTGCCTACGGGTTGATGGAAACCGACACTTACGATGATCTGGGGCCGGGCGCTTCCATCGCTATCTGCGATTACAGCCATGGCAACCCGGGCTTGGTGGGCGGCGCGATGATCTGCAACGAATTCATCCGCCTGCCCATTCAGGCCGCCATGCTCCGTCTCCCCGGCGTGGCTGGCTGGGGCGCTGTGCACAAGGCCTTTATGCGCAATCACTTTAATCGCTGGATGGCTGTGCAGGGCCCGGTGCAGGAGATGCCGGTTTTCGATGCGCGCGTCAACGTCGACCCGCGGGTGGTGGATGCGTGGGGAATCCCAGTGGCGCGCCTTTCCGGGGCCAGGCACCCGCAAGACCTCGAAGTGGCCAAATACATTTCAGAAAAAGCGGCCGCTTGGCTCAAAGAAGCCGGGGCTACCTCTACCTGGACGAAGCTTCCCGGCAAGGGCCTGAGTGGAGGGCAACATCAGGCGGGGACCTGCCGCATGGGCAACGACCCCAAAACGTCGGTGGTCGACCGGTATTGCCGGGTGCACGACATGGCGAACCTGTTTGTAGTCGATGGCAGTGTGCACGTCACGAATGGCGGATTCAACCCGGTGCTGACCATCATGGCCATCGCGTATATGGCCTCGGAGCATATCGTCCAGACTTGGAAGGGAACCGGGATGCGCGGCTAGTGCGAATCCCCAGACATATATCACGAATCAGGCTTCACGCGCCCGCACGTGCAATCAAGACCCTCTCTCCTTGCGGGAGAGGGTGACCGCCGCGGGCGTTTTCACCAGCCGTGGCGGGACGGATGAGGGGCTGCCGCCCGGCCTAAACGCTCCCTCTCCTTAACGGTAGACTTCGAGTCATTAGTAGCGCGCTACGAACGAACCACCCATGTCCACGCCACGCCCCAAATCACGCCGCCTGCGAATCCTGCTGATTGTGCTCGCGGCCGCAGTCCTCGTTGTGCCGGGCGCCAGTCTCTACTACGAGTATTCCGGCGGACGGGCCTGCGCGCGCTGCCACGAAATCTGGCAGCCCTATACGGACTGGCATACCTCGGCGCACCGCAACATTCCGTGCGGCTCGTGCCACGGCGACCTCTTCACGCTGGAGGCCGGGTTTCACCTGAATAACATGCGGCGGGTCATGAACCACCTGAGCGGCAACGTGCCGGAGCACGTGCGCCTCAAAACCCGGGATGTCTTCCGCGTCGGGGAGCGTTGCCAGAAATGCCATCGGCAGGAGTGGGCTGATTGGGCGTCGGGCACACACAGCGCCACCTACACGGAGATCTTCCTTGATAGCAAGCACAATCACCAGCGCTTGCTGATGGACGATTGCCTGCGCTGCCATGGTATGCATTATGACGGCAGCATCCGTGACCTGGTGACGCCGCTCAATACCGCGGGCCCGTGGAAGCTGCGCGACCCCAAGCTTCAAAATCGTCCCGTCATTGTGTGCCTCACCTGCCACCAGATGCATCGCCACGGCGTTCCGCTGGCGCGTCCAGCCGCAAAGCCTACCACTTCTAAGAACCAGGATATCAGCACGGCTTCATTGGCACTGTTCGACCGCAGAGAACTCGACTCGGTGGCGGTGGCCAATCTTCCCTTGCCTCAGATGCTCGAAGGGGAACGAACGGTGAAGATCAGCCACGATGGGCGCCAGGCGCTTTGTTACCAGTGCCATGCGCCTCTCTTCACCCGCCAAGTGGGCTCGGATGACGACCGCACTCCAATCGGGGTTCACGAAGGCCTCAGTTGCTTCGCCTGCCACCAAAAGCACGCCCAGCACACTCGCGCCTCGTGCGCCACTTGCCATCCCCGGCTGTCCAATTGCGGCCTGGATGTAGAGACGATGGATACCACCTTCAACTCTACTCAGAGCCCACACAACATCCACTTCGTGAAGTGCCTGGACTGCCACACCAAAGGTATCCCCAAGAAGCACCGTCCGGACGTTCCCGCCAGCCTCACTTCCGCCGCGCGGTAGTTCCCGGCCCGGTACGCAAACATAGAGGCGACCTTCGGGCGGGTATTGGTTGTTGAAGGCGAGTCAGGGTAGTTCGGCAAAGGGCAGGAGCAGGGGAGGCCCGGCCAGGAAGGGCAGGCGGGCAATTTCCCTTGCCGCGCGTGCCAGGCGTTTCTCCTGGATAGGTTCGAGGGTCATGACGAAGGGCAGGCGGTCTTTCTTGCACCCCGGCTCTTGCAGAACGGAGTCGATGTTGATGCGATGCCGTCCCAAGATGGCGCAGACGCGCCCCAGGATGCCGGGCCGGTCGCGGACCACGAGGCGTAGGTAGGCCGCGACCACGTTCTCATCCGGCGTCGCGATTCTGGCCGGGCGCCAGCTCTCGTAGCCGAAGGGAGTGGGGCGCGCGCCGCCGGCGGTAATGGAGCGCGCGATTTGCACGACGTCGGAGAGTACGGCGACGCCCGTGGGCTCGCCGCCCGCGCCGCGTCCGGTGATGCTGGTGTTACCGCCCTTGTCGCCTACCAGCAGCACCCCGTTAGTGGGACCTAGAACGCCGGCCAGGCGCGAGGCCGTGGGGATCATCATGGGGCGCACAAACACTTCGAGGCGGTCGTGCGCGCGGCGGCGGGCTCCCGCGATCAGCCGCAGGGTGTGGTTCAACCGGTGCGCGTAAGCGAAATCGACCTGGTCGATACGCCGAATACCCTCAGTGGGAATGTCGCCCACGCGCACGGCCTGGCCGAAGCACAGCATGGCCAGGATGGCGATCTTGTACCGCGCATCATAGCCTTCGACGTCAAAAGTGGGGTCGGGCTCAGCGTAGCCTTTCTGCTGAGCCTCGGCGAGCGCCTCGGCGAAGGAGCAGGCGCGGCGCTCCATCTCCGTCAGGATGTAATTGGTAGTGCCGTTCAGAATCCCGTACACCGCGCTGAAATTCTCACCTGCCAGTCCTTCGCGGACGGCGTGCAGCAACGGGGTTCCGCCGGCGACACAGGCTTCAATGCCCAGGCCGACGCGGCGCGTGCGGCTGCGCTCGACGAGCTCCACGCCGTATTCGGCCACAAGCTGTTTGTTGGCCGTAACCAGGTGTTTGCCCGCCTCGATTGCGGCAAAAGCAATGGCCCGCGCCGTGGAGAGAACGCCCACCAGCTCCACGACGATGTCAACTTCCGGGTCGCGGATAACCTGCTTCCAGTCGGAGGTGATCTTCACCGGCTGGCGGAGCCAGGAGAGGTCCCGTTTGTGCACACTGCGTGAGCACATGACCTTGAGCTCGAGCCCGCATCCGAGCCGTCGCCGGATTTCGCGCTGGTGGTCCATCAGAACTTTCAAGGTGCCCGTGCCCACAGTCCCCAGCCCAATCACACCCAGGCCCAGAGAGCGCCCCGGGCGCGGTGGGGCGGCGGGGGCGGCGAAACTGATTCGAGGCGAGTCCTGCATTGACATGATCCTTGCGGGTCGGGGCTGCATCTATTCAATTAGCATTGATGCTGGCCGGAAGGCAAGCAAAACCGCACGCCTGGCCAGGGTAATTCGTAAGGCCTGAAAGAGCGAGCGCCTTGACGGCTCAGTTTGGCCCGCCTCCGCGCGGTGCGATTCGAGCCGATGGACACTTCAAGCGAAAACACCTACCATTCCAAACATCCGGATGGCGCACTTCCGAATCCGGGCCAGACCCGGCTCAGACTTCACATCGAGGAGAGGGGAAGGAGAGTTCCTATGCTCAAAGAGTTCAAAGAGTTTGCCATGCGCGGCAATGTGCTCGACATGGCGGTCGGGATTATTGTGGGCGCGTCGTTTGGGGGCATCGTGACCTCGCTGGTCAACGACATCGTGATGCCTCCCATCGGGTTGTTGCTGGGCCGCGTGGATTTCTCAAATCTCTTCGTCAATCTTACGGCCCACCATTACGAAACCGTGGCGGCTGCCAAGGCCGCGGGAGCAGCTACGCTCAACTACGGTGTTTTCCTGAACACCCTGATCAATTTCTTGGTGGTGGCTTTTGCGGTCTTCCTGCTTGTGCGGCAGGTAAACAGGCTGCGAGCAAAGCCCGCCCCGGCTCCCACCAGTCCCGCCATGAAACAATGCCCGTACTGCTGTTCGACGATTCTAGCCGAGGCCACGCGCTGCCCGCACTGCACGTCGGAGCTGAAGGTTGCCTAGCGTGCCGAGTAAACGGGAATCAGGCGGGCCATTCCCTCCGCCCTGAGAACTGCGCGTGAGCGCGAAGGGCGGACCGGAAATGCCGGTGCAAGATGGACGGGGCCGTCGGATGTGATCCCCAAGACAAGTCGCCGAGCGCCGGGGCCGCGGAGGCGGCCTCGGCGCTGCGGCGCAGGATTACTTTTTGGCGGGCGACTTCCTAGCGGGCTGGTGGGCGGCAGGTTTCGGTTCTCCCATCAGCACGTTCAAGTCGTCGGAGTTATACGGGTAGAAGCGCACTGACGTCTGCCCGGTCGTGCTGAGGCGAACGTCCACGCGGCGGTTGTTGGCCATGCGGAAGGCATTCAGGTTGCTTGCCACGCGCTTGCGGTCCTCGGGTGAAAGATTCGGGTTCTGATCTGTCAGTTCCAGGACCTCTTTATCCGTGAGGTTCTGTTCTTTTCCAAGCGCCTTGGTTTCAAGGTTGGCAGCAGGAATGCCATGCTCGATCAGATAGCTCTTTACGCGGTCGGCGCGGCGTTGCGACAACGCGACGTTGTATTCGGAGGTGCCGCGGTGGTCGGCGTGCGCTTCCAGGATCAAGTGTGCTTCCGGACGGAATTCCAGGTACTGTTTGAAGTTAGAAGCAACCTCATCCAGCCGCTTTTCCTGGCTGGTAACCAGGCCGCCCTGGGGATCGACCTTCGTGGGCAGGTTATAGGGGAAGTAAAGGCTGTTGAAGGTGAGCTTCGTTTCGAGGGTAGTTTCGCTCACGGCCGCTTTCATCGCATCGATCGAGCCCACAATATGCAGGGTCGCGGTGCGTGTTTCGGAAGCCCCGCAAGCGTTGCTGGCATGCAAGGTGTAGGTGACAGATTCATCGATCGGTCCCACCCCGGTCTTGCTGGGCGCAATCTGGACCGTGCGGTTGCCGCTCGTTCCCACGGAACCGAAGGGATCGACGGTAACCGTGTCTGCGTTCCCGGCGGACCAAGTCACCGTGGTGCTGCCCGTTTGGTCAACCTTGTCGCCGATCTTGTGGTAACGCACTTCCGCCGGTGACACGCTTAACGAAGCCTGCACGGCGGAATTGACGTTCACCGCGGCGTCGGAGTTGTAAATTCCACCCGGTCCGGCAGCAGTGAACTTGTAATCGGTGGTCTGCTTGGGCTGGACCGTCTGGTCGCCGGATGCGCCTACGGGTCCTATGCCGCTGATCTCGTTCTGCACGGCGCCGTCGGAGGACCAGATCAGACGGGCGGAGTCGCCGCAGTTGACTTGTCCGGGACTGGCGGAGAATTGACCCGTGACTTTCTGGATCACCACTTGCGCGCTGGCGATGCCGGCCTTGAAGCGCGGCAGGGATTGTAAGTGCTCGCCGCGCGGCCAGGGCACGGTCTTGCGGACACCCTTGTAGGCATCGACGACGACCCGCTGATTGACTGGGACATCGACGGTGGTCGTCCAGACCTTCGGGTCACCGTGCATCACGGTCAACTCATACTTCCCCGGCGGGACAATCAGTTCCTGCTTCCACACCCATTCATTGTTGAACTCATCGCCGTGCCCGACAAAGAACGCGGGTTCCTTACCGTTCAGGAACACGGCATCACGGTCGGCACCCTCGAGGGTTATACAGCCCCATGGTCCCGACACCGTTCCGGGGATGGCCTGCATCGTGATATCCAGCACAGCGTGCTTTCCAGCTTCGACCGTAACGGTGCGGGATTCCGGCTTATAGCCGTAGTTGCGCAACTCAACCTTGTGTTCACCGGGGTCAAAAATGATGAAGTGGTGGTTTGCCTCGACGAGAGGATTACCGTCTGCGAAAATGTATGCTTGCCGGGGCACCACGTGGACAGTCACTGTGCCGCTCTGTGCCACAAGCGGCAGCCCGCTGGCGAGCAGCAGTACAGCCAGGGCCGAGAGGAGATAGCTAAGCTGACGATAACGCATTTGAGTCGCCTCCTTCGTGGCTTGAAACGCCTGCCTCAGTTTTTAGGTTTCCTATGCTATGGCAAAGATTGTATCACAATGCGAGAGGTCCCCGAGTATGAAAATGACATGCCGCCCGCGTACATTACTGCCCCAGGCAGCCGTAGTGGCTTGATACTTCAAACTCGACCAATTGACTCAAGTCTGTCGAAGCCGTGGCGACGGCAAGAACCTCCACCCGCATCACCACTCGAACTCGAGGCGCGTGCGGCGGACTGAGAACTCCGCGTAGGGCTCCACACGCAGCGTCCGAAGATGGCGGGAGTGGTCCGAATAGGCAAGGATAAACGAGAGAAGGTTCTGGCCGCCGGCCAGAGAAAGATACGGCTCGGGGAGATAGAATTCCTTCTGGGGGCCGCGGGTTACATAGCGACCCACGAATTTTCCATTCAGATAGATCAGGGCGTCGCAGTCGGCGTCGAAGATGAGTTTCCAAGGCACCGTCCAGCCTTCCGCCGCGGCAGGGAGTGCAAACTCCGCGCGGCACCAAGTGAAAGCCGGGACCGTCGGGGCTGGGTCTGCGCCGGCGAGGAAAGACGCTGGCCCCCAGACGCCGAATTCCGGGTTGATCTCCCGCCCCCGCATCGATGGGGGGAAACGCTGGATCTGCCAACTCTCGATAGCTCGGGCCGACTTGAGATCGGCGCCGATGCGAACCGAGGCGATTCCTTTCAACTCGCCCAGATTCTCATCTCCGTTCGGCGCCCCAAAAAGCTCATAGGAAATTTCCAGAAGGTTGTTTCCCGGCTGGGCGTAATTCGCGAGTGAGAAATCGACTTGCTTCTTTGAATCCGCGGCTTCCCCCACCAGCTTGCCGTTGATGAACACTCTCTTCGCGTCGTCGGCAAGAGTCGAAATGAACATCCTGGGCTCGCCGTTGAAATTGAACTCGGCGCGAAACTTGACGTAACCATAAGGCACCGGTCCGAGATCCTCGAGCGCCCGTGCCGGGCCGGTCAGCCATTCACCGGCGCCGGGATCGAACTTCTCCACCCAGGCAGTGCCCCCACTCAAATTCAGAGGTGAGTACGGCAGGGCGGGTGTCGCCACATGGAGGCGCGCCGTGTGCCAGGGGCGACCGTACTGGAAATCCGCGAGGGCGCCATCCACTCGGCACTTCGCCGGAACCGGCGGGAGCATCACCGCGATCTCGTGCTGCCCGGGAAGAAACGTCAACTCCACCCAGGCGCGGCTTTTCTGCGTGCCTGACCCGACCAGCGCATACGCGTCGGTCATGATGGGAGCTACGACAGGTTTCTGCTCCTCCGATCCCGGGACGAGCTTGGGCGGGAACTCCCAAAGGAAGGTTCTGAGAGCCTTGTCGCGCGGCAGCAGGAGGAGTTGGAGGTGCTCGTTATAGAGAATCATCCTTTCCTGGGTTCCGACCTGCACACCAAAAACGGAGGAATCGTATTCCGAGTCCCAGTACTGATAGACCGTATCGCCCTCCAGCCTGGGTTCCTTGTCGGTGGAGAGGCCGATTTCCACGACCCGCCCGGGTACGTCGTAGAGGAGCAGGAAGTCCCGGTCGAGATTGACGCCGTGCGCCAGAACCTCGGCTGTTGAATAGCGCAGCATCCCGCCACTAATCGGAATCTGCACCGGGAACATCTTCATCTCACGCGCCGCGATCTCCAACTCGCCTTCCCGGGGAACCACGATCTGGCGCTTGCTGGGGCTATGGGGGTCCGTGAAAGTCATCTTGAAGCGCTGTGGAGCGTTGGCGTTTTCGCGCACGAAGACCACGGCGCTCTGGCCGTTCACGCGTTCACTCACGCTGACTTGGGCGTTCGTGCTTTTCGTACCTTCCCACGCCTGGGCTCGCGTCAGAACGTTTCCGAACACGCTGAGAGCCTGAACAATGCCACGCGCCGCGTAGTATTTGTCCCACAGCCCGCCCGGTTCACGGATGGGTGCGGCGTAGTCATAAGTCGTGGTGAGCGTCTTTGCGGCCCAGTCGAAGTTCGTGCCGCCGAAGCCCATGTAGTAGCTGAAATAGGTGACTCCCAGTTCGAGAGCGGTCTTGGTGAGCATATTGATCTGCGCGGCGTCCACACCCTCCTGCTCGACCGAGAGCTTGCCGCCGAACTCGCTGAACCAGCCGCCCTGGAGTTCCGTGATCCCGACCGGAGAGGCAGGCTCTTCCTTGCGCAGTTTCTCCAACTCCGGCTTGAGTTCTTCCACGATCTTCCAGCGCGGATAAAAATTGCAGGTATCCATAATTCGTGCCATGTCAGGGTCGCTCTTCTCGCGAGCCTGCTTCGTCCAGCAGGTGATCACGGGCACGTCGATGCCGGTGTTCCAAATCATCTGCGCCAGAGCGCGAATGTACTCGCGTTTGTCGGCCTCCGGAAAGGGCGGACTGTAGTCGTACTCGTTCTCAACTTGCACCATGATGATCGGACCACCCACGGTAATCTGGTGCTTCTGGATGATCGGAAGAACTAGGTCGAACCAGTGCCGGGAGGTCCGCAGGCTCTCCGGGTGCGGCGTCCGCAGGGGGAAGCGCCGGGCCGCCACCCAGGAAGGAAATCCCCCGCGCTCCCATTCCGCGCAGACGTAAGGCCCCGGCCGCACAACCAGGAAGAAGCCCATCTCGTGTACCAGTTTTACGAATGCCTCGAAATCCGCCAGGTTGGACTTGCCCTCTTCCGGCTCGTGATAGTTCCAGAACACGTAAGTTTCAATCGTGTTGAACCCCGCGAGCTTGAACTTTTGCAGGCGGTCGCGCCAGAGCGCCTTGGGACAGCGGGGATAATGAAACGCGCCGCTCGCGATCAGCGTGTCACGGCCGCGGAGGGTGAAACAATTGGCGTCGTAGCGAATGATGTGGGGGTTCTCAAACTGCAGTTGCCCGGCGGCAGGCAGCGCGGCTGCCTTAATAGCGTAAGGCGTCAGTATCCACCCCTCGAGGCGCGCGGCCAGTGGCGCGCTGAGTGTTGCCAGAAGGAAGGTGCGGCGGGATGATTTCATCGACTGGACTCCTTCGTGCGCGGGATTCGGGGGCACGCTTCGCACGCTAGGGCGCCGGATCGGCGTGGAACCCCCTTGAAAAGTTGAAGTATAACAGGGTACAGCAGACCTTGGCGCGGTGCGCACGGCCCGCGCGCCGCCCCGGCCACCAGCCCCTGCAACGCACTCAGGAGGTGACGGTCGAGATTCAGTTGTCGAGATTGCTTTGGTGGATTAGAGTAAATAGCGGAGGCTGATCTCGAGGGTCTTGGATACCCGACGGCGACCCGGAACTTGCAGCCGGGTTCAGCGAGCGGCTTGAAAGGAGGCCGTTCCCAGGCGAGCGCCCGAGTGGAAAGCGGGTTATCGCTATTGCACAGAGCGAGTCAGGCGCGGATCCTGCATGTCTATCGCACGGCTTCACTGGCTTATAGGGGCACTGGTTACAGGAACAATCCTCCTCCTGGGAGGCGGGAGCGTTGCACCCGCCTTGCCCTCCACCCAGGCGCTCGAAGGCGAGGTTCTGGACGAGAAGAACCTTCCCATCCCGGAGGCCTTGTGCACGCTGACGGGCCGGCTTCTGCCCGAAGAGGGTCTCACCTCCACGCCCGATCACAAAGGGCAATTCCGGTTCTTGGGCCTGCAGCCCGGCGAATACGTCCTGGTTTGCGCCGCCCCGGGCCACGAGCCCCTGCAACGCACTCAGGAGGTGACGGACTCTCCCCCACCCTTCCTCCAAATGATTCTGCCGGCGGAATTGGTCCTGCACCAGAGCGTGGAAGTTCGCGAGCAGGCGGGCTCCATTACTCCGGAGCAAACGGCGCCCTCCGGCAAGCTGAATGCGGTGCAACTTACCAGCCTGCCGCTTGTCGAGCAGAAGTTCAAGGCCGCACTCCCTTACATTCCGGGGGTCGTCCGGACACCGGACGGCAAAATCAATATCAAGGGTGTGCCTGAGACCCAGGGCTTGCTGCTCGTGAACTCCGCGGGGACCGCAGATCCCGTCACAGGCAGTTTCTCGATTGACGTGCCCGTGGTCGCAATTGATTCTGTCCAGGTCTACAAGGACGCTTACAACGCCCAATACGGAGGGTTCACGGGTGGGCTCACCACGATCCATACTCGGCCCCCTTCCGATCACTGGCAGTTTGAGGTTCAGAACATCACCCCCAATCCTCGCATCAAGGCTGGTACCCTGGTGGGAATAGCCGACTACAACCCCCGCTTGTACGTCACGGGCCCGTTACTCCGAAACCGCTTGAACTTCTCGGAGGCCTTAGGTTACGACATCGACAAGCAACCGGTAAGGGGGTTAGCTTGGCCGGTCAACGAGACCAAGGTGCGCGACTTCAATTCCTATAGCGATCTCCAATACGTCATTTCCCCACGCCATCTGCTGACCGGTACCGTAAATGTCTTTCCTCTGCGCCGGCAGTTCGCGAATATCAACTCTCTGGTTCCGCAAACAGCCTCCTCGGATTACGGCCAGACGGGTTTCTCCGTAAACGTCACTGACCAGTACGTGACAACCGCCGGAGGCATCTTCACCACGCTCTTTCAGGGCGTGGCGTTCAACAGCAATGGCCATGGCCAAGGACCCCTCAATATGCTGGTCACACCCAACGGCTGGGGCGGGAACTTCTTTAACACTTACCAGCGTGACAGCGAACAGCAGGAGATCCTGGAAACGTACAAGTTCCCTCAGCAGAAATGGCTGGGAAAACACGAATTGACCATCGGCGGAAATCTGCTGCGGCGTGTCTACAGCGGAAGCAGCCAGTCGCACCCGGTGCTCCTGCTTCGGGCCGATGGGTCATTGACGGAGAGAATTGATTTCCAGGGGCCGGGGAACCTTTCCGCGCACGACCTCGAGGGCGTCGCCTTTCTGGCCGATCACTGGGTGCCCAGCGATCCGGTTTCCCTCGATTTCGGCTTGCGCTATTCCGGCCACACGCTCGGCAGCCAGGCGAATATGGCGCCCCGCGCGGGATTTGCCTACTCGCCCGGGCGTCGCGGCAAGACGGTTTTTCGGGGAGGCTTGGGCCTGTTTTATGACCACAGCGCCCTGCTGAGTGGCGACTTCCCCGGGAACCCCCAGCGTGTCGTCAGCTTGTTCGATGCAACGGGGGCCCTCGAGGAACCACCCATCATTTACCAGAACGCCTACGGGCAGCTCAATGGACAAGGGGTGTTGACCGCATCCCCGGACCACCCGGGCACAGTACCCTACAACTGGACCTGGAGTCTGGAAGCGGACCGCGAGTTGAACCCGCGCGTAGTGCTGCGCTTGAGCTACCTCGCTAGCCACACTTACAGCCAGTTCATCGTCAACCCGGTCGAAGCACTCGACACGGGTCCTGCCCTGTTGCTTACTAACCAAGGCAGTTCCCGTTATCGGGAGTTCGAGTCCACGCTGCACGTTCGCCTGACCGAAAGCTCCGAATGGAACCTCGCCTACATTGACAGCAAGGGGCGCGGCGACTTGAACACGCTGGCGGCGTTCTACGTCCCCTTTGAGCAACCCATAATCCGCGCCAACGCTTTCGCCAACCTGCCCTCCGACACGCCGCAACGGTTCGTGACTTGGGGGCGATGCAAGACTCATGTGTGGGGGATCATGGCCGACCCCGTTATCGATTATCATTCGGGGCTTCCCTATGCCTTCGTCGACGCCCGGCAAGACTATGTCGGCCAGCCCAACGCCGAGCGTTTTCCGCGCTTCTTCTCACTCGATCTGAAACTGAGCAAGGAATTCCGCCTCCCACTGCCCTGGCTTAAGAACCACGTGATGCGCGGGGCCCTGACGGTTTTCAATTTGAGCAACCACACCAACCCGCGCGACGTCTACAACAACGTCACTTCTCCGATCTTTGGCCATTTCGTGGGGAATCAGCACCTCTTCCTCGATACATCCATCGACGTCATCTATTGATCGCTGGACACCGGGACCGCCCACCGGGCGCCTGGAGACCCCGCAGCTAGATAGGTAGCATAGCATGTTGAGCGGGACAGATTGCACGCAGTACCGAAGTACTGCTTTGCACTTTTTGATTGAATCTCTAGTTCCGACCGCCGATACAATGTCTTGGCGGGTCCGGCGCCGGGCTCGTGTCCTTGGGCCGAGCCAGCACCAGCGGACAAGCCGGGCAGCAACTTTTTTTCGCGGTGCGTGTTTGAAGCAGTAGGCCAGTCGCGGGCGTGGCCATTGTGGAACGAGCTACAGAGCCCGGACACTCTCTCAAGGAGGATATCTACGATGAAGATCGCAGGCTTTTTTTGGAGCACCGGAGTCATATTTGCCTTGAGCCTATCCACGGCTTTCGGGCAGACCAGCAGCACAACCCCCAGTGGGACGACCCCCAGCGCCACGCCGGCAACCCAACCTCCACCTACCATTCAGCAGCGGAAGCGCAATCAGCAGAATCGGATTGCCAACGGCATTGACAACGGGTCACTGACCGCCGGCGAAACCAAGAAGCTCGAAAAGGGAGAAGCTAATCTCAACCAGGAAGAACGCGCCATGCGAGCGGGGGACGGCGGCAAGCTCACCTCCGCCGACCGAACCGCGCTGAATCAGCAGCAGAACAGTCTCTCCAAGCAGATTTATGCTGACAAACACAACGCCAACACGGCGCACTATGGCAACGGCGAGATTGGCCAGCGGCGAGAAAACCAGCAGGACCGTATTGCTCAGGGCATCCGCAGCGGCCAGATGACCCCTGGCGAAGCGGCTCGTACTGAGAAAAAAGAACAAGGCATCAACCGCGAAGTGGCGGGGATGCGTCAGGCCAACGGCGGCAAGCTTACCAAGGGCGACCGCCGCGTCGTGAACCAGCAGCAGAACCAAGTCTCTAAGCAAATCTATAAGCAGAAGCACAACGACAAGAAGGGATTCTGAGACTTCCGCGCAGCACCCCACCCTGAGGGCGAGGGCAGGGGGGTGGTCGCAACACTGAATCCGCTTCCGCGGGAATGAAGTGGGGGGCGGTGATTCACCCCGCCCCCCTAATTCTCACAAGTACTTCAGCAATTCATCCAAGGTCCTCTGCACGCCGACGTAGGGGTCGCCCTCGCCCTCGAACTCGATCGAGTAAATCCCCTTGAAGCCTGCCTTCTTTGATATCTCAATGGCTTTGGAAAAATCGTATTTCTTCTCGACGCCGTCCGCCCCGATGTCGAGCCCTTTGGCGTGGGTCACGACGTGCGCGTACGGGTAGAGCATGGCCAACCCCTTCTCACGCGTCGCCTCATCCGGGAAGTTGCCCATGTCAGGCAGCGCGCCGATGCGGGTGAGGCCCACCATCTTGAAGAGCTTTATCAGTTCTTCCGGGTGCTCGGAGCCCACCCCGCCGTGATTCTCAATGATCACGTGCACGTCCTTGGGTGCCGCGAAGTTCGTCAGCGCCTTGTAGGATTCGGCGGTGCGTTCCAGGTGGTTGGCGTCCATCGCGCCGGGATCGCAGCGCACGGATTTCACCCCCAGGACGTGCGCCACGTCGATCCACTTCTTGTAGGCGTTGATGGCGAAATCGCGCTTTCCCTTGTCGGGATCGGAAAGCCCGCCCTGGTCATCCAATTCCGGAAGGTCCACGGGCATGTTCACAACCATCGACCGGGTGTGGACCAGCCGGCTCTTGATCTCCTGCAGATAGCTCGGGTCGGACGAAGCAAAGTGCGTGGTGCAGAATTCGAAGTGATGCACCTTGTACTTGTTGACAATCAACTCGGGAAAATCCAGCAGGGCGAGCATCGGGCCGGGCAGGTTGAATTCCTTCTCGCGCGTCGACTGGAAGTAGTTATGCAGACTCCAGGTGGAAATTGAGATACGTTCCAGTTTGGCGGCGGCGTTGGCGGCTGTGGAGCGCAGCACCGTGGGCTGACCGAGAGCATTTCCGCCTCGCAGCAAGCCCGCGGCAGCGGCGCCTCCGGCCAGACGAGTCAAAAAATCACGACGAATCATTTTTCCTCCTTTTTGGCGAGGACTGAGCGATGGTCCCCGGAAAAGCGCAGCTATTATAGCTCCGACCCCGCGCCCGGCCGGGATTTTTCGAGCCCGCGCGGGGTTAGTCCACTTTCACTCCGCGCAGGAAGCTGGCGTTCTCTTCCAGCAGCGACACGTTGATGAACAAGCCGGAGCCGCGTCCTAGCCACGGCAAATCCGTTTTTCAGAATGAGGTCGGCGCTGACTTGCCGGTAACTTGAACTCGGCCGTGCGCCGTAACAAGCTACGCTTTCCCGAAGAATTCATGTTTTCAGTTGAGCGCGGAGGGGATGGAGTCTCTGATCTTGCAATCTGCAAGAGCAAAGAGCCGAGGGGGACGACGGACTCCGCCCTGCGCTTTCACCGAGCAGGGCGTGGCGATGCTCTCCAGTGTCCTTACCCCACCGGCCCGCCTTACTCCCTGTTCTGGTAGGACGCGAGGAATTGCTTCATGGCCGTGTCGTTCATCTTCAGCTCGCCGGTGCGCAGAAGTTGCTGCCGCAGGTTCTGGCGATAAATCTCAAACGCCAGGTTGCGCTTCTGGTCGAGCAACTCTTCGCGGATCTGGTCGCGCTGGGCGGGGAAATCGGCCTCATTGGCTGGAGTATGAGAGACCACGCGGAACACCACGCTGTTGGCGCCGAGTGAAACGACCTCACTGGTTTTCCCGGGCTCGAGCATAAAGGCCGCGGCAAGCTGACTGCCGTTGCCTACGCCCTCGACGTATTCCGACTGGCTGAAGTCCTTGCTCTGCTTGGGTGTCAACCCCGCGGCTTTCGCCGCCTTGTTGAAGTCTTCGGTCTTCGCCTGCTGGGCAAGTTGCTTGGCCTTGTCAGCGGCAAGCACGTTTGCCTGATCGTGGCGATAGTCCTCCTCCGCGCGCGCGCGCACTTCGTCGAGGGTGGGCGTGTGCTCGGGAACAACCTGTGCCAGTTGGATAATGGCCACTCCCTTGGGGACCGTAATGGGCGTGCCCACCTCGCCGGGGCGGAGCTGGAAGGCCAGGCTCTCAAAAGTGTCGGCGTTGCCGAGGTCCGGCACGGCCTGGCCGTATTTGAAGAGGGGCGATTCCTTGGGTTCTAGTCCCACCTTGCGAACCACGGCCTCAAACTGCTGGGGATTCGCCTTAAGCTGGGTCTGGAGCAGCAAGGCAAACTGCTCCTGTACATCTGCAAGTCGCTCCTTTTCGAGCTCGCTGCGGATGGAGTCCTTCACCTCGTCGAAGGACTGCATATGCGCACTCTGCTTCTCCTCGAGCTTAAGGATGTGAATGCCGTAAATCGTCTTGACGAGTCCGCTCGTCGCGCCGGGCTTCATGGAAAACGCTGTATCTTCAAATTCCTTCACCGTCTGGCCGCGCACGATCCAACCGATTTCACCACCCTGCTGGGCGCTCTTATCTTCCGAGTATTTCTTAGCCAGCTCCGCAAAGTTGCCGCCCGCCCGGATCTGGTTCAACACATCGGCGGCCGTCTTCTCGATGGTCGCAACTTCCGCGGGCGTCTTGCCCGTGGTCTTGAAGAGAATGTGCGCTACTTTCACGCGGTCGGGTACCCGGTAATCCGAGAGGTGCTGGGCATAGAACTGGCGCAATTCCGCCTCATCGATTTTCACCTTCGCGCGCACTTGCTCGGGGTCCAGCAGCACGTAGCGCACCTGGCGCTGTTCGGGAAGCTTGTAACGCGAGGGATCTTTCTGGAAGTACGCGCTCAGTCCTTCCGGCGCCACCTTGACCTCCTTGATGAGCTGGCTAGGGTCAAAGAACACATAGTCGATCTTGGCCTTGGCGTTGCGATGGCGGAACTCAGTGAGCAGGTCCGCGGGTGTGGCCTGCACCCCGTCCGAAACGATGCCCCGGACTTTCTCAATCAGCAGGCTCTGGCGGAGCATCGCCTCAAACTGGCTCAGGGTCATGCCGGCTTGCTCCTGCACCAGTTCGGTGGCGCGGTCCACCCCCACATAAGTCCCTCCCGGATAGAGCCAGGGAATGTTGCGCAGGGCCGTTACGACTTCCTGATCAGAAACCTCGATGCCGAGTTTCTTGGCCTGCTCGACCAGGGCATTCTGGATCACCATGTCGTCGAGAACGCTGCCCGCGACGAGCGGCACCAGGCGCGGGTCGTTGCCGTATTGTGAGTTCTGAAAACGGGTGCGAATGGATTGGGAAAGCTCCTGCGTGGTGATGTTATGCCCACCCACCGAAGCCAGCACGTTCACCTCGGCGCGGCTCTGGTCCCCCGTCGGGATAGGCGCTAGCGTGACCACCATGCCGATGGATACAATGCTGAGGAAAAAGATCAGCAGATACTTCTTCACTGCCTCACGGTTTTTGCGGAAGAATCGATACATAATGACTCCTGCGGATTAGCTATAACCTTCTATTATAGAGGAATAATGGGTATACCGCCAAGACTAACGCAGGCTTGGCTAGTGGGTCACTTTGATTTTCTTGGGGCCAGGCTATGACCCGCCGGTTTTTGATTCGCTAGATTCCGGTGCTCACAGAGCAACGTAACACCAAACTGACCTACTACCACGGGGTGAGAGTCTCGGTCCGTGAAGGCCTGAGGACTGGATCACTCGCGCCGCCCACAAAGCTCTGGCTTGCGCGCCGATGAATCGACAAGCCCATGGTGGGTTGGGCCGGCCCGCCGCGCGAGGCGTGAAACAAGCCATTTGCTCCATTTCCTAGATGATGTGGGCTAAAACTCCTTGACCCTCGTAGGTGTTTCGACAAGAATAGGCGTGCAGGACGAGAGCGGCATGGGCATGTCACCCCGGCTTCGCGGCCGGCCCCGAGGGCGGCACCTCGAACTCGAATGGACCACCATCACTTACCGCACGATTGCGTTCTGGGTCCTCCTGGGGTTGACGCTGACAGGGCTTTCCCTGTACGTGATTTCGCCGCGTCTCACCAAAGAGAAAATCCGGCAAGGCTTGGAAGCCATGGTGGGGGACGCAGGGAAGGCCTCCAGTTACGGGGGGGCGGCCGGCCACCGGGAAGCCCACTTCGTGAACCTGGATGGCACCGTTCGCGTCAAGAAGGCGCGCTCGCTGGAATGGGTTCGGGCCAACTACAACACGAGCCTGGAGAAGGGTGATTTCGTGCAGACGGCCAGCGACGCCGTAGCGCGCATCGTTTTTGCGGACGGCACCAGCTACATGCTGAAGCCTGATGCGCTCATTGTGGTTGAAGAGAGCCGCGAGGACCCCGTAACCCGCGCCACCCGGGTGGCCGTGCAGGTCAGTTCCGGCTCGGTGGACTTGGCGACGGGCCGTTTCGAGACCCCGGGTTCCACCTCGCAAGTGTCCTTCGCGGACGCCGTGGCGAGTCTGAACGAAGAAAGCCGCGCTGCGGTCCATAATGATCCCGACAAAAACGTTCACGAGTTCACCATGGACATGGGCCAGGCCGAGCTGACCCGCGGCTCCACTAGCGTCCAATTGGGACAGTACGAGCAGGTCTCGTTTGAGTCCCAGCACCCGGGTTTGGTGCGCACCAAGGTGATTGCTCCGCCCACCCTGCTGACGCCCCAACCCATGGAGCTGAAAATGGCCAAGGACCCCAAGTCCGAGGTTTTGGAATTCACCTGGACGGAGGTTCCGGAAGCGAAGGGCTATCACCTGCAGATTTCTCCTTCCGCCGTGCTTTCCAACTTTGTCGTGGACAAGAAAGTCGCCGGGCGGACCTCCCTCGAGGTTTCCGGCTTGGAAGAAGGAAACTACTGGTGGATTGTCATGGCGATCGACGCCAAAGGAGTGGAAAGCCAACCAAGTCAAGCCAGCCGGTTGAGCTTGGTGCAGGAACTGACGGGGAATCAGGCTTATCTCGAAATAACCAGGATTATTCAGCACGGCCGGGTGGTGGAGGTGCAAGGGAAGACCGAGTCCGGTTCCACCGTGATCGTCAACAATGAACAGGTCTTTTCGATTTCGCCGGACGGCACGTTTCGGCACTTCACGTCGCCGCTCGCGCATACGGGATCGAACCAGCTCACGATTACCGCCCAGGATCGCAAGGGCAACACGAATACTATTCGGAAGACCGTCGTGATCGAATGAGTGTGCCAGCGCCCGGCATTCCGACCGCGCCTGGCAGGAGTTCATAAGAGAATGAACCTTCGCTCCTTATTCAGCGTTTTTTCCTCCGACCTTGCCATTGACCTGGGCACGGCGAATACCCTGGTGTACGCCAAGGGTAAGGGGATCGTCGTGAACGAACCCTCCATCGTGGCTATTAACAAGCTCCATGGAGACGTCGAAGCCGTGGGCCGCGAAGCCAAGGAAATGCTGGGCCGCACGCCCGGCAACATTGTCGCGATCCGCCCCTTGAAAGACGGTGTCATTGCCGATTTCAAGGTGACGGAGAAGATGCTCAACTACTTCATCCAGAAAGCCCACAACCGCAAGATGTTCGTCCATCCGCGGATTGTCATCGGCGTGCCCTCGGAGATCACCCAGGTGGAAAAACGCGCCGTACAGGATTCCGCCATGCGCGCCCGCGCCAGCGAGGTCTTCCTGGTCGAGCAGGCGATGATGGCGGCCATCGGCGCGGGCCTACCCATTACCGAGCCTTCCGGCAGCATGATTGTTGATATAGGCGGGGGCACTACCGATATTGCCGTCATTTCCCTTTCCGGAATCGTCTACAGCCGCTCCGTGCGCGTGGCCGGAAACGAAATGGATGAAGCCATCACGGCCTACTTGAAGCGGAAATACAACCTGCTGGTGGGCGAACGCACCGCCGAGCAAATCAAGATTGAGGTCGGCTCGGCCTACCCCCTGGAAAAACCCCTCACTATGGAGATTAAGGGCCGGCATCTCCTGGAAGGCATCCCCAAGACGATTACCATCGACGACTCGGAGATTCGGGACGCCCTGTCGGAGTGCGTTTCGACCATCCTCAACGCCATCCGCGTGGCCCTGGAGCGTACCCCGCCGGAGCTCTCCGCCGATATCTCGGATCGAGGGATTGTCCTAACCGGGGGCGGCGCGATGCTCAAGAACCTCGACAAACGTATCCGCGAAGAGACGGGTCTGCCGGTTTCCATCGCCGAGGATCCTTTGGCTTCCGTGGTGTTAGGCACGGGTAGAATGTTGACGGACTTTGACCTTTTGCGCCGAGTGGCGATAGAGTGAGGCGACGGGGCCGCTGGCCGCTTAGGGCCAAGTAAGTAGCACATACGAAACCCCTCACCCGGCCCGCCCCGGCTGGTGAAAGCGCCGGTTGCGGTCCACCCTTTCCCCAAGGGAGAGGGCCAGAAATCAAAATCACAATCTTCTCCCCTTGCGGGAGAGGGCGCCCGAGGTACGAGGAAGGGACCCCGAACACTAGGGGATGAGGGGTTTATCCGTCCCTGATACTCAGATGGCTGCAGAGGTACTTGACACCCAGGACTTTGGTGCTATTCCCGACTGCCCTTTTCGCTTGCAAAGTTCAGAATTATTAATATTATGGGGAGCGGTGCCGATAAGGAGATTGAGGGAGAATGCCGGTGACGGAATCATTTGGCGCCTATTACTGAATTACGCAAGACTTCGATGGTTCCCCCTTCCCCTCACCCCGGATTCCGGCGACGGCCGGCTGATCGCGGAACACGGAAGTTTTCCCGATGTTTGATCCGAATTCCCCGGACTTGACGCGCCCGGTTGATACCCTCGACCAAGAGGGCCCGGGGGTGCCCGCGTTTGTCAGCCGGCACCCCTCCTTCTTTATCCTCCTGGCCGTCATCACGGCCCAGATCCTGCTGCTCTCCTTCCAGATCACCCGTAATCCCAATGTGCGCCTGATCCGTTATTGGGCAGTGGCGGTATTCGATCCCATGGAGCGCTCGCTGCGCGGCCTGCTGGATGTTTCCTCGCACGCCTATACATCGTATTGGCGCTTATGGCACGCCCAACAGGAGAACCAGGAGCTGCACGCGCAACTGGTGGCGGCGCAGGTGCAGGCCCAGCGGCTGGCCGAACAGGCGGGAGAGACGGAGCGCTTACGCAATCTGCTGCAGTTCAAGTCTCAACTTCCGTTCCAGACCGTGGCCGCGGAGGTTATTGGCTCCAGCCCGGGCGAGAACTCCAACGCCATCTTCATCGACAAGGGCTGGGATTCGGGCCTCGCGAGCGACCTCGCCGTCATCACCCCGGAAGGCGTGGTGGGCAAGATCCTGGCCATCTACCCGCATAGCGCCCAAGTGCTGCTGCTTACTGACCCCTCGAGTGGTGTGGGCGTGACGCTCTCTCAGACCCGCGTGCAGGGTGTCCTAAAGGGCGACGGTGGAAACCTGTGCGACATTCACTACGTGATGAATGAAGAGCCGGTGACGCGCGGCGAAGTGGTGGTGAGTTCCGGGCTCGACCAGATCTACCCCAAAGGCCTGCCGGTCGGAACCGTCGCAAAAGTGGGCGATGGGATGATCTATAAGAACATTGTCCTAAGACCCGCGGTAGACTTGAGCCGCCTGGAAATGGTCCTGGTGGTCCTCAAGCCCTCGGCTCGCCAACAGCAAGCCTTGAACCTGCCCCCCAGGCCGTAAGACTTCAAGACTCCTGGTCTGGCGGATCGGCATTTCTTGAATTCCCTCTGTCCCGGCAAGTGCCTGCGCCGCGCGGGCGCGCAAGACCCCGGTTCTCAAGCTTGGCTGGCTCACCTCTTTGCCCGTGCCGGCAACAGAGCAATTCCCCTCAGACCCGGCTTCTGGTAGTCTAGTACGCCGATGCCTTCATCTGTCAATCGCCCGGTGGCGGCTTTTCATGTGCATCCCGCTATCCTGACGGCCGCGGCGCTGCTGGCGCTGCTGCTCGAAACCTTCCTGCCCCTCAAGCTGCCGCTGGCGCGCCTGATGGATTTCCCTCTGCTCATTACCATCTATTTTGCGATGCTCCGGCGTGACAAGCTTTTCGGGATTGGGCTGGGCACGGCGCTGGGCCTGATGCAAGATGCGCTCTCGCACGGCTACATCGGCATCTTCGGGGTCGCCAAGGCCATTGTGGGGTATCTGGCGGCTTGGGCGAGCACGCGTTTTGATCTGGATTCCCTGGCGGCGCGCACCGTGCTGACGGCCGTCTTCGTGCTGATTCACAACCTCACTCTCGCCGCGCTCCAGCATGTCCTGCTCGAGACCCCGCCGCCCTTTCAGCCCCTCACGATTGCCAGCTCCATGCTGGTGAACGCCGCTTTGGGACTGATCGTATTTCAAATCCTCGACCGCGTTCGCCGCCCGGCCTGACCAGGCCACGGCCACTCCCCGGTGCAGGCATTCGCGCGAAAGCGGGAATCCATTCCGCAAGCAAACTGGAAATGCGCCGCCAAGGACTGGATTCCACTGACGCGGGAATGACCGGCGTTGCGAAAGGGGATCCCTCCCCTATGACACCAGGACCTGGCCGCCATTTGGGCTTTATTTGTTCCCGTGGCGTGCTAGAATTGGCGGCTGATTCTCCGCCTGCCAGATCACCTTCGAGGAGGTCATTCCTATGTCGAAACGCACTACTTTCGGCGTCATCATCGGGAACCGGGGATTTTTCCCCGACGTCCTGGCTCGTGATGGACGCGAAGAAATCCTGCGAGTCCTGGAGAAAGAAGGCTACGGAAGCATCTGCCTGACTCCGCAGGATACCAAGTTCGGCTCGGTAGAAACGCTGCAAGATGCCCGCAAGTGCGCAGAGCTTTTCCGGCAGCAGGGCGACGAAATCGACGGGGTGCTGGTCAGCCTGCCGAACTTCGGCGACGAGCGTGGGGTGGCGAATTCCCTGCGTATGTCGGGACTGGACGTGCCGGTGCTTATCCAGGCTTTCCCGGACGAACCCCACAAAATGCTGATGGGGGGGCGGCGCGACAGCTTCTGCGGCAAGATTTCCGTCTGCAACAACTTGTGGCAGTACGGGATCAAGTACACCTTGACCAGCCTGCACACGGAGGCGCCCACTTCGGCGGCCTTCCAAGCCGATCTGAAGGCATTTGCAGCCACCTGCCGCATCGTGAGAGGACTCAAGAACCTCCGCGTGGGCGTACTCGGGGCGCGCCCCGCCGCCTTCAACACCGTGCGCTTCAGCGAGAAACTGATGGAGCGCCACGGCATCTCGGTCGAGACGCTGGATCTTTCGGAAGTCTTCGGCCGCGTCGGCCGGCTTAAGGATGACGACCCGAGAGTGCAGGCCAAGATCGCGGGCATTCAAAGCTACGTCCCCACGCAAGGTGTGCCTGCGCAGCCCCTGGTGAAGATGGCCAAGTTTGGCGTGGTGGTGGACGACTGGATGAAAGAAAACGAACTTGCGGGCACTTCCATCCAGTGCTGGACCGCGATGGAGGAATTCTTTGGCGTTGTCCCCTGCACCTTGATGAGCATGATGTCGAACAACCTGCTGCCCAGCGCCTGCGAGACTGACATGATCGGCATGATCGGTATGTACGTGCTGCAACTCGCGGCCGGCGAGCCCAGCGCCATTGTCGACTGGAACAATAACTACGGCGAGGATCCCGACAAGGCCGTCATCTTCCACTGCTCGAACTTGCCCAAGCACTTCATTGAAGACGCCAAGATGGATTTCCAGGAAATCATCGCGGGCTCGGTCGGCAAGGACAACACCTTCGGAACCGTGGTCGGCAAACTGAAGCCGGGACCGCTTACCTACTGCCGCGTCTCGACTGACGACCTCGAGGGCAAACTGCGCGCCTACTGCGGCGAAGGGGAGATCACGGCCGACAAGCTCCAGAGCTTCGGCGGGTACGGCGTGGTCCGCATTGCAGGCCTGCAAAAACTCCTCCAGCACGTCTGCCGGCACGGCTACGAGCACCACGTGGCCGTCAACCGCAGCCATTACGGCTGCGCCGTCGCTGACGCGCTCGCCAACTACAAGGGCTGGGAGCTCTATCACCACCAAGGGTAGGTTCGAGGAGTCGGATCGTGTGGGAAGCAATCCAAAGCCGGAGGTTGCCCGCGGCCCCTCAGAATGGCAGTCCCGACGGCTTTTCCCTCGGCCTGTGAAGCTCTGCCGCTTCCAATCCGTCTTGAGAAATCTGGCACGGCTGGACACCCAGGACGTCGAATAGTTCAGCCGAAACGCGCGCTGCGGGAATCCGAAAGGTCGTATAAACAGAGGAGCCGAGGTGGATTCGTCTGATTGCATTTTAGGCGCGTGTTGAGTTCTGATTCTATCGCGCGATTTATGCATTCTCCGACACAAAGCCCGACAGATTGCTGTTGATTATCGCGCAATTGCCATATTTTGGTGTAAACCGCAGGTTCTTAGCTTGACATTTTGTCATACGCATCTTTGTTTTCATACACATAGTCGGATCGATCTACATTTTTAACATCTCTAGGGGGATAGGTCCCGTTTCGGATCTTCAAAGGCATATCGTCAGCCGCCAGACCCGATGCAAATTTGAGTCTTCCATCCTTTGCATGAGCAGTCCATCTTCGTCCCGGGGGGCCATCAGCGCCGCAATGCGGAGAAGCGAAGAATTCTTGCATGTCCGGCTTAGCCCTCGATCTTCTTCCTCGGTCTCGCGTCAAACTAATTTCTCCTTTATTTTCATCAATATAATGGCTAAGAGACTTTAACTGCCTTATTTTTCATAAACATAATGGCTAGCCTCAAAACTGACATAATTTCTACATGTGTTTTCAACAACATAATGGGTCTATCCTTCATTTTTGCCCCCCCGCGTTTTTTAGCCTAGGCTAGCACAACAATAGACTAACTATCTTAATTTCAGTGACATAGATTTTTTCAAGATTTTTCCGATTCATAGCTAACCGCCTTTCTTTTCTGGCAAATAATGGCTGAGCTCGCTGTTTTTCTACGGCTTCCGAGCCGGGTTTTATCTCCAGCAGCAAGCTGGCGCCTGCATGCAAAGAGCGTTCAGCAGGGAGCTGAGGTACTCAGCTTTCAGCCTACTGCCTACTGCCTACTGCCTACTGCCTATTGTTCTATGGGTTGCGCTGACCCGTTGAATAGGTCGCGTCCTTGCAACTCAGCCGGCGAGCGCCAGCCTTGATTTTGAGTGTACAAAAGGTTATTCCAGTTGTCAAGAATATTCTTGACATACACATGCAGAAACCTGATCACCCCTCGCCCCCCTTGGGGGAAAGGACCGCGCCGGCTTTTTTGCCAGCCCGGCCCTTGAGGGGCCCACGATTGCGTTCAGCCACTTCCCGCCGGTCGGCATGTCTTTAGCTGAGAGCTGAAAGCTACTTGCTGGTCGCTTTATTCATACCTCAGAGCCACCATGGGATCGACCTTCGTCGCCCGGCGGGCTGGTATGTAGACGGCCAATAGTCCCGCTGCAATGAGCACCAGACATGCGCCGCCGAACGTCGCGGCATCCGTAGGGTGCACCTGGAAAAGCAGGCTTTCCAAGGCATGGGTTGACGCCCACGCGCCTGCCAATCCAATTGCAACTCCGGTCAGAATCAGGGTCAAGCCCTGTTTCAGAATCATTTCGAGCACGTCACCCCTTTCCGCCCCCAGCGCCATGCGCACTCCGATCTCGTGCGTCCGTTGCGTAACCGAGTAGTTAAGCAGGCCATACAATCCCACGGCGGCCAGAGTAATGGCAAGGGCAGCAAAGGCCAGCACCAACAGCATGTAAAAGCGCGGGACGGTGACCGACTCCGCGAGCAGATCTTCGATCGGGGCCAACTTGCCAATCACTATGTTCTGGTTCCAGGAACGAATCTCCTTGCGAACCGCAGAGGCCAAGCTGGCCGGCGGCACGGCTGTCCTGATGATGACACACACGCCGTTGCCCCAGTCGGTTTGCTGGCGGGAGAAGTAGATATTGGGCATGGGGTCGCCATCCACGCCGAACCCCTTCATGCTGCTGACGATCCCAACGACGGTGTACCAACCTTTGCTGCCCCGCCGGATACCCCTGCCGACAGGGTCCTGCCCAGAAAAACAACGGTGCGCCAGCGCCTCATTGATCACCGCCACAGGCGGCGCAGTGGCTGTATCACTGGCGTCGATAAAGCGGCCTTTTAGAAGGGTCATGCCGGCAGCGCGGAAGTAATCGGAGGTAATGGCTGTAACCCCTGCGTTAACCTGCTCCTCGAGTGGCTGGCGATGGCCTTCGATTTCCAATGGTCCATACGAACCGGGCGGGTCATTGGGGAACGTCGTGGCCGCACCCGCGGATTGCACGCCGGGCAGCGCGCGAAGACGGTCCAGCAGTTGATCGACCTGGGGATTGACCCACCACGGGAGCTCGACCGCCAAAACACCCTCAGGCCGGAAACCCAGAGGCACGGTAACGCGTCGCACGAAGCTGCGCAGGAGCAGACCCGCGCTCGCCAAGAGCACCATGGACAGTGCGATTTGTGCAATCGCCAGCAGGCTGCGAGCCCGTGTGCGCGAGGGCCCGCTGCCGAGACGCTCCGCGCCCTCCTTTAGCGTTTCGTTCAGGCTCGGCCGTGAAGACCGCAGGGCGGGGGCCAGACCGCACAGCACTCCCGTCAAGATCGCCGTCAACAGCGTGAAGAGCAACATGCGGGGATTGACGGCGATCTCCTGAATGCGGGGGAGTTTGACGGGATCCAAGGCCACGAACGCACGCACGCCCCAGTACGCCCCCACGACTCCGAGTCCTCCTCCAGCCATCGCCAGCAACGTACTCTCTGCCAAGACGTAACGGACTACCCGCCGCCAGCTGGCGCCCAGGGTCAGCCGCAACGCAAATTCGCGCTGGCGGCCCGCCGCCCGCGCCAGCATCAGGTTGGCGACATTGGCACAGGCGATGAGCAGCAGACAACCGACCGCAGCTAAGAGGACCAGGAGGGCGCGCCTGACCTCACCGACGGTCTGCTCCTGAAGTGAGACCACGTTCACACCGGCACCGATCTCGCCGTTTAGCTTGGGGTAAGCTTCGCGAAGGCGGGCGGCGATGGTGTCCATTTCGCCTTGCGCTTCACCAATGCTGATGCCCGGCTTCAATTTGGCGATCGCCTGCAGGTTGCCATCTCCCCGGTGCTGTCCCACCAGGTCGTCTTGGGACAAAGGAAACCAAGCTTCGTCCATCGACGGGAAATCGAATCCAGGCGGCATCACTCCGATCACGGTCCAGGGCTCGCGGTCTAGCTGGACGGTTTTGCCAATCAGGGCGGGATCGCCGCCCAGTCTGCGCCAAAACGAATCACTGAGAATAACCACCCTAAACCCGCGATGGGCCTGTTCTTCTGGAGAGAAAGCGCGGCCACGAGCCGGTCGGACGCCAAGAAGGTCGAAGAAGTCGCTGCTCACACGCACGGCGGGAATCTTCGTGGGCTCTCCATTCATGGTGATCAGGCTTCCCCAGTTCCAAATCGCCGTCATGTGTTCGAGCGTCTTGCTTTGTTCCGTCCAATCGGCGAAGTCTGCCGGTGACACATTTACGCGCTGGTCCCCGCGTTTCGCCCATGTCGCCCAGACCATCACCAGCCGCCCGGGATCCTTAAAGGGCAACGGGCGGAGCAGCACGGCATAGACCACACTGAAAATCGCTGTGTTGGCGCCAATCCCCAGCGCAAGGGTCAGTACTGCGATGGCGGTGAAACCGGGATTCTTCGCCAGCATCCGAAAGCCGTAGCGAATGTCCTGCCAGAGTTGCTCAAGCCAAACGAAACTCCACACTTCCCACGTTTGTTCCTTGATGCGTGTCACGTTGCCGAACTTGCGCAGAGCTGCATATCGCGCTTCCTCGGGGGACATGCCGCGCTCAATGTTGTCCTGCGTCTCCCGCTCGATGTAGTCGAGGATATCCTGGTTGAGATCCTCCATCATGCGCTTGCGCCGGCGGAAGAATCGAGTCCAGCTCATTTGGGTCTCCAGTATTCTTTTGTCGGCTATCAGCTCTCAGCTATCAGCTACGCCCCGCTGGCCCACGGGGCCTTTAGCTGAGAACTGAAAGCTAACTGCTGACCGTTTCATTCGTATCTCAGAGCCACCATGGGATCGACCTTGGTCGCACGCCGCGCCGGCAAGTATCCGGCGATCAGCGCGACGGCCGAAAGAACGCCCGCCGCCAAAAGCAGCGTTGTTGCGTCGCGCGGCCCGAGGCCAAACAGCATTTGTTGGAGGACGCGCGTCGCGGCCAGCGAAATCAAGATTCCAGCGGCCAAGCCGCCGGCCAGGACCGCGACCAGATCACGCATAACGAGGCCCAGAATCGAGCCGCGCGTCGCGCCCAGCGCCACCCGAATGCCAAACTCCGATTGCCGCTGCGTCACCAAATAGCTGAACGTTCCAAAAAGGCCGATCATCGCCAGCAACAGAGCCAGCGCGCCGAACAAGCCGGAAAGCAACGCCAACAATCGCTCCTGCAGCAAGGTATCATTGACCTGTTCGGCCGCTGTGCTGAACTCGAGAGGAATTGCGCTGTTCACTTCGGCGACCGCAGCCCGAACCGGTGCGACCAATGCCGGCGGCGGTATCGCCGTGCGCAGTTCGAGAGTCCGCCGAGATCCAAGCAGCGGCGAGGGCAACTGGTTAACGGGCAGGAACGCGACGGCGAGATCTTTCTCTCGCAGCGATGAATATTTGTAATCCTCGATCAATCCCACCACCTCGAAGGCCTTTTCTCCTGGCATGTCCCACATTCGAAAAGTTTTTCCGATAGGATTCAAATGAGGAAAGAAGCGGCGCGCGAAGGTCCGATTGACGATAGCCACATCCGAGGAAGTTTCAATGTCGGCGCTTGAGAAATTGCGCCCGGCCAGGAATCGTATTCGCATCGTTGGCAAATAGCCGGGCGAGATGAAATCGCCTATGACCACTCCCGCAATGTCGTCAAGATTGTAGGTGTTCAGCTTGAACCAATCGGATTCAACATGGCCGAATTCCGCAGTACCCCACCACATCGGCGAGTGGCCCTGACCTACCGAAAGCACACCGGGCAAAGCCTTCAGGCGGCTTTCGATCTCATCGTAAGTAGCCAAACAGCGGTCCGGCGGCACATTTGCCGCCCTCAGGTCGGCGTCTACTACCAGGACGTTGTTGCGGTCAAACCCGATGTCGAGCGTTGCCAGCTTCACGAAGCTTCGCAGCAATAGGCCGGCAGCCACCAGGAGAACGAGTGAGAGCGCCACCTGTGACCCGACGATCCACCGGCGACCTCGAAAGCCCATATCCCGCCCTGTTTCAGAAGACTGGCTACCCTTCATGGCTGAACTCAGCGACACCCGCGTCGAGCGCAGGGCCGGTAGCAAGCCCATGAGAAGAGAGGTGAGCACAACGGTCGCAAGGACGAATCCCAGAATGCGAGTGTCGGGGGAGAGGTCCAGGAAGACCGTGTTCTTTGCTGTCGAGATGAAGCGCACCAGCAGGGCGGCCGTCCAGCGCGCCAGAAGGACGCCGAGCAGTGCCCCGGCCGAGGAAAGCAGAACGCATTCGGTGAGGAGTTGGCGGATCAGGCGCGTGCGGCTGGCCCCCAAAGCCTGCCGCACCGCGATCTCCTTGCGGCGCGCCGCGCCGCGCGCCAGCGTCAGGCTCGCGAGGTTGGCGCAGGCGATGAGCAGTACCATTCCGGCCACCGCCATCAGCACCTGCAGGGCATGGCTGAATTGGCCGCGTAGACCGGAAATACCCGTCCCCGCGGGAACGATCCGCAGGGTTAATTTCATCAAAGCTTCACGTTCCTCGGGTGACGCGTTCGGTGGCACGAAGAGCCTGGTCGCAAGCATTCCGAGCCGCGTGGTTCGCTCCGCCCTGCTGAGCTTCGGATTGATGCGCCCCGCTACGACCAGCCAAAACATGTCATTCCTGTCCAGGCGCGGCTGCTTTCCGTCGAAGAACGTCGTAGCGCAGATGGGCGCCGCCACGTCGAACTTCCCACCCACTCCTATGCCGAAGAAGCCAGGCGGCGCGACCCCGATCACTTCAAAGGGATGGCCGTTAAGGGACAGTGTGCTGCCCACGGCGCTCTTCGCCCCGCCGTAGCGTTCCTGCCAAAATCCGTAGCTGAGCACGGCTACCGCCGGGCAGCCGCGCTGGTCGTCCGAATCGGCAATCAAGCGTCCCGCCGCGGGGCGCAGCCCCAGGACGCTGAAAAACCCACCGCTGGCCCACAATCCATCGACAGTACGAGTCGTGCCCCCTTCAGCTAGATAGAAGTTAGTGTTGAACCAAGCGAAGGTGCGGGAGAAAACGTCTTGGTGGTCGCGCACTTGCTCCCACATCGGAGTGGTGAAAACGTCACCCCCACCCTCACCCGCATTGCCGAATTCCATCTTAAAGAGCTCGCCAGGCTTTTCAACGGGCAGCATCCTCAGCATGACCGCGTCAATAAGACTAAAGATGGCCGTGTTCACCCCGATGCCCAGCGCGAGCGTCAACACCGCCACCGCCGTGAAGCCGGGACTGCGTCGGAGTTGGCGGAGGCCGAAGCGAACGTCCTGCCAGAGTTGCTCAAGCCAGACGAAGCTCCACACCTCCCACGTTTCTTCTTTGACCCGCGTGACGTTGCCAAACTTGCGCAGAGCCGCATAACGGGCTTCCTCGGGCGCCATGCCGCGCTCGATGTTGTCCTGAGTTTCCCTCTCGATGTAGTCGCGGATGTCCTGGTCGAGGTCTTCCATCATGCGCTTGCGCCGGCGGAAGAATCGAGTCCAGCTCATTTGGGTCCCCAGTATTCTTTTGTCGGCTATCAGCTCTCAGCTATCAGCTACGCCCCGCTGGCCCACGGGGCCTTTAGCTGAGAGCTGAAAGCTACTTGCTGGTCGCTTTATTCATACCTCAGAGCCACCATGGGATCGACCTTGGCCGCGCGCCGGGCGGGGACGTAGCAGGCCAGCAACGCCACGAACGTGAGCAGGCAAGACACTGCGAGATAAGTGAAAGGGTCGGTGGGACTGACGGCAATAAAATCGCCCACCACGCGCGACGCCGCAAACGCGCCGGCAAGACCAACTCCGAGACCCGCGCCGACGATGAATAATCCCTGGCGGAAGATCATTTTTAGAATGTCCCCCTGCTCTGCCCCCAGCGCCGTACGGATGCCGATTTCGTGCGTACGCTTGCTCACCGCGTAGGCCACCACGCCGTAAACCCCGACCAGAGCCAGTACCAAGCCCAGGATTCCGAGCGCCGCCGCCAGTCCCGCGCCCAGTTGGAAAATCAGAAACCCGTTCAGCGTGTTCAGGGCCTGCGTCATCGTCTTCGTATCGAAAACCGGCAGCTCGGGGGCCAACGATGCAATCACGCGCTGGATTTCCGGGAGCACCGACTCGGGTGGACCCACGGTCCTCACTTGCAACGCCTCCAGTGAATTCGACACGGGGTGTTGTGCGAAGGGGACATAGAAAAAGGGGTCGATAGTCCCGGTGACGCCCTGGTAACGCGCGTCCTTGGCGACGCCGATGACTTCGAGGTCCTGCTTCTGGTCACTCAACATTTTGAAAGTGCGGCCCACCGGATCCTGGTGGGGCCAGAAACGCTTCGCCATTGCCTGGCTCACAATGGCCACGTAGCGAGCGTCCGGACCGTCCGCGTCCGTAAAAGCTCGCCCGCGAACCAGCGGAATCCGCAACGTCTCAAAGCAGCCGGGCGAGACGGTGTTGTAGAGCGCGAAGGGAGCCGGCTGCCCGGCGGACTCCTGGTAGCCGGGAATGGTGAGTGTGTCGCCGTTGTAGATATAGCCCATCGGAATAGTGACCGCGGTGCTCGCCGATTCCACCCCCGGCAGCGCCCGCACGCGCTCGAGCAGCGTCTTATAAAACGCCCGGGTCTGGGCTTCGTTGTAACCGATCTCGTTCGGATCCATGCTGAAGTTGAGGACGTGATTCGGGTCAAAGCCGAGATCCGTCCGCTGCGCGGCCACAAGACTCCGCGCGAATAGCCCGGCGACAATCAGGAGCATCAGCGAGCCGCCCACTTGCACCACCACGAGAGCGCTGCGCAGGCGCTGCCGGTGGCCCACTATGCCGCGCCCTCCTGCGTGCAAGACAGCCCCCAAGCTTCGCGAGGCACGGATGGACGGGGCCACGCCTACCAGTAACCCGGTCAGCAGCGCCGCGCCGAGCGCGTAGGAGAATACCCGCCAGTCAAAACCAAAGTCGATATGAATAGGAAGATCGGTGTGGAAATTCAGCGAGCCCAGCGTCGCGCTGGCCCAACTGCCGAGCAGAATCCCCGCGAGGCCCCCGGCCAAGGCTAGAACCAGGCTTTCGGTAAGCAACTGGCGAACCAGGCGAGCGCGCTGCGCTCCCAGCGCCAGGCGAATGGCCATCTCGGTTTCGCGCGCCGTGGCGCGCACCAGCGTGATGTTCGCGACATTCACACACGCCAGCACGAGCACCATGGCCGCCAATGCCAAAAACAGACCCGAGAGGATCAGCATCGTGTTGTCAGGGTCGGGATTCGGCCTCGCCCGAAGCTCAGGAAATGCTTGAAAACTCAGGTCGCTGTCCGTAGCGGGGTACTGCTGCGCGAGCCGCTGAGCCACCACACCGAGCGAGGCTTGCGCCTGCGGGAGGCTCACTCCGGGCCGCAGCCGTCCCAATACGGAGAGATTGCGACTCGCGCGATTTGAGGCAATGTCCCCCGGGTAGCCGCCCTGCGACGCTAACCCGAGCGGCAGATATCCCTCGACGTGTAGGAAGGGGCTGACCCCATAGAATCCCGCCGGCGCCACGCCAACAATAGTCACCGGGTGACCGTCGACCGAGACCTTCCGGCCTACAATGTCGGGATCACCGCCGAAGTGCTCCTTCCAGTAGGCGTGGCTCAGAACCATGACCGGTGCCGCGCCTGCTCCTTCCCCGTCGGACGGCAGGATGAAGCGGCCGATTTCCGGCTGGATTCCTAACATGGAAAAGTAGTTACCGCTGACGTAGTTGGTCAGAACGCGGTCGGCTCTGCCGCTGACGCTCAGCCCGTCCATCCCGTACAGGTAGCCGACCACGCTGGAGAAGACTGCTGCCGTCTGCTGCTGGAGATCTCGGAAGTCCGCAATCGAAAACTGCGCGAGCACCGGGCCGCTCTTTTGCCGAAGCGTCAGGACGTGGACCTGGCCCGGATCCTTCACGGGAAGGGGTCGGAATAGCAGTGAATCAACGACGCTGAAGATCGCGGTGTTCGCGCCAATGCCCAGCGCGAGTGTCAACACCGCCACCGCGGTGAAGCCGGGACTGCGTCGGAGTTGGCGGAGGCCGAAGCGAACGTCCTGCCAGAGTTGCTCAAGCCAAACGAAACTCCACACCTCCCACGTTTCTTCCTTGACCCGTGTGACGTTGCCAAACTTGCGTAGAGCTGCATATCGCGCTTCCTCTGCCGACATGCCGCGCTCGATGTTGTCCTGAGTCTCCCGCTCGATGTAGTCGCGGATATCCTGATCGAGATCCTCCATCATGCGCTTGCGACGGCGGAAGAATCGAGTCCAGCTCATTTGGGTCTCCAGTATTCTTTTGTCGGCTATCAGCTCTCAGCTATCAGCTACGCCCCGCTGGCCCACGGGGCCTTTAGCTGAGAACTGAAAGCTGACTGCTGATCGTTTCATTCGTATCTCAGCGCCACCATGGGGTCGACCTTCATGGCGCGACGCGCGGGAAGGTAGCAGGCAAGCGCAGCCGCGGCAAACATCACCGAGATTGCGAGCAGCGGCGATTCAAGATCAAACGTGTCTACTCCGTAGAGGAGGCTGCCGAGGAAGAGGCTCCAGGAGAATGATGCCACTAGTCCGATGACCACTCCGGCGACAACCGGCACGACAGACACGCGGAAAACCATGCCGACCACATCCCGCCGACGGGCCCCCAAGGCCATGCGAATGCCGATTTCCCGGGTTCGCTGCGTTACGATATAAGCGATCAAGCCGTAAAGGCCAACGGAGGTGAGGCCGAGAGCAAGGATTCCAAAGAAGCTGGAAAGGTAAGCGACTAGACGCTCGTGTGCCAGGTGGCTATTGATGTACTCCTGCATCATGCGGACGCGTAGCAAAGGGACGTTGGGGTCCTGTTCTTCCAAGGCCCGGCGGATTGCCGCGATGGCCGGCGCGGCGCCGCCAGCAAGTCGCACCTCGAGCCAGCGCGATCCGGGCCCGTTAGACCAGTTGGGCTCGTAGAGGGTGCCTACCTCGTCCGGATGGGTGATTGCACCGTAGTGGGCATCCTTCACCACTCCCACAACTTCCACGCCCTGCGCACCGGAGCACTCCTCGCCGGGATGGCAGAAACGGCGCCCTATGGGGTTGGCTGTTCCGAACTGTTGGCGCGCTAAAGCTTCATCCATGATGCATACCCCCGAGGTATCGGTCCACCTGCCTCCACTGGCCGATCTCGACAATCCGAGTCCCTCGCTGGCCGTTATGCCCGGCTCATCCCCGGACCGGAAATCACGCCCAGCGAGGAGCGGAATGCCAAGGGTGGTGAAATACCCTGGGCTGACCAGATTGTAAAGCGCCATAAAATTGGCTTTTGGTGAGCCGCTGGAATCCGTCACGTCAGACGAATACACCCCGACGCTTTGAATATAATTGCCCATAGGGGCCATGCCAGATAGAGCGGCCGACCGGACGCCGGGAAGCGCACGGACCCGCGCCAATAATTGATCATAAAAACTGCGCAGCCGCTGCCCTCGATATCCAATACTCGTAGGATCGATATCAAAAATGGCGATGTCCTCCCGCTGGAAACCGAGATCGATGTGCAGGAGGTTCTGCAGTGTGCGACCAAACAGGCTGGCGAGGACGAGCAGCATCAGGGACAAAGCAACCTGGTTCATGACCAGCAATCTGGAAAGCCGCGACCGGGAGACTGTCTGAGTCGCCGACCCAGCCTCCTTCACGCTTTCCGCCAGCTCTATTCGCGCGGCTCGGAGCGCTGGAAACAGGCCGAAGAAGATGCTGGTCAGAAAGCAGAGGCCGGTGCAGGACGCCAAAACAAACAGGCTTGGGTGAAAACGAAAGTCCGGACTCAACACTTCGAGCTTAGCGAGAGCCCTTACTCCGAAGTAGGCTAAAGCCATTCCCAACGCGCTTCCAACCGCCGCCAGCAGGAGACTTTCGGTAAGGAATTGGCGTATCAAACGCCCACGCGTTCCGCCAAGCGCCAGCCGCACCGCGGTTTCCTTCCACTGTCGAGAGGCGCGGGCAAGCAGCAGATTGGCGACGTTGGCACAGGCAATAAGCAGTAGCAGTGCTGTTGCGACCGCGAGCACCTTGATCGGATCAAGGAAACTCTGGTTGCGGATAAATCTCGGAGCACGGGCCGCAGGCTCCAACCGGGATTCGTCTTTCTGCAGCAAATGGGCCTTGGTGACACCTCTGATGCCCGTGTCGCCGACCCGCTCCACCGCCTGCGACCACAGCACCGGCATGCCCGCCTGCGCCTGCTCAAACGAAACGCCCGGCCTTAATCGCGCCACGATGGTGAGCCAATAGTCTTGGACCGTGTTCCAAGTAGACTCGGCGGACGGCGTGGTTACGGGGTACATCGTAACAGGCAAAAAGGCATCGGGCTCGTCGCCATTAAATAGACCGCCAAACCCCTTTTCCGCAATGCCGACAATGACGAGAGGATAAGTGTTTACGGCGAGCTTTTGGCCGATCACGCGCAGGTCTCCCGCGAAGCGCCGCTGCCAATAGCGGTACGACAGAACGATGACAGGGGACGCTCCCGGCGCGGCATCATCGGACGGGACGATGACGCGGCCGGCTGCCGACCCGACCCCCAAAATTTGGAAGTAGCCGCCGCTTACGTATTCCACGCGGCCCACTTCCACCCCCGGTGCGCCCGCCGGCCGGATACCAGCGGAAAGATTATCACTGCTGGCGAGCACTCCTGAAAAGGCCTGGTTTAGGTCGCGGTATGCGCAGAAAAAAGGATAGCTGCTGCTGTAAACGCCTTCTATTCTTACCAGCCGGTTCGGTTCCTTGGCGGGCACGGTCCACAGAAGAAGTTGGTCGACCACGCTGAAAATCGCCGTGTTCATGCCAATGCCGAGCGCTAGCGTCAGCACCACCACGGTGGTGAAGCCGGGATTCTTCACCAGCATGCGAAGGCCGTAGCAAATGTCCTGCCAGAATTGCTCAAGCCAAACGAAACTCCACATCTCCCACGTTTCTTCCTTGACGCGTGTGATGTTGCCAAACTTGCGCAGGGCCGCGTAGCGCGCTTCCTCTGGCGGCAGGCCGCGCTCGATGTTGTCCTGAGTCTCGCGCTCGATGAAGTCGCGGATATCCTGGTCGAGATCTTCCATCATGCGCTTGCGGCGGCTAAACAACGGATCCCAGAGGCTCATGATTTGCCCTCCTGTTCAGCGGGCATGAGAATCCGGGCGATCGCTCCCGCCAGTTTTTGCCACTTGCTGGTCTCAACCGCCAATTGACGGCGTCCCCTGCCCGTCAGCCGGTAGAACTTGGCCCGCCGATTGTTCTCCGAGGTGCCGTCCTGGACCGAAATCCATCCGCGTTTGATAAGCCGGTGCAGCGCGGGGTACAGCGACCCCTGCTCGACCTGCAACACGTCGTCGGATCGCATTTCGATAGCCTTGGCAATGGCGTGGCCGTGCGCCGGGCCCAGGCGCAGCGTGCGGAGAATCAGCAGGTCCAACGTCCCCTGCAGCAGTTCAATGCGTTCTCGTTGCTCTTGGATAGACATACTAGGTGAAACTACTCCGCTTCAGGTAGAATGTCAAGGGGAAGGTGGCTGGCGAATTCGCGATGACCCCGGCAAGATACTCTAAGCAAGCGTAGCGCTTTGCCTTTTGAGGTCCACGGCTCTTCGCGCCCGTAAGCGCTAGTGTCCTGAGTCAGAAGTTCGTTTAAGAATTCAGCCCGTCAGCTGACGGGCGACAGATCGTAGCCCACGGCGCAAGCCGTGGGTCAGCAAGCCCACCCTCTCCCCCTTCCCCTCTCCCGCCCGCGCGGGAGAGGGGTGCCGAAGGCGGGGTGAGGGCGGTCTACCCAGGGCTTGCGCCCTGGGCTAAGTTATTCCGCCCCTACGGGGCTGCAAAGTGCGCTACCCTCCAACGAAGGTCTATTTAGCGAACTTCTGACTCAGGACACTAGCCCGCCTTCGCTACTCCGGGAGCGCGCTGGTCGTAGGGGTACGGCTTGCCGTACCCTCTTCATCTATGGCACGTTTGCACCAAAAGGGTACGGCAAGCCGTACCCCTACAACCAGGCAGAACCAACAGAACACAGCAAGACATACCCCTACAACCCGGCAGTGCCGCCTGGCCGTTGGCAAAAACTAGGTATCACAGGGGACTAGCGCAGCCAGCGGTTCGAGCGCTAGACTCAAACCAAGGAGCTGAGATGAACAACTTTTCGCAGTTTGATCTGACCGGGCAGGTGGCCCTGGTGACGGGCGCTGCGCGGGGGCTGGGACGCGCCATTTCGCTGGCCTTGGCGCAGGCGGGCGCCACGGTGGCCCTGGGGTTGCGCGATGTGAACACGGGCGGAGAACTGGCAGCCGAAATTGGCGCACTCGGCCGCCCTTGCTTGTCCCTACAGATGGATGTGACTCGCCTCGAGCAAATCTCCCACGCGGTTGACGACACGGTCATACGTTTCGGCCGGCTCGATATTCTGGTCAACAACGCGGGCGGAGGATGGGTCAATCTTCCGGAAGATGTCTCGGAAGAGGAATTTGATCAGACAATTGCCAAAAACCTAAAGGCCACCTTCTTTGCCAGTCAGGCTGCTGGAGCCGTGATGCGACGCCAAGGGCGTGGTTGCATCATTAACATGAGTTCCCAAGCAGGGATTGTGGCCTTGCCGACGGAATCGGTCTACTGCCTCAACAAGGCCGCCATCACCCACCTCACGAAATGCCTGGCGGTGGAATGGGGCCGGTACAACATCCGGGTGAACGCCGTGGCGCCCACCTTCATCTTCACGCCGGGAACGGAAGAGGCTCTGTCGGACCCGGCCTTCCGCGCTGACACGGTGGAGCGCATTGCGGCCTTGCACCGCATCGGAGAGCCGAAGGAAGTTGCCGGAGCCGTGGTGTTCCTGGCCTCGCCTGCTGCTTCCCTGATCACGGGCCACACGCTGGTGATTGACGGGGGCTGGACGGTGCGCTAGTCCGCATCGCCGCTATCCGCGGTTGGGCAGAACACCGCCGGTTTTGACGATATCTTCTGCCAGGTGATTAACCACCTTGGAGCGGTTGCGCAGCGTCTCGATATAGGCGGCCTTGAGGAGTTGCTCTTTCTCGTTGCGCAGAGTCTGGCGGATGGTGCTCTGAACGCGCAGGTCGGAGAGGGTGTGCTGGCCCGCTTCTTCTATCCCCAGCAGCTTGATGATATGGAAGCCGCCGCCGGAGGTGATGATGGGGGAGATCTGTCCGACCTTGAGCGAGGTCACCATTTGCTTCAAGGGGGGAGCGGGATTGAGCGCGGAGACCGGGATGAAACCCATGTCGCCGCCGCCCGCCGCCGTGCGCGGGTCTTCGGAGTACTCCTGGGCCACGGTGGCGAAGTCTTCGCCGCTCGCCAGGCGCGCGTAGAGTGCCTGGATCTTGCGCTCGGCGGCGGCCGGAGTCTTGGCATCGTCGTTCTTCAGGTTGCGAACCTCCGCGTCCGCGACCGGCGTCACCAGGATCTGGGCGATGTGGTAAGTCGTCTCCGCCACGTTGAAGTTTGCCTTGTTCTTCTCATAATAGGCACTGATATCGGCGTCTGTCACGTCTATATGTGAGACGATTTCCTTATTAATAAGCTTTGTGATGATAATACCTTCGCGGACTTGGCGGCGCAGGGCCTCGGAGTCCATACCCTGCTCCTGGAGTTTCTTCTGGAACTCATCCGTGGAATAGGGGCTCTTGAGTTCCGCCACCTTGGTGTCGATCTCGGCTTCGGACGCCGTAATGCGGGAGTGCGAGGCGTGCTCCACCAGGATCTGATTGTTGATCAGTTCGTTCAGGATGTTGAGTTTGAAGCTCGCCGCTTCCTCGGGACTGGCGGCTTCAGTGCCTTGGGCAGTGCGGCCGTGAAAGACGCGCTCCACCTGTTCACGGTAGATGGGCTGGCCGTCCACTTCGGCCCATAGCTCCTGGCCCGGGGCGGGCTTGCGCGTACACCCCGGCAGCAAAATGAGGGCGCCGAGGCAAAGGAGCGCTGCGGCCCCGGCCAAACTGTAACGATAACGATTGTTCATGCACCTATTTTAACCCGTGGCGCGCTTTCCCGGTGGCAAAATTCCTGAGGTTTGGTAGAATGTAGGATTGCGGCAGTCGAGTTACAGAAATCAGACGAGGTGTTACGATGGCTCGCACGTGCGACCTTTGCGGAAAAGGTCCCAAATACGGAAACCACATCAGTCACGCGCACAACGTGACCAAGCGCCGTTGGAATCCCAACCTGCGGCGCGTGCGTGCGCTGGTCAATGGCGCGCACAAGACCATCAAGGCATGCACGGCGTGCATTCGTTCGGGGAAAGTCACCAAGATCCGTTGACCTTCTACCCCCCGAGGCCGGCCGCGCCCACCCCCATGCGGCGCTCCGGTGGTCAACCCTCCACTTCGGCGACCAGCTCAATTTCTACCGACACGTCGCGCGGCAACCGCGCCACTTCCACCGTAGCGCGTGCCGGAGGGCAATCCGGAAAGAAGCGGGCGTACACCGCATTCATTTTCCCGAACTCGCCCAGATCCTTCAAATAGACCGTGGTCTTCACAACCTGCGCCAGACTCGAGCCCGCGGCTTCGAGAATCGCGGCGAGGTTCCGCAATACCCGCTCGGTTTGAAGCGCGGCGTCGCCTTCCACCAGGTGGCCGGTGGCCGGATCGAGTGGAATTTGGCCCGACACGAAGACCAGGTTGCCGGACCGAATCGCCTGCGAATACGGCCCGATCGCCGCAGGCGCTTGCGCGGTGCTAATGGCTTGCTTGCTCACGTGAGCCTCCCAGAGTTTCCTCTGACTGCGCAATTAGTTTATCCGTTTCCAGGGAAATCACCCAAAATGATTTGCCGTCCCATCCAGAGGACTCGTTATGACCGGCCCACGATGCCGGACTGAAGCGGCTGAGGAGAACCCCAAAGCTGTCATCCAGAGGAGGCCGGCGCGGCGACCGGTCCTGAGTGAAACGAGGGAAGGACCCCTGCACTCGCCTGATCCTACAAATGCAGGGGTTCTTCGAGTAGTTTACCCTGAGCAGGCAGGGCGAGATTCCTCGCTTCGCTCGGAATGACAGCGAAGGGCTCAGAATGACAGCGAGAGAACCAGAATGACAACAGGGAAACGTTCTCCCGCAGCCCGTTCAGGACTCTGCCCGCAGAAATGTGGCATAATTTGATTTACTCCACGCGAGGCCCCCCTGGGGCAAGAGCAGGAGAGAACTTTGGCTTGTCCGATTTGCGAGAAACGTAAAGTGAAGCGGCTTTGTCCCGCCCGCGCCGAGAGCATCTGCGCTATCTGCTGCGGTACGGAGCGCGAAGTAACGATCGATTGCCCACCTGACTGTTCTTACCTGGCCGCCAGCCGCGAGTACGATGCCCTGCGGCGGGAAATCGATTGGTCGAATCTGCCCTTTGGGGAAGTTAAAATTGACCCGAGTTTCGCGCAGGCGCACGGAACGCTACTGACGGCACTTGACTATGCGATTTGCGCTTTCGCTGCCAGCCGGCGCGAAGTGGTCGATGCGGACGTCCTGGCGGCGCTCCAAGCTTTGGGGGAGGCTTACCGCACGCTGAGCAGCGGGATTTATTACGAGAGGGTCCCGGACCACTCCCTGCAACGCGGCATCTACGAGGCCCTGAAGTCAGCTATCGCGGACTTCAGTAAAGCCGAGGCCGAGCGCGCCGGCATGGCCACCACACGGGACGCCGACATCCGTGATGCGCTGATCTTCCTCACCCAGCTTGGCGCCACCCGCACCAACGGCCGGCCCAAGGGCCGTGCTTATCTCGACCTGTTGCGCGCGCAGTTCCCGAAGGAGGAATTCCAAAGAACCGCGTCGGGTATCCTGCTGCCTTGAACCCAGAAGTCAGGAGACGGTAGTCGGCATACAGTAGACGGCAGACAGACGTGCGAGAATGGTAGTGTAACCCCGTATCTCGGATGCCGCTGACAGGCTTCTGGTTCCTGTCTTCTGATTTCTTCTTTCCATGAGCCAAGTTGATCAAGTTCGCGCCGCAGCCGACATCGTCAAGGTTGTGGGTGACTACGTCAAGCTGCGCAAAGCGGGCTCGAACTACGTGGGCCTGTGCCCGTTCCACCAGGAAAAAACTCCCTCCTTCGCGGTACATCCCGTCAAGCAGATCTTCCACTGTTTCGGCTGCGGCGTGGGTGGGGATGTTTTCAAGTTCGTGATGCAGATCGAAAACCTCTCCTTCCCCGAGGCGCTGCGGCGTCTGGCTGAAAAGGTGGGTGTGCGCCTGGAAGAGACGGCGGGCGATGGGACCTACGATGCCTCGACCAAGGTGCGCGCGGCGCTCCTGAAGCTGCACGAAGTTGCCGGCAAGTTCTTCGCCGCGCAACTGGGAGGGACGGCGGAAGGCCGCCTGGCGCGCGCCTACCTGGCCGATCGTGGTATTACGGATGAGGTGCTCGGCCGTTTCCGCTTGGGCTATGCGCCCGCGGACGGGCAGGGTCTTATGCGGCATCTTTCCGGCGCTGGTTTTGAAGCGGCGGTGCTCGAAAAGAGCGGCCTGATCCTCCTCGATGCAGAACGCCAGAGGACATACGACCGCTTCCGGCGCCGTGTGATTTTTCCCATTGCCAACGAGAGCGGCAAGGTGGTGGCGTTCGCGGGCCGGGCGCTCGGGGATGACCAACCCAAATACCTGAACTCGCCCGAGACGCCCATCTACACCAAGAGCCGCCTGCTTTATAACCTGGACCGCGCCGGGACGGCAATCCGCAAGCTCGACTATGCCATTCTGGTCGAGGGGTATATGGACTGCATTGCAGTGGCCGCGAGCGGCATCGAAAACGTTGTCGCATCGTGCGGCACGAGTCTGACGGAAGGTCAGATTCGGCTGCTGGGCCGTTATTCGCGCCGGGTGGTGGTGAATTACGACCCAGACTCGGCCGGCATGGCCGCGACGGAGCGTTCGCTCGCGCTATTGCTGGAGGGGGGATTTGAGGCCAAAGTGCTGGCGCTGCCGGGCGGGCTTGACCCCGATTCGTTCATCCGCAAGCAGGGGGCTGCGGCCTATCGCGAGCTGCTGGCCGGCGCCCCGGCCTATCTGGATTATTTGACGGAGCGCGCCGCGGTGACCCACGACTTGCGCACCCCGGAAGGCAAAGTGGCGGCTGCCAACGCGGTCATGCCTTTTCTGGTCAAGGTTCCCAACCCCCTGCTGCGGGCCGAACTGGCAGGACGATTGGCGGAACGGCTGCGCCTGGACGAACGCTTGCTGCGCGGCGAACTGCAACGCGCCGCGGGTGCGGGGCGCGTCGAAGTGCGTGTTTCCGAAGAGGTAGCCGGCGCGCAGGCGAATCATGCCGTCAAGCAGTTGCTGCGCCTGTGCCTCGAGAGCCCGGAGATCGCGGAGGCGATCCTGCCGGCGTTGCTCGAAAGCGGCGCCACACAGGGTTTGGTGGGCGAGGGAATCTTCATTCGCTTGTGGGAAGCCCATCAGAGAAGCGAGAAATTGGATGTGACGAGCACGGAAGTCAACCTCTCGGAGGCAGAACGCAAACTGGTGTTTGAGGCGCTCTTCTGGCCTGGCGACTCACCGAATCTGGAAGTTGCGAGGGGAGCGCTGCGTTCGCTGCAATCTGAGAAGCTTGGGCGCGAACTGCATGGAGTTCAGGTCGACATAGAGCGGGCTTTACGGGAGGGCGACCCAGCCCAGGTCAAGCGACTTAACATTGCTAAGTTAAAGTTAAGGAAGGAGTTGGGTGCGATTTCCCGAACACAAAAAAACTCCCCCCTAGGATGACCAAATTGAGGTATATTACATCTAACTAATTGGAGCCGTACGAGATTGACGGCTTATATTAATTTGGCTTCAGGGTTGCCGGAGGCGGCACTGCCGAGGCAAGGGGCGGTGTGTTGTCTGCTCTCATTCTCATGTACCCGACCTTGTTAGCCTGCTGCACGCAGGGAGGCCATCGCTTTGGCGTTTGACGAGAAATTTGATCAAGTAAACAAACTTATCAGCTTGGGGAAAGAAAAAGGTTACCTCCTTTACGACGAGGTCAACGACCTTCTGCCCTCCGATGTCCACTCCGCGGAAGACCTGAACGATCTCCTCTCCATGTTCGACAACGAGGGGATTGAGGTTGTGGACTCCCCGCGGGCCAAGGCTGCCGAAGGCCTGGCCCTCGATAAGCCCGACGAGCTGAAGGCTGAGGAGGCTGGTGAGGATGCTGAACTGGACCTGACCCCCGGAGCGCTCGACAAGACCAACGACCCGGTGCGCATGTACTTGCGGGAAATGGGCACAGTGCCGCTGTTAACCCGCGAGGGGGAAGTCGAGATCGCCAAGCGCATCGAGCGCGGCCAATTGAATGTCTTGAAGGCGCTTTCGCGTTCTCCCATCGTGATCCACGCGCTTTTTGAACTGGCCGCGCGGCTCGAGGCGGGGCAGAAGTCCATCAAGGAAGTGGTGGTGTTTGATGACGACGAGCTGACGGAGGACCGTGTCGCCGGGCGTCTGAAGGACGTCGTTGCCACCATCGCAGAGATTGAGCGGCTCTACAAGAAACTCGGTCAGTTGCGCGCCAAACGCGACGCGATCCCGCGCAGCAAGCGGCCGCGGGATTATCGCCGCTACAGTTGGGTGGCGGCCGAGCACCGCATCCTGATTTCGAAGCTGGTACGTTCTATCCCGTACACCCACACGCAGCGCAAGGCGCTGATCGGGGCGATCCGCCAGGCGGCGGACGAAATGCGGCCGCTGGAGCGCGAGGCCAACCGGCTGGAAAAGCGCGTGGAGGCCACCCGCTCGAACGGCAACCGCGAGTTGCGCAAAGAGCTGCGTCAGGCGCGGTCCAACCTGGGCGATTTCGAGGGGCGCATTCAGGCCTCGGCCCTGGAGCTGCGCCGCAGCTATCAGAACATCATGAACGGCGAGGAGCAGGCGGAGGCTGCCAAGGGCGAGCTGATTGAAGCGAACCTGCGGCTGGTGGTGTCCATTGCCAAGAAGTACACAAATCGGGGCCTGCAGTTTCTGGACCTTATTCAGGAAGGCAATATCGGGTTAATGAAGGCTGTAGACAAATTTGAGTATCGTCGCGGCTACAAGTTTTCTACTTACGCCACTTGGTGGATCCGGCAGGCGATCACGCGCGCCATCGCCGACCAGGCGCGCACCATCCGCATCCCGGTGCACATGATCGAGACGATCAACAAGCTCATTCGCACGTCGCGCCAACTCGTGCAGGAGTACGGCCGCGAGCCCACCTCGGAGGAGATCGCCAAGCGCATGGAGATCCCGGTCGTCAAGGTGCGCAAGGTGCTGAAGATCGCGCAGGAGCCAATCTCGCTCGAAACCCCCATCGGGGAAGAGGAAGACTCGCATCTGGGTGACTTCATTGAAGACCGCGGGGTGATTTCGCCCGCGGAAGCGGTCATCAACATCAATTTGAAAGAGCAAACGGAGTCGGTTCTGAAAACCCTGACCCCGCGCGAGGAAAAGGTGATCAAGATGCGCTTTGGCCTCGACGACGGCAGCGAGCACACGCTGGAAGAGGTCGGGCAGAGCTTCGCCGTTACGCGCGAGCGCATCCGGCAGATCGAGGCGAAAGCTTTGCGCAAGTTGCGCCACCCCTCGCGCAGCCGGAAACTGCGGGCGTTCCTGGACGCCACGGTGCGGGAATAGTCCTCCGGGGAAGGTAAGGGGGGCGGGGTCGCGCAAGGCATGGGTTCGAAGGGATCCCGCGCCTAACCTGATCCCGGGCTGAAGTCTGATGGTTCCTGAGGAGGGGCTCTTCGATGAAGCCCTGCCCATACTGTGGTTATTCGAACTACGCTTACGCCCGTACGTGCCGCAAGTGTGAAACTCCCCTGGTGGCGACGCCCGGCACAGTCTATCGTCCCCACAAGGATCGGATCGGCCCGGTCCGTGCCCGCTCTCTGCGCAGCCAGGCGCTTTTCCTGATCGTGGTGGGCCTGGCCATGAAGGTTTACTGGGGTGGCTACGGATCCTGGCCTACCATCGACAATCCCACGCTCGCCGGGATCCGCGCCTGGCTTCAGCCCCTGCTCCTGTGGGGCGGCGCTGCACTCTACCTCCTGGGTTGGATCTTGCGATCGGTTTAGCTTTGCGGGCGGGGAGCCCGGACCCCGTGCGCTTCACTCCTGCCCCGCTACTTTTCCCCACGATATTTCGGCTGACAGGGCGCCTTGCCGATTGCATTGCGCCCTGCATCACTCAGTAGACAATATCCAGTCCCAGGTCGTAGGAGCGATGCTGGAAGCCGGCATAATCGCCGTAGTACGGTGATGTCACATTATTGTACACGTCGCGGAAATTGCCATGGTTGGTGAGATTGAAAACTCGGAGTGATCCGCGCAGTGTGTGGTGCCGAACCCAGGGAAGTAAGGGAAGCTTGAAGTCCTTGGAAGCTTGCAGGTCCAGTGAAAGAAACGACGGGAAGCGGCGGTCGTTGGGAGATCCCACGTAATTCTCCAGCACGTCATAGGAGGAAAAGGGGAACCCCGAGTGCCAATCGAGGAGCGGACCGAGAGTGATCCTCCAGGGCGCTTTGAACCGTCCCCAGGTGACCAGGCGATGGGGAACGTTGGTGGGCAGGTTGGCGAAGAAATTCGGGCGAATGACCGGCTCTTCGTAGGGAACATAGACGGACGCCATCGTATTCAAGTCGCCGTGCGCCAGGCTGTGGACATAGGAAATGCTGAGGTCCGCCTTGGGATTGGGGCGGACGCGGAGGGTGGTTTCGAACTCATGATAGCGCGTGCCGCCCTGGTTCGAGAGGAGCAACACCGCGTCGGTGGGGGAGAGGATTTCCGGATTGACGATGAACTCGTTATGGGTGCGGCTGGACAAGTAACTGACTCGTGCGATGACATCGGGGCGTATTTCCTGATCAAATTCCGCGTTCCAGGTGACGTTGTAGGGCGTGCTTCCCAGCTCCTCGTTTGAGGGAACGACCTGCTGTCCTTTCTCGTTAAACTTCACGTAGGAGTTACGGTAAATGATGGGAGGCCCGAGTGGGTTCTGTTCGGTGTCATAGAGCGTCGCCTCTCGGGTGGGATTCTGGGTGAAATCTCCGGCCAGGAGCGGCAGGCGGTCGTAGAAAACACCCGCGCCGCCGCGGAAGACGGTCTTTCCCCGCGGGCCTGGTGAAAAGACCAGCCCCGCGCGCGGCGAAATAGCCGCGGCTTCGCCCAGCGTCTGGCCGGACAGGCGCAGCCCGTAATCCATGGCCAAGTGCCGATTGAAAGCCCAGTGGTCCTCGATAAAGCCGGCGAGTTCGGTGTCTTGAGTTGTGAGCAGGCCGGCGGGCGCAAAGGTGATTTGCTCCGCTAGCGAGCCATCGGCGCGCAGCAGGTCGACCGGGTGCGATTGAGAGGTCCCGGTATAGGAGCGATGGACGATGTCCCCTCCCGTCTTGAAATCGTGCCTGCCCAGCCACTGCTTGTGGGCGAACTGGTAGTTCTGGAGGATTTCCTGCTGGGCGCTCGAACGCGTCCAGGCGTTGAAGAAGTTGCCTTGCCAGCCGTTGGGAGTCACCAGAAGGTCCTGCGCTCCCTGGCCATGCGAGTAGCTGTCAAATTGCGTGAACTGCACGAGCGTGGTCAGGATGCCGCCGCCTTTGAATAAGTAATGGTCGTTGGCGCCGAGCGAATAACCGCTCTGGGCGTAGTCAGCAGAAGCGGTTTGCGGAATGAGGGAATCGATGTTGTCGAACTGCCGCCGGACCGGGAACACCTTGATGTTGAAACTGGCGACATGTTGGGGCGAAAAGACGTAGTAGAAATCCGTGAATGAGTCGATCCCTTCCGTCTTGGTCTCATTGTACGGCCAAGCCAATCCCCGGACCGGCTGGCGGCTGAAATCATAGAGGAAAGACTCGGAGAAACTGAGCCGGTCTTTCAAAATCGGCCCCGTCAGATAGAGACGCGGCAAGTCATCTTTGATACCCAGCACCTCGCCGTTGAGGATACGCGGCGTGGGCAAGAAGTCATTCAGTTCGAAATCCCATTGGCCCGCCGGGGCCTTGGTCTGCACGGTGGTGAGCCCGCCCGAATATCGCCCGTACTCGGCCTGAAACGAGCTCTTGAAAACATCCACTGATTCCACGGCGTCGATAGGAACTTCGATGGAGAAACTGCCGGTCACTGGGTCAACCGTCTCGGCAGAATCCACTAGCAGCGTACCCTGATTCTCGATGACGCCCTTGATGGCGATTCTCCCGTCCGGCGTGCGGATCACGCCCGGGATTAGCGGGAGCGCCGCTTTGAATTTCTGCTCGACCAGGGGCAGGGAGCGCAGTTGCTGTGGGCCAATAACCGCAGGCGGAGCCGTCGTCTGGGTGGTGGCTCTCGGAGCCTGCGCAGTAACCTCCATTTTCTGATGGAGAACGACCTCGGCGGGAAGGATGACTTGCAGGGTCGGGGCCTGCGCGTCAGTCACGGCTATACCATTCTGAGCCACCGGTTCGTGACCCACTGCAGCGCAGGTCAACTGATACGAACCTGGAACCAGCCCGGTAAACTCGAACTCGCCCCGCTCGCCGGTGGTTTGAGGGCGTCCCTGTTCGGGCAGCGTAGGGCCCCTCAACGTGCAAATGGCGCCGGCGAGGGGGGCATTGGTCTCATCCACCACTTCACCGCTCAGGGATTGGGTCTCTGGAAACGCGCCCGCGGAGGCCAAACACGTGCCCCACAGGGCAAGCACAGCCAAACCGACAGGCCTTAGGCGCGGAGTGTTTTGGACCATCAAGCTCTTGGATGCGTGGGATTCTTAAGATGCATTGGCCATTATACTTTGAAAGCGTTCGATGCTGCCACCCGGATCCTCTGAAACCGCCTGGTCTCGCAGGAAAGCATGTTTTTCATTTAAGCAGCAGAAATCGAGGAGCTTAAACGACGCCTCTTGGCCCGGCCGCGGCCATCCTGAAAACCTCAAACTGAGATGAGGCAGGCCGCACTACTGTCCCAGAACATCCTCAACTTTCCTGCGGAATCGCCGATAAGTGCGGTGAGGCCGCAAAGAGTGACGAATTGGGCAACATTCATCGCGGGTTGCATGAGTTCATTACTCCTCGTCTCCGCCTCGATGGCTGACTCAGCGCCCGGGGGAGTTCCCTTCGAACTTTATCGCGGTTACATCATTGTGGCGGAAGGTGAGATTGGACCTCTCGGCGGGCTTCACTTCTTGATTGATACGGGCACCATGCCCAGCATTGTGGACAAGAAGATAACTCATCGCCTCCGCCTATCCGGTGGAGCTGAATCCTTGAGGTCGTCCGGCCGGAATATCAAGGGGCAGCGCGTGGCGTTGCCGGGTCTGAAATTCGGGCCGATTCAGGTGGAGTCGGTGCCGGTTCTCGTACGGGACCTCTCCTCGATCGAAGAAGCATTGGGCGCCCGCATTGACGCCGTGCTCGGGTTGGACGTCCTCCGGTCACGTTCCTTCAGCATCGACTTCCCGGCCCGTCGCATCCGCTTTGCCCCAGATTCCCCTGCGCTCCCCTCACCTACCATCAATTCACAACTCGGGGGCATGGTTGTGGAGGCCGAACTTCAGGGGCATCCCCTGCATTTGCTGGTCGACACAGGGGCGAGGGACTTGATCCTATTCAAGGAACAGATCCGAGGGTGCTTACCGAAGTTGCGGGTAATCGGCGAACTGAACATCTCCAAGCTGGGCGGGAAAGTGCGATTGCAGCAAGTTGTCCTGCCTCCCATCTACTTGGGAGATCAGGAGCTTGCCAATCCCCGTGCATTCTTGATGGATGCCCCGACTGATGAACCATTTGGTATTGACGGCCTGCTGGGTGTGGTATCTCTAGGCGTCCGGAGTCTCTCCTTCGACTTTGAGCGGCACAGGATGACTTGGGTGCACTGAAATCCTCCCCACATTGGGACTTTATCAAAGTACCCTGGATTGGCCTGCCGATGTGTCCGACCCTGCGCGAGGGTCCCTCTTTCTGCCCGGTTGGCGCTTGACGAGATCCGACCATCGGGAGCAATCTTGTATGTCTCTGAATCCGGCCGTCGCACGGTGCGAAACAACCGCAGGTTCGGTCTGCCCTTGTCCGGCCTAATGGTTCATATTTCTTGAAGCCCTCGAAGTACATTCTCTTCCTCCTCGGCGTGCTTCCCTGCGTGCTCGCAGCGAACCTGCCAGCACAGGTCTTGCCGGCTTCCTGGCAAGGCACGTTGCGGGACGCCGGCGGAAACGTTATGGCCGGCGCGCGGGTTGAGCTGCGTGAAACCGGGTCGGGCCGCACTTTCACAGCCACCACCGACGACCAGGGGACCTTCGACTTTCCGGAATTGCCGGCGGGGAACTATGCGGTGCGTACCCGCTGGCATGCCAAAACCGCCGCGGCACGCGAGGTGCTGAAAATCGAGCCCGGAAACCACCTCAACTCCTCTGTGACGATTGCCCGGCCCGGCGGATGGCTGGTTCTCCAAACCTCCTCCCTGGGAGAGCGGGCGCAGGCGAGTGGCGGGGAGAGACTCTCGAGCAAGCAGGTTTCCGGGCTTCCTCTCAACAAGCGTGATTTCAGTCAACTGCTGCTGCTGGCGGCCGGTACCATGACGGATACGAATGGCTCGGCGAATTTCACCCAGCAGTTCGCCGTGAACGGCCAGCGTGGATCAACCGCCATGTTTGCCATGGATGGCGTAGACACTACTGACCCGGAGTTGGGCGGCGCCACGTTCTCGAATTTCAACGTGGACGCGGTGCAGGAAATCGAGTCGCTCTCCGGTGTGATGCTGCCCGAAATCGGCCACGGCGCGGCGGGCTTCACGAATATCAAAACCAAGTCAGGGACGAATCAGCTTCACGGCTCAGTTTTTGAATTTGTGCGCAATGCCACCTTCGACGCGCGCAATTATTTCGACCGGCGGACGCTGGCCAATCCCGGGCGCATCCCGCCTTTCATCCGTAACGAATTCGGCTTCACCCTGGGCGGACCGGTCACGCTGCCGGGGATTTACCGGGGCGGGGACCGCACGTTCTTCTTCGGGCAGTATCAAGGATTTCGCCAGGTGCTGGGGACCACGCAGGTGCTCTCCGTGCCGACCCCGGCGGAGCGCCAGGGGCAGGACACGACGGCCTTTCCGGGCGACACACTCTTTGTTCCCGTCAGTGCGCAGCTCGAGCCCATCCTGGCGGCTTATCCCGAACCCAATGATCTTCAAGGGGCTTACGGGCCGCGCACCTATGCCACTTCTTCGAGGGTCGTGACGGACACGAATCAATTCTCCGTGCGCATTGACCACCGCATCTCTGATCCAGCCCAGTTCTTTGCGCGTTTCACCCTCAACAATGTGAACGGGCCGCTTACCAATCCCAGCCAGCCGGCCATCGATCCCAGCTTCGCCGTTCTTTTCCATGACCACCAGCGCAACGTCGCGCTGAATTACACGCGTGCGGTTTCCTCTCACTTCACGTCGGAGACTTCGCTCGGCTATATTCGCAGCACGCCATTGTTCATCTCTCCCAATCACACCCAGCCGGGCATGTTGTTTGCGGACGGCCTCTATGAGCCTTTCAACTCGGCGGCCGGAACGGCCACGGGCGCGTATGGAAACCTCTTTCAAATCCGGCAGAACCTCAATTACGTGCATGGAACCCACACGCTGAAGTTCGGCGTCGAGGTACGATTGAACCGTGACTCGACTGTCTTTGGGGTGGATCCCGACGGCCAGTACGTCTTCGGGGGCGGCCCCGCTTACGCTCCCTCGCCTATTCTCTCGGCGAGCGGACAACACGATGTTCAGGCAGGGGCACTGCTTCCCGACTCGCTTACGGAATTCCTGACCGGCACTCCCTTCTCCTTTAACACGACGGTGGCCGCAGCCTTCACGGCGGTCGGCGATAAATTTGATGAGATTGGCCTGCGGCGCGAGGCCTTCAACTTCTATTTCCAGGACGCTTGGAAGGTTACACCGCGGTTCACACTCAACTATGGTCTCCGCTACGAGCTGAACAGCCGCATCCACGAAATCAATAAACGCACCTCCACACTCCGGATTGTGGACGCAGCGGGCAAGACAGTCCCTGCCTGGCAGCCCGGGGCCCGGGAGATCGTGCTCATCGACCCGCAGCCGCCGTACAACCAGGACACGCATGGGTTGGGGCCGCGGGTTTCGGCGGACTGGCGGGTCAGGAACAGCACGGTGCTGCGCGCGGGCGGCGGCATCACCACGATCCTCCCCAATCTCTGGTTGGATAATTTCCTCACGGGTGGCTTCCCCTTCATGGTCAACCCTAATCTCACGGCCTTGCCGGGCGCGCCTGTGCCCTTTGAAAACGCCGTGACTATTTTTCATTTGCCACCCGTCTACACGACCGCGGGCAGCTTGGCCTATCCCACCCTCCGCACCTCCGAGGTTGCCGCCAACACCGAGGTTGATATGCCGCGCTTCCAGGCCGATCTCTCTGCGCTGACGCCCGGCCACCAACCGCAGCCGATTTCCGTGTTTGGAATGCAGCCGAACTTCCGCAATGGGTACATCGCTAGCTATACGGCGGGCATTGAACAGACATTCAAAGACGTCGTGTTCAGCGCCTCCTATGTGGCCACCGCGGGTGTGAAGCTGGCGAGCACACCGAGCCCGAATAGTTACAGCGGAGCCTCGCCCGAGTTCGCGCGCTTCACGCAGTTCAATTCCTCAGGCCAGGTCACGGGTGGCTACGGGCCGGAGTATCTAATGGGAACACCTTCGCACTCGACCTACCACGCGCTGCAGGTGTCCGCCTCCAAGAACTCCCCGCGCCTGGGGCTGGGTTTTCAGTCCAGCTACTCCTTCAGCAAATCGCTCGATGATACCAGCTCTATCGTCGTGACCTTCGGCGGGCAGGGGGGAACTATCATCCAAACGTTTCCCCAGGACCCCTGGAATCCCGGAGCCGACAAAGGGCCCTCTACGTTTGATATTGCGCAGGCCTTCACGACCAGCGTCATTCAGATGCTGCCTTTCGACCGCGTGGGGGGCTTGCGGCCGTTGGGAAAGAAGCTCGCCTCGGGCTGGCAGGTGCTGAACATCACCACGCTCACGAGCGGCTCGCCGTTTTCGGTCTACTCAGGGATTCAACAGACCGGCGTGGGCTCCGCGGGCGCCGACCGGCCCGATCAAATCGCTACTCCGGATTTCTCCACCAGCCGCACGGTTCGGGAGGATTACTTCGGCCGGGGCGCCAACAACGCGTCCTTCTTTTCCATTCCCATTGACGTCCCGGGTGGCACGGGACCCAACCAGGGCCGCTTCGGAACCCTGGGACGAAATACCTTTCGGGGCCCGGGCTTCTACAATCTCGACGCGGCTTTGATCAAAGACACCACGTTCCGCAGCCGCGCAGGTTCGGAGCCCGCGACCCTGGAGTTTCGTGCTGAGTTCTTCAACGTCTTCAACCTGGTTAACTTCGGACTGCCGGTGAACATCCTGCGCGGTTCGGGTTTTGGTGTCATCAATCACACCGCCGGGACTTCCCGCCAGATTCAGTTCTCGCTGAAATTGATCTACTGATTCTCTTGCGCCAATTGCTAGGCGGTACCAAGGTGGTGTCGCCCTCGGGGACCGAGGGAACAGGTAATTTGAAATTACTACTCTCGCCCCGGTTGGGAGGGAGGGTGGGTCGCAATCGGCGCTTTCTCCAGCCGGAACGAGGAGGGGCCCACGTTTTGCGGGTGGGGGTAAGGGGTCACTCGCGGACGGGATCACCTCAAGGCTCTTATGTAAACAGCCAAGCCACACGTCCACGCTAGCGGCTTGCAAATCTGCCTGGGAGCGAATATTCTGCGGCCCACTTCGGAAATGGAGGGTGCGATGGGCAAACCCCAAGTCATGGTTGCGATTGCGAGCGCGGATTCTGTCGAGAGCTTGACGACTTTGGCCTGCCAGTTGGCCGACGGCATGGATGCTGAGGTCTCAGCCCTGCATGTCGTCGAGGTGCCTCTGCTTACCCCTCTCGACGCCGACGAGGACACTCTCGACCATCCCGGCAAGGAGCTTCTCGCTCAGGCTAAGTGCGTGGCGGAGAGATTTTCCCGCCACCTCTCGACGGAACTCGTGCGCGCTCGGGAAGTGGGCGAGACGATCGTGGGTGAGGCCAAGGACCAAAGAGTAGAATTGCTGGTGTTGGGCCACCAACAGCCGCGCGCCCACCATCTGAGTGAACCGCTGCTGGGGGGCACGGTCCGCTATGTGGCTCACCACGCGCCGTGCCGAGTCATCGTCCAGATCCCTGCGCCGGAGCACGCCTAGCGTTGCGTTTGGGAAATGCCTCTATCCGTAACGCCGCCCCGGCGTGACCTGTCCCCAAGGTGACGGACCAACGGCCAAGCGTTGCCTGGGTAAGGGGAGGGATCGCGGGGGGCGGGTTTGGATTTCGTTTGCAGGAAACTCGGATTCTAGGGCAGCTCAGATGAACAACGGCACTTCTTCCCCGCTGGCGTCCAGCTCCGAGTCCGCGGGTTCGGGTGACCCGGAAAACGCCAGGATCGCTACCACCAGAGTCCCCAGCAGCACCAGTCCGGGATGCCGACCGGCCCAATCGAGCCACCCTGTCCCATGTTCAGACCGGATTTCCACCACGCGTTCTTCGCGCATCGGGTTCTCGATGTCTCCTATATGTTCTATCGGCACTTCGTGCGGAGGGATTAGAGGCGAGTTCTTCCTGTTGAGTCTGGCCTTGGCGGTGTAACCCCGTCACTGGTAGTGGCGCCTTTTGCGGGATGGGGGTTTCCCCCGGGGTGTAGTCATTCCCGCGCAAGGAATCTACTCCGCCAGCCAATGGAAATGCGCCCGCGGGGGACCTCCCGCTTGCGCGGGAATGACCTGTGTTTCGAAAGGGATCCCGTTACAGATGACACCAGCATCCGGCCTCGCCATCCCGCTTGACTTGCTCGGGCAGCGGTGACGTAGAATAGTCGCGGGTCCTGACCCCCTGGGCGGGAGCCAGGCGATGGGTGGCTGGGCCCCGGCGCGGCGAAGTGCAGTGCTCGTTGCGACGGAAGACTCCCTCTGGTCCGCCCCCCTCGCGAGTCCTCCTGGCCGAGCGGAATCCCACAGCCCTGGCGGGTCGCCGAGGTCCCCATGCTTATTGCATCGCAATTGCGTCCTGGAACAGTCCTGAAAATCGGCCCCGACATCTTCAAGGTGTTCGAGTCCACTTACCACATTGGCCAGGGCAAGATGCCGGGCAGCGTTCACGCCCGCGCGCACCATGTCCTTACGGGCACACTGAAGGAGTTCCGTTTCCGGCCGGAAGAACGGCTGGAGGAAACGCAGCTTGACAAGCATGAAATGGAGTTTCTTTACGCGGACGCGGATTCCGCCACCTTCATGAATCCGGATTCCTTCGAGCAGGTTTCGATATCCCTGGAAGCCATCGGCAAGGCCACGAGGTTCCTCGAGCCCCCGATGAAGGTTCCCGTCGAGTTCTATCAAGGCCAGCCGGTAAGCATCGTGTTTCCCGAAATCGTGGAGGTGAAGGTCTCCGCTACGGCGCAGCCCGTCCACCAGCAGCAAGACAACACATTCAAGGACGCCAGGCTCGAGAACGGCCTCGAAATTCTGGTGCCGCATTTCATCAAGACCGGTGAGACGATTCGAGTGGAAGTGGCAACCGGCAAGTATGTCGACCGTGTGCGCGCGGATGCGAAGAGGTTCTGAGGGCAAAGCGAGATTCTTCGCGCAGTTTATCCTGGGCGATAGGGCGAGAATCTTCGCGCAGTTTATCCTGAGTCAAATGAAAAGGATCCTTCGTTACGCTCAGGATGACAGCAAAGGGCTCAGGATGACGGCATGAAAGCGCTTTTACGCAGCCACTGGATCCCAAATCCCGACTTGGTGAATCGGCCCGGCCTTGCTATGATGATTTGGTCCTGACCTATGTCGACACCTTCCACCAGCCTGGGTACTCAAGGGAGGCCACACTTTCAATTACAAGTGCGGGCCGCCGAGGCGCGCGACGAGCAGGATATCGTGAGGATCTACCTGCAAGCGACGCAGGATCACCTCGCGACGTTTGAGAATTTCCTGGTTACTCCGGAAGAGCGCACACGCTGGGTCAAGGAGCACTCCGGGAAATTTCCGCTCCTGGTAGCCGAGCTGAACGGGCGAGTGCTGGGGTGGTCATCACTCAGCCCATATCATGCCCGGCCCCGTATCGAGGGCATTGCCGAACTGCTCATCTACATCGATCGCGACTACCGTCGGCACGGAGTGGGGCGGGAATTGATGCGAGCGACTCAGGCCGCGGCGTGCGAGCAGGGACACTTCAAACTGATCGGGAGATTCCTGACGCACAACGACGCGGGCCGTACCCTCTGTCGCCTGACCGGTTGGAGGGAAGTCGGTGTGCACCAGAAACACACTCGCCTGGATAGCAGTTGGTACGACGTGGTAGTGGTCGAATACCTCATCCTCGAAAACCTCAAGTAAGTCCCACAAAAACCTGCACGTGTGCTGGCAGCCTCCCGCCGCGCTTAGGTTTTCTGCTGAGTTCGCGCGAAGCGCGTCCAGGCGAGATAAATCGGGATGCCGAGAAGCACCAAACCCAGCCCGATGGAGGACTCGCGCGGGCTGCGGACCATGGCGTTGACGATAATGACCAGCGCTGCCGCAGTGAAGGCCACCGGCAAAACTGGATACGCCCACACGCGATAGGGGCGTTTCAAGCCAGGACGGCGCCGGCGCAGAATGACCACGCCCAGCGTGGCGGCCGCGTAAAAAATCCAGCCTGTAAAAATCACATAGGTATAGAGCTGTTTGAAGCTGCCGATTGAGGCCAGCACGATGGACCAAACACCTTGAATTAACAGGGCCACGTAAGGGGTTTCGAAGCGTGGATGAATCTGCCCCACCGAAGCGAAGAAGAGGCGGTCGCGCGCCATCGCAAAGCAGGCGCGCGCCCCGCCCAGGATGTTGCCGTTCAGTGCGCCGAAAATCGAGCACAGGATCAGTCCGGAGACAAACGCCGCGCCCTGCGGGCCCCAAAGGACTTCCATGGTTTTGGCCGCCACGCGCTGATAGGTGTCCTGGGCCATCGCCGCCAGCGGCAGCACGCGCAGGTAGGCGAGGTTGGCGCTGAGGTAAACCAGGATGACCACCAACATCCCCAGGAAGAAACTGCGCGGCAACACCCATGCCGGATTCTTTACTTCGCCGGCCGCGTACGCCAGGTGGTGCCACCCGTGATAGGCCCACAAAACGCCGATCAGCGCCACGCCAAACGAACTGAGGGCGGTGTGCGGCGTGGGGAGATCAAACGACGCCACGACGGGCGTGACATGGCGCGCGAAGAGCGCGAACCCCACGATGGTTGCCAGGCCCGCGAGTTTGGCGAACATGAAGATGGTCTGCACCACCGCGGCACGCCGCACGCCCGCGACATTCACCAGCGTAAGTAGCGCGATCACGGCACTCGCCAGCAGCTTGCGCTCCAGAGGTGTGAGCGGGAAGAACGTGGAACTGTAGATGCTGAACGCCACGGCGAGTGTGGCGATGCCGCCGGATTCAATCACCAGCAACGCCGCCCAGCCATAGAGGAAGGCGGGCAACTTGCCGTAAGCGTCGCGCAGGTAGATGTAGACGCCCCCGGCCTCCGGGACCGCGGCTCCGAGTTCCGCGAGCGAGAGTGATCCCGCCAGCGAAAGCGCCCCACCCACCACCCACACCAGCATCACGGCGGCGACCGAGCCGACTTGCTGCGCCACGTCGTGCGGCACCAGGAAGACTCCCGAGCCAATAATTGTGCCTACGACGAGGGCCGTGGCGCCCATAAATCCGATGGGGCGCGGCAGTTCGACGGGGGCCGCGGGCTGTGGGCGCGAGGCCAGGGGGCCCGCCGTCGACGGTGAGAGGGGTGTGGACATGAAGAATCCCAATGCGGAATTTTGGATTGCAAACCTTGCAACTCAAGGACTTTCAATCTGAGCCCCGAATTGTCCCTTCCGGACGGTCTTTACCGGAAGAAGGCGTGCCATTATACTGGCTGGGTTGGGGAAGGCCAAACAAGTTTTACGCCATGCCGGCGTTAAGCCTTGGGTGAAACCATGACAGACTTCATTCCCGGACGATTTGATGCGCAGGTGGCTTTGGTGGTGGGCGGGGCGCAAGGCATTGGAAAAGCCATCGGCGTGCGCCTGGCACGCGAAGGCGCGCGGCTGGTGATTGCCGATATTGACCGCCCCATGATGGCACGCACGCAGAAGGAGATTCGCGCAGGGGGCGGTGACGTCCGCACGCTTTACTGTGACGTACGGAAGAAGACCGGCGTGGATCGCACCGTAGCGCAGATCATCCAATGGTACCAGCGGATCGACGTGATGGTGTACGTCGCAGGAGTGGGAAAGGCTATGCCCTTCGTCCGGACGGATGAGAAACTGTGGGATTGGACCATCGGCATCAACCTGCGCGGAGGTTTTCTGTTCGCACGCGCCGTGGCGCCGCACATGGTCAAGCAGCGGCGCGGCAAGCTGGTCTTCATGGCCTCCACGAATGCCTGGGACGCGGAGGCGGAAATGGCGCCCTACAACGTGTCGAAGACCGGCTTGTTCATCCTGGCCAAGACGCTGGCCCGGGAACTGGGACCCTATGGGATCAACTCCAATGCCCTCGGCCCGGGGCTGATCCGGACGCGCCTCAGCGAACCTTTTCTGAACAATCCGGAGTTCATGAAGAAATATCAGGACCTGATTCCCGTGGGTCGGATTGGCAATCCCGAGGACGTCGCTGGGCCCGCCGCGTTCCTGGCCTCGCGTGATGCCGACTATGTGAATGGTGTGCTGCTGTTTGTCGATGGCGGGCAGCTCGCGTGACTTCACGAACCGGGAGGCTTCATCACCCGGCGCGCGAGTCTCTAACCTAAGAGGTTGATGAAAAGCACGGCAGCGCCCACCTTTTGAGCCCGCCCTGAGAAGGGCAAGGCGGCACGTGCTGGGCTAAAAGCTCAGCGCTACCACACGCCATCAACTTGGTCAGAGGCCGCGAGGATATTTCTCATCAACCTGTTACGGAGGACAACATGCGGAAAGTGGTTCGGACGTCGAAAGCTCCCCTACCCCAAGGTGTCTACTCCCAGGCTATTGTCGCCGACGGCTTTGCTTTTGTCGCCGGGCAGGCGTGCATCAACCCCCAGACCAACGAGTTTGAATACGGTGACATTCAATCGGAAACGCGCCGGACCCTGGAGAACATCCGCGCCATCCTGGAGGCGGCGGGGTGTTCGCTGCAAGACGTGGTGCGCGTGGGCGTGTTCCTTACCGACATGAACGATTTCGCGGCGATGAACGAAGTCTACAAGCAGTTCTTCACGGCAGACCAGCCTGCGCGCACGACCGTGGGCGCCCAATTGCCGAAGATCAAGATTGAAATCGACTGCATCGCGCGCGTCAGCAAGCGGCGCAAGAAGTGAGGGGCACTTTGAGGTGCGCGTCGGCGCCGAACGATCGTGCCGTGGGATTGAGGTGTCAATGGATTACCGGGAACTTTCCACCCCCGCCTTGACGGTAGATCTGGATGTGCTGGAGCGGAATCTTGATCGTTACTCCGTATTGTGCCGCCGCCAGGGCGTGGGCCTGCGCCCGCACACCAAAACGCACAAGGCTGTGGAGGTCGCACGCCTACAGCTTGAGCGTGGTGCGGTGGGCCTGACCGTGGCCAAAGTCGGCGAGGCGGAAGTGTTCGCCGGCGCCGGGCTGGATGACATCCTGGTGGCGTTTCCCATTTTCGGCGGCGAGAAACTTCGCCGCCTGGCGGACATCGCCCGCCAGAGCCGTCTGCTGGTCGCACTCGATGCGGAAGCCACAGCGCAGGAGCTCTCGCGCGCTGCGGCCGCGCAAGGGGCCACCATCGGCGTGTTGGTGGAGTTCGACGTCGGCGTGCGTCGCTGCGGTCTTGAGCCGGGACCTGAATTGATCCGCCTGGCGAGAACACTGGAGAAGCTGCCGGGCCTGAAGTTCCGCGGCTTGATGAGTTACTTCGGCAACGTTTGGGGGACGCCGGAGGAGCGGCGGGCGGAAGCCACTCGCGTGGCAGAGCGCATGGACAAAGCGCTGGCGGTGTTTCGCGCCGAGAACCTGGCGGTGGATATTGTTTCCGGCGGCTCGACTCCTTCGGCCGAATTCGCGCACCTGATCCCAGGACTTACGGAGATTCGCCCCGGCACGTATGTTTACAACGATCTAAATACTTACTACCAGGGCGCGTGCACCCTGGACGATTGCGCGGTGTGCGTGGTGGCGACCGTGGTCTCGACAGCCGTGCCCGGCCGCGCCATTATTGATGCCGGTTCCAAGACGCTTTCCTCCGATCTGCTGGGTTCCGGCCCCAAATCCGGATATGGCCTTGTGGTGGAAGCGCCGGATGCGCCCATCGTCAAGCTGAACGAAGAGCACGGCATTTTGGATATCACGCACTCTCAGCACGCCTTCCAGGTCGGCGAGGTCGTGACCGTGATCCCCAATCACGTCTGCGCCGCCGTAAACATGCACGACGAGATTTTCACGGTGCGCAAGGGCGAAGCCGCCGGCTGCTGGAAGGTCGCCGCGCGCGGCAAAGTCCGCTGAGGCAGGGGCCGCCCGCGATACAACCGCGGTTTGTTGGATAACGTCCAGACTTTGTCATTCCGAGCCCTTCGCTGTCATTCTGAGCGGAGCGCAGGACCTCGCTCTTTGAATTCTCATGGCGGCTGGCGCGCCTGGGGAGACTCGAACTCCCGGCCTACAGATTCGAAGTCTGCCGCTCTATCCATCTGAGCTACAGGCGCGTGCCTTGAGTTTAACCCAACTGGCGAGGGCCGGGAAGCGAGCATTGGAGCCGGTAGGGCTCGGCGCGGTTTTCTGTCGCGGCGAGTGGAGCCTGCGCTGACGCAGCCACCTCACGCGGGGGGAACGTGGCGGAGACAAAAGAATCTGCTTTTCGGCGACTGCTCAAAAACCTGAGCTACAAATCACGCACGAAGAAATTCGAGTTGCTGCATGGGGTGTTTCGCGCGCAACCGCAGGATCGCGTGCTCGACGTGGGCGCGAGTGGCGAGGTGTTTCTAGCGTATGCGTTCGAAGACGTCTATCCTTATCCTGGGCGGATCGTGGCCGGCGGCCGCGAAGCGCGTGAAATCCTGTCCGCGCGCCAGCACTATCCACAGCCCCGCTATGTTCTGTTGGATGGATGCGAGCTGCCTTTTCCTGACCAGAGTTTCGACCTCGTTTTCTCCAATGCCGTCATCGAGCACATTCTGGGCCCGAGGCGTCAGGAGAAGTTCGCGCAAGAGGTCAGGCGCGTGGGGAAAAGCTGGTTTGTTACCACCCCGAATTATTGGTATCCCTTCGAAAGCCATCATCACTTGCCGTTCTTCCAATTCCTTCCGCCGCCCGTCCAGATGGTATACAACCGCTGGCTGGGCACCCACATCCCCAAAGGCACGGTCCAGGAGCTGGCGCTCCTTTCCGCCCGCCGGTTGCAGGCCTTATTTCCCACCGGTCGCATTGCCAAAGTGCGGGTCACTTTCTGGCCCGAAACGTTGGTGGCGTATTACCTCCATCCCGAACGCGCCGGCCGCGGCGCGCGAGCAAATTCCCGAGGCGCGGGGTCGTGGGTCAGTGCGGTTTCTTGCAGCGGCGGTCGGAGCCTGCGCTGACGCAGGAAGCGACCGCCTGGTTTTGATTTGTTAGGCTCTGGCGCTCATCGAGCGCCGGGACTGTCTATTGAATCCCGCCAGCAGCCTACCTGGCACGGGGGCAGAGGGACTGGAAAACTGCCGCCAGTTGCTCCAGAGAGAGCTGCTCCGCACGCAGGTTCCCCGCCTGACCTGCCTCCGCCAGTGCTGCCGCGACCTGTTCGCGCGGATAGATGGCGCCCAGGTTGTTCAGCAGAGTCTTCCGCTTCTGGGAAAAACACCGCTTCACGAATTCCAGGAATGCGTCACATTCTTGCCGCGTCCAGTGCGGAAATCTGGGCCGCATTTGGAACGTCACCAGCGCCGATTGCACCTTCGGCGGGGGAGAGAACGCACCAGGCGGGACGGCCAGTGCGAGGCGCACTTGGGAGTAGAGCTCGGTCGAGACGGTCAGGTATCCGTAATCCCTGCTCCCGGGGCGAGCGGCCAGCCGTTCGGCGACCTCGCGCTGCACCAACAAGCCTATGGCGCGGAGGCAATTCCGACAGGCGAACAGGTGATGCAGAATGGGCGACGTAATGTAATAGGGGATGTTCCCGAAGACAAAACATTTCGCCACGTGCTGCTGCTGGCAGAGCTCCGTAAAATCCACGCTGAGCACATCGGCGTGGAGTATCGCCACGCGGGCATCCAGCGCAAATTCCTTTTGGAGTTGCCGCGCCAGGGAGGAATCTATCTCAATCGCCACCACCTTGCGGACGCGTTCCGCCAGCAGGCCGGTCATTGCCCCGCGCCCCGGGCCGATTTCGATCACTACATCATCCGCGCGCAAGGGGAGGGCGTCGAGAATCCTCTCTCGATAGTGCGAGTCCCGGAGAAAATGTTGGCCGAGTTTGGGGCGCAGGGGAGAGGGCATGAAAGCCTGGCAACCTTGCCCGGGGACCGCGCGCCGCCCCGCCGGGACAGGCGTCGTCCCCGGATCCGCGCCGCATCATAGCACGAGCGAGGACTCCTTGACTTTGCCAGGGGCATCCTCTAACTTAGCCAAGGCCGGACTCTACATCTCGCTAAAAGGAGGAGCGGCGTGAAAATCGCCTTCGTCGCATCCGAAGGGGTACCGTATTCCAAAACCGGCGGGTTGGCGGACGTCGTGGGAGCGCTGCCCAAGGCGCTTGCCGCGCTCGGGCACGAACTACAGGTCATTCTCCCGCGCTATCGCATGACCAAGCCCGGTCCCGGCCTCCCCGAATCCCAGAGCCTGACGTTACCGCTGGACTCCGGATTCAAATTCGCGTCCGTCCAGGACGGCGGCTGCCCCCACAACGTGCGGGTTTCCTTGATCGAATGCCCCGAGTACTTCGATCGCGAGGGCCTCTACCAGCAGAACGGGGAAGACTATCCTGACAACGCGTACCGCTTCGCAGCTTTTTCCCTGGCGGCGCTGGAATTCCTGAAGCGCGGCGCGGCTCCTCCCGACATTATCCATTGCCACGATTGGGAGGCGGCGCTGGTGCCCATCTACCTGCGCAACCTCTACCGGGAAGACGGCTACTATCGAAACACTTCGGTGGTGTTCACGATTCATAACCTGGGCTACCAGGGCCTCTTCCCGCCGGACCTGCTGCCCCAGATTACGCTGCCTGCCGGGCTGTTTACGATGGATGGCCTGGAGTATTACGGAATGGTGAACCTTCTCAAGGGTGGTATTATCTTCTCAGAGGTTGTCACCACCGTGAGCCGCAAGTATGCGGAAGAGATCCAGACCCCCGAATTTGGTTGCGGACTGGACGGCGTGCTGCGCTCGCGGGGAGACCACCTCGAGGGCATCCTGAACGGCGCGGACTATGAGGCCTGGGACCCCGCGACCGACAAGCTGATCGCCGCCAACTACACACCGGCGAGCCTGAAGGGCAAGGAAGCCTGCAAGAAAGCGCTGCTCCAGAAAATGGGGGTCCAGTCTCCTGTGTTACGGCGGCCGGTGATCGGCATCATTTCGCGTTTCGCGTCGCAGAAAGGGTTCGACCTGATCGCCGGCATCGCGGAGCAGTTGGCGGCGCTCGACCTTTACGTCGTGGCGCTCGGCACGGGCGAACCGGTGTACGAGAAACTGTTCCGAACCATGGCCGCGAAGTATCCGGAGAAGTTCTTAGTCAAGATCGCCTACGACAATACCCTGGCCCACCAGATTGAAGCGGGCGCGGATATGTTCCTGATGCCCTCCCTTTACGAGCCTTGCGGGCTCAACCAGATTTACAGCCTGAAGTACGGCACCGTTCCCATCGTGCGGGCCACCGGGGGCCTGAACGATACCATCGCGTCCTTCGACGGCAAGTCCGGGACAGGATTCAAATTCCAGGATTACTCGCCCCAAGCCTTGCTGGCCGTCATCCGCCAGGCCCTGGAGGTCTACGCGTCGCCCAAGAGCTGGCTGCGCCTGGTGTATAATGGCATGAAGGAAGATTTCTCCTGGGCAAGCTCCGCCAAGGAGTATGCAAGAGTCTATCAGTCCCTCGAGAAGACCACGGCTCGTTCAGCAGCGGAAGCCCGCCCGGCGGGGATGTCTTCAAACGTGGAGGTCCTTAAGCATGGCCGGTAGTCATATGTTGGAACTTAACGACCAGAACTTTGAGCAAGAGGTGCTCAAATCCCCGCAGCCGGTGTTGGTGGATTTCTGGGCGGCTTGGTGCGCACCCTGCCGTATGTTGGCGCCGACGGTGGAGTCCATTGCGGAGGAATACGCCGACCGCGCTAAAGTCGGCAAGCTGAATGTGGATGAGAATATCCTCGTCACCAGCCGTTACGGGATTCGCAGCATCCCCACCCTGCTTCTTTTCAAAGCCGGGCAGGTGCAGGAACAAGTGGTCGGGGCGACGTCGAAGAGCGTTATCAGCAAATTGCTGGATAAACATCTCTAGCAGACGGCCCGAGAACGCTTCCCTGCGGTCATCCTGAGTTCTTCGCTGTCATCCTGAGCCCGTCGCTTTGCTCAGGATGAACTCTGCGAAAGGGTCTGCGGTTTCGGCCTAGCAGCGACTGGCCGGATGGTGTGCCGTCCGCCCCTAGGACGGGCGGGCGATAGAACAGCAGTTATTTGATCGCCTCCCATGCGTGAAAGCATTCGGAGTAGAGTCACGGGACGCAGTTGTGTCCCCTAAAGAAGCAGGCTGAGCATGTCAACCAATGTCGTGGTCGTGGGCGTTCAGTGGGGAGACGAAGGCAAGGGCAAGGTGGTGGATGTCCTGGCGGAGCACTTTGATATTGTGGCGCGCTACCAAGGCGGCGCCAATGCCGGGCACACGGTGTTGGCGGGGGGAAAGAAGTTCGTGCTGCAGCTTCTTCCCACCGGCATCATCCGCCCGCAGAAGATTGCCGTCATCGGGAACGGCGTGGTGGTCGATCCCGAGTCGCTGCTGCAAGAGATCCTTAGGCTGGAAGACAAGGGCGTGAGCGTCGGCCGCCGGCTGCTGGTCAGCGATCGTGCCCACCTGATTCTGCCCTATCACCGCGCGCATGAAGTCGCGGCCGAGGAAGCTCGCGGGGTGGGCAAAATCGGGACTACCGCCAAGGGCATCGGGCCCTCTTATGAAGACAAGGCCGGGCGGCGCGGGCTGCGGGCCTGTGATTTGCGTGACACTGCGAAATTCCGTGAGAAATGCGCGGCGGTGGTGGCGGAAAAGAACCGTATTGCCTCGGCCCTTTTCGGCGGCTGCCCTCTGCACGCCGAAGAATTGACGGAGCAATTCCTGCGCGTCGCGCAAGGCATGCTGCCGTACCTGGTGGACGCTTCCGCCTATCTGAATGCGCAAATGGACCAGGGTAAGCGCGTGCTCTTCGAGGGCGCCCAGGGGACGATGCTGGACCTCGACCACGGCACGTATCCCTTTGTGACTTCCTCGAGTTCTACGGCGGGCGGGGCGTCGACCGGGACCGGCGTCGGACCCACGCGCATCGATTCCGTCGTGGGAGTGTCCAAGGCTTACGCCACGCGCGTGGGAAGCGGACCTTTTCCGACGGAAGCCACCGGCCCGGAAGGCGAGAAGATTCGCGAACGCGGTGGTGAATACGGAGCCGTCACCGGCCGGCCGCGCCGCTGCGGGTGGTTCGACGTCCCCGTGGCGCGTTACAGCGCCCGCGTGAACAACCTGGACGCGCTGGTGATCACCAAGCTTGACATCCTCGACCCGTTGCCGGAAATCCCCGTGGGCGTCGAGTACGAATACAAGGGGAAGCGGTTCAAAGATTTTCCTCCCGAGATCGAAATCCTGGAGCAGGCCCAGGTTCATTACCGCGTGATGCCCGGCTGGCAACAGCCCACCTACGGCACGCGCGAGTTAGCGGAGCTTCCGGCGCGCGCCCGGGATTATCTCCGCTTCCTTGCCGACCAGGTGGAAGTGGAAATTGCCATGGTCTCTACTGGACCAGAGCGCGAGCAGACCCTTTGGCTGGATCAGTCGATGGTGGTTGGTTCGTAGAACTGACTTCTGCAAAATGATTTCCTTCGAGCAGGCCCTCAATACTGTCCAAGAGAAGTTGGCGGGAGCCGAAATCAGTCCGGGGACGGAAGGGGTGCCCCTGGCGGCCGCCGCCGGCCGCGTTCTGGCTGAGGACATCGCCGCTGACCGTGACTACCCACCCTTCCATCGCGCCATCCGCGATGGGTTTGCGGTGCGCGCTGCCGATGTGAGCGTGCCGCCCGCTCTGCTGCGCCTGTGCGGCGAAGTCCGTGCCGGTGAGCACTTCCCGGGCGTTCTTACCGCGGGCGATTGCGTGGCCATCATGACGGGCGCACCGCTGCCGGCCGGCGCGGATGCGGTGGTGATGGTCGAGCACACGGAGATCCGCGGGGACCGGGTGGAAATCCGGAGAGCCGTTCATCCCGCCGAAAACGTGGTTCACCAGGCAAGCGAAGCCCCCTCCGGCGTGCGGGTCCTCGCCCGGGGCAAGCGCTTGGGCGCCGGCGAAGTGGGGCTGCTGGCCAGCGTGGGGAAATCGCGGGTCAACGTATTCGCGCAGCCGCGCGTGGCCATCCTGGCCACGGGCGATGAAGTGGTGCCCGTGGAGCAGCGGCCGGAGTGGTTCCAAATTCGGAACAGCAACGCCCTGATGCTCTCCGTCCAGGTGGCCGCGGCCGGGGGAATCCCGCAACCTCTGGGTATCGCTCCGGATCGTCTGGGAAGCGTGCGTGCTATGATCGAGGAAGGCTTGCAGGCGGATCTGCTGTTGTTGAGCGGAGGCGTTTCCGTGGGCAAGTACGATTTCGCGGGGCAAGCGCTGGCTGGTCTCGGTGCCGAGTTCTATATTCAGGGGGTAGCCCTGCGGCCCGGAAAGCCGCTCGTCTTCGGGCGCGCCGCCGGCACGTTTTTTTTCGGTTTGCCCGGCAATCCCGTCTCGACGTACATCACCTTCGAGTTGTTTGCGCGCCCGGCCATCGCCGCCTTCGGCGGTGCGACGCACAAGGCTGTGGTCTTCCTGCGCGCTCGCCTGGCCCAGCCTCTCAAAGTCAAGGCAGGGCTTACGACCTTCCTGCCGGCACGCCTGGCCTGCCCCTCCGGCGACCCCGTGGTGAGTCCGGTGGGCTGGCAAGGCTCGGGGGATCTGGTGGGAGTGGCCGCCGCGAATTGCTTCCTGGTTGTGCATCCGGAACAGACGAACTTGGCAGCGGGCGATTGGGTGGATGTGATGCCCAGAGTACAGTGACGAGTGACAAGCGACAAGCAAGAAGGACATATGATCGAGCCATCGAACCATCGGAGTATCGATCCATTGGAACATCTCGCATCGCAAGAAAGATGAAGCGATGAGCCGATGAACCGATGACCCGATTCTTTGATCGTCAACCATGGGCAGGAAACTAAGCCATTACGATTCTGCTGGCCGCGTCCGGATGGTGGATGTGTCCGAGAAGCCCGACACGCTGCGGCAGGCGGTAGCGAGTGTGCGGGTCCTCATGACTCCTGCCGCCCGGCGCGCCGTCCGGCATAACCCCAAAGGTGATCCCCTGGAGATCGCGCGCATCGCGGGCATGGCGGCGGCCAAGCGTACCGCGGAACTGATTCCACTGTGCCACCCGCTGCTGTTGAGTCAGGTTGATGTTCAGGCGAAATTCTGCAAGAATGGCGTGGAGATTTTTGCGAAAGTGCGTTCGAAGGGCCCGACGGGTGTCGAGATGGAAGCGCTTACGGCGGCGGCCGTGGCGGCCCTGACGGTCTACGACATGTGCAAGGCGGCGGACCGCGGCATGGAGATTTCCGAACTCCGCCTTCTCGAAAAGAGCGGAGGGAAAAGCGGTTTCTATCGCGCGCGTCCGCGGCCGGCCAAGTGATCTCCAGCACACTGGGGGCGGAAGTCGCGCCGGCTTCTGGCAAGTTGTTGAAAGACTCTGGAGGTTGTCATCCTGAGCTCTGCGCCGTCATTCTGAGCCGTTCGGCGTCATCCTGAACGTAGCGAAGGCTCCTTTTCATTTGCCTCCGGGTAAACTAGGCGAAGAATCTGCCCCGGCATGGCAGGAAGATGCTCGGCGCTACCAGAGGTCATCCCGGTGGCCGGATACCCCGGGCCATTGGGCGCATCCCGTTAGGAAAGTAAGGTTTCTCGCGTGGCGTCAACCCTTAAGATTCTCGTCGTCGACGATAATCCGAAAATCGTGAAGCTCGTCTGCCAGAGCCTGGAGAAGTGTGGCGAGCTGTTCACGGCTGCGGACGGCGCGGATGCGCTGGTGAAGGCCATCGAGATCAAGCCCGACCTGATCATTTCGGACTACTCGATGCCCCTCATGGATGGACGCGCGCTTTTTGAGAAACTGCGCGCGCGCCCGGAGACTCAAAATATCCCCTTTGTCTTCCTCGCTTCGCAGAAGGAAATTGATGAGCGCCTGCGCATGGTGGTGGAGGGCGTGGAGGAATATTTCGTCAAGCCCTTCTTCCTGCGCGACCTGTACCAGCAGGCGCGGCGCATCACGGCCCGGCTGTTGCAGCAGCGCCTAGAAAAAGAGGGTGGGGGCGCAGGCATCAAGGGCCAGCTCACGGAAATCAATCTAATTGACTGGATGCACACGCTCGATCAAGGCCGCAAAACTTGCGCGCTGCTCGTGCGGTCGGGCGGCGAGCAGGGGGCCGTGTACTTCAGCAATGGCCAAGTGACGCACGCCGTTTGTGGCGGCCTGACGGGCAACCCCGCGGTCTTCAAGATCCTGGCTTGGACGGAGGGTGACTGGGAAGTGGATTTCCAGAAGCATTCGCCCGAGCGCACCACGACGATGTCCACCCAGGGGCTGATGATGGAGGGCCTGCGCCTGCTGGACGAAGCGAACCGTGATGCCGGTTAGAAAGCCATCAGTTCTCAGTTTTCAGTTGTCAGTAAATTCCCTTGCAAGATAGCGAGGGGGGTTGAAGGGAATTGCCTGCCCCCCACAGGGCGAGGGGAGCGTTGATTTGATTTTCCTGCCTTCGCGCCTTTGGGGGAAAGGGTGGACCGCAACCGGCAATGTCTCCAGCCGGAGCGGGAGCGGCCCCAGGCGTTGCGGGTGAGGGGTCGCCCAGGACGAATGCAGTTTTCCTGAAACTTCTCAAGTGAAAACGTTGCGACCGCGGACCTTCCTCGGATGTCTAATCGACTGCGTGCCAGGATTCTGGTCTTGAGCGACGCCGCCGCGCGGGGCGAGCGTGCGGATCTGTCCGGCCCGGCGGTGCGCGATCTATTGGAAGCGCGTGGGTGGCAAGTGGCCGCCATTGAAATTCTCCCCGATGATTTAAATACCATCCGGCGCCGGCTGGAGGCGCTCACCGACGCGGCCGACTGCGACGCCGTCGTAACCTCGGGTGGGACAGGCGTAGGCCCGCGCGACGTCACTCCGGAAGCCACGCGCGCCATCCTCGAAAAGGAAATCCCCGGTTTAGCGGAATTGATGCGAGCCGAAGGTTTCAAGAAGACGCGGCGCGCCGCCTTATCGCGCGGTGTGGTCGGCGTGCGTAAAGCCAAGCTCATCGTCAATCTGCCGGGCAGCCCGCGCGGGGCCCGCGAGTCGCTCGAGAGCCTGCTGGATCTGCTGCCGCACGCAGTGGACTTAATCCAAGGGCGCACCGTGCATCACGATTAACCGCCTGCGCACTTACCGGTGACCTGGGCGACACAGGTTCTGGAATCGCTTGCCGAGAATGGCGTTCCGTCGCGTTCGGAAATCACCGATGCGGCGGCAAGTGAGCGCGCCGAATGCGTCATGCTCAACAAGGGGCCCTTCATCGTCACCGCCGTGCGGGTTCTCGACGACATTCTCCGGCGCATGCAGGCCCATCAGGATAAGAAGGTCTCCATGCTGCCGGAGCTGCACGTGGCTGACGCCTTTCGTGGCAGCGGCGGACCGCGGGATGCACTTTAGTGTGCAAATGCAGCGCCAATGAGATTTTGCTGAGCCGCAGCGTAGCACGGCGAAGCCCGCGGAATGCGGTTGTGCCACTCCTGTTTGCCAGCCTGCTGGCGGCGGGTCCACTACGCGCGCAGCGTGCGGATGAGGCCTGGCTCCGTTACGCTTCCCTCCAGGACGCCAGGGCGCGACAGCAGTTCGATACGCTGCCGGCCGTGGTCGTGGCGCTGGGCGGCTCGCCCGAAGTCAAGGCGGCGCAGCAGGAAATGATTCGCGGCGTGCGGGGCATGCTCGGCCGGACGCTGCGCGCGGGGACCTATCCCCCGGACGAGAGCAGCATCCTTCTGGGCACGCTCGCGGATATCCGCGCCGCAGCGCCCGCCACCCACCTGAGTGCTCGCTTGCAAGAAGACGGCTACTGGCTGAGGACGACGGCGGTGCGCGGCCATCCCTGCCTGGTGATTACCGCGGTCAACGGTCGTGGGGTGCTCTACGGCGTATTTGGGGTGTTGCGGAAGATTGCTTTCGCGCAGCCGGTTGCAGTGCTCAATGAAATGGCTGAGCCTTCCGCCCCGGTGCGCTGGGTGAACCAGTGGGACAACCTGGACGGCACCATCGAACGCGGTTACGGAGGGTCGTCGATATTCTTCGACGACGGCCACGTGGCGAAAGACCTGAGCCGGGCGGGAGACTTCGCGCGCCTCTTGGCTTCGCTGGGGATCAACGGCTGCACGCTCAACAACGTGAATGCCGACCCGCGCCTCCTGACCGCACCGTACATCGGCGAACTGGCGCTGCTCGCCGAAACCTTCCGGCCTTGGGGCGTGCGGCTGTCGCTGGCGATTGACCTGAGCAGCCCGCAGAAGGCCGGTGGTCTGGACACATTTGATCCGCTCGACCCGCGCGTCGCCCAATGGTGGAAGACGAAGGCGGACGAGATCTACCAAGCCATTCCTGACTTTGCCGGGTTCCTGGTCAAGGCAGACTCGGAGGGTCGCGCCGGGCCCTCCGCTTACCATCGGACTCACGCCGAGGCTGCCAACTTGATCGCGCGCGCCTTGCAGCCTCACGGCGGAATCGTGCTATACCGCGCCTTCGTCTATAACCACCAGCTCGACTGGCGCAACCCGAAGAACGATCGTGCCCGCGCTGCTTGCGACAACTTCTGTCCGCTCGACGGCCAGTTCGAAGATAACGTCGTCGTGCAGATCAAGTTGGGACCGATCGACTTCCAGGTCCGCGAACCAGCCTCCCCGTTGTTAGGAGCGCTCGAGCATACGAATGAAGCGATCGAGTTACAGATCACGCAGGAATACACGGGCCAACAGCGGCACCTCTGTTTCCTCGTTCCGATGTGGAAAGAGGTGTTGGATTTTGATATGCACGCGCGCCGTGCCGGCACGCCGGTGAAACAGCTCGTGGCAGGCCGCACGTTTCATCGGCCGTTGGGAGGCTTTGTGGGAGTCTCCAACGTGGGCCGGGACGCGACGTGGTTGGGTAGCCACCTGGCGATGGCGAACCTCTATGGTTTCGGTCGTCTGGCCTGGAACCCGGACCTTTCGGCCGAACAAATCGCGAGCGAGTGGACGCGCTTAACCTTCGGGCGCGCCCCGGGCGTGGTCGAGACCATCGATGACATGCTGCTCAAGTCCTGGCGGATCTATGAAGATTACACCGGACCGCTGGGATTAGGCACGCTGACGGACATCCTGGGAAGTCACTACGGACCCGGCATCGAATCGGCAGAGGGCAATGGGTGGGGCCAGTGGATACGCGCCGACGCCCAGGGTATCGGCATGGATCGCACCGTCGCCACGGGAACCGGCTACATCGGCCAGTACCGTCCGGCCGTGGCAGCGGTCTATGAATCACTAGCCACTTGCCCCGATAGCTTGCTGCTCTTCATGCACCACGTGCCTTACACCTACGTGCTCCACTCGGGCAAGACCGTGATCCAGCACGTCTACGATTCCCACTACGCAGGCGCCCAAGCCGCGCAAGGCCTGGTCACGCAGTGGGCGCGGCTCCGCGGACGAGTTGACGAGGCGCGCTATGGCGAGGTTCTGGCCGGCCTGGAATATCAGGCTGGACACGCGCAGGTGTGGCGCGACGCCGTCTGTAGTTGGTTCCTGCGTGAGTCCGGCATTCCGGACGCCCGGGGCCGCGCCGGCCATTTTCCGAACCGCGTGGAAGCGGAATCGATGAAGCTGACTGGCTATCAAGTGGTTGACGTCACCCCCTGGGAAACTGCCTCAGGCGGCAAGGCCGTCGAATGCCGGGATGCCACCCAACGCTGTATCGCCAGCTTTCATTACCAAGGGGCCGCGGGCTGGCGCAACCTGAACGTGCAGTATTTCGATCAGAACAATGGCGCTTCCCTTTTCCGCCTCTACATCGGCGACCAACTCGTAGACGAATGGGTCGCCGGCCGCCATCTGCCGTCGCGCAAGCCCGATGGCAGCTCGTCGACGCGCCGCAGAGTCACCGGTGTGGCCCTACGGCGCAACGACGAAATTCGCATCGAGGGCCAGCCTGACGGGGAGGAGTACGCGCCGCTTGACTACCTCGAGATCGAACCAGCGCGGACGATTCCAGGGGAAAATCATTAATAAAATTGACTCGTCAGAAGAAATCGTGGGTTGGTACCGGCTCAGGTAGCTTGCCAAGCGAGTGATAGAGGGCCAGCCAAAACAACAACGGATATATTCACGATTATGGTGTAGCGAGGGGTTTGTAAATAAGACCGATGACTATTCCGATGATAGTCCACTGGACGAAGTAAACCACAGCCTGTCCCAGAGCGAGTTTCAGCCCGATGTTCAGGTTCACGTAGTTGTGCAGCACAAATGCGCAAACCACGAAAATGCCAATCAGAACGCCGAAGCGCGCACCTTCCGTAGTGCCCGATCCGCCCTGATGTATCATGGCGAAAATTATGGCGGCGACCAGGATCGCTATGAAATTTGCGACGATTCCAATTGGCATAAAACTCTTCATTTCTTCCTTAGGTCGGAATACGGCCGGGTACTTGTGGGCTTCATTGATAAGAGCTGGCACCAGCCAAAACACTAAGAGACCAAAGGCAAAAGACGCGACCGTGCCACCCAACGCAGCCAGCCCGAGACGTGCATAGTTCATTTGCACTCCTTTACCCATTGCGGATCAAAATCACAGTCGGTTCGGCAGGACTGGTTCGCCCAAACAATGATGATTTTGGTAGGGCGAGATATGGCGACTCCTCTTTGCATTAGATTTCGAATATTGCTCATTAATCTTAGGGCTCTGCGGACGGCTGCCAGAGCTCAATCTTATTTCCATCCGGGTCATAGATCCAGGCAAAGCGACCGTAGGATTCATCCATTCGTTTGGGGTCAATCTTTACTCCCTCTTGTTTTAAGCGGTCGAGCAAAGCATCCAGATCTTCCACGATGTAGTTGATCATGAACGGTGCGTGGCTGGGATCGAGATAGTCAGTGGAGGCGGGAAAAATAGTCCAAACTGTAACGTGTTCCTTTTGCGGGTCGTCGTGTTCGCGCCACGGAAGCATCACGCCTTGGCCTTTGTCAGCGAGTCCAAGATGCTTCGAATACCATTCGCGCATCTGGTCACGATTAGCGGATTTGAAGAAGACACCGCCGATTCCAAGGATGCGCCCGCGCTGCTCCATTTTGACAGGCGGCTTCGACTCTTCAGGTTGCGGAGATTGCATTCCCTGTCCTCCTTTTGAGCAGATCGAGATGAGCAACAGCGAGCCGAGCGCAATTGCGCTCCACGGCATTCCTTGTATGTATGTGTGGATTATACAAGTTTTCATGGATTATACAAGGACCCGGCAAACGGGGTGTGGGTCGACACCGTCGAGCACGTCGGAAAACACGTGATCCAGCAACAGCTTGACGATGCAAATGAGCGAACCGGTTTCTCCATTCGCGACATCGTTCGTGCCTCCTGGGTTATTGAACGAGGGTGCTGGGGATGGGCTCCTCGCAAGCCTCTCCAGGTGCGTTAGTATGCTCAGGAAGAGGCGGAACCGCAACAGGGATTATGCCGGTGGGGCACAAGGGAGATTTCCACCATCTACACCCCCAAAAAACCAATACCCGATCACCATCGAACTTCTGCCGGTGGCGGCCTGCTCCCTCCGGATTGACGACGTGCGGCTGCCAGAGGTAGATCGGGAATAAGAAAAGCCCGCGGTCAGAAATAGGTAGTGGTCCAGTTTGAATCTTGGACGCGTTTCTCAGTTTGAATCTCCACCCGCCGATTGGTAAACACAAGGCGACAAGGAAGATCTATCCTTTCCTTGAATCGCACTCGTGCTGCAGACCCAGTGTTAGGTAAACCGACTTACCGTCAAAGTGAGCATTTGGATTGTTTCCGAGTGGCCGACCATCCACTCTGAACTCGAAAATGTAAGCTGTCGTTGAGCTCGGTCAAAGCCACGGATGACCACGTCAACTGAAGATAGAGCTAGATTTCAACTTAAGCTGGTGCTCTGCGGCCGCCAATGTCTTTCAAGAACCCATCTTCGCTCGAAACGTAGAGTGCTCCATAGACGGGCCGAGGACCCTTCCAGAGTAGCGCGAATCGCTCGCGCTATTTGCCATTTTTCGTTTGCCGTCTGACCGCAGACTGGAAAGCTGCCTGAAGTTCGGCGAAAACTGACCGTCGCGGCACAGCTGCTCCGAGGTGGAGACTTCTGAGTTCGGCCATGAAGGCTTTCCACATTCGTTCGCCACCCTCTTCGAGGATCTGGGCCCGGACTGCGAGTTCTTTAGAAACCGGAGTGTGTCGCCGTCCCCAGGCTCCCATGTGCGCCAGCAATGGGACAAGTTGGATGGACGCCTCGGTAAGGCTGTAAATCGCTTTTTGCTTGTGGGTCGGGTCGCTAGTTCGCGACAGGAGGCCGGCATGCACTAGGCGCCTAAGCCTGTTTGCCAGGATGTTCGAAGCTATGCCTTCTTCGGAGAGCCTCAGAAGATCCCCATAGTGCCGCCGATTGCCGAACATGACGTCCCGGATGACGATCAAACTCCAGCGGTCGCCCAGCATCTCGAGCGTCAGATTAATTGGGCAGCCAGAGCGCCTAATGGTTCTCATGCCTGTTGCCTCCAGTTCACCAAACACCCACCACTTGCATTTTGCAACAACTGCGGGGTATATTCAAACAAGTTGCAATATGCAAGCGGATAGAAGGACGTTTCCGGGGGAAGTGAAAGGGCGAGGGGTCAGAAAGCTGAACAGGAGCAGCGCGATGCCTATCGCACGGTGAGCGGAAGGAGGAATCCGTCGTGATTGTCGATGCCATATCGCGTCGAAGTCTTCTCAAAGCGGGAGCCTTCGCCTTGGCCGGGACATCGGGCCTGTTGCGCGCGGCACATGCGCTCGCCTGGGTGGAGGGAGATCCAGGCGTGACAGCCTTTACGTACCAGGCGCCGCAGAGCGCGCTGGACGACCTGAAGTCTCGTCTGGGGCGCACTCGCTTTCCAGATCACGAGACGTGCCATGGCTGGTCGGAAGGAGTGCCGCTGGCAAAACTTCGCGGGCTCGTGGAATACTGGCGGACCGGATATGACTGGCGGCGCTGCGAGTCTAGGCTCAACGGGTTCTCGCAATACCGCACCACCATCGATGGCTTGGGCATCCACTTCCTGCATGTGCGGTCCCCTCATGCGGACGCTCTGCCGCTGATTATGACGCACGGCTGGCCGGGTTCGGTGATCGAGTTCTTCGGGATTATCGGACCCCTGACGAACCCGACGGCGCATGGTGGGCGAGCGGAAGACGCATTTCATGTGGTGGCGCCATCGCTGCCTGGGTTTGCTTTTTCCGATAAGCCATCCGAGCGCGGATGGAACGTGGACCGCATCGCAACAGCATGGGCGGAGCTGATGCGTCGCCTCGACTACTCCCGCTATGTCGCGCAGGGAGGCGACTGGGGTGCCTGGGTAACGACGCGGCTCGCGCAGCAGCGCCCGCCGGGCCTCATCGGGATTCATCTCAACCTGCCTCTGGTGATTCCGGACCCCATTCCCACGAAGGGGCTTTCACTGGATGAGCAGCGCGCCGTGGACAGCATCCGGCAACTGCGAGCGCAGGACTGGGGCTACTTCGAAGAGCAAGCGACGCGCCCGCAGACCATCGGCTACGCGCTCGCAGACTCGCCAGCGGGGCAAGCCGCCTGGATTTACGAGCAGTTTTATGGTCACACGGATAACCACGGCGAACCGGAATCGGCGCTCACGCCCGACGAGATGCTGGACGACATTACGCTCTACTGGCTGACCGACACGGCGGCGTCTTCAGCCCGCATCTATTACGAGAATGCTCGGCTAGGTCCCAACGGCGGTGTGGTTGATCTTCCCGTCGGATGCAGCATCTTTCCGCGAGAGATTTATCGTGCCCCGCTCGCATGGGCCAAGGCTTGCTACCCGGACCTAATCTACTGGAACGAACTGGACCGCGGCGGCCATTTCGCCGCGTTCGAACAACCAACGCTTTTCGCCAAAGAGCTCCGTTCGTGCTTTCGGTTACTGCGCAACGGGGCAATCCCACCGATCGCGCCGCGGCGATCGCTCAGGGGAGGAAATCGAACATGACAAACGAGGAGATCATCCAGAACTATTATTCGGCGTGGGAGAAGAAGAAATGGAGCGGGGTTGAGAGGTTACTTGCCGACGGCTTCACCTTTACCAGCCCCAACGACGACGACCACATCGATAAGCGCGCCTTCAAAGCAAAATGCTGGCCGGAGGCGGACTGGATCGAGCGGTTTGAGCTGGAGAGCGTGATCGGAAGGGACAACGAGGCGTTTGTCAAATATCTTTGCCGGAACAAAAACGGCAGATCGTTTCGGAATGTAGAGCATTTCAGATTCGCAGGTGGAAAGGTCGAGGCCATCGAGGTCTATTTCGGCGGACATCAGGGTTATCCGTCGCAGAACGCCTCGATCTCCCAGCCCGCAAGCACGCAGGGCTCGGTTGGCCTATGAGGGAGGCGGGGACGAACCGGGCCGGGCGAGTCTGGGCCCACTTCACCGCACGGTCTCCTGTCGCGTTTTCGCCACGCTCATCCGGCTTCCGAGCGACCTGAATCTTCACGCCTGGCGGGCCCCGGCAAAGGCGGTCGCAGCAGGGTGACCGCATGAATTGGAGGGGGCCGAAGGAATACACGCTCGATTTGCACTGGGCACCGACGCTCCCGGGCCAGTCAGTTTGCGCAGTGTCGCGGAGGGCTTGACCGAACAGACGGGAGCGCTGAAAGAACCCAGGCCTTGGGATTCAGTCCGGTTAACGCGGCACTCGGAAGTTGGACAAGGGCGGGCAAGTTGACGGTAAACGGCCATACCGGAGATTGGCCAATCTGCCCCATCACCTGATTTCAAACTGTACCACTACCCAGGAATACGCTCACCATGGCTTCCCGCAATTTGAAAAAGGCAGGTTTCAGGGTAGAGGAAAGTAACGCTGACAGGAGGAACTACCGTGGCTGACCCAAAAACCGTTTTGATTAGTGCGGTTGGGGTTGAAAGCAGTCTGGCTCTCCGTGCCGTTAACAACCTGTGGGTTGCTTTTGGCAGGGGGGAGACAAGTCCTGCTGGTTTGGATTTTGCTGAGCTACATAATGCTGGGCAAATGGCTCATGGATTGGCTGAATGCATCGACAGACTTACCGTACTTCGTGAAGTATGGTTGAAGGTTGATAGCCTTCCCAGGAACGGGAAGTCCTGACCTGCTGCTCAAGCAGCCCTGCGGGGCTCAACTCTAGGACAGGCATAGGTCCTCCTGGCGCGAGCAAGGTAGGGCGGGGGGCCTATCTACCCGACAGGCTCGGGAGTTGCCTCCCGGCCTCAGCGCAGATCGGCCTCCGCCGCCGGACACCGCTAACTCCAGGCACTGTTTTACACCCGAAATCAACGGCCAAAGTAAGATACAAGCGCAGAGGCAGCCGCAGTTTGGCTTCCTCTGCGGTTCTTAGCATGGAAACATCAACAACTGCATTGATGACAAAACATGAAACCCCGTGGACGGGCGACGAGCCGCAGAGGAACGCAAAGAACGCGTGCCTCTGCGCTACCCCGCTTCGGGGGCGTCAGGGGGACGCAGTTCTGCGGTTATGGCCGTTTCTCGGCCAAGTGAATTGTTTGCGGGTGCTCCGTTGATCCTCCACCGTAGACGGCACACTAAGATGAGAAACTTCGGAAGGAGCCCAATTGACCATCAGGCCTGACCGGTTGCAAGGAACGCTAATTTATCCCTTGCCGCAGTTCTTTCAAAACCGGCGGATTGGGCGGTTGAACATTTGTCTTTTCGCCGCAAGGTTCGTAATTGTAACCACCCGCACTGTTTGCTTTGAGGCACCACGTAACCGAAGACCAGGTACGAGATTCGTACGGTCCGTTGAGATTGTATTCCGTAACGTGCGACCAATCGGGAGAGATGGTGAAGTCCTGAGATATTAGATTGATGCCGTCGATGATATCGGTAAGCGACAGCGCCTCACGGAATTCCATGTCCTTGTCGACATCGAAAAACCTGAGTTGCGTTACGGGGTCAGCGCCTCCCGCCCCGTGCGAAGAACCCACCGACCCGATTTCCGGGCCGGCTTTAATCAGCAGGTGGCCGTTCGGCATCTGCTTGTACTCGAGTCCCTCTTCACTGATGTCATAAAGAGAGATTCTGGATTTACCGGCCTTTGCGATCGCGAGTTCCGGCCCGCAAATCCAAATACCCTCACTTCTGCTGACCTCCCTCCAGAAATGATGAAGCTTGTCCAACTCGGGTGACATCACGGTAGGTGGCCAGGTGTTCCACGCGGTCATCGAGTTCTCTACCGTAACCGTGTCTGAGAGCACATCGGGGCTATAGCGAAGGTTGGGCAGAAGCCAGGTCAGATGCTTTCCGGAGGCGTTGGCTTCGTGCAATGGAAAACCGCACGGCGTTAGCGGAAATGAAAAGTGTGGATCCAGCCGGAGCGCGTTAAATGTCTTGGGATCTCCGCAGGCGCGTGCCGGCGAGGACGTTGAGTAGGCGCCCATTTCCTTGCCGGGGCGTGCGGCATTGAAGACATCGACGAGAAGCCATAACTCACTGGTCTCCAGCCCTCGCAACGGAGGAAAGGACTCTAACGGAATGAATACCGAGAAGGAATACCCTGAGGATTCTGGAAAGAACGAAATGCGGAGCAATCCCTCTCCCTCAGGCCTCATAAATCGGGCAGGCGGGCCGACGTACTCATTGTTACCGTACCAGTCGGAAATGTACTCGGAAGCAGGCGTCGCGAACGTCTCGATGTGTTCCTTCGGCCCCACCAACCATTGTCGCACAAATAGCCGCTTGAAGTACCGCCGATAGCGAACTTGGCTTTCGGCCCACGCCCGACAGCTTTTGACATCGTCGGATGGTCCTCCTGGCTCGTCTTGCCCACACGAGGCCGCCCCTTGGGGCAGAAACTCTTCCTCAGGATTCCCCTCCGACCGCCAGCCAATTTCCGGCATGTCCACATCGCGCGCGGTGGCAAGCCAAATTTCAATGTGATCCTTGGAGGGAAGGACGTCCCGGGTGAGCGGGAAATCGGGAGGCGGGCCGTCCACTTTTCCGGCCACCCATAGACCGTAACCCAGTTGGACGGTGCCTTCAGTACGTATCCAGAGTTGACCGTGCCGGGCGCCTTCGCCACGCGGCGTTAGCATAATGTCAGGCGGCGTGCTGCTGAACGGCTCGATGGACTTGGGCCAGGGCGGGAGCTGAATGGGGCGGACAACAATCGGCTGACGTTCCTGCGCAACGGAGTCTTGAACCCAGCCGGGCGCGAGCGCGATAAAGAAGCAAACAATCAGCGCTGCTAGAGCTAAACGAACCCAGTTCATAATGAGCGCCGGACGGGGCAAAATCCTGTCGCGCAACCGCTTCTGGCTGCGCCAGCCCTCTAGGGCTGAATCTACGGCACTTTGCTTAATATATTGGCAGATTTCCCCACGACCAGCAAGCACCTGGATGTGTAGTCGCCTAACCGTAGAAACGCCTCGCGGATTCAAACTCCCGAGATACGGGGTTCTGGGATGTCTGGGTCTGCGCTCCCCTCCACTTGGACGCAAAACGCCCATACCGGAGATTGGCTAATCTGCGCCATCACCTGATTTCAAACTGTACCACTACCCAGAAATACGCTCACCATGGCTTCCCGCAATTTGAAAAAGGCAGGTTTCAGGGCAGAGGAAAGTGTCATCACTTGAACCAGTACTTTGTCTCCTGGGCCCAGGTCGATTTCGGGTAGCGGCCATGAAGCAAATCGAAGGCTTCCTTTGAGTACTGGCCGGTTTCTTTGTCCTTACATCCCCAGCGTGTTGACCTAACCGCCAGCGCCAGCCCTTCGGGGGAGCGCGGATCAGCGGGATGGGTCTTGGCCCAGGCGATGGCCTGCTTGCTCAAATAATCCGGGGCCCGACCGAGATCAACCAATCGGCGCGATTCCTGCGCGGCTTTCGCACCCTCTGCGGCCGTCAAAAATGCCGGCGGCTTCACCTTGTCCTTTGGGTAAATCGACCAAAACACGTCGTCAACTTTGGGCCACACGGTGAGTGGGTCGGGAGGCGGGGGGAGCTGGGAGTTGGCACTCGGGAAGACTTGGGGGTAAACGCAAGGTGGCCCGCCGAGGTCCCACCAGCTTTCCCCAGACCCGGTGATCTCGCCGATGGGAGTCGAGCGTTCCAGGGTAGTGACGAAGGGACTCAGGCCAGGAAATCTGAGCATGGTGAGCACGGCGGCAAACCGCTGGTCCGCGGGCGTGGCCGCAGAATCATAAGCCTTAACGCTCGCCCGCAGCTCGGGGTTAATGGCTTCCACTTCAGGGACCAGCGAATGGGCGGCGAAGGTATTGCCGAGCAGCGCCGCGCGCGTCCAGGCAGCGAGAGCAACCTCGCGGCGAAGCTTTGCCGTCAGTTTTGGGCTGCGAGCCGCTTCTGCCAGCATGGCCACAGGCAAGAGGCGGTTAAGAACCACCAGCGAGTCGTCGTCGAACCGGGGCAACACCGGGTCGAACGACGCAGGCCCGACCCCCCAGTCCGTCTCAGGCAATTGCTGACTCGACAGGTCATCCGTGACCGTCGCCGGAACCCGCAACGCGTTTTCCAAAAATTCGTCCAAATTCCGGGCGAGCGCGGTACGCAAGGCAAGAAACAGGTTCACCGTCGAGGGCGGCGTGGAGAAGTCTGGCGAATGAGGCCCGATCCGGCGGATTTGCAGATGGGCAAGACGTTCGCGCACCGCGTCGTCCTTGCCTTGGAGCAGCATCAACCGCAAGCTGTGAAAAGTCACAGAATCATACGCTGGCGAACGAGGAGAGACCTGACCAGCCGCCGCCAGCAATTCCGATACGTGCGGGCTACTTGGCTCGGCCTTGGTGAGCGCCGCGACCAGCCATGCCGACGAATGCGTGGTTTGCCATTTTTCGAGCGAATGACTGTAAGCTTCGGGGTCATCCAGCCGAAGCGTCAGCAGCCAGTCCAGAAGATCACTTTTCGCGCGCGCACTTGCCAGCTTGGTGTACACCTCGGTGCCAATGAGTGGTGGTCGTCCAAAATACTGACCCCCTACGTCGAGGTTGAACAGGCGCTTAAAGTCGATCACATCCTGCCCCAAGTTAGTGTCCTGCGACCCCCGCATGAGGCTGTTCGCCAGCTCCGCCAGACGCTTGTCAGGATGAAGACGGAATTCAATCAAGCCCCGCAATTGCTCAGCGGCATGATGGTATTGGGTGAGGCGCGGGTTCGCGAGCACAGAGTCTATCTGGGTCTCGGCCTGGCCGAGCGTGGCAAAATCGGGCTCCCACTTGTCAATGACCGTAGCCTTCCGCACCAGGGCCCTTGCCACAAGATAGGGAGCGATGATGCTCCAAGGAGAGGCTTGGTCTTCGGCGATCGCACGGAAAGCGGAGACGGCTTCGTCATATTCGCCGGCGTAAAAGTAAGCTGCTGCCTGCTGATACGCACGGTCGGCACGAGCGATGGCCGGGGCGCTGGGAGGCAAGTCACCGGGAGCGGTACCGACGAGGCTGCAATTCTCGAACACGGTCTTCTGAGCTTCTATCCAGTTCTGGACAACCGAACTCATTTCACCAAATTGTTGCGTCCGCAGCTTGAGCGTATTGAGCGCTTCGCGGAATGCGTCTTGCGGACAATTGAGATATTGGGAATAAAACTCGTTGTTGCCTTCGTGTAGAGCGATCTCGCGGTAAACCCCGGCCCAGGGCGGGATGCTGCTAATATCAAAAAAGCGCACTACGAACGGCTTTGACCCGCCGATTGCGGAGAGCCATGCCTGTTGCCAGTCCGGGTGCATTTCCGTTTCTAGCGCCTGCTGCCGTTGCAAGGCCTCGCCAGTGCGACTCCCATGTCCGGTGAGCAGCCTCTCATCCCCACCCCACAATGCCTCCCCCTCAGAGGGTGAGACTGGGGGTCCCGCCAAGTTGCGGTAGGCCACGTAGAGATAAATACTCGCGTAGGTCGGCTGGATGACTCCCAAATTCCCTTGCGTGTACGGACCGACGGGCAGGTCGGGATGGATCGTGTTGATGAAAATAAGCTCGACCGAGGGCCCGACACAGGCGCGCACGAGGCGCGGGAGGAAGGCTGCCGTGAGGATCCCGAGGGCGGCGAATGTTAGTCCCCATGTCTTTCTCATCGAATCTTCCCCCACAGGGCGATGCGATCCCTCAGCCCCAGGCAGACGGGTTATTATTCCTTGATGATTACTACTTTGTCGAACGTTGCCTTTGTCCAGACTTCCGGATTGAAAATATACAGTCGGCGGCCTGGCAGCAGTTGAGGAACGAGCTCATCGGTACTGATGCCGGCGCTCTGGCGGCAAAGCGGTTCCTCAAAATCGCCCCCGGCCTCGAGTCGAAGCAGGATGGAAGCGCGATCCGGGCCCATCCTGAATAACATCGGAACCGCCTCGTCAATCGGAAGGTGCGAAATCCAGTCGTCTCCCATACACCAGGAGCCCAGCGCTGTGATCGAGAGCGGAAACGAGCGCGGTAGGCGCCGCCTGAGTTCAAGGAGAAGATCGCGATAGAAATCCCGTTGGGAGGCAGTGGCGTCAAAGTCAATCTGCACGGCCTTCGCATCCGGGAGTTCGGCGAGCGAAGCGAGCTTGGAGGCCGCCTCGCGGGCCTGCTGGGGTGAAAGGCTAGGAGGAGAACCGGAGTCTATTTCGATCCGAGCGCAGGCCATCACCCAAGTGCCAGCCGGAACTTTGAGGCCGTTCAAGTTCGGCTGGACGAACACGGCGTCACCGTTAAGCTGGATCGTCTTGAGCAGGTAAGAGACGCCGACGCGCCGAGGATTGATAAAGCTGAGGTCCTCAGGGCGCTGCCATGCCCACACGATCACGTGGGCCCAGCCCGCTAAAACTCGGGCCCCAGATGACCAGCTCTGGGCCTGTTGGCTCCCATCCACAATTCGGGTTGATCCGCAGGCAAGCGCGAAAAGCAGACCCGCCAGCAGCATCACAAGAGGAACAACTCTCATCGCCGAAAACAGTATGCTCGCCTTCACCACGGGTCAAGGCCACTTTCGCCATCCCCGGGTATGTGTATGAAAACAAAGGATAAGATGACGTAATGACCGATAATCGAACGGAGTATGTGGCGTAGAATGCAGATATTTCAAGATAATTCACGATAATCTCCATTTTTGACAAAGAGCGCACAAATCGCGGAATAAATCGGGGCGAAGATAGGATGTTGTTCCACGAAAAAGCGGTCACGGCGGTTCTCACCAAAGTGGCACAAGGTCCTGCGCATTCCAGGCATGCAAGCGCTCGATCCGGCAACCCCGTAACAGGCCTCAAATAAACTCGCGAGCCTTTCAATCCCAGACTAGAATGTTGGCATCAGTTAAATATGCTTTCGGTCGGCAGGAAATGGATGAAGGATACTCAGACCCAGTTGGCGGTGAGCGCGCGCGCGCCAGCGGAATCCGGCCCGTCGCGGCGAGTCATGGTGTCTTCAACAGCGAAGTTGCTGCGACTGTGGTTGGCCGGGGTGCTCGGAGTGGGCCTCGCGGGCGTCTGGCCCGCGGTCCACGCGGCGGCGCCGCAAAACCAAGAAAAGCCGGAGGTGAAGAGCGAGGAGACGGCGCCGACGTTCACCTTTCGAGCGCAGCGCAACGAAGTGCCGGTGCGCGTGATTGTGCGTGACGCAAACGGCAATACCGTGGGCGGGCTTACCAAGGACGACTTCCGCCTCTTCGATAACGGCAAGCCGCAGAACGTGACCGCCTTCACGGTCGAGAACAACCAGCCTGCCTCAGCGGGGAAACCGCCGGCACCTGCCGCCACAATCGCTCAGGCCGCCCCAGCGGGGAAGCCGTCGGCCTCTACGGCCGCAACCCCCAAGTCCGCCCAGCCAGAGCAGGCCGAGCCGCTGCTGGCGCTGCCGCAGCGCTACGTGGCCTTCTATTTTGACGACCTCGTAATGTCGTTCGAAGACATGGTGCGCATGCGGGAAGCCGCCCAGAAGTTCATCGAGTCCTCCTTACAGCCCACGGACCGCGCGGGCATCTTCACCTCTTCCGGCCTGGGAGTGCTCGACTTCACCCGCGACCCCGCCAAGCTGCACGAAGCCTTGGCGCATCTGCGTCCGCGTCCGCGAACCGTCCCGGCCGAGTACAACTGCCCACCGCTCACGGACTACGAGGCTTTCGCGATTGTCGAGCAGAACGATTCCATCATGCTCAACATCGCCTCGTGGGAATATGTTGCCTGCGCCTGTGGCGGCAACGCTAACGAGTGTCCTGATCCCCAGGCCCGGGCCAAGGATGGGGCCATCCGCACCTGGAACGATGACCAGACCCAGTCCAAACAGTCTCTGCGCATCCTTCTGGATCTAGTTGGGCGTCTGGGATCACTCCCTGGACAGCGCACTGTTCTCTGGCTGTCGCAGGGGTTTTTGACTTTTGGTCTGCACTCCGACCTCAACGAGCTTACCGACCGCGCCCTGCGCGAACACGTGGTCATCAACGCGCTCGATGCCCGTGGCCTGTGGGCGGATGTCCAGGGCGGTGACGCCTCAGAACACAATATCCTGCCGATGAGGACGAGCGGATCCGGTATCCCCCGCGGGAGCAGGGCTACTGCCGCCACGCCCCCACCCTCTGAAGCTGGGATGTCCGCGGCGCTGGCTGCGTACCGCGAAACGGGCAGGGGGGTGCACCAGGATGTCATGGCTCAGGTCGCGCAAGCCACCGGTGGCGTGTTCGTTCGCAACACCAATGACTATGACGGTGGATTCCGCAGGGCCGGCGCGCTGCCGGAATTCTCCTACCTGCTTGCCTTTTCGCCCCAGGACCTGAAGTACGATGGCAAGTTTCACAAGCTGAAGGTCGAATTGGTGAATGGGCACGGATTGAATGTGCAGGCGCGCAACGGATACTTCGCGCCCGGCAAAGAACCGACGCTCGCAGAGCAGATCCAGGACCAGATCCAGGAAGCCGTGTTCAGCTCCGACCCCATTCAGGACCTGCCCTTGGAAGTCGAGGCGCAGGCTCACCAGATCGACCCACAGAAGTTGGAGATCACCGTGAAAGCCCGCCTCGACGCCCGAGCCCTGTCATTTCGCAGAGCCAATGAGCGCAACACCAACGAGATTACTTTCACCATTGCCTTGTTTGACAGCGACGGCAAATTCGTCTCAGGCTCCAAGCAGGACCGCGCCTTGAACCTCAAGGACTCTTCCCTGGCCAAGCTCCAGAAGTCCGGGATCGACCTCCAGGCGCGAGTCCTCGTAACCCCCGGCACCTACACAGTGCGCGTGGTGGCCCGCGACTCCCTGAAGGGCGCCATGGCAGCACTCAGCAAGCCGGTGGAGCTTTCACGGTAGGGTCGACTGAGGATAACCAACCGGAGCAGGCGTAGCCATGACCTGTTTAGTAGGTATGTGAACATTCCCCGGACAACGGTGCTGATGGGCGCACTCGCCCGTACAATCCAGGGGTCAGGGTGGGAGCCGCGGGTGGCGATAGCTGCTGGCAAGTCTATGTGCGTCGGATTATCAGTTCTTCGCAGGCTCGCGATCCTTTTGCTACTCACATTGGCAGCGCGGGGACTAAAAGCGCAAGCGGTTCCCGCGTCGGCGGCGCCCGCTTCCCAGGCGAGTGAACCCACCTTCAAACTAAAGGTCCAAAAGAACGTGGTGCTGGTTCGGGTGGTGGTCCGCGACAGGCACGGTCACGTGGTGACCGGCCTTCGCCAGGAAGACTTCAGGATTACCGACAATCGCATGCCGCAGACGATCAGCAGCTTCTCAGTTGAAATACCCCCGGTTGCGGTCTCCTCGCCGGGGCTGCCGGCCACCGCCCCGCCAGCAAAGGCGGCAGAAGGGCAAAAGGAGGAAGCACCTGCATCCGTGCCGCCCACATACCTTGCTTTGTACTTTGACGACCTGAACTCCGCCTTCGAAAGCCTGGTGCGCGCGCGTGATGCGGCGGAGAAATTCATTGACGCGGTGCCCCCCTCCGAGCGCATCTCGATTTTCACTTCCTCCGGAAGCCAATCTCTCGATTTCACGAACGACCGGGAGAAACTCCACGCGGCGCTGTTGAAAGTTCACGCTAACCCGCGCCTCAATCCCCGGGCGAGTTGTCCTGAGATTACGGATTATCTCGCCGACCAGATTGTGAACCATGAGGACCCTAACGCTTACAGTATTGTGCGGGACGAGGCCATCAATGACTGCGGCATGGACCCCCGCTCGGTGCCGAATCAGGTTATTCGGATGTGGGCCGAGGGGGCATACGACGCCTTTGTGATGCAGGCCCGCGTTGATATCACCAACCTCGACAACGCGGTCGAGCGCGTTGCCGAGATGCCCGGGGAACGGCAGGTAATGCTGGTCTCGGACGGATTCATGGCTCTGGAAATGCGCGATCGCCTGGAGCATATCATCGACGAAGCCTTGCACCTCCGGGTGATTATCAGCGCCCTGGATGGCAAGGGACTGGCCGTGCAGATGCGGGAGGCAGACGCCAGCCGGCAGCATGCGCCCGATGAAAGTCTAGCCAGTCTGTACGCCCTGTACGATGCGTCGCGGGAAGCTGCGGCCACCGACAGCTTGGCGGAAATCGCCCGCGGCAGCGGTGGCCAGTTCGTCCATAACAGCAACGACCTTCTGGGCGGCTTCCGCAAAGTGCTGCTGGCGCCGGAAGCGGTCTACATCCTCACCTTCTCACCCGAGAACCTCAAGGAAAACGGAGCCTTCCATACTTTGAAGGTCAGACTGTTGAACGGCCACGGCTTCACCGTTCAGGCCCGGAAAGGGTACTTCGCGCCCGGCAAGCAAACGACGCCCGAGGAGCAGGCCAAGGACCAGATCCGGGAGGCCGTGTTCAGCCTGGACACGATTCAGGATTTGCCGTTGGAAGTCGAGGCGCGAGCCCGCAAAATCGGCCCGCAAAAGGTGGAGATCACCGTAGATGCCCGCCTCGACGCGCACGCGCTGACGTTTAGGAGAGCGGGTGGCCGCAACATCAACAAGATTGTTTTCACCGTTGCCCTGTTTGATGCTGACGGCAAATTCGTTTCGGGCAAACAGCAGGACCGCGAATTGAACCTCCAGGGCACCACGTTAGCCAACCTCCAGAACTCCGGGATCGACTTCCAGGCCCGAGTCCTCGTAGTGCCCGGCACTTATACCGTTCGGATGGTAGCGCGCGAGTCCCAAAAGGGCACGATGGCAGCACTGAGCAGGGTGGTTGAGCTTAGACCGTAAGGTCAACTGACGATGACAAACCGCGAGTAGACTCAAATCAGAAAGCGGCAGGTTGATGAAAAACTTGTCGAAGTGTTATCAAAGCCCGCGCAGCCACGCGAGCATAGCGTCCGCCTGGGTAGCGGGCACGCCTTCTGCCCACCGGCACTCATCACCTTGGCGCAGGAGCAGGATCCTTCCGCTCGCGGCTGTGCCGATAAACAGGTCCGGCGTGGAGCTATTTTCGGCCGCGAGTTCGGGGTACTTGTGGGTGAGAATCGTATGGTAGTCGCGGAAAAACGCCAGGGCGCTTTCCGCACTCGCCCAGCGTGTGCGGGCCACCAGCGTGTAATCCTTCCCGCCGGAATGCTCATAGAGCAAATACCGGTCGGCGCGCCAGCCCGCGCCGAGGCTCTTCGCTTCTTCCTCGGAAATAAGCTGGCCCAGCAGCGCATAGTAGCCGAGTTCACCCATCACGTTTTCCGTCAGGAATTCGAGGCCGGCGACCCCCTCGAGCGCGGCCGGACGGGGCAGCGCCAGCGCGGGCAGCGGCTGGCGGTCGAAATAGGCAGGGGGATCAAAAACCTGCCGCGTCGAGTCGGGAGGATTATCAAATACGCCGTTGAGGGTCTTCCATCCCCCCCGTTGCAGGCCGACTTGAATGAAGCCCATGCCTTGAACGTACGGGAACAACGACTGCACGCGGAAGAAGTAGGGCGCCTTCGAGAACGTGGGGTACTCCTCGAACTGCTGGTGGATGACCATTTCCATAAGGGGTGCAATTGAGGGCAACTGCGCCAGTTCCAGGGGAGCGGTCATTTGCTGCATCATGGCGGCCGTGGCGTATCCTTCCACCACCGCCTGGCGAGCGTTCGCGGCGTCGTCATTGTCGCGAACCGCGTGCAGGAACGTTTCCAGGTCCCAACTCTGGTCCTGCAGCGCGTGGGTCAGTTCGTGCGCCAGCACCATGCTCTGCGTCTCCGCCGGAATCCAGTCGGCGATGTACATGGTCTTGCGCTTCGGATCATAGAAGCCCGCCGCCTGCTCGGTGTAAAACGCAAGGAGGAATTTCTCCAGGTCAAACTCGCGCGACACCAGGCCAAAGGCGCGTAGCGTGGCTTCCTGCGCGTGGAGTTCCGCCGGCGTGGTCTCAGTGTGCAGGTTCTCGATTAGATACTTCTCGATTTCCGCACGGCTGATAACCCGCTTCTTGAGCGGCTCCTTGATCGGCAGACCGGTCATGGCGCTCATCTGGTGGAAGATTTCGTCGGCCTGCGAGAGGAGGTCTGGGACCGCTCCCTGCTGCGCCACAACCGGGACGGGCAGGAAGAACAGCCAGCCGATTCCGATCAGCAGCCGGAGGAAGCGCAATCCCGGCCGCGAAAATGGCTGCAAGGGCATAGCGTTAGACTCCCTGACCTGCAAGATGGGTGGCAACCCTAGCAGGCTGATGGCGCATTGTAGCGCTGAGCTTTAGCTCAGCCGGTGCCAACGTGAAGGTCGGCGCTACCATGTCTTCCATCAACCTCCTGGACCCGAAAACCGGGGCGGCGGGACGGCGCGAAGAATCAGACGCACGAAACCCGCGCCCGGTTTGACCCGTTCCCGCTAGAAGACTATCATAAAAGCTGCGCGAGCAAGCCGGGTGATCGCTGCCTCGCTCTAGCGTTCCGCTCGGCGGGGCTGGCAGGGGCGAGGGAGAGGAAAGTCCGAACTCCGCAGGGCAGTGTGCTCGCTAACGGCGAGGGTCGGAGGGGGATGTCCCGCAAGTCGGACCGTACGCCTTCGATACGGAAAGTGCCACAGAAAACATACCGCCGTGTTCTCGCCTTCGGGCTGAGCGACGCGGTAAGGGTGAAAAGGTGCGGTCCCGGTTCTCCGGGAATCAAAGTAAGAGCGCACCGCCTCGGTGGTGACACGGAGGGCATGGTAAACCCCACACGGAGCAAGACCAAATAGGAGGGGAGGGGCGGCCCGTCCCGCTACAACCCTCGGGTAGGTCGCTGGACCCCGCGAGCAATCGCGGGGCTAGAGGAATGATCACCACCTCGGCTTGCCGGGGCACAGGATTCGGCTTACAGGCTTGCTCGCGCTCTTCATCTATTGAAGCACTAGCTTGCCCACGCGCCTGTGTCTCATGGAGCAGAGCGAAACTGCTGAGCTAGGGGGTGCTCAGCGGTCCACTTGCCAGCAGCAAGATCAGCGAATCAGGTTTTGCGGTAGAACGGCGCTCAGGCACGCCCCTTCCGTCGTTGCGTTGCCGCGCCCGTTTCACCTATAATGCTTGCAGGTTCTGAAGAGACAGGATCCGCGCTATGCCCCCATCCATCGTCCAGAAGCTTGAAGAAGAAATCCTCACGCTGGAGCACGAACTTAATCACGAGCTTCCCAAAGAACTGAAGCGAGCTCGGGCCATGGGCGACCTAAGCGAAAATGCCGAATACATCATGGCAAAGCAGCGCCAGGAGATTGTCAATGCGCGCCTGGCGCAGCTCAAGAAGAGGCTGGCGGACCTGGCCATGGTCAACCTGAACAATATTCCCAAGGACCGCATCGCCTTTGGCTCCAAAGTGGTTCTATACGATGTTGACCGCGACGTGGAAATCGAATATCGGTTGGTGACCAGCGAGGAGGCCGATGTCAGCAAAGGGCTGATCTCAACGACCTCCCCTATTGGCCGTGGCCTGATGGGTAAGAAAGCGGGTGACCCGGTCAAGATAGTCACACCCAATGGCTCTCGCGAGTTCGAGATCCGCACCATTCAGACTATCTACGATCAGGTTTAGAACTTCCCGGCAGGGCTTACTCCTGCCGGCCGGACGCCGTCGACGGTGGGGCGGCTTTTCATGGTGACGCAAAAGATCGGTGACACCCTTGGGCACGTCCTCGATGCGATCGTCCACGCTTTTGCGGCCACGGACATCAATCCTAACTTCCTCACCTTCATCGGCTTCATCATCAACTGCCTGGCTGCGTACCTGTTCGCTTACGGCTACTTCCGCTGGGCCGGCGCCACCATTTTCCTGGCGGGCATCTTCGACATGACCGATGGCCGCGTGGCGCGCCTCGCCAACCGCGTAACCCCCTTCGGCGGGTTCTACGATTCGGTCATGGACCGTTACTCCGACCTTTGTCTTCTGATCGGACTGCTGATCTATTACGGCCGCATCAATCGCTACCTCTATGTCTCGCTGGTGGCCGTCGCCATGATCGGCTCCGTCATGGTCAGTTACACCCGCGCCCGTGCCGAGAACCTCATTCCCACCTGCAAAGTGGGTTTTCTGGAACGCCCGGAGCGCGTGGTGCTGATTATCATCGGGGCGCTCTTCGATCGCATGGCCCCGGTGCTGTGGCTGATCGCTGCGCTTTCCAACGTCACGGTCATCCACCGCATCCTTTACACGCGCAAGGAAGCTCGCAAACTAGCCGCCTCGCAGTCCGCACCTTAGTCGATTACTCCCCCATGGCGCTGGCGCTGAAACATCGAAAGGGATTTGTGCTTGTCACTCCGTCATCCACACCACGGGCCGCGCGGTGCGAGAATCTTCGCGGAGCTTACCCTGAGCGGGCAGGGCGAGATTCTTCGCTTCGCTCAGAATGACAGCGAAGGGCTCAGGATGACAGAGAAGGACTCAGGACGACAGCAGGGGAGGGTTTCTCCACGGCCTGTTCAAGCCATCTCGGCTGTCGTGATCTCAGGCGGGATCGCTTTCGAAGTGGGCTGGCGGCGTCGCGACATCAACCAGAAGCCCAAGCGCAGGGCAAAAAGCAGTCCAACCAGCGCGCCGTAAAAGAGTGGCTTGCGGACGTCCGACTTCACCAGCCAATAGTAATGCACCACCCCGGCGGCGGCGGTCACATAGATGAGCCGGTGCAGCATTCGCCAGCGCTTGCCACCCATGCGGCGGATCCATCCCGCCGTGGAAGTCAAAGCCAAGGGAAGCATCAACACGAAACCCGTGAAGCCCACCGTGATGAATGGCCGCTTGCGCACGTCGTGAAGCATATCCGACCAATCGAAGAACTTGTCGACCCCGATCCACATGCTAAAGTGCAGGAAGCCGTAGAAGAACGCAAACAGCCCGAGCATGCGACGGAAGCGAATCAGCTCCGGCAGACGGAGGAGCTTGCGCGCCGGGGTGACCGCCAGCGTGATCACGATGAAGATCAGCGTCCAGTCCCCCGTCTGGTGGGTGAGGTACTCGATGGGATTGGCGGTGAGACGGTGGTGAAACGCCCGCCAGGCCAGTCCACCCAGCGGGCCGAGGCACAACAGAAACACCGGTAACTTGATCCACTTGCTGCCCAGAAGCTTTTTCAAGCGCACACTCCCATCACGGGGCGCGGAACGGTCGGCGCTCCAAACGACTTGCTCGAGGAACTTGAGTGACACCATGCCAGCCCGCATTTCTCACACGGAATCGGAAGGGCGTGGTTTCAGCCCCGCCCATCCGGCGGCCCAAAACCGTCCCCGTGTGGTGAGAAATTAGGGCTAGAAGTTCTTGCGCAGATCCATGCCCGAGTAAAGCGACGCGACCTGGTCATAACCGTTGAACATCAGCGTGGGGCGCCGGAAGAATTCACCCAAGCGGCGCTCCTTCGCTTGGCTCCAGCGGGGATGGTCGACGGTCGGGTTGACGTTGGAATAGAACCCGTACTCATTCGGACTAGAGAGGTTCCAAGTGGTGGGCGGCTGCTTTTCCACCAGCTTGATCTTTACCAACGACTTGATACTCTTGAACCCATACTTCCACGGCAGCACCATACGTACCGGGGCGCCGTCCTGATTGGGCAGCGTTTGCCCGTACATGCCGAAGCAGAGCAGCGCCAGCGGGTGCATGGCCTCGTCCAGCCGCAGGCCCTCCACGTAAGGAAGGGGAATACCCGCGTGCCGAGCCTCGGGCATTTGCCCCAGGTCGTAGAAACTCTCAAACGCCACGAACTTGGCTTTCGCTTGGGGCGCCACTTCCTTCAGCAGCACGCTCAAGGAGAAGCCCACCCATGGCACGACAATCGACCAGCCCTCGACGCACCGGTGGCGGTAAATGCGTTCCTCCAGCGGAGCCAGTTGCATGAGCTCCTCGACGGAATAAGTGCGCGGCTTGTCCACGAGGCCGCTCACTTTTACGCTCCAGGGAGAAGTCCGAAAGTTCTTCGCTTTCTCGGCGGGAGCTTCCTTCTCCGTCCCAAACTCGTAAAAGTTGTTGTAGTGGGTGACGTTGTCGTAAGGCGTCACTGCCTCGCCGGTGCTGAATGCGCTCTTCTGCGCTACGTTTAGCTTGCTCCCAGCCTGTACTTTCTGCATGGGCCAAGCCAACTCCTTCAAGGTTCGCCCCGCCAGCGCCCCTGCCGTCACGCCCAGCACGCCCGTCAGGAATCTTCGCCGGTTCACATAGAGCCACTGCGGAGTAATCTCCGAGACGCGAATCTCGGCCGCCTTTTTGATCAGCATGTTTCACCTCGACTCCCCCGGCGCGCAGTCGACTGCTCTCCCTGGCCGGAATTCACGCCCCGCCGGCCGCTCTTCACCCTTGGATTCGCGCCTGCCCTAACATTCTATTTGACGCTCAGGGGGTTTTCAAAGATGTATTTAGGTGCCACCAATTCCAGCACGCGCGAGGGGGAGAGGATCGGATTCACGATTCTGTAAATGGGGCCGTGCTATGATGCGCGGGGCTGGAAAACCGTCTCGGAGAGTGGAACTATGCGGCCACGAATTGTGTTTCTCCTCGCTATTGCGACTTTGGCAGGACCGGCTGGTTTGCTGCGGGCACGTGACGGCCAGCCGGTTTCAACTTTGGAGTTGCACGCACCGGCAGGAAACAAGCCGGTGGAGATTAATCCCGGTGGAGAAAGTGTGCTGCCCAACGGGCGGCTGATCACGCCGCTCGGCAAGCAAGTCATGGTAGCGCCGCACCCTTATGGCCTGGCGCTTAGCCCTGACGGCACAACGCTGGTTACCGTCAATAGTGGCACGCATCCGTTTTCGGTTTCCGTGGTCACGGAGCTCACGAGCGCGCAGCCGCGGGTGGCGCAGATTCCACCCAGTTTCAATTCCGCGGATGCCGACCCCGAAAGCGTCTTCTTGGGCGCGGCCATTGCGCCAGACAATCGCACCCTTTACATTTCGGAAGGCAATAACGGGAAAATCGGCATCTTCGACCTGCTCACGCACCAGCGGCTTTCTTCACTTAGCCTGGACGGGATGTACAAAGGGACCCCTTACAAGAATAGCCTCACGAGCACCCTCGCGCTTACGCCGGACGGCCGCCGCCTGGCGGTACTCGACCTCGCGCACTTTCGGCTGGTAATCGTGGATACACAGTCGAGGCAAATCCTGTCCAGCGTTCCGGTGGGGCGCATGCCTTTTGGGCTCGCACTATCGTCGGATGGGAAGCGCGCCTACGTTTCCAATGTTGGGACGTATAAGTACGCGCTGGTTCCCGGATTCGACGCCAACGACGCCCAGCGTACGGGATTGGATTTTCCGCCCTTCGGCGTGCCGTCGGCCGCGGCCAAGCAGGGCGCGACAGTGGAGGGGAAGCAGGTTCCCGGCCTCGGCGATCCGAACGTCCCGGAATCGAACTCGGTGTTCGTCATCGACATCCGCGACCCGGCACAGCCCCGAGTGCTGGCGAAAGTGCGAACCGGGATTCCCGTGGGCGATCAATCCGTCAGCGGATCAAGCCCCGGAGCCGTGGTGGCTGGCACGAAGCAAGTATTCATTTCGAACGCCGTCCAGGACAGCATCACCGTTTTAGACGCCCGGACGAACCAGGTGAAGAAAACCATTGTTCTCGAGCCGGCGGAATCGGTCAAAGGCCTGCGGGGGGTGCTGCCATTCGGCATGGCGCTTAGCCCGGATGAGAAACGGCTCTACGTGGCCTGCGCGGGTATCAACGCCGTGGCCGTGCTGGACGCGCACAAGGGGAAAATCCTGGGATACTTCCCCACCGCCTGGTTCCCGGCCCGCGTGGCCGTCAGTCCCGACAACAAAACTCTGTACGTGGCCAACGCCAAAGGATTCGGCGCAGGACCCAACGCCGGTTCCAAGTTTCACGAGGGACCGGAGGGAACTTACATCGGGGACATCACCAAAGGGTTTGTTTCGATCGTCGAGCTCCCTCTCCGCACCGGCGAGGGCACAGATCAAGTCCGGAAGGACAATGGCTTTGAGCGTGGGGCCGAGGTCGCGCGCGGTGCTGACTTCCCAGTTCCTCCTGTCGGGATGGCGAGTACGAAGATCAAGCACGTGGTCTTCATCGTGAAAGAGAACCGCACTTTCGACGAGGTTTTCGGTGACCTGCATCCCAGCGACACCTCCTTTGAAGGCGACCTCGGACTCGCCCGCTGGGGCGAGACCGCGGCGGTGAAGGAGAAGGATGCGCCCATGATCGGGGATGGCCACGTAACGCCGAATCATCACGCGCTGGCGCGGCGCTTCGCGATCAGCGACAACTACTACGTGGACTCGGACGTTTCCGTCGATGGCCATCACTGGTTGGTGGGGAATTATCCCAACGAAGTCGTGGAGAGCGGCTGGCCCGCGGCTTACGGTAAGCGGCTCGACTTCCGCGCTGATCCTGACGCGCCCGGCCGGGTCGGCATAGGAGCTTCCAATCTCTGGCCGGAGTCCTACCTCGAAGCGGGCTCCTTGTGGGAGCACTTGGCGCGGCACCACATCAGCTTTCGCAACTACGGTGAGGGCATTGAGATGGCGGGGGACGACGAGGGGATTGGCCTCCTGCCCACGGGGGTTCGCGAAGCCGTAAACATGCCGATGCCGGAAATGCTGTATCAGAACACTTCACGCAGCTACGCCACGTTCAACACCAATATTTCCGATCAGTACCGGTTTGAACAGTTCGAGCGCGAGTTCCAGGTTCGCTATGCCAGCGGAAAAGAGCCCCTGCCGCAATTCCTCTTCATCTGGTTGCCGAACGACCACACGGCCAAGCCGCGGCCTGAAGATGGGTACGCGTACCGCGCCTCTTACGTCGCCGATAACGATCTGGCCTTGGGCAAGCTGGTGGAGTTGTTTTCGCATAGTTCCTTCTGGAAGGACCTGGCGATTTTCGTGACTGAAGACGATGCGCAGGGCGGGCGCGACCACGTGGACGCGCATCGCAGCGTGCTGATGGTTATCAGCCCGTATGCGGCCGGCGGGCGCGTCTCGCACGTGCACACCAGCATTGCCAGCATCCTGAAGACTTTTGATTTGATCTTCGGCCTGCCCTCGCTCAACCAGTACCACGCAGCCTCCACCGGCCTCGCGGATTTCTTTACCGATCAACCGGACTTCACACCCTTTGATTCGCTGCCGAGCGACGTGCGGATTTTTGACCCCACCAAAGTGCGTGAGCCGGGCCTGGATCTGCAATCGCGGCCGGGTACGCCACTCGATGACCCCGCCACTATCCGGCGTGAGCTGCGCGACCGCGACGACGATTGAGGCGGTTTCGTCGCCACCGGCAGGCCCCTGGTGTCCTGACATGGTGGAGTGAGTTAAATGAAGGGGGTCGGACCTTCAGGTCCGACAATAGGCAAGACCTGTAGCGGAGCCTTCAGCCACTGAAGCTTCAGGGGACCCAAAGCCTCTGGTGGCTTGCGGCCCGATCATGTCGGAGCGACAGCTCCGACCCCTTCACAACTCCCTCAAGCGTAGCTCAGCAGATAAGGCCACAACCGGCAGACCTTATCTCTTGCCAAATGGCTGCGTCTCAGCATAATCTGCCCTGGGGCTGCCACGATGCACAGAGTCCTGGGGGTGATCCCGGCGCGACTGGAGTCCACACGGCTTCCGCGGAAGCCGCTGCGGATGATCTGTGGCCGCCCCATGATTCACTGGGTGTACACAGGCGCGCGGCAGGCGGCGTGCCTCGATCATCTCCTGGTGGCAACCGACTCCCGGGAGATCGAATCCTACTGCCAGAGCCAGGCGATTCCGGTGATGATGACCTCAGACGCGCACCGCTCCGGGACGGACCGCGTGGTGGAAGTCATGCTGCGCGAGCCTGCCGAAATCTACGTCAACATTCAGGGCGACGAGCCCATGATCACTCCGGACCACCTGGAGCGCCTGCTCAGCCCCTTTTGTCCGCCAACCGGCGCCGAGGTCTCAACCCTGAAAGTCTCGATTGACGCGGAAAGCGCGCGCGACCCGAACAATGTGAAAGTGGTCACCGACCGCGCCGGCCAAGCGCTTTACTTCTCCCGGGCGCAGATCCCTCAAGACCGCGATGGGAAGGGGCAGGCAAAGTACTTCAAGCACTTGGGGATTTATGCTTACACGGCGGCGGCGCTCGGAAAATTCCATGGCCTGCCGCCTTCTCCGCTCGAGCAAACGGAAAAGCTCGAACAATTGCGCTTACTCGAGAATGGCATTCCCATCGTCGTCGTGGAAACGCCCTGCGACACGATTGGCGTTGATACGGAGGAAGACCTCGAAAAGGTCGAGGCCTATTTCCGTCGGCTGCAGCAGGAGCCGGGAAGGTGACGCGCGATGCGCATCAAGAAAGCGACCAAGCGGTATGAAACATGGATGGGCAAGCACCTCACCATCGTGCCGGCCGATTTGGCACTGAAGCACACCCGCATGGGTGAAGAGCCCTTCCCCTTCCTGCGCGCTACGTATTATCGCTGGGTGCAGTTGTGGCTCCAGTCTTTTCCGGACCTCGCCCGAGCGCCGCGGGTGCTGGCAGTGGGCGATTTGCACGTGGAGAATTTCGGCACCTGGCGCGATAAGGAAGGCCGGCTAATCTGGGGCGTGAACGACTTCGATGAAGCTTATCCCATGGCCTACACGAACGACCTAGTGCGGCTCGCCGTGAGCGCCCACCTGGCGACACCGGCCAGCCACCTGTCCCTCTCGAACGAGGACGCCTGCACTGCCATCCTGGCGGGATACCACGAAGGGCTCGAGTCGGGTGGCAAGCCTTTTGTGTTGGAAGAGGAGCACAAATGGCTGCGCGAGGTGGCGACGGGCGAGTTGCGGGACCCCGTGCACTTCTGGGGGAAGATGAATGCGCTTCCTTCCGTGCGTGGCGAGGTTCCCAAGAGCGCGCGCAAGGCGTTGGAGGATCTCTTGCCCGCGCCGGGACTCATCTATCGGGTCACACACCGCGTGACGGGGCTGGGCAGCCTGGGCCGGGAACGCTATGTGGCGCTGGCGGACTGGCAGGGGGGCCGCGTGGCGCGGGAGGCGAAAGCCCTGCTCCCCTCGGCGTGGGTTTGGGCGCGTGAGGACAAAGGACCGAGAAAGATTTTCTACGAGGAGATCATCAACACCGCGGCGCGGGCCCTCGATCCCTACGTCCATTCGCGGGGCCGTTGGATTGTGCGCCGCCTGGCGCCGCACTGCTCGCGCATTGAACTTTCCACGCTCCCCAAGAAGCGCGAGGAAGAGCGCCTGCTGCACGCCATGGGCTTCGAGACGGCGAACATTCACCTAGGCAGCAAGGCCGCCCTCAAAGCCGTGCGCCGCGACCTGGCGAAACGCAAGCCCGGGTGGCTGGACGCGGCGGCCCAGAAGATGGGGGACCTCGTGAAGAGGGATTGGGAGCAGTGGCGCAAAGGCTAGCGCCAGCGCCAGCCGGGGTTCGCCAAGCCGGCCCCGCCAGAGGCCTCCTCCAGGAGCGGCGCGGCTCCGTTCATCCCCGCCGTGGGGCAGGCGGAGATTATCCCGTCGGCATAACTGGAGACTTGCGGTATTCCTCGATCATCTTGGTAAGCGCACGAACCCGGGAGGGGAGCTCCTGGACGGAGAACACCGCGCACTGCTTGATCTCTTCCACGGCGCCGAGCAGACAGGTAATTGAGTTCAGGGTTTGTTCCAGAGGGTAGGTAACCCCCACCAGTCGCGAGGGGTCGTAACGGACGGCGTTTTTCAGTTCGCGATCGAGCTTGTCCGCGGTGATCAGCACGCCGCGTTGCTTCTCGCAAAACGCGTCCCACCCTGGGCCGGATTCGGGAAATCCCTGCTCAGCGTGCTGGTGGCCGCAGTATTCGAGCTCACACCCCAACCACTCGAGTTCCTGCGCGAGTTGCAGTAGCGGCGGGTCACCCATGGACCCTATTGTAATACACCTTGTGCGGGCTTTGGACGAAGGCAGGGATACCCTTGATCCTTTGAGCGGAGCGAGCGAGCAGATACAAGCAAGCTGCAAGCGCGGTGCTGCCGTTTTCGGGGGGAGCAACCTGGGGGAGATCGCAGGGGCACATGGCCACGCGCCCCTGCGGATTTCCTTGCACCGCTCCAGCTTTTCAGGCTTCCAGCTTCGCTTTGTGATCCGAAGCGTCCCAGATCACCCGTTTGTTTTTGAGGTAGGAAATGTTGGCCATGTGGCAGGCGACGGCTGTGCCCATGCCGAAATCGACGTTCTCTACGGGTTGCTGGCGTGACTTGACGCAGGAGAAGAAGTGGCGAATGTGATCCTCCGTCCCTTCTTCCTTTTGCAGGAAGGTTTCCTTCTTTCTCTTGGGTTGCTTATCCGCTGTACCCACATCGGCGAGCGGGTCGTCCTTGTGCTCCTCGATGAATTTGTCTTTGGTATCCTTGGGCCAGCTCTCCAGGGGGTACCCGTAGTCTTCCACAGGATTGTAAGGCAGGATCATCGCCGACATTTCCGTGAGCTCGACGGTTCCCCGGTCGCCATAGAAGCGCACAATCTCACCCGAGTCCCAGTTGGAGGCAAGGTTGGCCAGCACGATGGCCTGGAACTTGCCATACTCGTAAATGGTGTTGTGGATGTCGGGGACATCGCGGTCGCCGGTCCATTTATAAATGCCGCCCGTCGCTATGGCGTTGAGCGGGAACTGCACGTTCAACACGTGGTGGACACGCGAGAGCAGGTGGACGTACTCATCGCCGGCGACACCTGTTCCGTACTCATACCAGTTGCGGAACTGGAAGAAGCGTTGCGCATCGAAGGGACGTGACATGGCGGAGCCGAGATAGCGGTCCCAATCGACCGTCTGCGGCGAGGCATCCGGCGGGATGGGATAGCGCCATGCGCCAATGGCGCTGGGCCGGAAGATCGAGGCCTGAACCATGAACACGTTGCCGATCTGGCCGCTCTGGACCAGTTCCTTCGCCTTTTGCGTTGACGTCATGCTGATGCTCTGGCTACCCACTTGTACCAGGCGCTTGGTTTCTCTCGAGACGTCCGCCATCTGCAGCGCTTGCGGAATGGTGTGGGTCATGGGTTTCTCGCAATAGACATCCTTTCCGGCACGCATAGCGTCCATGGCGATGGGCGCGTGCCAGTGGTCGGAGGTCGCGACGAACACGGCGTCGACATCCTTGCGCTCCAGGATGTCACGATACTCGCGCGTGGTGGGAGTATTAGGTTGAATCTCCTGCGCGCGGCGGAAGTGGCCATCGTAGAGGTCGCAGACCGCGGCCACGTTTCCCCCGACACTGAGAATCGCTTGCATCAACTCGAGGCCGCGAATGCCGGCACCGATGACTGCCACGGTGACCTTCTCATTGGGCGACACGGCGCGACCGATTGCCGGAGCCCCGAAGCCCAGGCCCGCGGCTGCCGCCCCTGCCACGGTGCGCCCCATAAATTCCCTACGGGAAATCTCATGCTTGGACATAGTTCCTCCTCAAAGAATTCCTAAAATGCAGCGTGGATTCTAGCACAGCGGCGCGGGGGTAGCGGGCGATATTCGTAGGGCACATTCGCACCCGCGGCAGCGACGACTGACCGCAGTTTCCAGGCGAACTGGGAGCAGGACGTCAGGTGGAGAACGGCTCAGGAAAAGCCTGCAGAGGGGATGAGGTTTTTCCCTCTTGCGCTCCGTCACGCTCTCGGAGATGATGTTCCGCCAGCCGCGGGGATCGTCCTGGCCACCGCTGCCCGAACCTGGATGGCCGGTGCTGCGGAGGCCGGAAACCCGAAACCGAGGTCCTTATGCCCAAGGAGAAATTTGCGCTGGGAATTGACTACGGAACCGAGTCTGGCCGTGTCGTGGTGATTCGGGTGCGGGATGGCAGGTTGCTGGCCTCGGCGGTAGTCCCCTACCCCAACGGCGTCATCGACGAGCGCTTACCCGGGGGCCCCAAGCTGGAACCGGACTGGGCGCTGCAGAATCCCTTCGACTATTGGGATGTGATCGAGAAAGGTGTACCCAAAGCCCTGAAGGAAGCGAAGGTGAAGGCCGAGGATGTGATCGGCATCGGCACGGATTTTACCGCCTCGAGCCCCATGCCCGCCCAGGCCGATGGCACGCCACTCTGCGCCTTGCCCAAGTACCGCAAGCATCCGCACGCCTTCGTGAAGTTGTGGAAACACCATGCCGCACAGCCGGAAGCGAACCGCATCAACCACATCGGCCGCGAGCGCAACGAGGGCTTCATCCACATTTACGGCGGAAAGTACTCCTCCGAATGGTTCTTCTCCAAACTCTTGCAAGTGGTGGACGAAGCTCCCGATGTTTACGACGCCATGGACCGCTTCATCGAGGCCGCGGACTGGATCGTATGGCAAATGACCGGGAAAGAAAAGCGCAACACCTGCACGGCCGGTTACAAGGCGATGTGGGTGAAGGGTCAGGGATTCCCCTCGCGCGATTTCTTCCGCGCACTTCACCCGCGCCTGGAAAACGTCATCGCGGAGAAAGTGGGTGAGACGTTCTATCCGCTCGGGGCGAAGGCCGGCGGGCTGAGTGCCCTGTGGGCGAAGAAAACCGGGCTTCGGGAAGGCACACCGGTATCCATCGGCAACGTCGATGCCCATGTGGCGGTGCCGGCCTGCACGGTCACCCAGCCTGGTTCGCTGGTGATGATCATGGGTACGTCCATCTGCCACATGTTGCTGGGCCGGGAACGGCAGATGGTCGAAGGCATGTGCGGCACTGTCGAGGACGGAATCGTCCCGGGCCTGTGGGGATACGAAGCGGGACAATCCGCAGTCGGCGACATCTTCGCCTGGTTTTTCGAACACGGCGTACCGGACTACATTCATCGTCACGCGCGCCAAGGGAAAGTGCCGTTCCAGGTGGCGCTCGAAAAACGCGCTGCGGCGCTCCAGCCGGGCGAGTCGGGCCTCTTGGCCCTCGACTGGTGGAACGGCAACCGCTCCATTCTGGTGGACGTGGACCTGGGCGGCTTGCTCCTGGGCATGACCCTGGCTACGCGCGCGGAAGAAATCTACCGCGCCCTGATTGAGGCCACAGCTTTCGGCACGCGTACCATTATCGAGGCTTTTGAGTCCAAAGGTATTGCCGTCAACGAACTCGTGGCGTGTGGGGGCTTGCCGGAGAAGAACCGGCTGTTGATGCAGATCTACGCGGACGTCACCGGGCGCGAGATCAAGTTGGCCGATCCGCTCCAAACCTGCTCGGCGCTGGGATCGGCCATGCACGGCGCCGTGGCTGCGGGCAGTGCCGCGGGTGGCTACGATTCCATATTTGAGGCCGCTAAGCATATGGCGCGAGTGCAGAAGCTGACCTTCAAACCGCGCGCCGAGAGCCATGCCATCTACGACCAGCTCTTTACGGAATACCGCACCCTGCATGATTACTTTGGACGCGGCGCGAACGACGTGATGAAGCGCTTGAAAGCTCTGAAGCGGGAGATGGCGGCGAAGTGAGTGGTCAGTCATCAGTCATCAGTCGCGGCATTTTATCCAGTGTACGAGACCGCTTACTGAAAGCTGATAACTGACGACGAATATGCCCACACTCGAACAACTCCGGCACGAAGTCTATGAAGCCAACATCGGGATCTGGCGCAGTGGCCTGGTCACCATGCACAGCGGCAACGCCAGCGGCATCGACCGCAAGCGCGGCCTGGTGATTATCAAACCGAGCGGCATCGACTATGATCGCATGCGCCCCGTGGACATGGTGGTGACGGATCTCGGGGGCCGAAAGGTCAGTGGCCGGTGGAACCCCTCCGTGGATCTGCCCGACCATCTCTACATTTACAAACACTGCCCGGAAGTGGGCGGGGTGATCCACACCCATTCCAATTACGCCACGAGCCTCGCCCTGCTGGGGAAATCGATTCCCGCGTATTTGACCGCCATTGCCGATGAGTTTGGCGACGAAATTCCTTGCGCGCCGTACGTTGATAATCAGGCTGACCACATCGGCCAGGCGATCGTTCATTACCGGAACAGCGCACCGGCGATTCTGATGGGTCATCACGGCGTCTTCGCTTGGGGGCCGACACCGCGTGCGGCGCTGAAAGCCGCGGTGATGCTCGAAGACGTCTCGAAGACGGTCCATCTTGCCCTGCTCCTCGGCAAACCTACGCCTCTGCCTCCTGAGGAAGTGAAGAAGTGGTGGGACCGTTATCACACTTGGTACGGCCAGCCGGGGAAAAAGCATTAGCGCAGGGTACCGATCTTCTGGGACGGAGGGTCCAAATGCAGTCTCGCTAACGCCGAGCGTGCGAATTTCCTCGAGACTGTATCGATGCTGCACTTTTGAGGGAATGTCATGAACTTATCCTTGTCGATTCCCGCGGCCATGCTCTGGTTTGCGACCGCGGGTAGTGGCCCGGCTGTGCAGCACCTCATTGCCCTGCACTGGCCGGACCTGCTCATCATGGGCTTCTACTTCGCCATGGTGCTGGGCATCGGCGTCTATCTCAAACGTTATACCCGGAGCGGCGAGGACTTTTTCCTCGCGGGCCGCGAGATGACGGCCTGGGTGGCAGGGCTCAGTTTCCTCTCCGCGAACCTGGGAGCGCTGGAACTGATGGGCTGGGCCGCGTCCGCGTATCAGTACGGTATCCTGGCGACCCACTGGTACTGGGTGGGGGCGATTCCCGCCATGCTCTTTCTGGGCATCGTCATGATGCCGTTCTACTACATCTCCAAAGCCCACTCCGTCCCGGGGTACCTGCAGCTCCGCTACGGCGAGTCCACGCGCGCCCTCAGTGCGATCTCCTTTGCCTTCATGACTGTTTTAATGTCGGGCATTAATATGTATGCAATGGCCCTGGTGATGAAGGTTGTTCTCGGCTGGAACATCCATTTCAGCATCTGGGTCTCGTCGATTACGGTGGCGATTTACGTTGCCCTGGGCGGGCTCTTTTCGGCAATCTTCAATGAGGTGCTGCAATTCTTCCTGATCTGGCTGGGCGCGTTGCTGATTCCCATTCTAGGCCTGGTGGAAGCCGGAGGCTGGTCCGGGTTGGTCCAGCGCATTCACCAGAATTTTCCCCAAGGTGATTACACGCATTTATGGCGCACAATGGGCCACTTCGCGGACAACCCCATGGGGATTCACTGGACCGGTATTGTCTTCGGTCTGGGCTGGGTGATTTCTTTCGGCTACTGGACCACAGATTTTCTCGTCGTGCAGCGCGTTTTCGCTGCCAGGGACCTCCGCGCGGCCAAGATGGCGCCCATCATCGGTTCCTTCTTCAAGATGGCGGTACCTTTCATTGTGATCCTGCCCGGCTTACTGGGGCTCGGCCTGCTCAACTTCAAACTACTGCCAGAAAGCGCCGTGGGCCCCGGACAGCACAGCTACAACGAGGTCCTGCCCCTTATGCTGGCACGCTATTGTGGCCCCGGCCTGCTCGGACTCGGCATCACGGCGCTCATCGCCGGGTTTATGTCGGGTATGGCGGGAAACGTGAGTGCTTTTGCGACCGTGTGGACCTACGATCTGTATCGGCCGTTCATCCATAAGGGGGCTGCGGATAGCCACTACTTGAAGATGGGACGCTGGTGCACTATTCTCGGTGTGCTGATTTCAATTGGCACGGCTTACGTGGTCATGCAATTCGGCAGCATCATGGACTATGTGCAGGCACTGTTCAGCTTCTTCATTGCGCCGCTGTTCGGCACGGTCCTACTCGGCATGTTATGGAAGCGGACGACGTCCGCGGGGGGCTTCTGGGGGCTGCTCTCGGGCAGCGCTTCTTCCATCGCCATGTTTTTGCTGGTGAAGTTTGACCACAACATGCTCGCCTACATCGCGCTTTCCAGCCACGCGAAGGACATGGCCGAGAACATGTATCGGGCCTTGTGGTCCTGGATGATTTGCGTCATCGTTACGGCGGTCGTCACGGCCTTCACTAAACCAAAACCCGTGGAGGAGTTGGTCGGCCTGGTTTATGGTTGTACCAAACTGCCCAGCGAGGGGCACTTGCCGCTCTGGAAGCGCCCGATCTTCTGGGCGGGTGTGTCGCTGGCCGTCTTCTTGGTGTTGCAATGGATCTTCTGGTAGGGGACGCAGCAGGAGCAGGAAGACAGGAGTCATAACCCATGGATGAGAAACCGCAGAACGTCCATTCGGGGGGCGGCGGGTATGGGCCTTGCATCGCCACCAGAGACTCGAAACCGCGAGATCGTCACATGATTCCCGTCTGGTTCTTCGTAGGCGTCCTCCTGTTGGTTTGCGGGTTAATCATCTTGGCAACAGGGATCTATGAGTTTTCCCACCCACCGCCCACCGTCCTTGCGAGCTTGCATCCGGCCCTGTGGTGGGGAGCGCTTCTCACCCTCGTAGGCGGCGTCTATGTTTATTTTTACTGGCCGAAGAAGTCTTGAGCGCCGGCTGCGGCACGCACCGTGCACGAGTGCGAAAGACGCGCCCCGTGGGGGCCTTGGCCCTTTTCGCCACTTGCCGGAACTCTTCTCCCACAGGAATTCCGCTCGACCGCATGTCGTTGTAGAATCTGCGCTTGCGAAGTTCAGCCTGCCTTCTTGGCGAGGGATCGCGGGCGCTTCATCCTCGAGCCTCGCCCGGGTTATCTGAAAGGAGTCTTCCCATGAAACGGCGCCAGTTTATGGGTACCTTTGCCACGCTTCCCATCGTTCCTGCGCTGCTCAACGCGCAAGAAGGGCCTCCTCCGGCCGGGGAGGCCGTCGAGAAGATGACCGCCCCGAATTGGCCCACCATCAATTCCAATCACGTGGGATTTCGTCCGCGGGTGGGCAGCAAGACGCTGGTGGTGCGAGCTCTCGCCTCGCCTCTACCGAAGGAGTACCACCTTCGGGACGTGGTGGAATCGGAATTCAGGTTCACGAAACCGCTTACGGAAGAAGCGTCGGACTTTGGCCCTTGCCTCACGGCGGATTTCACCGACCTCGAGCGGCCCGGGCTTTACCAGATCACCGTTGGGAACGAGCACTCCGTGCAATTTGCCATTCACGATGAGGTTTGGCGACGCACCCTCCCCAAGGCCGTCGGCTACTACCGCTACCAGCGCTGTGGCGTGGAGGTGCCGCTGGTGCATCCCGCCTGCCACTTGGATGATGCGCGGCGGCGTGACAACGGTGAACACGTGGACACCGTCGGCGGCTGGCACGACGCGGGAGACCTGCGCAAGTGGATGGACGTGACCATGCTGAACGGGATCGCTCTTCTCAACCTTTTCAAGAACAATCCTCTGCCACGGCCCGGTGACCCGACGCGCGAACAGCTCCTCGAGGAAGTTCGCTTTGGCAATCGCTACTTCCTGAAGATGCAGGACGCGGACGGCAAGATCTGGGCGGACGTGGCCGGCGGCGTGAACGGAGACAACAGCGACAATCATTGGACCGACAACATCATTGGCACGCCCGACGACCGCTACCTGAACACGCACAAGCGCTCCCAGACCGCGGCGGTCTTCACCACGCTCCAGGCGCTGGCCGGGCAGTGCTACGCGGCTACCGATCCCGCCTACGCCCGGCAGTGCCTCGAGGCGGCGATCCGCGCCTGGCACGCTATTGACGAGCCCCCGGCTTCGACGCAGGCCGTTGCTTGGTGGGCCATGGCGGCCTGCGATTTGTTCCTGGCCACGGGCGACGGCGAATACAAGCAGCATGCGTCCCTGCTGGGCCGCGACCTGCTGAAGCGGCAGAGCACGGAGTACCTTGCCGGCCAGAAGGAGGTGCGCGGTTTCTGGATGCAAGGCAATGAGCCGTATGTGGAAATCCCGGATTCGGTCGTCCCGCCGCTCGCGCTCCTGAAGTTATACAGCACTTTCCTGGAGGCTGAAGACCGGCCGAAGTGGCTGGACGCGGTGCGGCTGCACGCGGACGAGTACCTGCTGCCCATGGCGAGCCGCAATGCCTACCGCATCATCCCGCTGGGCCTGTTCCTCGGCTCGCCTACGCCGGAGAAATACCGCCCGCTGGCAGGAAATCTGACTTACCGCTATTTCCATCCCGTGCGGAAGCAGTTCTGGTGGCAGGGCGCCAACTGCCACTACGCTGGAAATGCTCTGGTGCTCGGGTGGCTGGCCAGGATTCGCGGCGACGCGGGGAAGAAGTACGTGCCGCTTGCTTACCGCCAATTGGAGTGGATTGTAGGAGCGAATCCTTTCGCTTCCTGCATGATGACGGGAGAAGGCATGCGCAATCCTTTCCCGCACTCCCGCTTTGTGGGGCTGATTCCCGGCGGAATTATGAATGGCATTGCGGGTAATGTGAACGATGAACCCGTGCTCGACCTTGAATACACACTGGATTGGCGCACCTGCGAATACTGGAGCCCGCACGTGGCGTTTTACATCTGGGCTCATTCGGTGCTGGAGGGGATTGCCTGAAACTTCCGAAAGCCCGGAGCTCACTTTCCCGCGGAGCTGCCGCCGTGATGGCTTGAACCCTTGCCTCTCTCCACAGGTTCATCCATCCACTCCCGCATGGCTTCGGGCCTGAGTCGCATTTTCATCAACACGGCGTCCGAGGAGTCGATTGAAATAATCAGCATTTCGAAGCTCTGCTTGCCGGATTCGCGAATGTAGATGATAGTTAGATCCCCGCCGCGATTATCTTGGGCCCGCACAAATGGCTGGTAATCAGGCCCCACCAGACCCTGGAGAGATGATTCCAATTCCTCCCTGAGGGCCGTCCGAGGTGAAGTGATGTCGTCGAAGATGGCCATCTGAAAGTGGCCAACCCCCTGAGGAGTGAAACGGTTGGCGATGAAGCTGAGCAGGCCCATGCCCCGCATGGGGCGTTTCTGGTAGTAGGCCGACACGCGCTCTACGAGCGCGTGAAACTCCGGATCTCCGGCGACCGCGGTGGCCGGAAGGAATTGCAGGAACACGAAGATAAGGATGGCGTGCGCCAGCAACCTATTTCTGTTTCTCATCGTGGCCTTCCGATTTCTTGGTTGATTCCTTCTCTTCCTCGCTCAGGCGCGGAATTCCCATCTTCCCTTCCAGCGAGCTGAGCTTGTTAATATCGATAGGCCCGACGATGTTGACGACGGTGAGTTCCTTGGGTTCGGCATTAATGATGGCCATTCCCAAGACTTTCCCCCCGTCGCTCTCCGTCATCAGGTAGATCTCGGTGGTCTCCCCGTCGTGCTTGCTTCGTGCCGACACGATGCGCGACCAGGAGGGCGTTTGCAGTTGGTTACGGATCGCCTCCACGTCAGCCTGGGAGTACTCGCCGGGCTTATCGAACTCGAAATTCTTCACGTATATGCCCTTCAGGCCCTTGACGATCTCCAGCCCCTCGCGGTCATCTTCGTCCGTCATGAACTTGGAAGCGAGCTTCAGCAACGATCCGTCCAGGTTAACGTCCACAACCTCGGAGGCCTTCTTCGCAAGCGGCTCCAGGTTCTTGATATCTAACTTGGGATTCTGTCCGCAGGCTGGCGGGCTGGACACCCCGAGCAGCATCGCCCCGAACAATATCAGGGCGGAGTTGATGCAGATTCTTCGTTCGGTCACGTTCATGTTGATTACTCCTTGCACCGTTCGTGAACGGCGCATTACAGGCGGCTCCCAGTAGGCTCCTGACTGATTTCCTGAACCTTCTTGCGAGCTACATTGAGTTTCGCGCTGGCGATGCGCAGAGCTTGCCGCACCTGGACCCTGGCCATTTCACCTTCCCGGCGCAAGCGTTCCTGCCGCTCGCGATGAACCACCCCGGCGGCGATCGCGAGACAAACCGCGACCGCCGCCAAAGCCCAGCGGACTGTCGGCCCGGCGAGATGGGTACCGAATCGCCACCAAGCTTTTGCTCCAGGTGGCGGAAGACCCCGGGTGCGTGCCAGGACTCTTTCCGCGAAACCCTCCGGGGCTGCCTCGCGGCGCAGCGCGTTTCGAAGCTTCTCTTCAAACGGGTTCATCGTTCAACATCTCCTGCCCAGCGGTGGAATTTCTCCCGCAGGATTTCGAGCGACCTTTGCAGCCGGCTCTTTACGGTGTTCACCGGGATGTCAAGAATCTCGGCGATGTCCGCCAAGTCCAATTCTTCCTGGTAGCGAAGGACGACCACAGCGCGCGCGTCCTCCGAGAGTGACGCCACCAAGCGCTGCAGTCCCCGGGAGAGCAACGGGTCGAGATCCCGGGACTCCGCCGCAGGTGCCGCGACATCTTCCAGACTGGCTGGTGGCGCCTTGGGCAACTTCCTGACCTCGTCGATCGAGCGGCGGCAGGTTACCTTGCGCAGCCAGAAAACCAGATGGTCCCCCGATTTGATCGATGCCAGATGGCGGTAAAGACGCAGGAAAACGTCCTGTGCCACCTCCTCCGCCCTCCCCCGGTCGTGCAGAAAGTGAAAAGCAATGCTGAACACCATGGATTGGTGTTCCTGCACGATGTCGGCAAAGGCCGTGGCGTCACCCCGAATAAAGCGGGCCAGCGCTTCCTCGCCTTGCTGTAGTGTCGCGGTGGTCACGCTATCGTTCCATCTCCGGCATCTTGCCTGCTCACTGGATAGATACGTAAAAACGGGAAAAGTGAATGCAGATTCTTGGGGTGTGAGGAGGAACGGATGGCCAGCGGGCTTGGCATTCGGAACCTAACCGAACTTCACTCCACTTCCGGTATGCCCAGGTCTTTGGAGCCGAGTGGCGACATCTTGAAATCCGGCCCGTATTCTTCCAACAGGTCGAGAGCAATGCGTGCGCGGTGCACGCGCTCGCGGCCCATATTGACGGCCAAGTCCTCCAGGTGACGCCCGGAGGGATAGATGTCCGGTGAGTTGCGCAGCCCGAATTTGAAACAGACCGGCGCGGCCACCTGGATGATCTTGGGCATTTCGTAGTAGCGAACAAAGCCGCCGAAGTTGTCGGGCACTTCGATGTAGAGGTCGATGGGAATATCCACGGCCTGCCGGATGGCGCCCATCTGCGCTGGGCTCAAGTCGGCGGGAATATTCATCGTCGATACGCCGCACCGCTCAAACAGTTTCGCGGTGGCGGGATTGGCCGCGGGTAGGGTGACAGAACTCTTGATGACCAGGTTCTTCGGTAGCTCGCCCTTTTGCTTCATTTGGTCGAGCACCCAGATGAGCCCGAGGTCGGCCGGGAGAACGCTGCGCACGCCGAGGTCGCAGGCGCGCCGGACGTCCTCGACGGCGTAGACCAACTGATCGGCGCCGCGGTGCTGGAGGCCGATGACTTTGCCCGCGGCGGAAGCCGTTTGCGCGCCGGTCTCAAAGGTGGCGCGCGGGCCCACGAATAGGCAAACCTCAATGCCTTCGTTGTGCCCGATCTCGACCATCTCGCGAATCTCGTCACGCGTCAGCAGCATGATGCCGCTTCCCTGGCTCACGCGGTGAATCGGCACCTTGTACGTTTTGGCGGCCTCCAGCACTTCGCGAAACACCCGCTGCCCTTCGACGCTGGGAATTTCAATGCGGTACTGCCCGCCATCTTTGAAGCGCTTGGAACTGGGCTTCAGAGCATGATTGTCTTCCGCGGGCAGCTTCAGCTTCGAAAGGAAGTGTTGGGTGCTTTTCATGGTCATCTGCTCTACCTCCCGGGGAGTGTCTCATTTTGGGCGAAGGTCCACAGGCCACCGACAACTGAAAACGGATAACCCCTACCTCTCTACTGGGAATACTTCAAATACACCGTGCGCGTCTCGGTGTAAAAATCGAGCGCGGCGGGGCCTTGTTCCCTCATGCCGAAGCTCGATTCCTTGGTGCCGCCGAAGGGAAGTTGGTATTCGACGCCCGCCGTCGGCAGGTTGACCGTGATGAGCCCGGCTTCGATCCTGTTAATGAATTCGTGAACACGCGTGAGGTCGCGCGAGACGATTGCGGCCGAAAGGCCGAAGCGCACACCGTTAGCCAGGCGCATGGCATCGTCGAAATCACTCGCCACCATCAATCCCAGCACCGGCCCGAAGACTTCCTCCTGCGCGATACGCATTTCCGGAGTCACGCCGGTGAAGAGCGTGGGCTCAATGAAATAACCCAGGGCATAGATTCCCCCCGTCAAGCGCTTGCCGCCGCATACCAGTTGGGCGCCCTCGTTCCGGGCGATTTCGATGTATCTCAAGTCGGTCTCGAGTTGCGCGGCGTCCACGGCCGGGCCAATCTCGACGCCGGGCTCAAGCCCATTGCCGACTTTCAGCTTGCGCGTCTTAGCGATGAGTTTTTCGAGCAGAGGTTCATAGATCGGCTTCTCAATAATGGCGCGGCTGCACGCCGTGCACTTTTGGCCGGTGGAGAAGAACGCGCCGTTCACCAGCACATCGGCAGCGTAATCCAGGTCCGCGTCTTTCAGGACCACGGTGGGGTTCTTGCCGCCCATTTCGAGTTGCACGCGCACCCGGCGTCGCGTGACCTTCTCATAAAGCGCATTGCCGACTTCGCACGAACCGGTAAAGGAAACGGCACGAACCGCCGGGTGCTCGATCAGAGCCTCGCCGACGGCGCCTCCTGAGCCGGTCACGTAATTCAGGACCCCGGCCGGGATTCCCGCCTCATGCAGCGCCTCGACGATGCGATAGGCGCTCAACGGGGCGAGCGACGCGGGCTTGATCACCAGCGTGTTCCCAGCCACGAGCGCCGGGGCCATTTTCCACGCGGGTATAGCACTGGGGAAGTTCCAGGGAGTGATCAGCGCCGCCACGCCCAACGGCTTGCGCAGCGTGTAACAGAATACCTTCTCGCGCTCGGAAGGAATCTGGTAGCAGAACTCGCGCGCACCCTCGCCGCCGAAGTAGCGCAGAATGTTGATCGCACGTTTGACTTCGCCTTTAGCCTCGGGAAGGGTTTTGCCTTCTTCGCGGGTCATCTCTTCGCTGATTTTCTGGAGGCGGCTTTCCAGGAGTTCCGCGGCCTTAAAGAGACACTCCCCGCGGCGGGGGGCGGGCGCCGCCGCCCAGGCGGGGTGCGCCTTGGCCGCTGCCTCGCACGCTGCCTGCACATCCTCGGCCCCCGAAGCCTGGAAATATCCGATGGTTTCGCTGATGTTAGCGGGATTAATATCAGGAAAGGTCTTACCGGACTTGCTCTCCACCCACTTACCGCCCACGTAGTTGCGGAATATATCCAACATAGATTCTCCCTTGCCAGGGAATGGGGAAAGGCCTTCGGCTCCCTTGTGTGGACGAGCCATTATGGGCAGGGGTTCAGCCCGTGTCAAGGCGACCCGCAAAGCTAAAGGAATCGGCGATGCTTCCTCAACGAAAGTGCGTGCAAACCCTGGCTACAACGCTTTGACGTGGCGCACGCGCTCTTCGGCGGAGGACATGAGCGCGACCGCATACGGGCAGCCGCTCAGGCATCCCCGCATGACTGCCAGGCTGCGGTAGTAGTCGTTATAACGGAAGCCCGTTTCCCCCCGCCACATCGGAAAGGCATCGCAAGCCTTCAGCCAAGTGTCGTAGACACCGCTTGTTTCCAGATAAGTGTCGGGCTGATAATTCGCGGCATCCTCCCAGTTGTCCGCGAAATACAGGCGCTCGACGGAGTGCGCCGGCAAGCTCCGCACAATCGCCGGCAGCCCCGCATAGAAGATTGCATCGCGGACGATGGCGTGACAATTCTGATGATCCTTGTGCCAGCTTCCACTCCAATGCGTGAGCACGATTTGCGGCTTGAACCGGCGAATCTGGTCGCAGACGGCGAAATTCGCGTCTTCGTTCCAAGGGATTTCCGCATCGCGATAAGCCAGGAAAGCCGTGTCTGCCCCCAAAATCTTCGCAGCTTTTTCGGAGGCCTGCTGCTGCATAGCGCCATAAGCTCCCGGGGAAAGGGTGGGGTGTCCTTTTTCACCCAGCGACAGGCTCAGGAACACTCCGCGGCCGCCGTTGTGGATGTGCTGAGCGACCGTGGCGCCCATGGTGAAGAAACCATCGCCCGGATGCGCGGCAATGGCCATAATCGTGGACATGTGAGTTCTCCTCCCGGCAGGGGGCGAGTTTCTTTCAGCACGGGCCTCGCAACGTCAAAACATCTAAGCGCTCTACGGCGGCCCGGCGGCGCCGGCTTATTATGGCACCACAGGGAGAATCAGCGCCGAGGGATGCTCGCGGTCGTGGTAGACCGTATTCGTCGCTTTGACCAGGCGGGTAGAATGGCCCTGGTCTGCCCCCGTGTTCAGATTGCGGTCGAAACGAGGGAAGTTGCTGCTGGAGATTTCCAGCCGAAGCTTGTGCCCTGCCTGGAACACATTGGAAGTTGACCAGAGCTCAAGCCTGAGCTTGTACACCTCGCCCGGGTTCATGAGCTCGGCTTTCTCCCGGGAATCCCGATAACGCGCGCGCAGGATTCCTTCCGTAAGATTCTGTGCGTAGCCGTTTGGCCATACATCCACCACCTTGCCCGTGAAGTCCGTGTCCACGGCGGAGGAAAGCGCGTAGAGCTCCAGGCGGACGGGGCCAGTCACTTCGGTGTCTTGTTTGAAGGCGGGGGTGGTGTAGACCAACACGTCTTCCCGGTCTTCCACCAGCCGCTGGTCGAAGGCGCCGGGAGGCTGGTGAGTCGAATCGCAGCAGAGAGGGCCACCGCGCGTTGGGGCGGGGTCCGCGGGATCGTATACGTACTTGTCGCTGGCTTCGGCGCCGGGCGCCGTCGCGCTCAGCGTACCGTCACCGCCCAGAGTGTTCGCCTTGCCCGCGGAGTGCAAATAGTAGGGGGTTTCTTTGCCAAAGAAAGCGCGCGCCAGTGGCCAGCCGTCTTCCTGGCGCCAAACGTTCTTTCCCATCACGAAGATCTTCACCGGTTTCTCGCTGCCCATGCCGTTGTCGACGCCCTTCAGCAGATAGTCGTACCAGCGGAGGACGAGGGCATCTTCGTCCACAACGGAATCCTTGCCGAAATCCACCTCACCGATTTTCGGCCCGCTACCGGCGTGACCACCGACCATAATCAGCAGCCGCTGGCCGTTCCGGGCAGCCTCGCTGCCCCCGTGGGCTTTGATGCCCAGGTAGTTCCGCAGAGAGCCGTCCTGGAAAAGGTCGTACCAAGCGGCGACGTGGAGAGCCGGAACCTGGATTTGCGAGAAATGCTCTTCGATCGACCACGCTTTCCAGTAATCGTCATAGTTGGGGTGCGCCAGCCAATCCAGGTAATAGTCCGCCAGGCCCGCGGATGTGCCGAGATCGAGCAGCGGGTACTCGGCAAGCGGCAGTCCGATATCCCAGCGGGTGGCGTAAGAGTCCTTGCCCATGCGGCGGTCGAAGGTGTTCTCCGCCAAGCCGGTGGTCCAGGATTGGTCGAACCACTGTTCAAAGGCGCCACCCTGATAGGTCCAGTTCTCATGGTAGTTGGAGGCCGTCACCACGGGCAGAATCCCCGCCAGGTGCGGCGGCGCAGCGATGGCCGTGAGCATCTGCGTGGCGCCCACGTACGACCCGCCGAACATCCCCACTTTTCCGTTGGCGTAGGGCAGCGTGGCGGCCCACTCTACGGTGTCGTAGCCGTCTTGGGATTCGTGCTTGAAGGTATACCATTCGCCTTCCGAGGTGTAACGGCCGCGCACATCCTGCGCCACTACGACGTAGCCGTGCGCCGCAGCTTCGCGCCCGAAGTCCGCGTCGCCGCGCTTGTCGTATGGCGTGCGCGTGAGCAGCACGGGGAACTCGCCCTCGGCCCGGGGCCGGAAAATATCTGCGCGCAGCACCACTCCATCGCGCATCTTGACGGGGACGCCGTGTTCTGCGACGACCTCGTAACGTTCGGCGGCTCGCGCCGTGGCCATAGCCCAGGCGAAAATAATGACGAAAGCACAAACCAGTTGTCGCTTCATGGAGATCCTCCCGGATTGAAAAAATACAGCTCGCTGCTTCGCGGTGATGAGAACGGGGATTATCGGCCACTGCGCCGTTCTTCGCAAGAGGCCGGCGTACCGGCGAGGTTAGGATCCGAAGTCGCAGCCGGGAAAGGTGTGACAGGTTGCGGCGCGAGCGTCGTGCAACACCTGAGTAATGACCATGGCCCGCGGCTCTGCCGCCTGCTGTTATGAAAATGGCTCCCTTCCTCGACTGAGGAGGGGGTTAGGGAACGGTGGAGTATAGGCATTAGAATCAGGAGGCGACGGCGCAGATTCCAGCCCCGCAAGGGGCGACATCGTGTGGCCCAGGGCGCAAGCCCTGGGAAAAAGGCCCCTCACCCCGCCTACGGCACCCCTCTCCCGCACGGGCGGGAGAGGGGACGGGGGAGGGGGAGCGCTCACGTACCCATGGCTTTCGCCGTGGGCCACATGATGTCGCCCGCTCCGCGGGCTGAATTGATCCATGCGTCTCTGGCCCAGGACAGTAGCTCCTTGCTCCTTAAGGAGGGGAATCATGCGGGGCATTTTCATCGTCGGTGGTACGCCGCAGGCGCAGGGGCGTCGGTGCGGAAAGCCTCTGGCTTTCCGGCCCATCAGGCTTCCTTCTGCGCGCCGGCCGGAAAGGCGCAGCCTTTCCGCACAGCAGGCGGCGCAGCCGCCGGTTACCCACCGGAGAATCCTACTGCAATCCATACAAGTGCCTGACATGGTCAAAAGGAAGTTGTTGCGTGAGGCCGCCTAATTCCCTTCTTCGCGCCCCTCGGAGACACGCACGAGGTCGATCTCCGTCTTGTCTCCTTCAGTTTTGAGCGACACGACTTTCGTTTGCTTGCCGTGCTTGATTTCGAAGACGGTTTTTCCCTCTTGGTCTTTTTCCCGGTATTTGGTCACCTGATCGCCCAGGCGAGCTTGGTAGAACATCCGGACTTTCTCACAAAAGTCGGTGGTTTCGAACTTCGCGGTCAGCACGCGAACCTGTGCTTCGTCCGCGATATGGATGTTGACGGTGGCGGAGTCATGATCTTTCACCCGGGTCGCGCCGGGATAAATCGGCAGGCCGAGACTTGCTTCACTGACCTCGGGATGGACGTCGAGCGAGCCGAGAGGCGTTTTGATGGAGACCTCTTTTCGGCCATTGTCGCTTTGCACAACTTGCATGTGGACCGCGTGCGAGATGAAATGCAATCCGATATAGACGGCGAGGCCGGCAGCCATGATGATCAACGCCAGGACCAGCAGGACGATAGCGACGACAGGGCTGCTGCTGCGCGGCGGCTGGGGCGCTACCGGAGGACGCGGGAACTGAGGACTTGTAGCCATGGCACACTTCTCCTTTGTTTGCCTTGCTGTTTCTACTTACGTCTCTGCCCTCGCCAAAGTTCCGTTGCCTGCCCCGGCCTAGACTCCGCGCGGCCGTGGCATTTCGCGCCGGGACGGTAGCGAGATGCAGGCAACCGGTCAGACGGAAATCAGAATAGCATTTTTGACAGGCGAAGGACGTCCCATGACAGCCGAGGAATACTGCGCTATGATGGGCAAACTACGGCGTGGAACCGTACCGCCGTAAGCTCGTAGAAGTCCCCATGTAAAGGACGGATCATGACCGCTGATACTCAGGCCAATCGCCGTCGAAGCACCCGCCTTACTATTGCTATCCCTGTTTTCATCTCGGGTACGGACGCCTCGGGAAAGGAATTCCGAGAAAAGACCCACACGATCGTGGTGAACAAACACGGAGCGAAGATAGTGACGGCTCATCGACTGGCTGTTGGGGCGCAAATCATGGTCGAAAATCCGGCCATGGGCGGCGCTGCGAAAGCGGTCGTGCTGGCGCTGGGCGTCCCGAGCGGCCCCGGTGGCCTTCCCGAGCTGATCGTGCAGTTGTTCGAGGCGCGAAACATCTGGGGCATTGAATTCCCGCCCGCCGACTGGGACTAGGGGTTCACGGTTGTGTCGGCGCAACCACAACGAGGATCGCTGCGAACTGGTCGTCAGTGCGGATTTCCAACCACCCTCGGGAGAGGGATTCTCATGACTAAAAGAATGGGCAGGATGCTGGTTTTGGCGGTTTCTCTGGCGCTGGGAATTTCCTCCCTCGCGGCAGCAGAGACTGGTCCCCGGGTCAACCTGGTGGAGAATCCCGGGATCGAGGTTATCGACGAGGCCACGAAAGCGCCCGCAGGCTGGCGCCATGAATCTCCACGGGAAGAGATTTCTCCCCGTTTTGAGGTAGATGCCGCCGAGCCACACTCGGGGAAATATGCCCTCAAGATCACTTCGCAGGGGAGTCCAGGGACCTTTGGCTATTGGGTCGCTACAGTCCATGGAATTCATGAACCTGATTCCTCCTCCGAGATCTTGCCGTCCGTAACCGTCACCGCCAACGGCGAGGAGTTTCTCAGCCACGAGAGTTACCGGTTTCGCTGCTTCTTCAAGCCGCGGAATGTGGGTTCCCTCTCGAAGAGCGTCGTAATAAGAATTCGCTGGCGGGATGAAAAAGACCAGGAACTGTTTGGTGAATACATTTCAAACTACAACCCGGAAGGTGGTTGGTACCGGGCTGAACAGCTCGTGACCGCTCCCCGGGGCGCCCGCAGCGCCGACATCGAATTGGTTCTGCAATGGACCGAACGAGGATCCGTGCTGTGGGATGATGTGAGCTTGGAAAAAACGGACGCTCCCCTTCCCCGCAGGAAGATCAAGGTCGCGACGGTTAGCTATGAACCTCCCGAGCCCTCCACCCCCGAGAAGAACCTCCAGTTCTTTGCCGAAAAAGTGACGGCTGCCGCGAAGGCGGGTGCGGACGTTGTTTGTCTCGGGGAGGGCATTACGGTGGTCTCCACCGGAAAGAATTATGCGGACGTTGCGGAGCCGCTTCCGGGACCTACCAGCCGGGCCCTGGGGGAACTCGCCAAAGCTTACAGGGTTTACGTCGTGGCAGGAATCTTTGAGCGAGAGGGGAGTTTGGTATACAACACGGCCGTCCTGATTGGCCGGAATGGAGAAATTGCCGGCAAGTACCGCAAGACGCACCTGCCGGAAACCGAAGTCAGCGGCGGCCTCACGCCCGGGGACAGCTATCCGGTTTTCCGGGTCGATTTCGGGGTCGTTGGCCTCGAGACTTGTTATGACAACTTCTTCCCCGAGGTCGCGAGAGCGCTGGCTGTCGAGGGAGCGGAGATCATTTTCCTGCCGATTTGGGGGGATGGCCGCGGCGAGGGCTACGAGTGGGATGTGGTCGCGCGCAGCCGGGCTATTGATAACGCGGTTTATGTCGTGGCCTCCAATTATAGCCAAAAGCGCAGCTTCGTCATTGACCCCAACGGCCGCATTCTTGCCGATACCGGCGGAAGGAGCGGAACGGCAATCGCCGAAGTTGAATTGGATGTAAGGACTTTCGAGCGTTGGCTCGATTTCGGCGGCTTCGGAGAATGGAAGGGCCTCTATCCCGTGGAAAGACGAAAGGACACTTACGGAGTCTTGGCGGTCGATGGAAACGGGAAAAAGCCCTGAGAGTGTCTGCGGGGCACGCAGGTCGGGTGCAGGGATCTTGCCCTAGTGTGTTCTGAGCCAGCCTGCTCACTCAAGGCGTGAAAGCCATGCCATGGCTGCATACAAGTTAGCGAATAGTCACTTATTTCACTTGACACTCAATTCGAGTTTTGCTAGCCTAATGGATTGTGCGCGCCAAGCAGCAAAGGGGGGACAACATCCAATCCTTCGCGCATCTTGATAGCGAGACCCTGCGCTCTCCGGCAGTTTGTTAAGCGACCAGTTGTCCGAAAATGAAAACGAAGCTGAGAACATGTTGAAAATAAAGGCTATCGGACTTGATGAATGTGCTTTTCGGGCTCCAGAAACGAGGCGCTCACCCAAAGAGATGTTAAAAATGAAGGTCGATCCGACTATGTGCATGAAAACAAATGGCCAACTGACATAATGCCCGATATTTTACGGGGTTTTTCCCAGGGAATGCAGAAATTTCGCGATGACGAGCGAAAGTCTGTGGGCTTTTTGGCGCATAATGCAAAAACTGGATGGCAATTCAGGTGGAACCAGCATGTTCTCAAAAGGAAATGAGCTGGGCACAAGAACTAACCTGAGAGTCTATTGAAAACAAGTAAGTTAGTAAGATAATCGACAAGCTAAACAGCTAAATTGTCAATGTCGAACAGAATCTCTTCAGGAATCCAGCCTCCGGGCGAATGGGGCTGCTTAAGGCCCCCCGCACGGGAGAGGGGTTCCGGTTGCGGATGACACTACTCCAGCGGCTCGACAGCGAAAACACGGCCGGACCATAGCATTGAGAAGTGGGCAGTAGTTTATCGCTTGGCTGAGAATGAAAAGGGAACTTACTACACGTTTGGCGAGCATAGCCCGGCATTCCAAAGGAGGGAACAAAATTGAGAAACAGCCTCTCACGACGCGAACTCCTATCCTGGACGCTGGCGGCGGCAGCGGGAAACCGATGGGTGACGACCTTGGCGCTCGCCGGAACCGGCGCGCCCTCGGCGTCCAACATCGACGGTCTTAAGATAAAAGACGCGACGTTCCGATTCCTCCAGAAGTGCGCCCGTGACGATGGGGGCTACTCGCCGTCGCCCGATCCGCAGTACCGCGGCAACTCCGACACGAAGGAGAGCGACTTGGCTGCGGTCACTTACGCCGCGACGCTGGCGAAGACTGTAGGGTGGGAACTGCCGCACCGGGAGAAGTCCGCGGAGTTCATCCAGCGTCACCAGCAACCGGAAGGGGCCTTCATCAATTTCCAGGGAGACCTGAACCCGAAGGAGGACCTGGCGATCCTCTACAACACGACTCAGGGTTGCGTGGCGCTCAGAGCCCTGGGGGAGAAACCTAAAGTCGATCCCGTCCATGCGCTGGATCGTTTCTTCGTCCAGGACACCTTCAAGAAGCTGCCTTGGTATACCCTCAGCTTTTATCCGCTGTTCTATGCTGCTCTAGGCAGGCCCTTCCCGCCGGAGTACCGAGCGTCCATCGTGCAACATATGGCGCAGAACCAGGCGGCGGACGGTTATCTCGGCGACCACGTTGCCGCTACTTTCCACATGGTTCACTTTTTCAGGCTGTTGGGTGAGTCCACGCCACGCGCGGAGGCGATCGTGAAACGGGTCCTGCATGACCAAAGGCCGGATGGCGGCTGGCATCTTAAGGGACCGGATTGGGACGTTCACTCTTGCTTTGACGCCGTGTTTATCCTGCGCCAGTTGAGCTGGAATTCACCTGCATCACACGACGCGATTGACCGCGCCGCGCAGTGGGCGCTGCCCTGCCAAAACTCGGACGGCGGATTCGGCCACTATCCCGGATGGCACTCGGATATGGACGCTGTCTATTTCCAGCTTGGCACGCTGATTCAGGCGGAACGAATCCCCGGGGCAAACTACGATCTTCCCGACGCCGAGACCCTCAGTTGGGGACATGCCATGAAACCCGGAAAGATCTACGCCAGCCCCTGAGGAATAGTCGTACAGGGCGCGCGAAGCGATCGGCTTGGCGTTATGCTTTCCGGGTGCCCGTAGGGAGCGCTCCACGGCCGAAACCTCTTCGTATCTTACAGCTAGAGCCAGAGGCTAGCCTCGGTCCAGGCAAGCAGAACAATCCGCATTGGACTTGCTGTTTTGACTTCAACGCCAGGACGATCTATCTGTGCGCCTGTGCCAAGGCGCGCTTGCCTTACGGGAAGCCGCCTCCACCGTCTCCTCGTGATTCGCAAATTCCTTCATGAGCCGGAATTAAATGTCGATGGAATAGGTGCGGGCGGCTTAAGGAAAAGCTGCCTCGACACCTTGCGGAATGCTTAGTGCGTGGGGCCTCTCACCCCTGCCCATCCGCATGGCACGGCCAGAGCTTGCCCTACGTCCACCGCGGCGGGAGGAAGAATGGTCTTGCCACGACACTCGGGGCGGGGTCAAACCACGGGTCGAACAGAAGTGGTATCACTCCCTCGCCAAGCCCGAGTCTCTTGGCAACCCGCGACCGCCGGCATGCTGCGGTCCCGTCGAGAACGCATCCTGGAATCTGTTGGGGGAAAGAAAGATGACGAGCTACAACGTAACTCTCATAGTCGCGGCGATGGCTGGCACGGGTTTCCTGGGCGGAATTGCCAACCACCTGCTTCTGCAAAAGGATGACCCCGAAAATGCCAGGCCCTCGCGAAGCGTCGTGCTGGGACTGGTGGCCTCTTTCCTGGTGCCCCTCCTGCTCAGGACCATCTCGAGCGAGCTGATCGACAAGGTAACCACCATCCGCTATGGGTCCGGGATCCCCTTTGATTTCTTCGTGTTTGCGAGCTTCTGTCTGGTGGCAGCCATCTTCTCGCGTACTTTCGTGGAGACGGTCACTAAGCGCCTGCTGGCGGAGGTTGAACGGGCCAAGCAGGAATCCAAAGACGCGAAAACCCAGGCAATCATTGCCCAGGAAAAAGTCAGCCAGGCCGAACCCGTACTGCGCAAGGAAATGGACGAGCAGAGCGAGCCGCAACCGGCCTCCGCACGGCTGGTCACTCCGCCCGCCATTCTGGTGGAAGACCTTTCGGTGGATCGTGCTGACCAGGAACTCCTCCAGGCTTTAACCAGCCAGCAGTATTCGTACCGGACGGTCAGTGGGATTGCCACGGAGGTGCAAACCGATGAGATCGAGGTCGGTAAACGGTTAGAGAGAATGCGCGACCACGCTTTGGCCGGTAAGCGCGCCACGCCCACACGGACCCTCTGGTTTCTGACGAATAAGGGACACGACTGGCTTGCCGCCCAGAGTCTCAAGACTGAGCCTTCTCGCCATCGGAACGTGGTCTGACAGCCCGCTGCAAGACGCCGTAGCGCCGAGCTTAGACCGGCAGGCGCTGAGCAAATGGGGCTGTCTCAAAATTCAGCGTCGCCCACTCGGGCCGTTCAATAAGACGCGGGGTTCGGCCCACCAGTTTCCCCGTGCCGGCTGGTGTTTAGGAGTCCTAGCTACGAAGTCCAGTTTCTACGAGGTGGGTGTGATCGGTAGTTTCGAGAGCGTCCGGACTTCCTCCAGGGTCCAGGGCGGAGTGCCGCCGGGCCGGCTCGCGACCAGGGCTGCGACACGATTGGCGAAGTCCGCAATCTCCCTTGCAGTCCAATGCATTCCCAAGCCATGCACAAAGGCGGCCGCGAAAGCGTCGCCGGCTCCCACGGTATCCTGCGCGTGCACGGCGTAACCACGCGCTTCGACGAATTCTCCCTCCAGCAGGAGCACGCAGCCTTGTTCACCGCGCGTGACGCACACGGATTCCCAACCGAACTCGTGCGCATAAGCGTGGCAGAAATCCTCGAGGGGCCGCGGGGCTCGCCCGAACATCCGGTCAATCGCGCCCGCCTCTTCTTCATTCAGTTTGACCACTTGGGCACGCGCCATCAGCTCGCGCACCAGCGCCGGTTGGTAGTGATCCTTACGCAGATTGACATCATAGAAGAGCCGCGCGCCGGCATGGGCGGCAAGCAGTCTACAGGTCAGCTCTTTCGCCAGCGGGCTTAATTGGAACAAGGTTCCGAAGTAGATCCAGTCAGGTTGCGGGGATAAGAGTTCGGTCACCTCGCGATCGGTTAGTTCCGGAGCATCATAAGCGGCGGGATGGTGAAGGGTGAATTTCGGTTGACCTGCGGCATCGAGTTCAACCGTCACAACGCCCGTCGGGTGGGTCTTCAGCACATGAACGTAACGCGTCGTCAGACCCATCGCAGCCATGCGCGCCTGGACGCGGCGACCCCGCTCATCCTTTCCCACGGCGCTTACAAAGAGCACCGTGTGCCCCAGGCGGGCGGCGTGGGCCGCAAAGTTGAGCGCCGCTCCACCCAGATACTCCTCATTTCCGATTACGTCCCACAGGACCTCCCCGATGCTGACTATTTTCACGGCACGGCCTCCAGTCTCCGGGCGGCACTCTCAGCTCTTCGTACGTACCATTAACGGAGCATCACCCGGGGGCGAGATCCGATTCAATTTGCGAGATTCTGGGCGGTGGCTGCTTTCCCGACGAGGCAGGTCAGAAGCAGCCTACTCGGTATCTTGCGGCAGCGGTGAGGGCGGCTTCATCCGAAGTTCGGCGCAGATCTCCCGCAACAACTGGTGGTTTGCCGCATCGCTATTATGGAATGCCAACCCTACCTGACCCTGCTGGCTAATCCAGGCGACCAACGCAGGAGTCCGGAACTGGCGGCCTTCCCAATCCACGATGAGTTCGCAGTCCTGTTGAACCTGCAGCGAAGGCGCGTACTCCAGCAAGCACCCGAGTATGCATAGATCTTCCACCATCACCGGAAGGGTCGTGCGCTTGTCCGGCAAATTGAGGCTGGCCTTTAGATGCGCCGTATAGCGAGGAACACGTCGACGGTTGTTAGCCATACCGCGAGTGTAATTCCTTCTGGTCGAAATCGCAACCGGGGTTCTACGCTGCCAAGCCCCAATTAGAAACGTCCCCATTCTTGGCTCAGTAGAAGTGCCCCTTTTTGAGCTGGCAGACTTGGTGCGTAGGTTTGCGGCTTTCCCATCCCGAACGGTTAGAGCCGCACGGTCGAAGATCAACGTCGATGTGCTACCGGCTCGGCTGCGGCCTACCCAAGTTGGCCGCTCTTCAGTATGATGTTGGGTCTCCGCCGCCGCAGGGAGGGGGCGGCGCAGCACAGAGAAGGTCAATGGCCGGTTGCGGCAAGATGCCTCCATTTCGGATTCTGGAACACACGGCGGACATCGGCTTTGAAGCCTTTGGCTCAACCCGCGAGGAGACTTTTGCCAACGCGGCCCGCGCCCTGTTTGACTTGATCGTGGATTTTGACACGATCGCTCCCGGCCAGGACATCACCGTGCGCATCGAGGGCGCTGACCCCGAGAGCGTCTTGGTCAATTGGCTGAGCGAGCTCCTCTATCTGCACGACGCCAAGGGGTGGTTGTTCCGGGACTTTGAAATCCAAAACCTCCAGGACGATTCCCTGACCGCCATCGCGCGGGGCGAGAAATTCCAGCGCTCGCGACATCAGGTCAAGCTTCAGGTGAAAGCGATCACTTATCATCAACTCGCTTTGGAAAGGATCCCGGAAGGCTGGCGGGCGCAGGTGTATGTGGATATCTGAGGAGCGGCGAAAGTTGAAACTTGCAGAGCCGGAAATGGCGGGAACCCGCGGCGCAGGTGGTTGTGGGCTATATGCACCGCGGCCTCCGAGAGCTTATGGTTTTCTCGGAACCCCCCTGTTTCCAGTCATCGCTCCCCGGTCAGGAGTGCTTGCCTGCTGCCTTCTGCTGATGGCCCTCTGCTGTCTGCCTCCGGTTCAGGGACTACGGGCCGCGATGGGCCTTTACCAGGTCATCGAGGCCAAGCCCAAAGTCTTTGTTTGGGTCCCCGACGATGTAATCGATCAGGATTGCGACCCGCAATTCTACCGGGCGGCGACGGCGGGATTCATCCTCACCACAGATGCCGTCGTGGTGGTGGACACAGCCAACAATCCCTTCCACGCGCGCGAGCTGCTTTATGAGATTCGCGAGCGCACTGAAATGCCGATTAAATACGTTATCAATACCAGTGCGGCGCCCGACCACATGCTGGGCAACGAGGTTTTTACGGACCAGCAGGCCACGTTGATCTCCACCCAGGCGGCTCGAGACGGAATGGAGAAATACCGCGAGGAGCTTGTTGATCGCTTGCGCGGGGATGAGGGCTGGCGCTTGCAGGCTCGCATGCGCGGCTTCCACGTGACCCCTGCGACCAAGACTTTCGACGGGGAGATGACCTTCACAGAGGGAGGCCAGGAAATCAGAATCTCCAGCTTGCTGCACGACGCGGCCTCGTCCCAGGACGCGGTGGTGTACCTGCCTGCCGCGAAGACTCTCTTCTTAGGGGAGTTCTACGCCAACCACTATTTTCCGCGCATTGGTGGGCGCGACGTCCGCCGCTGGATCGAGGTGCTCCGGCAAGTGGAGGGCTGGGATGTTGACACCTACGTTCCCGGCCACGGCGCGCCGGGGAGCAAAAAGGACCTGGCTGATTTCCGCAGGTTTCTGGAATGGCTCGTGGCGCAAGTGGAGATGCGCCTCAAGCAAGGGCAATCGGCGGGCGAAGTGCAGAAAGAACTGTCGCTTACGAAGCTTTACGCCTGGCATGCGCCGGAATTGGCGGCTGATGCCGTGGAGGCTGTCTGCCGGCAACTGGGCGCGCCGCCGGCACCCGCAGCATCTTCCCAACCGGACCCACGCTAACCCAAGTTTAGACATTGAACCCCCGAGGACGACGCGGCCACGGCCCACGTGCGGCCCGACCCGGTGCGGCTGGAGCGCTCGCGCCGGTTCGGGGATTGTTCCCTCGGGCTGGAGTTGTGGAAGCGGTTGAAGTTGGATCTGGGCTAGGCGATCGGCTCGGCTCCCGTCAGTGCCAGTCGCGTGGGGCACTTCGATCTACATGGACATTATGTCTCACTTCCAGCCATCATCCATGGCAACTTGGCCCTTGGTGTGCTACATCCAGCCTGGGTATGCCCTCGAATTGGGGAGGAGTGCGCTAACCAGCTGGGTCCGTGACCTACACTCCGTTTTCTTGCCTGCGATGTGTCTATGCTAACTAACACCCGACTACGAACTCGCCGCTCTTTCTTAAAGCAAGGCTTCTCGGTGGGGGGTGCGCTATGGGCGCTCAAAGTCGGCGAGGGCAGCGTGGCGGCGGCATGGCCTGCCAGCGAATCCATCCGTTCGCGCGTGGTCATCGCGCGGGACGGGAAGATTCGCACGGCCAGCTCCAGCCTTGACTCCGCCGAGCTCGCGAAGCTCCTCGACCGCGCCATGCAGGCTGCCTTCAATTGCGATTCGCCACTGGAAGCCTGGAAGAAGGTCGTGCGGCCGGACGAAGTCGTAGGGCTGAAGGTGAACTGCCTGGGCGGCCGCGGCAACGCCACGCACCCGGAACTGGTGGAGGCCATTTCGGAGCGCCTGCGGCAGGCGGGCATTACTGAGATCGTCGTCTGGGACCGGCAGAACCTCGACCTGGAGCGCGGTCGCTACAAGGTTGTCGAGCGCGGTTCGGGTCGGCGCTGCTTTGGCAACGACACGCTGGGCTTTGAGGACGACCTCTCCGCCTTCGGCCAGGCCGGCAGCCGGGTTTGCCGCACACTCACGCAGGTGTGCGACGCGGTGATCAACCTGCCCGTGCTCAAGGACCACGGCATCGCCGGCGTCACGCTGGCGCTCAAGAGCATGTTCGGGGCGATCCATAACCCCAATAAGTACCACTCGAACGCCGGCGACCCTTACGTGGCCGACGTGTACGCGCTGCCGCCCGTTCGCCAAAAGGTGCGCCTCCACATCTGTGATGCCATCAACGGGCAATATGAGGGTGGGCCGTCCTACATGCCGCAGTGGATGTGGCCGTTCAACGGCCTGCTGGTGGCAAGCGACCCGGTGGCGCTGGACTACGTAGGCTGGAGAATCCTTGAGAAAAAGCGCTCGGAGATGGGGGCGAAGTCCCTTGCGGAACTCCACCGCGAACCGCACTACATCTTGACCGCCGCCGACGCCGAGCACCACTTAGGCACCTGCGACCCGAAGCGCATCGAGCAGGTGGAGATTTGAAAGGCAGTGATCGTTCGAGAGATTTCCTCGCCCCTTGCGACCCCTCACCGGGCGCTTCGCGCAACCCTTTCAGGGGCGAGGGCAGTAAACTCAAGTTACCGCCCTCCTCGCCCCCTCGGGGAAGAGGGCCCGGGGGTGAGGGGGTCAACGATTGAGTGGTATTTATGAAAGAGATGTCTAGAACTATTTTAAGCTCTGTCGACCGCCGCGCTTTCCTGCGAGCTGCTGCGCTGCCCTGCCTCGCGGCTTGCGGCGGGCCTTTGGTGGGGACTCCGCTTGCCGCGCCCTTGTTCGCCGCTCCCGCCCCCGACAACGACGACCAGTTCGTCCGCGAAGCGAAGTTTTATGAGAAGCTCCCCTACAAGAAAATCAAGTGCAAGCTCTGCCCGCGCCAGTGTGTGATTGACGACCAGGAGCGTGGTTACTGTGGGGTCCGCGAGAATCGCGGCGGCACCTATTACACGCTGGTGCATTCGCGCGTGGTGACGGCCCACATCGACCCGATTGAGAAGAAGCCTTTCTTCCATTTCCTGCCCGGGGCGGTGGCTTTTTCCCTCGCCACCGCGGGCTGCAACGTCAATTGCAAGATGTGCCAGAACTGGGAGATTTCCCAGGTGCGTCCCGAACAGGTGCGCAGCACTTACGTGCCGCCTGAAAAGCTTGCCGGAGTCGCACAGCAGAATAGCTGCCCGGTGATCGCCTACACCTACAGCGAGCCAGTGGTCTTTCTCGAGTACGTGCTCGATTGCGCCCAAGCGGCGCGGGCGGGGGGCGTGCGCAGCGTGGTCGTCAGTGGCGGGTACATTCAGGCCGACCCGCTCAAGAAGCTCGCAGCCCAGGTTGACGCGATTAAGATTGACCTCAAAGCTTATTCTGACAAGTTCTATAAGGAAGTTGTGAATGGCGAGCTCAAGCCGGTGCTTGAAGCCATCGTCACTCTGCGCAAGACGGGCGTGTGGAATGAGATTGTCTATCTCGTGGTGCCCACCCTCAATGACACCGACTCCGAATTCCAGGGCCTGGCGCGCTGGGTCAAGGCCGAACTCGGCTCCGACGTCCCGCTGCACTTTTCGCAGTTTCATCCCGAGTATCTGCTCAAGAACCTGCCGCCCACGCCGGTTGAGACACTGGAACGCGCCAAGGCCATCGCCGACGCCGAAGGACTGCACTACGTTTACATCGGCAATGTGCCCGGACATCCGGCGGAAAGCACTTACTGCCCCCATTGCCGGAAAAAGGTGGTGGAGCGCACCGGTTACACAATCGCCGGTATTTATTTGCACCGCGGCAAGTGCCAGTTTTGCCAGACGCCGATTCCCGGAGTCTGGACGTAGGGAAAAAAAGGCAGTGGGCAGATGGAAAAACGGGCAGTGCGAAGTCAAAAGGCAAAGGCCGATGTTGCCTTGACTTTTGCCTTTTGCACTTTGCCTTTTGACTTTCTCTTCTGCTTACTGCCTACTGGCTCTCAGGTCATGTCATGAAAAATCCCAAAATCAAGTATTTGATCCCCTTCGCGCTCGTCGCTCTGCTGGTTCTGGTTCCGCGCCAAGTCAGTCGGAGCGACGGGCAGAAAGTTCGCGCGCCCGCTGTGGCCGGAGGCTTCTATCCTGCCGACCCCAAAGAACTCACCCAGATGATTGATAGTCTTCTGGCGCATGCCCCAGTGCCGCAAGTGCAAGGGCCGCTGATCGAGCTGATTTGCCCGCATGCCGGCTACATCTACACAGGTCCCGTGGTGGCATCGTGCTTCACCCAGCTCAAGGGACGAAAATACAGCCGCGTGGTGGTGATTGCGCCCTCCCACTGGGAGAATTTCCCCTTCTCCGCCATTTACGATGGCGACGCCTACGCAACCCCGCTGGGCACGGTGCCCGTAGACAAGGCCTTCGGAGCAAAGCTGGCAGAACTGAGCCCCCTCATCAAAGGCTCCGAGCGTGGCCACACGCCAGTTCCGCCGCAGGGCGAGCACGCGCTGGAAGTGCAACTGCCTTTTCTCCAGCGCACGCTCGGTGAGTTCAAGCTGGTGCCCATCGTGATGGGGGACCAGGACTACAGTCTTTGCCGTGCCCTGGGCCTGGCGCTCTCCAAGGTCCTGCTGGCGGAGACGCCCGAGGTGCGTGCACAAACGTTGCTCCTGATCAGCTCTGACCTTTCGCATTATCATCCTTACGACGACGCGGTGCGCATCGACCACCACACGCTTCAGGCCATCGAGGAGTGGGACTATCTGAGCCTGTGGCGGAACTTCCAGACGCGGACCTGGGAGGCGTGCGGCGGCGGGCCCATCGTGGCGGGCATGATCGCCGCGGAGCGCCTGGGCGCGAGTCACGCACAGGTTCTCAAGTACGCGAATTCCGGTGACACGGCGGGCGACAAGACCCGCGTGGTGGGCTACGGCGCCGTCGCCATCACCCCGGCGAAGCCGGAGGACACCAAGAAGAGCGCGGACTTCTCCCTCACCGGCCGTGAGAAGGACGCCTTGATGAAGATTGCCCGGGCCTCCGTTGAAACTGCCGTCCGCGAACGAAAGATGTACCTGGTAGGCTCGACCGGTCTGCCGCGCCTGGAGGAAGACCGCGGCGCCTTCGTCACCCTCAAGGAGCATGGCGAGTTGCGCGGCTGCATCGGCTACATCACCCCCATGAAACCTCTGGCGGAAACCGTGCGCGATGTGGCGGCCTACGCCGCAAGGGAGGACCCGCGCTTTCAGCCGGTCTCGACTGCGGAACTACCCCTGTTGCAATACGAGGTTTCCGTCATGTCGCCAATCCGGCGGGTTTTGGATATCAAACAGATCAAAGTTGGCAAGCATGGGCTGATCATTAAGAAGGGCGATATCGAGGGATTGCTGCTGCCGCAGGTGCCGGTCGAGGAAAAATGGGACCGGGACACGTTCATTCAGCAAACCTGCCTTAAGGCCGGATTGCCGCGCCAGGCCTGGAAGGACGACGACACCGATATGTTTATGTTCACGGCCCTGGTTTTTGGAGAGCACAATCTGATCGAGACCTCTCCTCCGGACCAGCCGGCCGCTCCCACCCCGCCGCGGCAGCCAGGACCGCCGGGGTCAGATTCACCACGGCCATGAGCACGGCCGTGCGCAGAAAGCCGTAAACCGGAATCAGCAAAATGCTCAGTGCCAGCGCTCCGGCACAGGCGCCCGCCAGGTCCAGCCCGTAGAGCGCGCCGGGTGAGCGGGTACTAGGTCCGGAAAAATACACGCGACTGGCCAGCAGGAATTGAAAGCCTCCCAACAGTCCCGCCACGAGCGCCAGCGCTGGAAACAGCATTTGGCTCGCGAAGCGCTGTCCGCCTGCGCTGCCCACTCGGCCAAGTTCCACCAACAGCCCGTAAAGCAGCAGCGGAGATACTGCAGCCAGAAGTTCGAAGCCGGCCAGACCCAGCAGTTCCTGTCGCATGGGAAGAGCCCTTCGGCCTCGCGTGCTGCGCAGCTCCAGCCACGCGCCGGCGGCCATGCCGACCATGAACAGCGCCACCAGAATCGTGAGCTCGTGGTAAACGTATCCGTAGAGCGCCTGGAATCCCAGCAAGAGCAGGATCTCGAGGCCCAGCCCAGTGAAGCCCATGGCTGCTACGGCGAATGCCGCCGCGCGCCGGGCTCGCGCCTCAACCTCACCCTCCGTCGCGGCAGGCCACAGCCACAACAACGGCAGCAGCGCTGCGAACCCCAGCAGGGTAACCACGAGCAGCCGCTCAAATCTCACGCTCGCGAGTGCTTCAATCCAGCGCGTCGAGGTACGATGGTAACGCGTGCTCCACAGCGCCACGTCGAAGTAATAAGCCACCGGCGCGAAGTCGCGATTGACGGGGGTATTCGGCTGTGGCGCGATTTGGAGCTCGAGATCAAGCATGCGGTCCCGCGACATGCGAAACGGCAGGAAGTACTCGCGGACGTACTTGGTGTCGAGACGGCGCGCTCGCAGCCGCCGAACCAACTCCTCGGGATCGGCGGTCAGTGTTCCCGAATGGGCCGCCGCGAAGAAATGTACGGTCTCGCCCGGAATCGCCACGACCTCGGGAAAAACCGCGCGCAGAGTTCGCTCCAGGCAACGAAGGAAGTCCGCCAGCTCCTGGCTGATATAGTTTTCGGAAGAAGTCACCTGGAAGGAGATGATTCCGCCCGGGCGCAGCTTGGCGGCTGCCTCGCGAAAGAATTCTTCCGTGTAGAAGCGATTAAGCTGCGCGGTGTGGGGGTCGGGCAGGTTCACAATGATGACGTCGAAGGAATCCGGGGTGCTCTTCAGGAAGCGTCGCCCGTCCAGTGCGTGGATGCGCACGCGCGTATCCCGCTGGACCTTTTCCCACGCCGCCGGGAAATATCGCGCCGCGATGCTAAGAATAGCGGGGTCAAGTTCCGTGTAATCGACCTTGGCCAGGCTGTGATGCCGGAGCGCCTCCGCTATGCTGCCGTTCACGCCGCCGCCGATCAGCAGCAGGCTGCGGGGTTCGGAATGCTCGAGGAGTGCATAGTGCACGGCCTCCTCCGCCGCGGCGGCATCCGGCACTGTCATCACGATCAGGCCGTTTTCAAACAGGCTGCGGCTCGCGCCCGTCTCCACGACCGCCAGGCTGCCATACACAGAGGTTCGGGTAGCAATCAGGTGAAAGCCACGCCACAGCATCCGGAGCGAGAGCGGCGCGAGCCCGTAACTTCCCGCCAGCAGCAGCGCCGCGAGCGCCCCAAAGCCGACGGCCAGGTACCGGCGCTTCGCGCCGGTGAGGGCGAGCAGCACCCACGCCGCGATGAGGTTCAACAAACCCAGAATCGCCGCAATTTCAAAGGCCGTCAGCAACCGGATCAGCGCCAGGCTGGCCAGCACTCCGCCCAGTCCGGAACCCGCCGCTTCCAGAAGGTACACGGAGCCCGTGGCCGTGGCGGTGGTCGTGCCGGTGGCGTCGGCGAACAGGCGGCTGCCCGCGGCGAACATGCCGCCGGAAATAACGCAGAGGACGCTGAGTGCGAAGAAAGAAGTCAGAAACATCGGCACGGGTCCCAGGATTTCCCCGGGGACTGAGCGGAAAAGAACTTTGCTGGCGCGCACAGCTACGAGGGTCAGCGGCAGCGCGAAAGCTACGAGCGTCTCAAGCCCTGCCAGGAATTCTCGTGGCCGGTGAGTCCGCCTTGCCCAGCGCCCCAGCAGGCTTGCCCCCACCGCGGTCCACAGCAGCCAATTGGCCAGCATCGCTCCCAGCGAGAGTTCGTTGCCGTAGAAAACCACCAGCAACTCGCGCATCAGCACGACCTGCGCGATAACTGCCGTGAACCCGATGAGGGACAGGATGGCGCGCAGCCTCCACGGTGCATCAAGCGTGGCGTGGCCCCCGATTTGGAACTCCGTCTGCTCACCCATCTCCGTAGGTTAGATAGTAATACGGTTGCCAATTCGCTGAAATGCTCAGATACTAATAGACTGGATTCCGGCCCAAGGACAAGAACATGACGGCCACTCCTAGCCCGCCTGCCCACCAGGACAACGAGGCCCCCAGCCGCCGCACGATGCTGGTTCAGCTCCTGCGCGCTGGAGGCTTGAGCGTCGCGGCCGCCGCGGCTGGACTATGGCTGCGAGGGCGGAGCCGCAGGCCAGAGGAAGAAGCGGCGCTGACGCTCAACCATCGCTTCGCCGCGCCGGCCGACACCCGCTATCCGGAAATGGTGGTGGCACAGGGGGAAGATCCTCGCGCCCTGGTGCAGAAGGCGCTCGAGGGGCTGGGGGGCATCCGGCGCTTCATCGGGCGGGGCGACGTGGTGGTGGTTAAACCCAACATTGCGTGGGATCGCACGCCCGAGCAGGCCGCCAACACCAATCCCGTGGCCGTGGCGGAAATGGTGCGGCAGTGCCTGGACGCGGGCGCCAAGAAAGTCATCGTCACGGACGTGAGCTGCAACGAATCCCGGCGCTGCTTCCAGCGTAGCGGCATCGCGCGCGCGGCCAGCGCCGAGGGCGCCGAAATCGTGCTGCCCGAGGAGCGCCTGTTCCGCACGGTCAACCTGCGTGGCGACGTCCTGGGTGAATGGCCGGTGCTCGAGCCCTTCATCGCCGTCGACAAGTTGATCAATTTCCCTATCGCCAAGTCTCACAGCCTGACGGGCGTTTCGTTGGGTATGAAGAATTGGTATGGAATCCTGGGCGGCGCGCGCAACCGTCTGCACCAGCGCATCCACGAAAGCCTGGCTGACCTCGCCGATGCCATGCGCCCCACGCTGACGCTCGTGGACGCGTATCGCGTGCTCATCCGCAACGGCCCTACCGGCGGCAGCCTCTCCGACGTTCTCCTCAAGAAGACCCTCGTGGCCGGAACCGATCCCGTGGCCCTTGACGCTTACGTGGCCAAGGCCTACTGGGACCTCGACGCCGGCCAGTTACGCTATCTGAAACTTGCGCAGGATCGCGGGTTGGGCAAGCTCGACTTCGCGAAGGTCAGGACCGAGGTCGTTACGGCGTAACAGGCGTTTCGCAATAATCTCTCCGACAGATTCATAGCATTGCGCAGACAGCGGCTGGGGTAATCGAACGCCCTCAAGTCACCGGGCTAAGCGACGCGTGTTGAAGCGTTTGACGGCGCTTGCGGGCAGCAGTAGGATGGCGTCACGTTTTTGTGCAGGCAGGCTCGGGCAAGCTCTTGACACCTCAACATCGCTAAGGAGGAAGAAATGATCAGCGTGAAACTCGACCGCCGCGAATTCCTGTTGTCGGCTTCGCTCCTCCCGGCCGGCGCCCTGGCCGCGGGGCAGCGGGACCAGGACTTCAGCAAAGTCCAGATCAAAGTTACGCCCGTATCCGGCAGCGTCTACATGCTGCAAGGCGAGGGCGGCAACATCGCGGCGTCCGTGGGTGACGACGGAATCGCCATCGTGGACGACCAGTTCGCTCCTTTGGCGGGGAAGATTCGCGCCGCCCTGAAAGACATCACCGGCCAAGACAAGCCGGTACGTTTCGTCATCAACACGCACTATCACGGAGACCATACGGGCGGGAATGTGAACTTCAGCGGGACCTCGACCATCATCGCTCAGGATAACGTGCGCAAGCGCCTGGCGGCGGGCGGCACGGGAGGCAACGGCGCTTCCATTCACATGGAGAACAAACCTGCGGCCAAAGCTGCGCTGCCGATTATCACCTTCGAGCGCGACGTTACCGTTCACCTGAACGGCGAGGACATCCGCGCGCTACATTTCCCGGCCGGTCACACGGACGGAGACTCCATCATCTTTTACCCGCAGGCCAACGTGGTCCACATGGGCGATGACTTCGTCCGCTACGGCTTCCCGTTCATAGACATCGACAGCGGGGGCAGTGTTCAGGGCATCATCGCCGCCTGCGAGAATGTCATCCCGCAGCTTCCCAGGGACGTGAAAGTTATTCCCGGACACGGCGACCTGAGCAGCCTTGACGACGTTCGGACCTACCTGGGGATGCTCCACGAGACCATGGACGCCGTCCAGCAGGCCCTGAAGCAAGGAAGAACGCTAGACGAGATGAAGCAGCAGAAAATCCTCGCTCCCTGGCATAAGTTCGCAGGAGGATTTATCAACGAGGATGTCCATCTCGAGACGGTGTACAACTCACTCGTCGGCAAGAAAAACGGGAAATTCTTGAAACACAATTGAGCGGACGTAGGGCAGATCTGTTTTGTAGGTCCGCGGCTCGTTCCTATGGGTAAGGAAAAGCCGCGGACCGAAAGAACAGGTCCGCGCCGTTCTTATTTGAGCTCGTGCTGCAATTCCGCGACAACCTGCTCGGCGCGTTCAATCTGGCGCGCCACCTGGCGGGGAGCGGTTCCGCCCGTTATGTTCCGCCGCGCCACGGAACGCTCCGGCGAAATGGCCACGGCGTGCAGTTTCGAATCCCACTGCGGGATGAATTCCCCCGCCTCCGCGGCAGACAAATTCTGAAACGTTTTGCGTTCCTCCGTACAATGTCGAACCAACTTTCCCACCTGCTCGTGGGCTTCGGCAAAGGGTACACCCCGCCGCACGAGTTCATCCGCGAGGTCGGTGGCCATGAGGAATCCCTGCCCGGTCATGGCCTGCATGCGTTCGGCGTGGAAGCGCAGTGTCGCGGTGACGCGGGCGGCAATCGCCAGCGCCTCCAGCGTGGTGTCCACGCCCGCGAACATCGCCGCCTTATCTTCCTGCAAGTCGCGGTCGTAGGCGAGAGGCAGGCCTTTCATCACCGCCAGCATTCCCGTAAGTTTCCCGAGCAGCGTCCCGGCGCGGCCACGAATCAACTCGAGCGAATCCGGATTCTTTTTCTGAGGCATCAAGCTACTGCCCGTGGAATAGGCGTCCGCAAGTTCCATATAACCAAACCCAGGCGAGGAGTAAATGATCAGGTCCTCCGCCCAGCGGCTCAGATGGACCATGCACAAGGCGCAGGCGAACAGCAGCTCCGCCACGGCGTCGCGGTCCGAGGTCACATCCACACTATTGCGAGCGACACGCGCAAAGCCCAGTTCGCGCGCCAGCCGTTCGCGGTTGATCGCACAGGTGCTTCCCGCCAGAGCGCCCGCGCCCATGGGGAGTTCATCAGCCCGAGCCCGGCAATCCTCGAACCGGCTTACATCCCGGCAAAGCATTTCGAAATAGGCAAGCAAATAATGCGACAAAAGGATAGGTTGTGCAGGTTGCAGGTGTGTGTATCCGGGCAGGATGAACTGGGCGTGGCGACGCGCTTGACGGACCAGCGCCGCAAGCATTTCCGCAAGCGCGCGCTCGAGCGCGAGCGTTGAGTCTTTCACGTACAGGCGCGTCTCGGTCGCCACCAGGTCGTTGCGGCTGCGGCCGGTGCGCAGCTTGCGCGCTACGTCACCCACGCGCCGTGCAAGTTCCGCCTCGACCCAGGTGTGAACGTCCTCGGCGGCTTGCCCGCGCGCCCAGCGCGGATGGCGCTGCACTTCGCGGCCCAGCGCCTCGAGGCCCCGGCTAAGTTGCTGGACCTCCCGCGCCTGGAGAGCGCGCGCCCGGCCCAGAGCCTGCACATAGGCAAGGTTAACCCGCAGGTCATACAGGATGAAGCGCTGGTCGAGGGAAAAGGATTCGGAAAACTTCTCGAACTGCGGGTCGCGCCGGCCTTGGAAGCGTCCGCCCCAGAGCTTCATCCCTTTTTCCTCCCGCCGAGCTTGGCTTCCCGCTTTCTATGCATGGACTCCGCCAGCCGGAGGGGCAGGCCCAAAATATTGATGAACCCCTCGGCGTCCTTCTGATTGTAATCCGGATTCATGACGAAGCTTCCGATGCTCGTGTCGTAAAGCGAATAGGGTGACTGCCGGTCCAGCACGCGCACGTTGCCCCGGTAAAGTCCCAGAGTCACTTTTCCGGACACGTTCGGCTGCGTGGCTTCGACGAAGGCGTCGAGTGCGACGCGCAGCGGGGTGAACCAGAGCCCATAGTAGGTGAGTTCGGCATAGCGCAAGGCCACCTGTTGCTTGTAGTGGAGCGTTTCGCGGTCCAGGCAGATCGCCTCCAGCTCCTGATGCGCGGCGTAGATCAGCGTGCCGCCCGGCGTCTCGTACGCGCCGTGCGACTTGATCCCCACCAAGCGGTTCTCCACCAGGTCGGTGCGCCCCACCCCATAGCGCCCGCCGATCTCGTTCAAGGTCTCCACCAGCTTCACCGGGCCGAGCCGCTTGCCGTTCACCGAGACCGGCACGCCCGCTTCCAGGCCGATCGCCACTACGCCTTCCTGGTCCGGCGCGCGCTGGGGGCTGCGAGTGAGCTTCCAAGCGTCCTCCGGCGGTTCACCCAGTTGAGTTTCGAGCGGCCCGCCCTCGTGGCTGAGGTGCCACAGGTTCTGGTCGCGGCTATAAAGGTCCTCTTTGGTGGCAGACACCGGCACGCTGTGGCTTTCGGCATACGCCAGGGCGTCTTCGCGCGACTTGATGGCCCACTCCCGCCACGGGGCAATAATCCGCAGCTGCGGCGCTAATGCGTGGTAAGCAAGTTCAAACCGCACCTGGTCATTCCCTTTGCCGGTGCAGCCATGGGCAAGTGCGTCCGCGCCCTCGTCGAGCGCTACCTGAACTTGAGTTTTCGCGAGCAGCGGCCGGGCCAGCGAAGTCCCCAGCAGGTACTTGCCTTCATAAACAGTGCCCGCCTTGACGGCTTTCCAGAGGTAACCGGTGACAAACTCCTCGCGGAGATCCTCCACGAAAACCTTGGAGGCGCCGCTGGCCAAAGCCTTGCGGCGGACGGCCGCGAAATCGTCGCCCTGGCCGACGTTCCCGACCATGGCAATGACTTCGCAGCCGTAATTCTCGCGCAGCCAGGGAATGATGACGGAGGTATCAAGCCCTCCGGAATAGGCCAAGACAACGCGTTTGACGCGGGCTACGGAAGATGCAGACATGGGTTTCGAATTCGCCTTCCTTTCTGATGGGTCCCCCGGGCGGCCTGGGAAGGTTTTCGGAGTCTGGGTAAGAATCTCCGCGCCGCCGGCGGCAGAGTCGATCCTCATACGGGCTGCGAAAAAACCCTTAGGCGCTGTCATTCTGAGGAGGTCGTCGGGGCGACCGACGAAATAGCCCCGCTTTTGGGTGACTCAACAAATATAGAGGTCCTTCGCCCAGGTTATCCTGCGTGGGCAGAGCGAGATTCTTCGCTTCGCTCCTAATGGCAGCGCCCAAGGTTTCTTCCGCAGCCTCTAGGTCCCCACCGTTTCAAGGCCTTCCCGGTCATCCCCGCACTTCAGGTCGCCACCAGCGCGAGGACTTTCTTGCGCACCTGTGCGGCCTGGCGCGAGCTCGGGGTGGCAACGAGAATCGTGTCGTCGCCCGCGATGGTCCCTACGATCTCCGGCCAGGGCTCGGCGTCCAGGGCCACGGCCACGGAGTGGGCGTTGCCCGGCCGCGTTTTGAGGACGACGAGGTTCGCGGCCTGGCGAGTGTCGGTTAAGAATTCTTTCAGCACGACGGGCAGAGTCGGCTGGGGTGGCGCGACGGGCTCTGCCGCCTCAGGCAGCCGGTAACCGGTGCGCGTCTTGACCAGGCCGAGATCCTCGATGTCGCGCGAGACCGTAGCCTGAGTCACATGAAGGCGCCGCCGCGCCAGCTTGCGGCGCAGGTCCTCCTGGGTCGCGACCTCTTCGGTGCGAAGGAGATCCAGGATCTGGGTACGTCGGTAGACTTTATCCATGCAAGTTTATGCAGATGACTTATAAATATACCACAGGGCTGATGCGTCGGCAAGTGCCCAGGGGAGGAATTGTAGTGACGTCATTTGCGAGACCTGGGCGCCCCAGGCGCGGCAATAGCCAGTGTTCCGCTCGCCCCGATGCAAACCGCCACCTACCCGCCGTGCGCGCCGTAAGCCATGAAATGCTCTTTCTTGAACTCTTCCCACTGCGCGGGCTGATACTGGTCCTTGGGGATGAAACATTTGTGGAGAAAGGCGATACCGAGGGTGGCCTCGTCGATGTCCCTGCCTTTTTGGGGAAGATAGTCGAAGACGCTGCGGTTGGCGCCGTAATATGCGCACAGCCACACGCCCTCGGAGTTTTCCACGGCATATAGCGCGCAGGCCAGAGGTAAGGGACGGGTGGCGTCCACGGAGACTTTCACGATCGTGTCAATGATCTTGCCCGTGACGCGCGTGGGAACCGCGGCCGGGGGAACAGGTTTCGTAGACATGCTCAACCTCACACTCAGCTCGCGGGCCTGGGACAAATGGATGGACCGCTTGGCCTCAGCAAAACATACCTCGGCCCTCGGATGCGCGTCAATGAGCAGTGGATTTTGCGACGCACTGTCCTGCCGCAGGAAGCGATTAATACTCCTGGAGGGGTCACAAAAGCAAGTCGAGGGTGCGTGGGAGAATGCCCGAGTTCAGGCCACCCTCTTGCTTTTTGCGCTTTTGGATCGGCCGGAGGGCGGGGGCAGGCGTTGACTTGCACTAGCTCTTGAGTTAGGCTGGGCCTGCGAAAACAGGTAGCTGCGGATTGTTTGGCCGACGCGTGATGGTGGGCAGAAAACGGCAATTCAGAGGGACCTGCTCCGGCGCACAGACGCGATGAGGGTGGGAGTGTGAAAGCGAGGCTACATGGCCGAAGCACCGACCAAAGCGGGACGATATCAGATTGTCGGTGAATTAGGACGCGGGTCAATGGGTGTAGTGTACCAGGGGTACGACCCCATTATTGGCCGGACGGTGGCGATCAAGACGATGCTCACCGAGGGCCTTTCCCCGCAGGAGTTCCAGGAGTACAAGGCACGCTTCCAGCGCGAGGCTCAGGCAGCGGGGACCCTCGCCCATCCCAATATCATTACCGTGTACGATTTTGGCGAGGACAATGGCATCCTCTTCCTGGCCATGGAATTCCTGGAGGGCAAGTCTCTGGACATAATCGTCCAGGAGCAGAACATTCTGCCGATTGAGACCATTCTGCCCATTTACGACCAGGTGTGCAGCGCCCTCGACCACGCTCATCAGAACAAGATCGTACATCGCGATATTAAGCCCGCGAACATTATGATCTTGCAGAACGGCATGGTGAAAGTGACCGACTTTGGCATTGCCAAAATGATGTCGCTGGGCATGACGCAGGCCGGCCAGATTCTGGGCACTCCGAATTACATGTCACCCGAGCAGGTAAAAGGCCGCCAGGTCGACGGCCGATCTGACATCTTCTCGCTGGGAGTGGTCCTTTATGAACTGATGACGGGCGAAAAGCCCTTCGGGGGCCAAAACATCACCACGGTCATTTATAAGATCATCAATGAGAACCCTATTCCGCCACGCGAGCTGGACGCGTCGATTCATGCTGGCTTGAGTTACGTAATCAGCAAAGCGCTCGCCAAGAATGTTGATGAGCGGTACCAGACGTGCCGGGAATTGGCGGAAGATCTGAAGAACTACAAGAGCCTGGGCGGCGCGGCGGCGACCCAGGGTACGGTGGTTCTGAAGGCGGGGGACATGGGCGGTTTGCTGGCCGAGCCACCGGCTCCCGTGCCCGCGGAGCCGGAACCAGCGTCGGTGGGGGAGACTCCCCTCGCCAGCCCCGTCAACATCCACGTGACCACTCCGGCCCCGGCACGACGGGGAGGAATCCCCCAGATCGCCTGGGTTCTCGGCGCGCTATTAGTGGTGGGAATTTTGGGCGGCGCGGGCTACTTCTTCCTGCATCCTTCGCACCCGGTACCTGTGCCGCCCTCGGCGCCAAAGCTGGGGCAGCTTCAGGTCAGCGCCAATATTCCCGGCGCGAAGATCTCTCTCGACGGACGGAGCGATCCGAACTGGGTGACACCCTATACGATTCCAGACCTTCCTGCCGGAACGCATAGCCTGGTTATTTCCAAAGATGGTTACCAGGATTTCCAGCAAAATGTGACCATATCGGAAGGACAGGCGGGCAGCGTCGTGGCCAATCTCTCGACGCCTAGCGTTCAGCCCGAGGTGAAGCCCGGGGTGAACCCCACTCCTCCGAAAGCAGAACCTGTCCATGCGCGTCCCACCGTGTCCAAGGTGGGGCAGTTGATGGTGCGCACCAACATTGACGGCGCGAAGATCTCTCTCAACGGAAGAAGCGATCCGAGCTGGGTGACCCCGTACACTATCCCCGACCTGGCCACGGGAACCTACAACGTGGTCATTTCCAAGGATGGGTACGACGATATCCAGCAGAGTGTGACGATTGAAGGAGGGCAGACCAAGACCGTCACCGGTACTCTTTCCGCGCCCGTCGGTGAAATTAACATCGTGACCACTCCTCCAGGCGTGGAAGTGCTGATCGATGGAAAATCCTACGGCTCTAGCCCCATTCACGCCACCTTGCGAGCCGGACAGCACGTCGCCATCGTGAAGCGTCCGGGGGCAGAACCTTATGAGACTTCATTCGAACTGAAGAGCGGATCCATCATCACCAAAAAACTGGCTCTCGGCGAGGTTGCCCAGACGGGGATTGTGGAAGTCTTAACCATCCCCCCGGGCGCCACGGTACTTGCGGATAACCAGCCGACGGGCGGACAGACGCCGACGTCTTTTCGCTTGACGGTGGGGACCCACATACTGACCCTGTCGCTTTCCGGGTATCGACCGGTTCAAGTGCAAGTGAATGTTTCAGCGAACGGGACACCCCGCGTGGAAAAGCAGCTCAGCCGACAATAGCGCGGACGTGGTTCGTGCAATAGGCAGAAACACTGGGGAGGTTTGATCATGATGCGCCGGATTGCAGTTGCTATCTTTTTGCTACTCCTCTTCGCGACCAGTGCGTGGCCGAAGTTCAAGGAAGATGAACAGAAGTTCCTCGACGACCAATTCAAGGCCCTGCAAGACCAGATGCAGGCCTTGGGGAATCAGACGGCCGTGCTCAACTCCCAACTGGCCGAGATCAAACAAACCCAAGCGCAACTCCAGACCGTCATGATCCGCCAGCAGCGCCAGCTTCAGGAATTGGACGAAATGCTCTCCTCCCTGCGCATCGGCAACGAGGAGAATTTCGCGAAAGTGAGCAAGGCAGTGGCGGACCTGCGTGCCGAAACCGAAAGTGCTGTCAACAAGCTGACCGGCCAATCCGCGCAGCCCTCCGGACCCCCGGCTGACGCAGGCATGGTGGCGCGTCCGGCTGCCCCGGCGGCCCGCCAGTCGACCCAGGGCTACATCACCGCCGTGGACGGCTCCAACGTGATGATCGACATGGGCTCGGCGCAAGGCCTGCACACGGGATCACAGTTGGCCGTTTACAAAGCCACCGACCCCAACAGCCAGGTAGGGATCATCGAGGTCACCGAAGTCGTCGATGCCGGCAACGCCCGCGCCCGGATCATTACCATGAACGCCGGGGTGAAGCCGGAGTTCTCCGACGTGGTGCGCGCTCAGTAGACAGGCTCTCTGCATGGCCCGACTCGTCATTACCGATCCCTCCGACCGGACCCAGATCTTTGAGATTTCCAGCCCCACCCTCACGGTGGGCAGGACCGACTCCAACGATCTGGTCCTGCGCCATGACAGCGTCTCCCGGCACCACGCGCGTATCACGGTGCTTCCCGGCGACGTCACGCTTCTCAACGATCTCGGCAGCCTGAATGGAACCTTCGTGAACGGCGCGCCGATCAAGGAGTGCAGTCTCTCCGACCAGGACCACATCAGGATCGGCATGTACAATCTCAAGTTCGAAACGGCGCGCTCGCACGATCTACACATTGAGGCCGGGCGCGGCGCCGTGATGGATGTGGACGGCCTGGTCCGCGTGGAAGACCTGGGCACGGCTTTGCGGATCTCCTCGCCCCTGGCGCCCCCGGGCCCGGCCGCCGCCCCGGACCGGATGGAGGCGCTGGAGCAGGAGAATAAACTCCTGAAGCTGCTCCTGACGGTCGGCAAGACGCTGTCCTCCCTGTTTACTCCCGAAGAGGTCATGCACCGGGTCATGGGACTGGTGTTCCAGATGGAGAACGTGGAACGGGGCTTCGTCATGCTCCGCGACGACAAGAAGGGATTCAAGCCCGCCGTCCTCCTTTACAAAGATGAACGCCTGAAAGCAGCGGCGCGCGGCGTGGCCCTTTCTACCACCGTGATCGAGCGGGTCATGACCGACCGCGTCCCGTTGCTGATCCGTGATGTGGGCAGCGACCAACGCTTTTCCTCCAGCGAGAGCCTGCGCATCTCGGGCATCCGCTCCGCGATGTGCGCTCCGCTCATTTACAAGGACCGCGTCTTCGGGCTCTTTTACGTCGATTGCCTGAGCAAACCCTACGCCTTCTCCAGGGAAGAGCTCAACATTTTTTCCGTGGTGGCGGCCGAGGCGGCCATCAGCTTTGACAACGCCCGATCCCATGAAGAACTGGCCCGCCGCGTCGTGGAGCGCCAGGCGCTGGAACGCTTTCTCAGTGCCGCCATTGTCGAGAGGATTCTCGCCAGCCCCGCCGAAGTTCGCCTGGGGGGTGAAAATCAGACCGCCACGATCCTGTTTTCAGACATTCGCGGCTTCACCCGCATGTCGGAGCACATGGAGCCTCAAGCCGTTGTGGAACTGCTGAACGAATTCTTCTCCGAGATGACGGAGCTCATCTTCGATAGCGGAGGCACGCTGGACAAATACCTGGGAGACGGTATCATGGCGGTGTATGGAGCACCGCTTCCCAAGCCCGACGACGCGCTGCGCGCCGCCAAGACAGCCATCGAGATGCAGCGGGCCCTGGCACACCTCAATCGCGAGTGGGCAAACCGTGGCCAGCAACCCCTCCGGATGGGGGTGGGGGTGAATACGGGCACGGTGACGGCGGGAAACATCGGCTCCGCTAAACGCATGGACTACACGGTCATCGGAGATGCCGTCAACCTGGCCTCCCGCCTGTGCGCGAATGCGGCCGGGGGACAGATCCTCATCTCCGAATCTACCTACTCATTACTGAACGGCGGGGTGCCAGCGCAGCGCCTGGAACCCATCCGGGTGAAAGGCAAGCAGACGCCCGTGGAGCTCTACGAGATCCCCTGGCCGGATGCCGCCCCCGTCGAAAGCCCCGCGCAGTTTTCCAGGTAAAGTCCCTTCCTGCGCGAGAGCGGGTCCACAGAATGATCTTGGCGCCATCAGTTCTTTTGCGTTCTCTACTTCTTTCCGCACTCGCATGGAGGGTCATGGCTCTTCCCTCGCCCGTCGTTGCCCAGCAGGCAGAGCCGGGCCAGTTGCCCGAAGAACTGCGCGGCGCCAAGGTCTACCAGCTTCCCGTCAAGGACGGCCAACGTGCGGCCAATCCTGCCATTTACAAGAGCCTCTCGTTTCGGGATATCAACTTCGACCGTCTTCTGCTTGATCTCTTCGTCGCCGTCCGTCCTGTCGACCGGGGAGCCACGGTGCAGCGCATGTACTTTCAGGATGTGCGCGTGAGTGGGATTCCCATCCACCTGGAGACGTTTGCGCGGGAATTCAAACTTTCGAGTAAAGAACCCGTCGATCTTCCCTCTCCCCTCCAATGCTCCATCCTGTTCGCCGAGTTGGACTCGCTAGCGCCGGTTCGGGAAATGGTGGATAAGGACAAGATCGTCATCACGGGGCAGAGTTTCATCGAGGTCAAGCTGAATGCCCTGGAAAAAGTCGCGCTGTGGAAGAAACAACTCGTGATCCCGGTGACCTTGAATGAACAAGTCCCGTTGAATCTCTTCCAGGGCAATCCGCTCCTCCGCCTGACGGCGGACAAGATCCTGGAAACGCTCGCGGACCCTTCCTCGGCTGCGGCCATCAACATGGCGAAGGAACATCTGGCGAAACTGCGCCAGGATCAAACCCTGGGAGCCAAGGTGAACCCAGCCCTGTATCTCCTGTACACGGAGTACGTGGTGCGCGACCCTAAATCCGCGGTCCTGGAAAAGTTCACGCAATCCGGCACCGGTTTTCTGGTGAGCGCGGATGGAAAGCTGCTAACTACCAAGCGAGTGGTCGAGCCCTGGAAGTTTGACCCGCAGATCGCCTTCCTGCTGGAGCACTCTCACCTGGAGGTGGATCAAGGCAGTGTAAAGACCTACGCCTGGCCGGCCGGCGCCCAGCGGACTGCGGCGGGTAGCCAACCTGACCTTCAATCCGCCCTGAGCACCGAAAAACAGACCTTGAAAGTCCTCCGGATGCCGCCCGACCAGATGACGCAACAGGATTACGAGGACCCGGACTCCGCAGGGCGCGCCACGCTGCATCTCCACGCCGAAGGTGAATCGGACCTGGCCCTGCTGCAGGTCAGCGGCACGGGCTTTCATGCCTTGTCGTTCCCAAACTCGGCGGTGAACCTCGCCAGCGGCACCCAGTTGGTTTTGGGCAGTTATCCTTACGGGGTAAACCAGCCACAAGCCGACCCGCGTCTCCTCACCGTCAAGGCGGGACTGGAGGGGACCGCCCTGATTATGGACCATGCGGTGGTTCCGGGGGAAACCGGCGCGCCTTTGCTCAATGCGGAGGCCGAGGTCGTTGCCTTGGCAGCCTCGGGCAACCAGTGTATTTCCATTCAAGTTGCGCGGAAGCTGATCCCATGAGTGGGCAAAGCCATACAAGCTGCCAGGACGGTGCGGGTGAGTCGATGCCCGTGGATGTGCCCGTGCCCACCTGTAACAGCCTCGCCAGCGAGGGCTCGGTTTCCTTTGGCCTGTGGCTCGGAAGGAAGGTGTAGATACATTCGCTGGGATGCCAGGTTCACGAAACAGCGCCAAAGAAGAGTTTCGCTGCTATACTAACGCCATCTGGATCAAGGCCACCGGCGAATAGGTGACGCCGATCATAAACGAGACAGGAACCAAATATGAGTGCTGACGCTAATGAGCAAGGAACTCCCCGGTACATGCGGTGCGCATCCTGCGGGAACATGAACCCGGCGACTTCGCCGTCATGCGCACGTTGCGGAAAACCGTTGCACAGCCCGGCGGCAGTGGCGCCTTCACCGGTGGCTCAGGCCCCCGTAGTTGCGGCGCCGGTGGCCCCGGCGGCCGTAATCGCGGCGCCGGTTGCACCCGAGATCGTAGCTGCAGCGCCTGAAGCTCCGGTGGCCGTAATCGCGGCGCCGATTGCCCCAGCGGTCGTAGCTGCAGCGCCTGAGACCCCGGTGGCCGTGATCGCGGCACCGGTTGCCCCCGCGGTCGTAGCTGCAGCGTCTGAAACCCCGGTGGCCGTGATCGCGGCACCGGTTGCCCCCGCGGCCGTCGTTGCGGCGGCGGTTTTCCCAGCGGCCGTGGTGGCGCCAGTGGCCCCAGCGGTCGTACCTGCGGCGCCGGTTATCGCGCAGGTGATATGCCCAAAGTGTCACAAGTCTTTCCCCATCGGAAGCAAGTTTTGCGGCTTTTGCGGCACTCCCCTGGCGGCTCCGCCTCCACCCCTTCAGCAAGCCGTGCCGGCTCCACAGCCCATGGCGCCGCCGCGCCCAGCCGCACCTCCACCGCCGAGACCCTCCGTTCCCTCGCCGCCCATGGCCCGGCCAGTAGCAGCGCCACCTCCTCGTCCCGCCGCGCCACCGGCTGCCCGCCCAGTGGCACCGTCACAGGCACCGCCCCTTGCAAGGCCCGTCGCGTCCGCGTCCGCTGCGGCTCCGGCGCCTCGCGTTCCGCCCCGGCCGGTGGTGCCACCGTCGGCGCCGTCCGTCGCCAAGCCAGCTTCGACCAGGCCACCAGTCCCCCAGGCGCTTCCCACGGAAGAGACCGCGGTTTTTGCCGGTTTGCACGTCGCGCCAATCGAAGCCAAGATCTACGAAAAGAAGCCGGACGGGTCCGCGGGAAAAACGCTTACGATCACAAAGGAAATACTTATCGGGCGGGAGAACTGCGAGCTGAGCTACCCGCACGATATGTTGCTTTCAACCCGACACGCTTCCCTCGGCGTGCGCGATGGCAAGCTCCTTTTGCGGGACTTGGGCAGCCAGAATGGCTCCTTCCTTCGGCAACGGCAGGACAGCGAACTCACCCCTGGCGACATCTTCCTGCTGGGGCGGGAACTCTTCCGTTTCACCACGCAGAGCCTCGACGAGGGGCGAGCCAAGCCCGTTGCACCGGGCACCGTGACGTGGAATGGCCCGCCGAAGCTTCAAAAAGGGCCCCTTACGGCCAAGCTTGAACACATCAGGTTAAATGGAGAAATCGTAGCGGAGTTCAAACTCGAGAAGCCCGAAACTACTATGGGCCGGCTCGCGGGCGACCTGGTCTTCAAGGATGACCCGTACATGTCCGGAACACACGCCCGCATCGTGGCCCAACCCGGACGTTTCCTGCTGCAGGATTTACACAGCCGGAACGGCGTCTATCGCCGCGTGCGCGCGGAAGTTGAACTCCGGGACGGCGACGAGTTCTTCATGGGTGAGCAGCTATTCCACGTGGAAGTGAAGGCCCTCGAATAAGGAAAGCCCGCCGGGACTGTCATTCTGAGGAGCCACAGGCGGTCCCCTTCGCATCGCTCAGGGCAGGCCCTGAGTGAAACGAAAGAAGAATCTCGCTCTGCGCGCAGCCTCCCCCCAGCGCCCCCAGCGTGGTGAGAAATTCGCGCTAGCGCGGTATCTGCTTCATGGCTTGCTTCTCAATCATGGGTGCGCGCGACTTGATGTAGTTATCCATGATCTTGGGGAGCTCGACGTTCATCCTCGCTACAAAATTATCCTGGGCTTTCTGTAGCTTCCCGTCAATGCCGGCCGCGTCCTGATTGAGTTGCTCCATCTTCTTCTGTAACTGCTCGGACTGCTCGAGAGCGCTCCCCATCATCTGTTTCTGCAACACGAGGCCTAAGCGCGCCAGCTCATCGCTATTCCGGGCCAATTGTGTGGCGACATAGAAGTTTGCGAAGACTGACAGCAGGGTAAGCACCAGAACGATATAGAGCAGGTTGCGAACCGTGGAATTACCACTGTCCATGCTAACTCCTTTATCCAGGAGATGCGTTACTTCACATCCTTTCGCTTCATCAGGATCAGGATCAGCGCAGTCATCAGAAGGGCATACCCGGTCATGATGGCCAGATATGGCCCTTTGTCCTTCCAGAAGTCGGAGCGGAGCGGGAAAGCGCCGGCCGCGGCGAAAGACTCCGCCGGCTCTTCGAGACCGTCCTCGAGCTTTCGCACATCATCCGGGTGGAGAGAAATCGTAATCGTGTTGATGATCTGGTAAGCGTAGTCCTGGGTGGAATGCGAGCCGTGCAGACAGAGGTCGCACATCGCCTCCAAACCCCAGCGGGAGATGGCCAGCGTCGACAACCAGCGGACGGGTGCCGCCATGCCGGCCACCGGAGCGGGCGTGTACTTGTGCAAGATGCTCGTGGTTTGCTCCGACGGTTTCATGGCTCCCGCCACCTGGTGCGCGAAGCGGCCCTGGCCAGCTTCCGGGGTGGCGGTTTGGTCGTTGGGCGCCGGCGCGGGATTCGCCTTCCCCGGATGCATCATCTGCTGCGCCTTGGCCTTGGCTTCCGGTTGCGCAAACAGCTTTCCCTCAAAAAGCTGTTCCAGGGTAAGCGGGATGATTGTTTGGATGGGGCGAACCGGGAGGAGCAGACCACAGAGCAGCAATTGCGGAATCAGGATGAGCGGAAACAGCGTCAGGGCTTTTTCCGGTGTGGCCACCAGGCTGGAGATAAGCAATCCGATCAGGGTGCCGTTCACGGCCACCAGGAACATGATGAGGATGGCCGCGCCGGCTTCCGGCAGGGTCAAGTCCAGCGCGTGATTGACTAGGAGACAGATGGCGACAACCGAAAAACACTGCGCCAGTGCCACAAAAGACAAAACGGCGAGTTTGGAAAGGACGTAGGACGGGATCTTGAGGCCGGTCTGCCGTTCGCGTTTGTAGATGTTCTGCTCGTCCACAATCTCCCGCACCGCATTGGAGCAGCCGAACCAGAGCGCGGAAAACATCACCATGAAGATGGTCTGCACCTGATTGGGTCCGCTCGCCATCAGGGCCACCAGCAAAGCCACCAGGGGAGCCTGGGCAAAAAGCAACGTGGTTTGCGCCCCATCACTGAACTTCAGTTCCCAGTTACGCTGCACCAGGGTAGAGAACTGGCGGAGGCTGAATCCTTTCTCTCGTGGCCGAGCCTCGCGGGGACCCCCGGCGGCGATGGGCCGCTCCGCGGGAATTTCCCTCTGCGGCTCGGCCACCAGATCCCGGTACAGGGACGAGCCTTGATATTTCCGCTTCAGTTCGAGCGCGTAGGAAACGGTGTTGTTATCCGTTAAGTCGTCGTAAACATCCGGCGGGGACTCGGCCTTGAAATAATCGAGGAACTTTGTTCCGGGCCCGTAGTAGATCAGCCTCCCCTGCACCATAACCAGAACCTTATCGAGCACTCCGAACGACCCTAGCAGATGCGTAGTAATAATGATCGTCGAGCCCTGGTTGGCGAGTTGCCGGAAGAGCATCATCATCAGCGTCTCGGTCCGTGGATCCAGGCCGGCCGTGGGCTCATCCAGAAACAGCACGCCGGGTTTGGGCAGAAGTTCGATGCCCAAGCTCACGCGCTTACGCTGGCCGCCGCTCAGGGTGGCCACAGGATTGTCCCAGCGCTGGGGTTCCAATTTCAGGGTGTCCAGCATCTCTTCCACGCGACGGTGGATCTCGTCTTCGGAAATGTCATTGGGCAACCGCAGCTTCGCCGCGTAGTAAAGGCAGCGGCGCACCGGCAGTTGCCGGTGCATGATGTCTTCCTGCGGAACGAATCCGATGCTGGATTTCAGAGCCTCCAGGTTCCGGTACAAATCCGCGCCGTTGTAAAACACCTGGCCGGAAGTGGGTTTCACAAACCCGTTCAGGGCGTTCATCAAGGTGGTTTTGCCCGCGCCGCTGGGCCCCAGCACGCCGATCAGTTCTTTCGGCTTAACCACCACGGACAGGTCATCTAACAGCAGTCTAAGGTTGCCTGTCTTGCGGTCGGCCACCTGGAATTTCAAGTGCACGGAATCCAGCCGTACCACGCGCCGGTCGGGGGCATGCGTGAAGGTTCCACCCTGGAAATGCAGCTCCGCAGGACCGATGACGACGCGGTCCAGGTCCTGCAATTCATGGCGTTTGACCCGAATGCCGTTCACAAAGGTTCCATTCACGGAGCCCAGGTCGACCATCAGGATTTTGCCGTTTTGTTTCACAATCTCGGCGTGTCTTTTGGAGACGATGGGATGGGCGATGACCACATCGCAGCTCGGGTCGCGGCCGATCACCAGATGGTCTTTGGTCAGTTCAATATGCTCCAGCCTGAGCTGGGGCTCCAGGCCGGTGCGAAAGATCAGTGACTTGCCGGCGTAGCGCCCGAAAGTAATGTAGTCACCGTCGTGCAGTTCGGTGGTCCTGATCCGAATGCCATTGACAAAGGTTCCGTTGGTGGATTGATCGGTCAGCACGACCTGGCCATTTCTTACCGTGAACTGCGCGTGCACGGCGGAGACGGAGGCATGCTCCATGACCATCGGGCAGCGGGAGGAATCACGGCCTACCAACAAACCCGCATCGGGGATGTCCTCTCGCTTGACCGCGAACTTGTCCACGATCAATTCCAGATGCGGTCGCGCCATCCGGTCCGTGAGCTTGATGGCCACCGTCCTGCCCTTGGTTTCTTCCTCTTCCCGTGCAGCAGCGATGTCCGCCTGGCTTACCATCGAGGTAACGACGTGCCCATCTTCCTCTCCCGTCGCCATCCTTTGCCGCGCCAGCGCGGTGGCCGGGTGGGCAGGCGCCGGGACGAAGGACTCGACGCGGAAGAGATGCTTGTTGCCCTGGCCGATGCAAACCGCGTCCGTCGGTTTCAAGACTGCTTCCTGGATGCGCTGCTGGTTAACATAGGTCCCATTGGCGGAGTCCTTGTCGCGGATCACGACCTTCCCGGCCTCGTCCAATCCGATCCAGGCATGCTGGCGGGATACCTCATCGTCGGCCAACACCACCTGACAGTTGTTGGGGTCGCGGCCGATGACGAGCCCCTTGGAGTTGATGGTGAATGTACGTCCGGAAAGAAGTCCTGAGGTGGCGGCCAGCCGGAAAGCAGATGCGGGGCAAGGCGCGCCCGCCATCGGCACGGTGGGGACGGCTTCCTCGTCCCGGCTGGGATCGGTGGGCATCGCTGGCGTTGGACCGGGTTCTTCCGCGGCGCTCAGAGCGTGTCCACAAACCCTGCAGAACCGGAATCCTGCTTCATTCACTTCGCCGCAGACGGAGCATTTCATAGCCAGGGCCTCACTGTCCGTGTGTGCTCTGGCGGAGCAGGAGCATCCGATCAGTGTCCTGCTTGCCGCACACGCCCGCCTCCAGCCTGGGGCGGACGTAGCCTGCCCGCAAGTGTGATTTACGATTTTACGTGCGGCTTAAAGTCTTCTTCGTTGAATTCTTTGCATTCAACGGGCGCATCCGCCGCCGGAGCGGTGAGCCCCGGCCCCGAAAACTCCGCTACGATCAGCGTGATGTTGTCCGCCCCGCCGTGGGCATTGGCGTTTTCGATCAGAGCTTTGCACTTGTCGGGCAGTCCCTCCTCACGATTGAGCACCGCCAGGAGATCAGCGTCCGGCACCATGTTATATAAGCCGTCGCTGCACAGCAGGATTTGGTCGCCCTGATAGACCCGCGCGTAAGTGACCTTCACATCCAGTGTCTCGCTGGTTCCTACCGCCTGCGTCAAGATGCTCTTGCGGCTGTCCTTTTCCGGGTCGGCCGGCAACTCCGCGCCAATCTCTCGCAGGTAGTTCAGGAAGGTCTGGTCATGGGTCAACTGGGTGATCTTCTTCTGGCGGATTAAATAGGCGCGAGAATCTCCCACCTGTCCCACGAAAAGATATTGGCCAAAAAGGGCTGCTGCGGTCGTCGTCGTCCCCATGCCCCGGCATCCCACGCTAGCCTGCGCCTTCTGAAAAATGACTTGATTGGCGTACTCGATAGCCTCACGCAGAAGGATCACGAAGTTGGCCTCACTCACCGTACCCAGAGACTTCAGGTTGTCATAGAGGCGTTTGGGAACGGTCACCACAGCGAGTTGGCTGGCGACCTCGCCGCTGGCTTCGCCACCCATTCCATCTGCCACCATGAACAACGAGCCGAGCGGCCCCAGGTCGTGCTCGCGGAGCGACGGCGCCAGACCCACTTCCCCGGTCGTCAGGTTGCAGACCACCCAGCAATCTTCATTGTTCTTGCGAACCCGGCCTTGGTCCGACATCCCGAACACACTCACATGAATGGCCTTCGATTCACTTCCTGTCGTTTCGGCCACGGCCCTCACCTTCCCACAGTTGCAATTCCTATGAAGCCTGAGCTGGGTGAAATCCTGCTTGGATGATTTGAGCACAAGATGAGAATCGGTTCAAGTTCGTCCCGAATGGGAGTTCCCTGTTGACCTACCCGGAACCCGCCTGAAGCTCCTGAACAATCTGCGCCGCCACCACGCGCGCCCGCTCCAGGTCGGTGGGAGGCAGCGAGATCGCCGCCACCTTGGCATGGCCTCCCCCGCCATAACGCTCGCAGATGCGGGCCAGATTGGCTGTCTTGGGAGCATCGTTCCAGGGGTTGCTGCCCACCCCGATCTTGATCCGCTCCGGGGAGCGGCTCAATCCCACGCTGTAAATCGCCGCCGGAAAGAGATAATAGGGGATGAACTTGTTGAAGCCTTCCGTGTTCTGGTCCGTGACGTCAAAGAACACTACCCCGTAGTGGAGTTTGGCGCGCCCGTGGATCAGATCGATGGACTTCAGATGTTGGCGGTAGAGTTCTTGAAAGGCCTCCTGGATGTGCGGCAAGGCCACGATTTCCTGGAGCGACTTCGTGAGAAGTTCCGGAATCAGGCGCACGCAAAAGTCCGGCTGGCGCGTTCCCTCGATCACCAGGGTCAACTGGGTGGCCGGCTCGCGCATCTCCACGGCCGTGCGAATGTCCGGGTACTGGGCGCCGTCGATCAGGTCCGCCCAGTGCACCAAGTCAACCAGGTCCGGCGCCCGGAAGCCAAAGCGAGTGCCGGCGATATGTGCAATAAACTTGGTGCAGGAGCGGAAATTGGGGTCGTAGAATTTCTTCCCGTCCCGGTTACGCCGGAAGTGCTCGGCGTCCGCTTCGGTGAGGAAAGCGCTCTGGTGATGATCGAACCACCACGTCAGGCGGTCGGAGCTGGAGTACTTGAAATCGACGATGACGTTCTCTTCCGCATCAAACAGCCCCTCGTCAAACAACTGTCCGGCGCGATGCATGAGGCCGTGATAGCGGAACTCAGCTTGCGCATTGATGCACTGCCGGTAGAAGCTCGTGAAGATTGCGGCAGAGCACACCCCGTCGAAACACCGATCGTGAAAACAGACCAGAACAGCCATAATTCCTGAGCGCGAAATTGACCACTGCCCCTACGTCCACTCCTCAAGTGGCGCGCAGGAAACTTTCAAACTTGCGCCCCTAAGGTTCGATTGTCAAGCGGAAATACAGAAAGAGGGGCCCCGAGAGGATTCCAGGAAGCCAGGGGCGGTAGGAATCCCGCCGCCCCTCGACCACTTGAGTCGTCGGCTCGCCCGGATTCATAAGCCTGCTTGCTTCGCCGCCAATGGCCCGATGTAGGGGATCATGAAGCGCTCGTTGTTGTACGCCTTGTACATGAGGAAAATCCAGAAGCCCAGGATCGCCAGTGCGAAGACCAGCCCGAGCAGCGCCATCAGGATCCCCAGAACTCCGAAGGAGATCATCCCCAGAATCGTGGAGAGAATGCTGAAGGCGATCCAGAACACGATGATCGCCACATTGAAAAAGATCGACTGGAAGGCGTGAAACCGGACGAACTTGTCATCCTTGTAAGGCTCGATCACCAGGAAAATGATCCCCGTGATGAACCCCAAGACGTAAGTCAAAAGCCCCGCCACGTTCGACGCCATCGCAGTACTCGCTGGTGCCGCAGGCGTTGCAGCCCGGGCAGCGCCGCCCACCGGCGAGCCACATGAGCCACAGAATGCTATACTCTCAGCCAGTTGCGTACCGCACTTCGCACAGAACGCCATGCCCTTGTCTCCTTTCGCAAAAGAGTCGATTGCCCGGCCTAGCCAGGCCAAGCCAATCGTGTGTGCTGCCACCACATCCTGAATTGCGGTTGGATTCTATTCGCTACCCACAACTATTGGTATCATAAAGCCATCAGCGATACAAGGGGTAAGTGCTCGGGCACCGGCCCCGGAAGCCCTGGCCCAAGCCGGCGCCACCCCGCGGGAACCCCGCAGTCGCTCGACGGGGATGGAAACCAAGACGTCGGCCTCGTGCAGATTAAGCTGCACGACCTCCTTCCCCCCGGCCCGGTCGCCGGCGTTCTTCACATCCACGCGGACCTGCGCCCCCCGGGTAGCTCTTGTTTGGGTTAATTCAAGATAACTCTGTTTATCCCCCGTACAGCCCAGGCCATCCCCTTGGTAATAATCGCGAGGGGCAACGCCCCCAAACTACGCCGCCAATTGACGCCCTTGTGGCGGGTTGCTAAGATGATGGAGAGAAGCGTTCGGAAGGAGCTAAGAAATTGGACCGTCTTACCCGCCATCAACTTAAGCAAGATGAGTTTCGCAACGGCCTCGAGCAATTCGAAGCGTTTTTCAAACAACACTATAGGGAGATCCTGAACGCCACGATCCTGGTCGTCGTGGTGGCGGGACTGGCCGGCGGCCTCAGGTATTACACGGACCGCCAGGATGCCCAAGCCAACGCCGACCTGGCTGCGGCGCTGCAGACGTTTCGCGCCTATGTGGGCCAGCAAACACCCAACGCCACGGATCCGGGGGGCGGTTCCTTTGCGACCGCGCAGGACAAGTACAAGAAAGCCCTGGAACAATTCCAAGCCGTTGTGAACAATTACAGGATGTTTCCCCGGCCGAAGGCCGTAGCGATTGCCCGCTACCAGATGGGAGTGTGCCAGGCACTCCTGGAGGACCACGCCGCCGCCATCTCGACCTTGCAGGAAGCCAGCCGGGGCCGCGACGCTGAAGTCGCCTCGCTGGCCAAGTTCGCCCTGGCGAATGAACTAGCGAAGACCGGCAAGCTGCCGGAGGCGGCCAAGCTCTTTCAGGAACTGGCGGATCATCCCACGGTATCGGTGCCCAAGGCCAGTGCCCTGCTGGCCCAGGCGGATGCCTATCGCCCTTCGCAGCCCGCCCTGGCGCGTCAGATTTACGAGCGGGTGGAGAAGGAATTCGCCGCCAACTCCGCCGTTTCCCAAGCCGTTAAAGAGCAGATGGCCAGTCTCGCGCCTTAGGGCGAATACGGTCCACTTAAGGTCTTCCAGGAAAGTAGTTCTGAATTCGTTCCTGGGCAACCCCTCTGCCGCCCCGACTGTGAAAACGCCGGAGGCGGTCCACCCGTTCCCCCAAGGGTGCGAGGAAAGAAGAACCAGCACTCCCCTCTCCTCCCTGGCACGCAAGATGAAAATGTCCCCTCCCGCACTTACCAGGATATGAGCAACTCGCCCGAGAGGTCGTGAACCACCAGGCGTCTTCCGGAGTCTTCGGCCAGGTACGCGATGCGCTTCTCACTTTTAAAGAAGGTGGCTTCGGATCGGCCGCTCTCCATCCGGACAGGTGGACCGGCAATTCGAACCTCGGGGTAGAAATGCACGGTCGCCCGCTTAAGGCCTCCCAAGAGCATGCGGCGCCGGATGCCGGGCTCTTCCGAAATCCTCTCGACACAAGAGACTTCCCCCTCCGCCGCCTGCTCCACAAGGCAGCGGCACTCGCGGTGCCAGGCGCGCGGCATGCTGTAAGTGGAACGCCCGTCTTCGAGCCACGTCTCATACCCCAGCAGAATCGGAGCCCCGAGTGGGATTCGGAGCCGGATGGTCGCGGCTGTCGAGGGGCTATACCCAGAGAAGAAGAAGCCATTGTTGCTCCGAGCGACAAGCAGAAGCGGGTTCCGGGTCTCGATGGTGGGCCGCCCCACCTCCAGCTCGTACCCGAACTTCGCCAGCATATAGCGCATCAGGTACTCCGCCTGGAAGAGCTGCCGCGGATCATCGGGCTGGGGCAGTGCAGACTCCGTGATGTAACCCGAGAAACTTCCGCGTACCCAGGCCAGCCGGCCGGAACCGACGGGCCGGGTGACGGCGAACACGCGCTCGTTCGTGCCATCTGAGACTCTTGCGCACACCTCCACACCCGCCACCTCCGGCGCGAGTAAGACGGTGTCGATGCCGCCACCCGCCGTCACGTCGCGATGCAACATGCGGGTTGGCACGGTGCCGTGGCGGATGGTGTCCCCGGCGAGGGATGAGCGCATGTCAAGTTCACCGCTGAGCGGCGGCGCCAATTGCAGGTTGAGCAACTCCAGGAGTGTGTGGCTTGCGTGCGCCACCGGCCCATAAAGGAAGAGCTGGCGCCCGTGCCGGAGTTGGTCCAGCAGCGCCGTCTCCAGCAGGCTGCCCGCGGCGGGAACGGGTGTCAGCAAGACCGTGTGCATGTATAAATCGGGATGCCCGCTCGTCGAGGCCAGGAAGTTGTCCGTCGAGACGACCGTGTTCAGCGGCAATCCGGCATTCACCGCGTTGCGCATGAACCAATCGCTGAAGAACACTTCGGCCGGGTAGGTTGCGGCCCCGAACACTTTCTCGTGGAACTCGCCAAACGGGTACACCCAGGTGACGAGGCCAGGCTCGTCGGAAAAGTGATCCATAGCCAGAAGGATATGCGGCGTGACCTCGTTCGGACACTGGTCGGGCAGCTCACCATAAGAGTTGTCGATGGTGAGGAACTCGAGGAACGCAGGCGGTGTGACCTTGCCGCGGTGGTCGAGCCGCGCCAGCGCCAGCGGCAGGTAGATGTCGTGGGGCTCATGCCCGTAGCGGTCGAACCAGGGACTGTTCAACCACCAGGGGTCATGCGTATAGAAGCGGAAGGGGAACAGATCTCCCGCGGGGAGGTGGGCAATGTGGGAAAGATACCCGCTCACCTCCAGACCAAAGTCTCCGTCAATAGCAGCCCAGGGCGAGTTCGGCGGGGCGACCAGGTTGAACCCGCCGTCGTAAATGTCCTGAATAGGCGATGCGCTCGCGCTCAAGTCCGCACCGGTGGAAAGATTGCTGCCCCGGCATTCCACGCGGAACTCCGGGCATTCCCGGCGGAACGCTTTCCAGAACCCCACGACCTTCGCCCGGATCTCAGCCGCCTTCTCGGGGTGGAAGGCGGCGCCGTCGAAGAGCGGACCCTTCACGCTCCACGCTGTCGCGGAAAAGCCGAACCCGTTGGAGAACCAGATGTAGTCAAAGCCCAGGTCGGTGAGGAAATGCTGCGCCTGGCGCCCGAAAAACACTCCGAACGGTGTGCCCGCGGGGATGCCGTGCGGGAACCCGGCATAGGGCGCCGAATCTCCTCTCAGGGTGGCGCTGCAATCGACCCATTCGCCCTTGAGAATCTCACGGTGCCTCTCGAACTTGAAAGGTGAGCGGGCGAACTCCGGCCCCGGGTCAAAGGTGGCGCCCACGCTCACCGGCCTGCCGGTCGACTTTCTTCCGACACTCTTGAGGGTCTGGATGATTCCCTTCAGTGTGCCGTAAGTGATCTGGGGTGGGTTGTTCATGTACAGCCGGGCCTGCTGGTGGATGTTGATTTCTGACGGGTCGGCCTGGGGTGGCACCTTCTCGGGGTTGGCGCTCCCGAGGTAGCGGGCCCACTCGATTGCGTCGCGCATATTTCCACGGTAATCGAGAATTTCGCTCCCATCGGCGGTCCACAGCATCACCGCGCACCCGTCCGCATGCCGCAGCAGCGCCGCCCACTGCCGGAAGACCTGCTCCGCGATCCCCTGGATGCTGACTTCGTCGATGCTGCGAAACGGCTTCAAGCTCATCTCGAGCGTCACCCGCCGGAACACGCTGGATTCAGTCGGCGGCAGGTGCGGGTTCGCGGGCAACGGCTGAACCTCATAGTGGCCTTGGCCAAAGAGTGGAAGGGCCACGGCGCTCCCCGCAGTCCATATCAACCAGTCCCTCCGCGAAAGCGGCTGCCTGTCGACATGTCTTCCTTTCATATCCCGTCCTCCTTCGAGTGAAACTGGCTTTCGGCGAGTTCGATCGGAAGGACTTCCCTTGTGGTCAGGGTTTCCGCGGAGCCGGTGGCAAAGATCAAGAGCGGGACACCACCTCTATCTCGACCCCTAAAAGCTTGGCAACTTTCTGAATGCAAGAAAGCTTGTGGCCGACCCCCAGAGCAAAATGGTGCGTAGGCCCGGCCATGGACCAGTTCTCGACGAAGGTGGCAACGTCGGGAGCAAAACGGACGCGCGTGTTCGTGTTGCCGGTGGCCGGGATGGGCCCCGGGATGGATTCCCCTTCCGCCACCACAAACTTGAGATGGCCAGCGGCGCCCACACTCACGCCGAGAATGGTGACCGGCCCGTTCTTGACCTTGAACTCCACCGACACGCCCTGGCCGAACTTGCCATGATAGAGTGTCAAGCCTCGCAAGGAGGGTTTTTCGCCGCTGATGGCGACGTGGCCGGGCCCATCGTGCCCCACAAAAACGTAGTTGTCGTGGAGGTGCGCAGGATGCAGCTCCGCGAATGATCCTCCCGCGCCCAGCTCATGCATGATCATCATCGCGACACAGTTTTTCAGATCTCCCTCGCCCGCCACGGGAATGCCGCGCGCCGTCAACAGAGAGTTCCCCACGATCATTCCGGCGACGATTTCCTGGTAGTCGTTGCGGTCGAGGCCGCGGTAATAATAAGCGAGCCCGTCGAGCGAAAAATCGCTGATCAAATGTTCCAGCCCCACGGCCACGCGGGCGGACCAGCACAGGCCCTCTGGGGTGACCGGCCCGGCAATGGCATCGGCCCCCGGGAGAGGAAAACAGAAGAACTCCCGTATCCTTTCTTCCATGCCGGTGATCTCGACCGCCGTTGCCTGGTCCACGCACTTTTTCAGATCACACATTTCGATCATCTCGACCACCATGCCCAACTCGGCGCTAAACATCGTCGGGTCGGCGTTCATGTCGAGCATGCCCTCGAAGGGGTGTCCCAGAAAACCCAGGTGGGCGCAGCGCAAGCGGTGGACGGCTCGGGCGGCCTGCGTCCAGTGGGCAATCCGGGTCCAGGCGCGCGCATCATCGTGGAGCATGCCGAACACCACATCCAGCGGCGGCAGGTCGGCCCGTCCCAAGGCATAGACAATTTCAGGAAGCGCAGTGCTGTTATCGTGCTCGAGTTGGTCGACCGTGGTCGCCGTGGCCGTGTCGATTCCGGGGGTAGGCTGCAGTCCCACCAGGACCAGGGGTGCTTTGGCGACTTGCATGACCGGCAACACGACGCCGGAAGACACGTACGTGGTGACATCAGCAAAGACCAGATCAACCTGCCGCGCGGCGAACAACTCTCCGGCCCGCCGCGCCGCAGAGACCGAATCCACCAGCCCGGCGGAAATCACCTCCACGCCCAACCGCTTGAGGCCGGCTTCAAAGTCCTGCCGGTGGCGCTCAAGTCGGTCGCGCAGTCCCGGAAACTGTGGCCAGTACCGATCAAAGCCCACCGAGAAAACACCAATCGTAGCGGTCATGTTAAGGTTTGCCTGTTTCTTCAGCGAATCGCTCGGGGATCTTTTCCGCAGCGCCCCGCCGCCAGTCGTCGCAACCAAGCATGATTTTGGGGTCGTGTACGGTCAGGGATTGCCCTGGCCCAGGCCGCCCAAGGGGCGCCCCACACAAACGACGAAAGATGGTTGCCAGGATGGCAAGAAGCACGATATTGCAAAGCCGTGCCCTAGTCCGGCGTGCCCTGGCCCGCTATCTTCCGTAAAGCGGGCCGAAGTTCGCACAGGCGCGATAATCCGCGCCTTCCAGGTCATGGGTGCCAAAGGCGCTCCAGGCGCTGGGCCGGAAGATTCTCTCCTCGTTGACGTTGTGCATCGAAACCGGGATGCGCAACAACGCGGCGAGCGCCAGCAGTTGGTTGCCGATATGCCCGTAGCTCAAGGCCGCATGGTTGGCGCCCCAGTTGTACATCACCGAGTAGACGTCGTGGAATGGGCCCTTGCCCGTAAGCAGCGGCGCGAACCAGGTAGTGGGCCAGGTGGGATCGGTGCGCTTGTCCAAGATGGCGTTGACGTCCTTGGGCAGGTCTACAGTATAGCCTTCGGCGAGTTGCAGAACCGGTCCCAGGCCCGCAACCCAGTTCAGGCGGGACATGGTTACGGGCATTTCGCACTGCGTCACGAATTGCGAGGAGTAGCCGCCTCCCCGGAAATACTCCAGCCTCGCCGGGCACCACAGCGTGGCGTCGAGACAGCGGCCAACTTCTTCCGGCGTAATCTCCCAGAAAGGTTTGAGCGCGGGCTGGCCGTCGCTCATCATCAACCCCGTGGCATCGAGTGTTGCGGAACCGGAGTTAATTAAATGGAGAACGCCTCCGCTTCCCTTACCCGTCAAGGTCTTGCCGGTCACGCGTTTGACGGCCGCCGGGCTCCAGTAAGTCCGCACGTCGGCGAAGACCTGTGCGGTATCAGTCAGCAGGTGCCCGAAGATCATGGCGACCCCGTTGAGGGAATCGTTTTCGGTGGCAAACACAAAAGGCTCGCGGATGCCATTCCAGTCAAAGGAGGAATTGAGCATGGCCTCCATGAAATCCCCGTTGGGGGCATGATCCGTCCAATGCCGCTGCCCCTGAAAACCCGCCAGGAGGGCGTTGCGGCCCAGAGCCTCTTCCCCGTAACCCAGAGCGGCGAGGCGAGGATTGCCCACCATCAGGTCTCGCGCAATCAAGGTCATCTTGACCACCGTGGCCCAATCGGCATCCTTCTGGGCGCGCGATTTCTGGTGGGCCGGCGGATTCAAGTCGGGACCTTCCCGGCAATTGTCCTTCACCCAGGCCGCAGCACGCCCGAACTCTTCCGGGTCAAAAATCCCCTCCTCCATCCGCCGCGTGAACTCCGACATATCCACGTACTCGTTTCGCATGCCCAGGTAATTCTGGAAGAAATCGGCATTCACCATGGAACCGGCGATGCCCATGGAGACGGAGCCCAGGGAAAGATAGGACTTGCCCCGCATCTCCGCCACGGCCAGGCCCGCTTTCGCGAATTGCAGCAGTCTCTCTTGCACGTCGGCGGGGATCGAGCTGTCCGTGGAATCCTGCACGTCGCGCCCATAGATGCTGAAGGCGGGCAAGCGCTTCTGGTTATGCCCAGCCAGCACCGCCGCCAAGTAAACGGCGCCCGGGCGCTCCGTGCCGTTGAAGCCCCACACCGCTTTGGGAAGGAGCGGGTCCATATCCATCGTCTCTGACCCGTAGCACCAGCACGGGGAGACGGTCAACGATACCCCTACACCCGCCTGGGCGAACTTGTCGGCGCACTCAGCAGCCTCCGCGACGCCGCCGATACAAGTGTCGGCCACGACGCATTCCACCGGCAGACCGTTGGGGTGGCGCAGGTTCTTCTCCAGGAATGCTGCGGCACCCTTCGCCATTCCCATAACCTGTCCTTCCAGCGACTCCCGGATTCCCTTCTCACGCCCATCAATCGCCGGCCGAATTCCAATCTTCGGCAAAGTTCCTCGTAAACGCTTGTGCGGTCCAGTCCCCTGCATGCCCGTAATATTCGCCATGACTTTTCGCTCCTCCTGAAGCCGCACAATTGTACCGCAAAGGCTACGTTTTGCACCGCGTTCATCGTTCGCCTTGGAAGCGTCGCGCGTTAGGTGTATGGTAGTAATCACCTGGGAATCCACAAAGCTAATCCCAGGGCAGACCGAATTGACGGTCATCCTGCGTATGCCTCCGAAATCCGGCCTGTTGGGGGTGAGGCATGGCGTCTTCAACGTCGAAGTTGCTGCGGCTGTGGCTGGCCTCGATGCTCGGGACGGGCCTCGCCGGCGTGTGGCCCGCTCTCCCCGCGGCGGCGGCGCAAAATCAGGAAACGCCGGAGGTGAAGAGCGAGGAGACCACGCCGACGTTCACCGTCCGCGCGCAGCGTAACGAAGTTCTGGTGCGCGTGATCGTGCGTGACGCAAACGGCAATGCTGTGCGCGGGCTTACCAAGGATGACTTTCGCCTCTTCGATAACGGCAAGCCGCAAAGTGTGACCGCCTTCTCGGTCGAGAACAACCAGCCTGCCTCAGCGGGGAAGCCGGCCCCTGCCGCCGCACCCGCCCAATCCGCCGAGCCAGTGGAAGCCGAGCCGGTGCTGGCGCTGCCTGAGCGCTACGTGGCCTTCTATTTTGACGACCTCGTAGTGTCGTTCGAGGACATGGTGCGCGTGCGCGAAGCAGCCGGGAAATTCATCGAGTCTTCCTTGCAGCCCACAGACCGCGCGGGCATCTTCACATCTTCCGGCCTGGGCGTTCTGGACTTCACCGCCGACCGCACCAAGCTGCGCCAAGCGCTTGCGAACCTCCGGCCGCGTCCCCGCAACCTCGCGCCTGAGCACGACTGCCCGCCGCTCACGCCCTACGAGGCTTACGTAATTGACCAGGAGCACGACCCCGTAATGCTCAACATCGCCGCTTGGGAATACATTGTCTGCGCGTGTGACGGAGATTCTTTGGCCTGTCCTAATCCACAAAATCAGGCCCAGAACGCGGCCATGCGTGCCTGGAACAATGACCAGACCCAGTCCCGGCAGTCTCTACGCGTCCTTTTGGACCTGGTGCGGCGCCTGGGCTCGCTGCCTGGACAGCGCAGTGTCCTCTGGCTCTCCCAGGGGTTCCTGGCTTTTGATCTGCACTCCGACCTCAACGAGCTCACCGACCGTGCCCTGCGCGAACACGTGGTCATCAACGCGCTCGATTCCCGTGGCCTGTGGGTGAATATCCCGGGCGGTGACGCCTCGGAGAACAATGTCCTGCTGGACCCCGCCATGTCCGCGAGAGCGGACTCGTACCGCGCGGCGGGCAAGTCGATGAACCAAGATGTAATGGCTCAGGTCTCGCACGACACGGGTGGCGTATTCATTCGCAACACTAATGACTATGACGGCGGATTCCGCAAGGCCGGCGCGCTGCCGGAGTTCTCTTACCTGCTGGCCTTCTCGCCCCAGAACCTGAAGTACGACGGCAAGTTTCACAAGCTGAAGGTCGAGCTGGTGAACCCGCGGGGTTTGAGCCTGCAGGCTCGCAACGGATACTTCGCTCGGAATGAGGCTCTGCATCCCGAAGAGCGGGCCCGGCAGGAGATTGAAGACGCCGTCTTCTCGCGCCAGGAGTATCGCGAGTTCCCGGTTGACCTCCATACGCAGTTCTTCAAGCTGAGCGCGACGGAGGCTCAGCTCTCGGTCGTCGCGCGCGTCGACGCGCACGCCGTGCAATTCCACAAGGAAGGCGAGCGCAATCTGGGGAGCTTGAAGATGGTTTGCGCCGCTTTTGATCGTGACGGCAACCTGGCCGCCGGCATCGAGCGAAGCGTTGCGCTGAAACTGCGCGATGCGACGCTCGCTCACGTCCTGAGCGCCGACCTGAACATCCGAGGCGAGCTGAAACTCAGCGCCGGAACTTACGCCCTGCGCGTGGTGGTCTACCAAATCGATTCCGCCCAGGTGACGGCAATGAACCGCACGGTGGAGATCCCCTTCTAGCACCGTCTCGGCTTGATCCACGTGCGCCTCCTCAAATCTGATTTCCGGAGCTCCGCTGGAGTCTACCGGGCTCCACCCAGTTGATCATCCGGTTGCCGCATAGACGGGGCCGGGTTTTCCCTGATAAGCGATGCCCTTGGTCCCAACAGGCGGAGTGGCTATGGCCTCCTTAAGCTTGGCCCCAAAAACCCGATAGTAAATAATGGCGGCCCAGTTGCTCTTACGGAGGGCGAGGGGCCGGGGGTTCAACGTGGATTTCGCCATGACACCTGGAGGCCTGCTGGTTCATTCTTGCGACGATTGGCCGTGCGCGGTGTGCCGTCCCGGCGAAATTGCTGAAAGTCGTGCATATTGTCTCTGTTTGAATTGCGCCTATGGCATTGTGGCAGCCGCAAGTGCTGGCGAGCAGGGCGCACGCGCTCTCTTGGACGAAATATCCGAGGCCCTGAGCCTGCTCGAGGCGCATCAGTTGGGTCCGGGGATGTCAGCCAACTGAGGCTGCAGCCGGTGCCCTTCTCTAGCGCGGAGGGAAAAGCTGTACTCATCAAGGTAAGATTTACCTACTCAAGGGTCCTTGCCTAACCATTTTGGAGGGCCTGTCGATGCCACAGTTTCAATTCCGGCGCAGTTGTCGAGTTGCCCTGTCGGTCCCCATTCGAGTTTTCGGGACCGATTATCGAGGGATCGATTTTACTGAGGATGCCGTAACCATGGTCGTGAATCGGCATGGGGCCATGATTCGAATGAACCATCAGTTCGTGCCCAACCAGGAGATTCGTGTCTTCAGCCATACGACGCACCAGGACGCGGTCTTCCGCGTGGTGTCGAAGCTACCTGTCTCGGCCCGCGAGCATAGCTACTGGGGTGTTGAGAACTTGGACCCCAGGCGGGATCTCTGGGGCTTGCATCTTCCGGAGCTTCAACCGGAAGACCAGTTCACGGTCCGGGTTCATCTCGAATGCCCGACCTGCTGCGCGCGTGAGGCGGTGCGGCTGGACGAGCCGTTGCTGGCAGCGCTCCAGGAAGAGGGCGGCGTTCCGCGCGGCTGCCTCACCTGCAAGCGGTCGGGAAAGTGGAAGCTCTTGCCCTTTTACGAAGCTTAGGGCCGCTCCAACCTATTCAGCTAATTCAGGTCTGGCCTCTTCTCAGGTCCCCGCCACGATTTGTCGCGTAAATTATGCATTCTCTGACAGGAAGACCGCGTTATTGTTGCCCATTATCGCGCGATTGCCCTATTTTCGTGGAGAAAGCCGATTTTGTCGCTAGACATTGTGTCTGCTCGCCTTTGTTTTCATATACATAATCGGATCGATCTTAATTTTTAACATCTCTAAGGGCAAACGTCCAATGTTTAGGACTTCATGACCACATTCCCGAGCGTCATAATTGGCGGAGGCTGGAATCTTCCCTTGCATGAGCACCGCATTTCCGTCGGTCGGAGCCATCTGCGTGGAAAGACTCGTTTCCGTCATTTCCGGTTCTTGAACTAAAGAAAACATGTAGGCCTCGCCGCGGCTGAAAGTCTGCCGATCTTATTGGCGAGCGAGCGCTCGGCCTCGGGATGAGCGCGGGCCGGCGGCTGCTTGCGGGATCGCCGCCTGCCGGCCAACCTCCCCTGGGCCGAGCCCAGTGCTGTCCCCGGTGCTCCCGCTTATAGGCTACCCCCATGGACTTTCATTGTCAAGAAAATTATTATCGGAATGTCTATCGATAGGAAAATTCTTTTCGGAAAGTTGCCTAATTGTCCGAAGTCCTTCCGCACGGCGGCTCCCGCAGTACGCGAACCTCTGGACCGATGGTGCGAGAGGTCGTGGAATAATCCTCGAAGATCCCCCTCACCACAGAGTCGCGGAGGCGCAGATCTGAAAACGAAAGGCCCTTTCTCTGCGTCCCGGCGCCTCTGCGGTGACTGGCCAGGGAACTCCGGAAAGGATTGCGGTGGGTCGCTTTTTTCCTGTTGATTACTGACAAGAGAAGGTGTAGAGTTCTTTGTCGATAACTGAGGGGAGCGCGAATGAGCAAACCAACCGACTTGGTGCAGGGCACATTGGACCTCCTGATTCTCAAGACGATCGCTCTTGAACCCATGCACGGCTGGGGCATAGCGCAGCGCATCCGCCAGGTGTCCGGGGAGGTACTCCAGGTGAACCAGGGAGCGCTGTACCCCGCTTTACATCGTCTGGAGCAAAGTGGATGGATCAGGGCGAAGTGGGGAGAGTCTGACCACAATCGTCGCGCGAAATACTATGCGCTGACGCAGGCGGGCCGTAAGTACCTGGAACAAGAGCAAGCCAACTGGCAACGGCTCTCCGCGGCCATCGGTCTGGTTCTCGAAACGACGTAGATGCGGCTTTACGCCGCCACCTGAGGCGGGATAAACCCGCCGCTACGGCCCATCGCCCTTCGTGACTTGGGGGTGCTGACATGCGTTGGATATACAAGATGCCTCTCCGCCTTCGGTCGCTCTTTCGCAAGGGCCGCGTCGAGAAGGAGTTGACCGAGGAACTCCGCTTCCACCTGGAAAAGCTGATTGAGGAGAGAGTCGCAAAAGGGATGCTCCCGGCAGACGCGCGTCACTCAGCCCTGCGCGAGTTGGGCGGGATAGATCAGATCAAAGAGGAGTGTCGTGACGTGCGTCGAGTGAACTACATCGAGAGTTTCTTCCAAGACTTGCGCTACGGCCTGCGCCAGCTACGCCGCAGTCCGGGCTTTGCCGCCGTCGCCGTGCTTTCGTTGGCCCTGGGTATTGGCGCCAACACTGCGATCTTCAGCCTGATCGATGCCGTGCTGCTGAAAGCGCTTCCCGTTCAGAATCCGCAAGAGCTCGCCCTACTCAACTGGTCCTCCCACGGCTGGGCGGAGGGCATCATGAACAACGTCGCGGGGGAGATGGACCAGGACGAGGCCGGTCGCATGACCAGCCCGTCATTCTCCAATGCCGTCTACGACGAAATGCGGACCCATAGCCAAGTGTTCTCCAGCGTTCTCGCCTTGGCGGGCAACGACAGTCAGCTCAACCTGGGCTACCAGGGCGAGCCCGGGCGCGCGGAGGGAGAACTTGTCTCTGGGACTTTCTTTTCTACGCTAGGCGTGGAGCCGATCCTCGGCCGCTCCATCACCCCGGACGACGATCGTTTCGGCGCCAGTCCAGTGGCGGTGATCAGTTACGGATACTGGGAGCGCCGTTTCGGTCACGACGCCGGCATCGTGGGGCGCAAGATCACTGTAAACGCAGTTCCCTTCACCATTGCCGGCGTGTGTCCGCCGGAGTTTTACGGCGTGCAGCCGGGACGGTCGGTGGAGGTCTGGCTGCCTCTTCACACTCAGCCGCTCGTGGAGCCGAGTTGGTCGGGGTCGGGAGTGTGGAATGGGGCGGGCGTGCCACCTGGCGAATCGCTGTTCACCACGCGCGACAACTGGTGGCTCGTCATCATGGGCAGGTTGAAGCCCGGAATCACCTTTCAGCACGCCCGACCCGAGCTCGAGGTGCTTCTGCAGCACGGCATGGCTCCGGATCTCAAACCTTCAATTAAACCGGAAACTATTCCGCACCTGGACATACTGCCAGGAAGCAAGGGGCTGAACGACCTGCGCGATCAATTCTCGAAGCCGCTGTTTATCCTGATGACGGTGGTCGGGCTGGTGCTGCTGATCGCCTGCGCGAACGTCGCCAACCTGCTGCTGGCGCGGGCGACCACGCGGCACAGGGAGGTTGCGGTCCGGCTGGCCATCGGCGCCGGCCGGCGGCGGTTAATTCGCCAACTGCTTACGGAAAGCATGCTGCTGTCGACGCTCGGTGGGGCGGTCGGACTGCTTTTTGCCTTTTGGGGGACGCACGTGCTGATGGTCTTCATGTCGAGCGGACGCGATCCTATCAGCCTCAGCGTGACGCCTGATCCGCGCGTGCTGGGCTTCACGGCCGCGGTCTCCGTGCTCACCGGCATTTTGTTCGGCCTCTCGCCCGCCTTGCGGACTACGCGCATGGACTTGACGCCGGCGCTCAAACAAAGCGGAGGCAGGTTGCCAGGTGCTGTGCAAGCCCGTCGCGGGATGCTTTTAGGACTTGGCAAAACGCTGGTGATCATTCAGGTCGCGTTGTCACTGCTGCTGCTGGTGGGTGCCGGACTTTTCATTCGCACTCTCATCAATTTGCAAAACGTGAACGCAGGTTTTGATCAGCACAACCTCTTGCTATTTGGTATCGACCCGACTCAGGACGGCTATCGGCAGCAGCGCCTGGCAAATTTCTATCAGGAGTTGGCACGCGGAATAGCAGCGCTGCCCGGTGTACGCTCGGTGAGCGCGTCCCACAACACGCTGGTCGGTGGCGGCGGCAACGTGATTCGGACTCGCATTCTGGGCTACATACCCAAGGCGGGTGAGAAGGACGAGGGGGTCAGCGCCTGGGTCAACACGGTTGGGCCCCATTTCTTTGAAACCATGGGGATGCGGCTGGCGCTGGGGCGCAGCCTGGGCGAAGGCGATACGGAGGCGGCGCCGAAGGTGGCAGTTATAAACCAGACGTTTGCGCGCCAATACCTCCGTGAAGATAATCCCATTGGACGGCGTTTCGGTTTCGGAGATGCCAAGAGCAGCACGGACATCGAAATCGTCGGTGCGGTAGGCGACGCCAAGTTCCACGATCTGCGCCAGGAGACTCCGCCCACCATCTATCTACCTTTCCTCCAGAGCGTGAGCGGCCCGACCGCAGTGCTGGGCGCGCTTGGTGCAATGCACTTCGAAGTGCGCACGGCGGGTGATCCGCTTGCCATCGCACCAGCAGTCCGCCGCGTGGCCCAGGCCATGGATCCGAACATAGCCCTGTACGATCTCCGCAGCCAAACCGAACAGATCGATCAAACGCTCTTTCAGGAGCGCTTGTTCGCAAGGCTCACCGGCTTTTTCGGGATTCTGGCGGCACTGCTCGGCTGCATTGGCGTTTACGGCATCATGGCCTTCGCCACGACCGGGCGCACGCGTGAAATCGGCATTCGCATGGCCCTAGGCGCGAGTCGCGGGGAGATTTTGGGCATGGTGCTGCGTGAAACCTTCGTGCTGCTGGGCGTCGGAATCACAGCCGGGATTCTGGTGGCTCTCGTGGCCGCGCGCTTGATCTCAACGCTGCTTTACGGCCTGAAGCCTACGGACCCGCTGACCGTTATCGGCGCTGCCTTGCTGATGCTTGCCGCCGCAGCGGTCGCTGGTTACGTGCCCGCTCGCCGCGCGACGAAGGTCGATCCCATGGTGGCGCTGAGGTATGAATGAAGTCGTCAGTTATCAGTCTTCAGTTCTCAGTCAGACGCGGGCAAACCCTGCTCGCAGAGGCCGCGCAGGATCAGCTCGGACTGGCAAGCGTGAACCTGGCAATTGACCACTGACTACTGACCACGGACAACGAAGGATTGATGACTCCAATGCGCTGGCTTTACAAATTTCCACTCAGGCTCCGATCGCTGTTCAGGCATGGCCGCGTCGAGCAGGAGTTGACCGAGGAACTCCGCTTCCACCTGGAAAAGCTGATCGAGGAGAAAATCGCAAAAGGGATGCCGCCGGAAGACGCGCGTTACGCAGCCCTGCGCGAGCTGGGCGGGGTGGAACAAATCAAAGAGGAGTGCCGTGATATGCGCCGAGTGAACTACCTCGAGAACTTCCGGCAGGATGTCCGCTATGGTCTGCGCCAGTTGCGACGCAATCCCGGCTTCACCGCAGTTGCCGTGCTTACGCTCGCGCTCGGCATCGGCGCGAATACGGCGATCTTCACCGTCATTAACGCCGTGCTGTTACGACCTTTGCCTTATCCAGATCCGGGCAGGGTCGTTTGGGTGACAGAATTCATGCCGCAATCCGGGCGCGACACCGTGCTGACGCCCGAGTACGCAGCCTGGGAAAAGGTGGAGAACATCTTTGATCAATTCGGCGCATACGAAATCACACGGGGCGTCAATCTAACGGGAGGCGCGCAGCCGGAACGTATCATGGCCGGCCATGTCACCCCGCGTTTCTTCCCGGTCCTGGGAGTCAAACCCGCCCTCGGGCGCACCTTCTTGCCGGAAGAAGGACGGCCTGGGCACGATCGCGTTGCGGTCCTTAGCCATACCCTGTGGCAGGGTTACTTCCACGCCGACCCGAACATCCTGGGCAAATCACTAATCCTGGATGGGGCAAGCTACGCCGTGGTCGGCGTAATGCCACGCCAATTCATGCACCCCGAATCCAGCGGAGGGGGGATGATCGGCGGGCCGGGGGTCTGGCTGCCCTATGCCGTGCCGCCTGAAGCGGCGCGTCCTGGCGAGAGGATGGGGATCGTGAGTGTCATCGGCCGACTGAAACCTGACGTCGGCCTGAAGCAGGCCCAGGCGGCTCTGGAAGTGGTCACGCGCCGGATGGACAACCAGTACCCTCCGCCGTGGTCGCGCTATCATGCATCTGCACACGTTAGCCTGATTCCTCTGCACGATTGGCTCACTCGCGACGTTCGCCCGGCGTTATATGTCATGCTGGGAGCAGTGGGCCTGGTCCTATTGATTGCGTGCGCCAATGTGGCCAACCTGCTGCTGGCCCGCGCCGTATCGCGGGAGAAGGAAATCGCTGTTCGCGCCGCAATCGGCGCCGGACGGGCGCGTCTGATCCGCCAGATGCTCACAGAAAGCACGCTGTTGGCGGTCGGTGGGGGCGGACTGGGATTGCTGCTTGTCCCCTTCCTCACCACCGTCCTGCAATCCTATGTGCCGGCTTCGATAGAGGCGCATGCGCATGTCGACCTTCGAGTCCTGGCCTTGACCTTGCTTTGCTGCGTGCTGGTGGGCATTCTCTTCGGACTTGCACCGGCGCTCGCGGCCTCCAAGCTTCGCCTCACAGAGTCCCTCAAAGAAAGCGCCAGCCACTTCGGTGAGTCAAAAACGCATCGACGGCTGCGCAGTGGGATGGTGGTGGTGCAGTTGGGCCTTTCCGTGGTGCTGTTGGTGGGGGCAGGCTTGTTGGTGAGGAGTTTCTTGCTCCTTCTTCGAGTCAACTCGGGCATCGACCCGCACAACGTTCTCACGGCCGAGGTCTGGCTGCCACCGGAGAATATCTACGACCCGCCACATCAGAGAGAGTTCTATCGGCAAGTGCTGGAGCGCGTCCGGACCGTTCCAGGAGTGCAATTTGCCGGAGCGACAACCGAGATGCCCTTCACGATGTTCAACTCCCTCGGGAACGGTTTGAGGGGGGAAGGCCAGCCGGAGAGTGACCTTGCTTATTGCCCGGGAATCGTGACGCCCAATTACTTCCAAGCCATGGGGATCAAGTTGCTTTCAGGTCGTTTTTTTGACGACAGGGACGTTGCGGGGGCGCTGCCGGTGGTGATCCTCGACCAGAGCCTGGCCCGCGCCCTGTTTTCCGAGCAGGATGCCGTCGGCAGGCGAGTCATGGATGAAGGCGCTTGGCGAACCGTGGTGGGTGTCGTGACGGATACTCACCACCTCGGCCTCAGCGAAAACGTGATGCCCGAACTATTCTCCTCCTATTTGCAGGAACCGTCGGGTTTTATGGACATCGTGGTCCGCACGTCGTCCGACCCCTTGAGTTACGTGCCCGCGCTCCGGAATGCGGTGCTGGCGGTCGATAAGAATCAGCCCCTGGCGGACGTGAAAACGATGGAGCAGCGCCTTTCTGAATCCTTGTCCACTCGTCGCGAGCGGCTCCTGTTGCTGGGCACCTTTGCGATTATGGCGGTGCTGATTGCAGCCAGTGGAGTGTACGGTGTGACCGCGTACTCGGTCACTCGGCGGACTCATGAAATTGGCGTGCGGGTGGCAATGGGTGCATGCCGACAGGACATCATTTGGATGATGATGGTGCAAGGATTGCGAATCATTCTATTGGGAATCGCGGTTGGACTGGGCGGAGCATTCCTGTTGTCGCGCACGCTAGCGAGCTTCCTTTTCCATACCGCTCCCACCGACCTGCTGACCTTTGCCGCAGTTTCATTTTCGCTTGGCGCGATTGCCTGCCTGGCTGTCTACCTGCCGGCCCGACGGGCGACGAAGGTCGATCCCATGGTGGCGCTGAGGTACGAATAAAGTCGTCAGTCGTCAGTTGTCAGTTTTCAGTTCTCAGTAAGACCCGGGCAACCCATCCGGGTAGTGGCTGCGCACCACAAGTTCGGACTGACAAGTACGGAGCTGGCGACTGAATACTGACAACTGAAGACTGAGAACTGATGCCTGATTTGCCGCTTCGCCCTCGGAAAGCTCACCGAATCCCTACGCTCTCTTGCCTTCCTGGGCTACAATCAGAACCCGAAAGGAGTTCCTTCATGAAACGCATTTGCGCATCGATAGTAGTTTGCCTGGCGGTACTGCTTATGAGCGGCCTGGCTTCAGCGAAAGAAGGCACGCCCAAGGCCGGCCCCGTGGCCGGAACCTGGGAGTGCGTGGCGCATGGCAGCGTCCAGGGTGACGTACCGTTCACACTCACGCTCCAGCAGAACAAGGAGATGGTGACGGGGACAGTCGCGACGGCCCAAGGCGAGGCCGCCATTACCACCGCCACCTACAAGAAGAAGGTGCTCGACATCCACATCGAAATACCGCAGGGCACGTATCGGGTGACCGGGAAGCTCAAGGAGGGCCGGCTCAGCGGCGATTGGTCAAAGGATACCGATCAGAAAGGCGCATGGGAAGGCAAGCGAGTGGCTCCCACCAAACCACCCAGCCAATAAAGCACTACGGGTCGCGGTGTCTTTGCGAGACACGTACGGCCCTGGGTGCAGTCATTCCGGCGATAGCGGGAATCTACTCCGCAAGCTGTTGGTAGCGCGCCGCCCACGGATTGGATTCGCTCTCGCGGGAATGACCAGGGTAGGGATCCCATTCCAAATGACACCAGCACCGCGCTCCGCCTGGGGGCCGGAGCGGTGGACGTGATTGGGGGGCGAAGAACAACCCCCCATGCCCCCCTCCTCTTCTGAAGGGGGAAATCTTCCACATGCGAATTCCCTGCCCTGACGGCTGCGCCAGGGGCTGCAGGGTAGCGTTATGCGGCAGCTCGGGCCTTACTGGACCACTTTTTCCAGTTGCTCGGCGGCAGTGTCAATGCAGGCGGCCTCGGCGTCGAGAATTCTACCGACATCCACCAAGGCCGCGTCAGCTTCCTTCCACTTCTTCTGCTCGATAGCCTCGCGCACCGCGGGAAGGGTTTTCACGCCGTAGCCGGTGTAGAACCCCGGCGCGTCGATGGCGTGCTTGAACCAGGGGCGGCCGGGAAGGCCGTCGGGGCTGGTCAGTTTGCGCTCGCTCTGGATAAGGGTCTGGTTTAGCTCGCGGAGCGAGGCGCCGGCCAGGGCCGCGCCGCCGCGGGCTGCGGCCTTCTCGAGCGCCTTCTGGTAACGCCCCGCGCTGCGCGTGAGCGCGTCCGTCGAGTTGTCGAGCGGCGCGAAGTTCAGGTAAGGGGGCACGTCTCCCCGGGCGGGCGGAACAAATTTCTCTTTGGGGTCAGTGGTGGCGGTGAAGACGCCCTCCTCGATTTCCTGATTGCGTTCGCGGATTTCCTGCTGCTGGTCCTGGAGGAGCTTTTTCAATTGGTCGTTGTAGCGGTGCAGGATTTCGGCGAGGGCCGTGAATTCAAAGGGAAGCAGCTCGGCGTCAGCCAGGCGCAGCACCGCCGTGCCGACGGTCTGGGCCAAAGCCCGTCCATACTTGAAGTCGGTATCACTAAAGTGGGTATACCAGTAGAAGTCGTCGTAAATGGAGTGGTAAATACCCCCGCCGTCCTCACCGCCATACCCTAGGTTGAGCGAAGCGATGCCCAGGTGATCGATGAACACGGAGTAGTCGGAGCCGGAGCCGAGCGCCTCCAGACGCCAGTCAGCGCGGGTGCGGGCCTCCCGGCGCTCCTCCTCGGAGCCGTTGCGAATCAGTTGAAGCTGGTGGCGCTTCCAAACCGAGAGGCCTTTCTCCGGATCCTCGATATCGCGCGTCACCCCGTTCACGAGTTTCTCCAAGGTGGGCGAGCCGCCCACGAAGAGATAACCCCGGCCGTTTGAATCCGTGTTGATATACACGGCGGCGTGCTGGCGAAGCTCCTCGTCATGCGCCTCACCCCATTCGGTCGAGCCCAGCAACCCTTCTTCTTCGCCGTCCCACACGCAATAAATGATGGTCCGGCGGGGCTTCCAGCCTTGCCGGCGTAGTTCGCCCAGCGCCCGCGCCTCCTCCATTTCATCCACCAGGGCCGAGACCGGGTCGTCCGCGCCGTTCACCCAGGCGTCCTGGTGGTTGCCGCGCACAATCCATTCCTCGGGTGAAGTCGAGCCGGGAATCCTGGCGACGACGTCGTTGAGAGTCTTAAGATCCCAATTCGCCTTCACCAACAGATGGACTTCGGCGGGGCCGGGACCGATATGGTAGGTGATGGGGAGGGCGCCACGCCAAGCTTCCGGCGCCACGGGTCCCCCTAGGGCGGCGAGCAGGGGTTGCGCATCGCCGTAAGAGATCGGCAGCACGGGGATCTTGGTGAGCGTTCGCGCTTCTGTGATAGGCAGGCGCTTGGCGTCTTTGGTGGCGCCCACCCCGGGCGTGAGCGGGTCACCGGGATAGATCACCATGTCCATAACGCTGCCGCGCTGCACGCCGTCGCGCGGGCGCCAAGCGCCCTGGGGGAACACATCACCTCCAAAATAGCCGTCTTCATGCGGGTCGGAATAGATGATGCAGCCGCGGGCACCGTGCTCCGCCGCTACCTTGGGCTTGATCCCTCGCCAGGAAGCGCCGTAGCGCGCGATCACGATGGCGCCCTCGACGGAGACTCCCAGGCGCTCAAGTTGCTCATAGTCCGCCGGGACGCCATAGTTGACGTAAACCAGGGGCGCGGTGACGTCGCCATCCGCCGAGTACGCATTATAGGTGGGGAGTTGCTCGGAGTGCTGCTGAGAGGTGGGATCGACAGCGACCGTGGGCTCCTCGAGCGTGGCCTTGAAACGGGTGGGCGCAACCATTTCCACCAGACGCTCCCGGGGCGTCGGCATAAGAACGTCGAAGTTCTCGATGTGTGCGTCCCAACCCCATTGCTGGAAAAGAGAGAGAATCCATTGCGCGTTCTCACGGTCATAAGGTGAGCCCACGTGGTGCGGGCGGGCCGCAATCCGCTGCATGTAGTCGCGGAGATTTGCCGGGCTGGGGAGGGCGCGGAACTTGGCTTCCCAATCGCGCTCGGCGCGCGCCGATTCCGCGGAAAAGCCGTCGAGCGGGGCAGCGGAGTCAGCCGCGGCTGGCGCGGGAAGGGCAGAGACCGCCTGGCCCGCCGGCAGGGCCTCGGCAGGAACAGGCTCAAGGGCTCGGGCGGCGAACAGGACAATCAGCGCGCAAGCCAGAAAGCTCAGAACGAGACGACGCATCAGGAACCTCCTCGCAAGATGTGCGGCGAAGTATAACGCATTGCGCTCAAGTAAGAGGGAGAGTTTGCAGAGACACTGTAAGGTTAATAGTCCTCAGCCATCGGTTGTCAGATCCAGTCGCGGCTCGGCTGCCCCTCGCGGCCCTCCTGCGCAAGTTTGACGGCGATTTGAAAACTGAGAAGTGGCGGCGGGAGTCGCAAATTGTGGTAGTCTCGTAGGGGATCGCATCCGCCCTCAAGAATTGCGGGATTTTGTGCGGAGGGATGGGTGAGCGGTTGAAACCGGCGGTCTTGAAAACCGTTAGCCCCGAAAGGGGCTCGGGGGTTCGAATCCCTCTCCCTCCGCCAACAAGTCCTCAGTTTCGGAATTCTCTGGGAGCGCCTTACTAAAATCACCTTAACTGGCGGGGAATTCTCAGCGAGGATTGCCGAACCGGACGACTGAGGCTGGACCGACCGCGAAGTGGTCCCGGCAGCAGACCGACATTTCCCCAAGGGCTCCTGTGCGCATCATGGGTGCTGGGCGCACACAAAATAGCGCGGCGCCTCGGTTGAGGTGTGTCGGCCCGTCACAAAGCTCCATGATGTGATATTCTGCGACAAAATTTTGGAGTGGTTAGATGCTTGGTGGGAGGATGGAATCTTCAGCCACGGACCAAAGGCCGACCCTTGGCGTCAAGGAAAGTATGAGGGAGCAATTATGAATAAAAAGCTGGAAGGAATCTTCACTCCCACGATGGTTCCCCTGGACCAGCACGGAGAGATTAATGAAGCGGAACTGAGGCGGTATATCGACTGGCTGATTGAACGGGGCGTACACGGACTGTATCCCAACGGTTCGACTGGTGAATTCACCCGGTTCACTGCTGAAGAGCGGCGCCGCATCATTCAGATCTTTTGCGACCAGACCAAGGGCAGGGTGCCTATTCTGGCGGGTGCTGCGGAGGCCAATGTCAAGGAGACCCTGAGTGCCTGCGAACATTACGCACGATTCGAGGCCCGGGCTGTGGCAATTGTCTCCCCATTTTACTACCGGCTGAGCCCGGAATCGGTTTATGCCTACTTCCGTGAAATCGCGGTGAATTCTCCCATCGATGTGACTCTTTATAACATTCCGATGTTCGCCAGTCCCATCGATGTACATACCATCAAACGGTTGAGTGAGTTCCCTCGGATCGTCGGAATCAAGGACTCTTCGGGAGACGTGGCGTTCATGATGCGCATGATTTCGGCCATTCAGCCTACCCGTCCGGATTTTGCTTTCTTGACTGGATGGGAGGCGGTATTGGTGCCCATGCTAATGGTGGGATGCCATGGGGGGACGAATGCCACTAGTGGCATTGTTCCCGAATTGACCCGCCAGGTCTTTGACCTGACGCGTGCCGGCCAGTGGGCTCAGGCCATGAAACTCCAATACCGCTTGCTGGAGTTGTTTGATGCCATGTTGTATTCCGCCGAGTTCCCAGAGGGTTTCCGGGCCGGCGTCGATCTGCGCGGGTTCACATTTGGCAGGAGCCGACAGCCACTCAGCGAGATACAACGCATAGACCAGGCGGCGCTCCAACATGTTCTACAATGCATTTTGGCGGATTTTGGAGTAGTGGAACCGCCGCAGGGAGGATGTGCGCTGCGCACAGGCGATATGACCCGCGACAAGATTGCCCAGATTGCCCAGGAAGTTGTTGAAAAATTGCGGAAGCGGGGAGCCTTTTGAGAGAAGCATTGGGTCTGGTTGAAGTTCAAGGCTGGTCTCCAGCCATGGTCATCCTGGATGCCATAGAGAAGGCAGGATCTGTACGCCTCCTCCAGGCAGAATTGAATGACCTATATGGGGTTTGTATGAAGATAACCGGACCCTTGGCGCACGTGTGCGCGGCTCTCGAATCGGCTGTAGGGCTGGCCAAATCCCTCCAGGTGGAATGTGTCAGCGATTTGATTTCCGCTCCTGACCTCGAAGCAAAGGCCGCCTATGCGGCCAGTCCCGAATTCAGTCCATTGATTGAACAGAATGTCGTTTACATCCCGTCCGCGGCCAGAATGACGAAGGAGAAATGCGTGAGCCAACAGAGCGATTTTGCCATCGGTTTTATTGAGACGCAGGGATTCACAGCCGTGATTGAAGCCATCGACACCGCCTGCAAGGCAGCAAGTGTGGAGGTTCTGGGCAGGGAAAAACTAGGGGGCGGTTATATCACGGTAATGATCAAAGGCGATGTGGCGGCGGTCAATGCGGCCATCGAGGCGGGAAGAGTCAAGGTGGGCGGCCTGGGGAAGCTCATAGCAGCCCATGTCATTCCTCGCCCCAGTCAATCCATACTCGGCCTCCTGCCTACAAAGGCCTAGGTGGAGCAGCCCAAGCGGGAGCAACGTGCAGCGAACCGGGCCTCGCAATCACGTGTCCGGGCGACGCCTTTCTACGCGGGAGCGACCTCTGAGTGAATCCGGTAACCAACCACAGCCTGCCCAGAAGTGTCCGACCGTCTCCGAGGCGCTGAACACTTAAGATGGATTGGGAATGAAAAGTCTTACTGCAAGTCGGCTACCCGGAAAATGGCTAACGGCCAAGATAGACCCGGTGTAACGCCGCAGTGTGGACCAGCGCACAGCTCAACCCTGGAGGACGAGCTGCGCGCTGCTACCGACTTCCAGGCCAAGGTCATCTCCGGGGGCGCAGGAAGCACCCCGGCACCGAAAAGTGAGAGGGTGCGTTGTATGCGGAGGCGGCCAGATGTTCTATACTACGATAATTCGCAATGGATGGGATTCTCGACCTATGATTCTGGCAGTCGTTGGAATGACGGGCTCAGGCAAGAGCGAGGTGTCTCGTTACCTTGGTTCCCTAGGTTTCCCGGCTATCCGTTTTGGCCAGGTTGTCGTGGACGAAATCGCCAGGCGAGGTTTTAACCTCAATCCGGAGAACGAAAGGACTATTAGGGAGGAGCTTCGCTCCACCTACGGTATGGATGTCTGCGCTCGCCGGTGCTTGCCGGCGATACGCAAAGCACTCGAGGAGGGCCCGCTGGTTGTTATCGACGGCCTGTACAGTTGGAGCGAGTACCGGACGTTGCGGGCTGCGCTTGGTGAAGCTCTCATTCTGCTTCTGGTATTTACCTCCAAGGAGACGCGGTACCATCGGCTGAACGTGCGGCCGGAGCGTCCCCTGACCTTCCAGGAGGCTCAAGAGAGGGACATCACGGAAATCGAGAACATTGAAAAAGGCGGGCCCATCGCCTTTGCCGACTACGCATTGCTGAACGATGGCACGAAGACGGAGCTGTTCGCCGGAGTTGACGATTTAGTCGCGCGCTGGCGAATTCGTTTTCCCCACGGAGAAAAAAACGTCTGACGAGGCGACGCAGGAGCGCCTGATCCGACTCCTTGTCAAAACCTCCTGACGGCGCGCGCGGTTCGAGTCCCGGCAGAAATTCGTGCCGGGCTGGGCCGCAGTGCAAGAGGGGTTTTGTGTCCGCCCCCTTTTGCTTTTGCCGAACCAGCTGGATAAGATGAGAGCCGGCGCTCCCCGCCGGTGGTGCGTGGAGCTCGCTCAAAGCTAAGCGGAGTGAATATGATCACAAAAGATGATTACTACATGGGCATCGCCATGGCCGTGCGCAGGAAGGCGAATTGCATGGGCCGGCGGGTCGGCGCCGTGATCGTCAAACACAATCGCATCATCTCCACCGGCTACAATGGGACGCCCGAAGGAATGGCCAATTGCCTTGATGGGGGCTGTGTACGTTGTAAGAATCGAGAAGCATATAAGGCAAGCGTTGGATACGACGTTTGCATATGCGTGCACGCCGAGCAGAACGCGCTGATTACCGCAGCCAGATTTGGAAATTCCATTGAGGATGCCTTTGTGTATTCGACTCTTCGGCCGTGTTTCGATTGCACAAAGGTGTTGCTGCAAGCCAAGGTCCACACGATTTACTACATGCATGATTGGGCTCATCCGATCGATTCCCTGCAGGAGCAGTATCTGCTTGCGCAAAGCAAGCTTCCGGGCGGGGTCAGGAAAGTGGAGATCGAGGACCCTGAGGCGGAGTGGGCGAACGGCAATGCTGCGCCGATAAGTGGCTGAGGCTGGCGCCCGTCTGGTAGCGGGTAGCCGGTAGCCTCGGCACGATTATTGTGCCGTGGGCTTTTCTCAATGGGACAAACCCATGGCATTGAGAACATGCCGTGCCTGCCAGCTCTGCAGGCTCAAAGCAGACGGTAGTGCGCATGATCAGCGATCAGTCTCGGTCGTCATTGCGGCCGGGCCTTTTTGCGAGGCGTCAGTGGTTCTCCAATGGCTTGTTCGACGGTCGCTCTTGCAAGCTGGCTTACATCTCGCCCTGCCCCTCGCGGCCGAAAGCCACCCCCCCTCGAGGTGGCTAAGAACTGGATGCCAAGGTATTCGACCCGAAGCCCCGCCGGAAATCCAAATTGCGGCAGTGTCCCAATTTAAAGAGCCGGAGTAGCGCTGACTCGGTTCTAAGGTCGGCAGAGCGTGCACCTCCCTGAGCCTTGAGCCACGAGAATTCTCTTGTCAGCCCCGGCATAACGCATTGCCATAGTCCAGAGCTGTGCTACTCTCTGCTCGTTGGACTGCACCAACCCGCGTGTCAGAATGCTCTCACCGCCCCTTTATGGGCCGTGAACGGGAGCCTGTGAACATCACTTCGACTTCATAGGAGTCACGCCATGTCACCCAAAGACCCGAGTCTTTCGTCCTATTCGCGAAGAGAGTTCATTGCCCGTACGAGCCTGGCAGGTCTTAGCGCGGCCTGGAAAACCCCGGTAATCCAGCCGAAACAGTCCGGGGCTGACGCCGGCGCGCGGGGGGAAGGAAATGGGTCGGAGAACTTGCGCGCCGCCTTTCTGAAGCCCCCGGATTCGGCACGCCCTGTGACGCGCTGGTGGTGGTTTGGGGGAGCGATGACTCCAGAGGAGATTACGCGCGAAGTGGCCTTCATGCACGATGCGGACATCGGTGGGGTTGAACTCCAGCCCGTTTACCCTGTGGAGGTGGACGATCCGCAAAGGGGAATACGCAACACGCGCTATTTCTCGGAGGAATTCACCGAACTGTTAAAGCATACGGTTCGCGAAACGCGCCGCCTGGGAATGCAGTTTGATCTCACGTTGGGCAGCGGCTGGCCATACGGTGGCCCGTTCATAACCGTGAATCGCGCGGCCCGCTGCCTGCGAGTCCTGACTCGAACCGTAGCGGGTTCGGAGCCATTTTCCTGGGACTTGGCGGCGGAAGTGCGCGAGGACGAAAACATTGTGGCGGCTGTAGCCTCCCCTATTCTGCCTTCCGGGGAGCCGGATCTTGCCCGCAGCCGGGTGATCACGGACCAAATCAGACCACGCTTCGAAAATCGTGAGCAAATCGGTTTCGGCCTCGAAAAGTCAGAGCTTCCCTCCGGCCTATGGAGCGTCAGAGTTTTTGTGGATGCACCCACCCTGATGCAGGTGAAGCGGCCCACGCTGGGGATGGAAGGCTATGTGATGGATCATCACAGCCAGGAGGCGACGGCTCTCTTCCTGGAGGCGGCGGACAACCAGGTGATCGAACCACTGAGGTCCGTGGCGAATCCCCCCCTGCATTCCATTTTCTGCGACAGCCTCGAGGTTTACGGCGCCGACTGGACAACGCACCTCCTGGACGAGTTCAAGCGCCGCCGGGGCTATGATTTCGCGCCCTATCTTCCGGTGTTGTGTCAGGAGGCCGGTCCCCTGACTCCGCATTTGCGCTACGACTACCACCTCACCATGTCCGACCTGATTGTGGAGTACTTCTTCCAACACCTCGCGCGCTGGGCGAAGGACCATGGGATGACGGCACGTATCCAGGCCCACGGCGCGTTTGGTGATGTCATGCAGGGGTACGCGGCCGCCGATATCCCGGAAGGCGAGGACATCTTTCACGGGACGCACTATTCGGTGAACATCAAGCATCGCCGCCTCTGCACTTCGGCCGCGCACATCTATCAAAAGCCTCTCGCCTCGGCTGAGACTTACACCTGGCTGAATATGCCCCTGCTCAGCGCGACACTCGAGGAGATGAAGGCGGCGACCGATACCATGTTTCTCGAGGGGATTAACCATATTGTCAACAGCGGCTACCCTGCTTCTCCTCCCCAAGCCGGAAAACCCGGGTGGCTCTTTTACGCCGAGACTATCGTGAATCACAATAACCTCTGGTGGCCGCACTACCACTACCTGGCGGAATATGTGCAGCGCGTCCAGAGCCTACTCACCCAGGGAGTAGCCGTGAACCCGGTGGTGGTTTATGTTCCGCTGCCTGATGTCTACGCGAAGTTCGGCAGCGGGTCGCTGAACATGGACGAAGAGATCGAAAGGCACCTTGGCCTGGAGCCCTTCCTGGCGCTACGTCGCGCCGGTTACGACTTTGACTTGATCAATGATCAGTCGCTGGCGGCGGTGGCGCGGGTGGAAGGAGGAAAACTCCGCGCCGGGGATGCCGTGTACTCGGCCGCTATGGTGCTCGGATCCAGGTTGATGCCTCCGGAGTCCCTGGCGCGCTTTGCCGAATTCGCGCGCGCGGGAGGACTGCTGGTTTTCGTCGAGCGCCTGCCGGAGGCCGCGCCGGGATTGGCTGAACAGGAGAAACGCACGGCCGAGATCCACCACATTCTCGCGGGTCTGGGCGGCGCCAAGCTGCCTGAAACAGGGCACATGGTTACGGCGGGAAAAGGGAAGGTCATGCGGGCGGCTGATCATTCCTCGGCTCTGGCCCAAATGGAATCGCTGCTACCCCCCGATTTCAAAATCCTGGAAGCGAATGATGGCAAGGAAAACACACTGAAGTTTGCGCAGGCCAATGTCGGATTTGTGCATCGGCGGGTCGGCTCGACCGACGTTTACTTCGTGAGCAACGTTTCGGAAAGGCGCCAGGACCTGCGGGTGCGGTTTGGTGCGGGCGAGGGGCAGCCCCAATTTTGGGACGCCGAGGCGGGGCAAATCCAGGAACTTATGGTATTCCGGCCCGTGGAGGGCCCGGGCGGCTTCAAGGCCACGGAAGTACAGCTTCACCTGGATCCCTTCTCCTCGTGCTTTGTCGTGTTCGCGCCGGGCGATCGCCGGCCGCTTGTAACTGAAACCAATTGGCCGGGCCCCCTGATCTTGCAGCGCGCGGGCGAAGAGGTGGAAGCGTCAGGTCTGATCGGCGCCAACGGCCGCTACTATCTCGCTCGAGCCGATGGCAAGAGACACGAGTTCACTGTGGATGACGTGCCAGAGCCGCGCTTGATTCAAGGAACGTGGGAACTCGAGTTCGAGGGCGGCCCCACACTCAGTCTGGAGGCGCTCAGTCCCTGGAACGATCTTGCGCCCGTCAAGAACTACAGCGGCTGGGCCACATATCGGATTGGTTTTGACGTCCCGGAAGGAGGCGAAGGCCTCGAGTGGTGGCTCGATTTAGGGAGCGTCCACGAGACGGCGGAGGCCAGCTTGAATGGTGCGGCATTGGGCGCCGCCTGGAAGGGAGCGCGCCGGCTGAAATGCACGGCGGCGCTCCAGGCCGGCCGAAACCAGCTCGCCGTGAGAGTCGGGAACCTCTGGGTCAATGACTACTATTCGCGTCCCAAGCGGAACCTGAAGCCCGTCGCAGAGACCTTCGGCATCCGCTGGGGGACCTACGGTGAGATTCCGCCCAAGACCATGCCCCCCTCTGGGCTCCTCGGACCCGTCCGCTTGGTCCCACTGCGGCGCCGAACCGAGAAGTGCTAAGGCGCGCACATTACCTCGGGGGTCGGGGGGGAGCACCCTTGGCAATCGCTTCGAGGCACGGCTGGCTGTAGGCCAACAGGCACGCCGGTGAGAGGGGTCGGGTTTGGCCGAGAAACTGCGGAGGCCGCCCGGTGACCTCCGAGACTGCCGCGTTGTTCACACCCCATCCCGCCCAGATGTCTCCGCGTATTCTCGCATCGGGTGACCGGTTCTGCCTCTCGCGCAGTTTGCGCAGGCAGGATTTCGCAATCTCGAGGTATTGCGCCTTGCCCGTCTTCTGCGCCATCACACCCAGGGCGTAGAGGGCCAACGGAGTTTCACCGGAGTCAACCTGAAAGTCGCCGCCCTCTCCGAATAGGTGCGTGAAGGCCTCATCGATCGCCGGAGCCAGCCGAGCATCACCGGTCAACGCGAAGTAATCCGCCAGCCCCACGACGATGTGTTCCACAAAACCCACGATCCTGGGCTGTTGCATATTTCCCATGTAGGCGGGCCAGCTCCCGTCCGGGTTTTGCAGTTTCACAAAGGCTTCGACAGGCGCGCGGGCGGCTTCCAGGTACTTCGCTTCGCCTGTATAGGAATGGAACTGGCACATCATATGCAAGTGCACTGCACCCGTGCGCGCATCCACCTGTTCGAAATCGAGGCGCAGGCTCCGCAATCTTTCGCCGCAACGATTGACCCAATCCCACGTGACGGGATCACCGCTAAGACTGGCCCAGGCGAGCGCCCCCAGCAGCCAGGCGTGGTCAGGCGCACCGGCTTCGTCGAGCTCGAGGTAGCAGTGGCCGTAAGTGTGAGTCCACATGCCCCACTGTGGGTAGTGCGCCAGGTCGATGTCCAGCAAGTGGCGAGCCACGATCTCCGAGCGCTGCCATGCCGCCGCATCAGCAGTTCGATAGTAGTAAAGCAACAGTCCCAGCAGGGCGTCGCGCTCGTTGTTGTGCCAGTAACCCTCACGCGGCATCTCCCCCATGTCGCCCCACTTATCTCCGGGAAGGCACATGTAGTCGGTGGCTGCGGTAAAGTACTTGAAATCGCCGTAGTCAAATTTCCCATAGCACTTCAGTTGGTCAATATGCCGGTCGAGCCAGCCAAAGCTTTCGTCGAACAGCGGTTCGAATTCCGCAAGAGTCTTGGAACCCCGCGCCACGAGCGGGCCCAAAGCTTCAGTGGACGCGACATAGGCGGGTTCCAGATGTCCCCGTACCGGCCGCAGCGATTTGCTCCACCATTTCTTTTCGAAGCTCGCCGGGTCGCCGCGTCCACCCCACACACTCAGAACGATCTCCTGGCTTTTGGCCATTCCCTGTCGCGCATCCAGGCATTTCCTTTCCGGGTCAACAAACGCGACGTACGGATGTGGCATAACCGGCCAGTAGTTCGTGATCTTATAAAGCTCCTGCTTCTCGGGTTTGGCGGGCAGCAGAGGTTTGCTTAGCAGGTGATCCATGGCACGCTCCGGCCACAAGCCCACGCTCAACTCGCCCTGTCGGAGGGCCAGTTCGTTCGGATACTCCTGCCAAAAGTTGGGAACCCAGACGCCCAGGCAGCGCCCGTTATTGCTTACGTATAGCCAACCCGGGCATCGCTCGCCGTTGCAACCCCCACTGGAGAGGCTCTGAATCCGGCCATCGGGATTGTGCTTTCTGGCCCAATACTGGTTGTAGTCATCCTGCAGAATGTGGATCGGGAAATCCTTAAGAAATGGCCCATCATACACACCTGTCTCGCAGCCGATCACCAGCCGGTCCGGCTCAAAATCGAAAGGAAAGGTGACGCGGATATCACGCAGTTGTTCGGAAGGCTGATCTGTGGCGTTGATCCAGGTAACGGACGCGAACACCTCCGGCCGGCCACGGTAGACCGTCCAGCGGATAACGTAGTTGAACAACTTTCGTCCGTCCCCCGTGCGGCACTCTCCCTCCAGGCGTATGCAGGCACGGACCGGCCCACGCTCCTCGATGTGGATTCGGCCGCTCTCGCCCGCCAGCGAGGCGCGAAACTTGGCGCCGTCGTAGCGCGTCAGGACCAAATCACCAACCGCATTTCCGTTTACTACCGGAACGAGCTGGCCGTCCACGCCGGGGGCGGCGATGGTTTGGACCCACACACCGCCCGCCAGGGCAACGCTGAAGGCAACCTCCCCGGAGTTGACCGTGATCTTGCCGTTTTCTTCCGCCACCAGAAGCGGGGCGACAGGTGAGTCGCCTGGCGTCAATAGGTAATCACCCGCGCCAGCAGAGGCTTCGAATACGACAACCAACCAACGAATTGTTCCGTCCGGCCAATCGAGGCCCGAGCGCATCTGCACCAGCACCGGCTTGCCATCCGGTCCGACCATGGCCAGTTTCTCCGCTGAGTGCAACTCGCCGCGAGGAAACGGCACACTCGTTTCCACGGGGGCCCCGAACGGGGGTGGGCCGGCAGGTGGCGCAACATGGATCACAATCCCCGTAGACTTCGGAAACGCTGTGGGAGGCAAAACGGCGCTGGCAGGCAGCATTGCGCCGAGGGAGGCGGCAACCCCGCCACCCAGCGATTGACGAAAGAAGGCGCGGCGGGAAACCGTCCGGCCCTTGCGTTCAGTCGATGCTTTCTTACGACCCACTCGGAACTCCTCTGGGCCAGTGTTGTGCCTCACAAGCTCGTCGAGGAAATCGTCTGGAGCGCCGACCATTCCCGAGCCCCGTCAGGGGCGCCATATTGTGGCCCAGGGCGCAAGCCCTGGGAAAATGGCCCTCACCCCGCCCTCGGCACCCCTCTCCCGCGGGGGCGGGAGAGGGGACGGGGGGTGAGGGGGCGCTCACTTCCCCACGGCTCACGAGTCCGTGTGAAAACTCGATATAGGTTTCGGTTCGAGCAATTTTGTGACGTCGAATTGGAATTCATGCGATCCAGTTTCTATCCCGCTCCTTTCCGGGGGCCTTTGGAGGGTTCGCGTCTAGCC